>Ga0247825_10002260_pt1 | contig 12765 bp, 9 predicted proteins | sample 13C_Vanillin_Day_FD_194413 | JGI IMG/M metagenome (GOLD analysis project Ga0247825, IMG submission 194413) | Soil microbial communities from agricultural site in Penn Yan, New York, United States - 13C_Vanillin_Day48 | ecosystem: Environmental > Terrestrial > Soil > Agricultural land | place...
TCGACCGCACGCTCGCGCACGAGTTGGGTCACATCGTGTTTCGACACGAAGGAGCGGAGATCGTGGCCGCGACCCTCGAAGCCGGCGACGATCTGATCGCCTACATGCTCAGCCAGCGGTCGCGGCGGCGGGGAGACGAACAGCCGTCCGACGAGGTGGCCGAGTGGGAGGCCGAGACGTTCGCGTCGATGCTGCTCATCCGTTTGAAGACGATGCAGGGGCGCGGTACTCCCGTGTCCGTGCTCCGGTACGACGAGGCGATCGGCTGATGGGCTGGCTGGTTGCGCTGGTCGTCTGGACGGCGGCGGGTGCCCGGATCGGCCGAGTCGCCGCGCGTCAGCCGACGCCTTTGCGGGTGGCGATGGTGGTGGCCGTGTCCAGTGCGGCAATCGCGTCGACGCTGGCCGTCCCGGACGTCGCAGGTCGCCTCGACACCGTGGCCCCGGCGCCCGGGCTGTCGCAGATCGTCCTCGAACTGGCATGGACGCTGTTCGCCGCCGCGAGCGCGGTCGGCGCGGTCTCCGTGTGGCCGATACTCCCGCGTGCGGCGTTGCGCGCCGTGGCCGTCGTCGTCTACACGGTCGCCGTCGTGGTCGGAATCGGGCTTGCCGGTGGATATCCCGTCCCCGCGCTGGTGTTCATCGTGATCGCGCTGACCGCGGTGGTCGTGACCGGGGTCCGGCACGTCGCGTGGACCCCGCTCGGCCGGGGAATCTCGCTGATCGTCGTCGGATCCGCGACGGTCCTGGCGGCGGCCGGCGTGGGACTGGTGCGCGAGGTGTCCGGGCAGACGTGGACCGTCGGCTCCTCGCCGGCGTACACCGTCGCGGCCGTGATCGTGTCGGTCGGCACCGTGTGGGTGCTCGTCGAAACCTGGCTGCGCGCACGGCAGGACCTGCGCCGCATGGACACTCTGCATTCGGTGCTCGTCACCAGGTTCCCCGAAGTGGTGGAGGGCGACGGCAAGGGCAGCACGGCCGTTCTCCGCGCCTCCGACGCGGTCGCCCACGTCATGGACGCGCTGTACCTGCAGGCGGGTGCGGGCATGCTCGACACGGACGAACAGGACCTTCCGGAATCGACGGCCGAGCGCGCCAGGATTCTCGCGCGCTGGATCGACGACCCGGTCGCCTCGGACGTCCTCGACACCGAATGGATCGCGCTGCCCCAGGGTATGTCGCCGCGCCGATGGGTGCTCGAACTCGCGGACGCGTACACCGAGTTCGGCACGTCGGCCCCGGCTCCCGCGCAGGCGGATACCGCCGACTCGGCTGCGGACTAGCCGGAGCGACCGGTGATACCGGTCAGTCCGGCGATCCGGTGACGAGCCATCCGCAGGGTGCGGCGAGGTCCTCGGCCTCGGGCGGGCCCATGGATCCGGCGGGATACGGCTTGGCTGGGGGAGGGTCCCGCAGAAGCGCGTCGGCGACGGTCCAGACGTGGGCCAGGCCGTCGGGGCGCGTGAACAGCGACCGGTCGCCGTGCAGGACGTCGAGGATGAGCCGCGAATAGGGTGCCAGGGCGTGGCCGAGCGGCACCGTATCGAGGGGCAGCCCCAGGTGGCCCACCGACAGGCTGTCGTCGGGCCCGGGTTCCTTGACGACCATCGAGATGTCGATCTCGCCGTCGCCCTTCAGATCGAAGGTGAGGACTGCGCCGTCCGGCGGAATGTCGGTGAGCGGGCCCTGGGGACTGCGGAAGACCAGGCTCACCCGTTGCTTGCTGACGCCCAGCATCTTTCCGGTGCGGAGGAGGAACGGCACCCCGTGCCAGCGGTCCGTATCGACCCACAACCGGGCGGCGACGAACGTCTCCGTCGTCGAATCGTCCGCGACACCGTCGACGTCGCGGTACCCCTCGTACTGGCCGAGCACCACGTCGGCGGTATCGAGGGGACGGAACGCCCCGATCACGGATTCCCGTGCGGATTGGAGATCGTCGGCGCCCAACGTCTCCGGCGGTTCCATCGCGATCTCGGCGGCGACCTGGAACAGGTGCGTCACGAGCATGTCCAGGACGGCGCCGGTGGCGTCGTAGAACCGGGCGCGGTCGTCGATGTCGAGTGTCTCGGGCACGTCGATCTGAATCTGCTCGACGTGTTCCCGGTTCCAGACGCCCTCGATCATCCCGTTGGCGAAGCGCAGGATGTGCAGGTTCTGGGTGCTCTCCTTGCCGAGGAAGTGGTCGATCCGATAGATCTGCTTCTCGTCGAGGACGTGGTGCACGGCTTCGTCGAGTTCGGTGAACGCCTCCTGGGAAGTCCCGAACGGCTTCTCGTACACGACGCGTGCGCCGCGGGCCAGATCGTGGGCGCCGAGCGCACGGGTGGTCTCGGCGAATGTGCTCGGTGGCAGCGCCAGGTAGTGGACCAACTGCGCATCTGCCGCGCCGAGGTCCTGCCGCGCCTGCTGCACGGCCGCGGGGAGCGTTCCCGGGTTGTCGGGGGTGAAGCCGCCGCCGGCGAATCTCAGCCGCCGGGAGAACGGTTCCCAGTCGGCGTCGTCGTGCGGCACTCCGAACTGGTTCACGACGTCGCGCACGTGGTCGCGGAACTGATCGTCGGAGACGTTGCCCCGCCCGGTGCCGATCAGCATCCACTCGGAGTTCAGGAGTCCGGACAGGGCGAGCTGGAAGAACGCGGGGAGGACCATGCGTTTGGACAGGTCTCCGGTGGCACCGAAGAGGACGAAGATCGTGGGACCGAGCTGCGGTCTGTCAACCATTGCTCCATCATGCGCCACGAAGACACGCCGGGCAGGACAATCCGGTGGTGTCGTAAGGCCGGCGTTGCGAGTCCTACGCGGATCTCCGGAACAATCTCCGTCGAACTCGTTGCCGTCCAATGACTCTCGTGATCAGCGGGACGCGTCCGGCGGAACCTCCGGCAATCCCTCGCTGGCGCGGAGTTTCTCGGCCATCGTGGTGAGCAGATTCTGCGACTCTTCGGAAAGGTCGAACGCGCGGCTGGAGAGCTTGCGGAGTCCGTATCCCTGGAGTTGCGAGAGAAGCTCGAGATCGTGGTCGATCTTCGCGGCGTAGATGTCGTTGAAGAAGTAGTCGGGCTTCACCTTGAAAAAGCGGGCGAATGCCGCGACCGTCTCGTCGGAGGGATTGGTGCGCTGTCCCGATCGGAGCTGAGAGATGTAGGGCTTCGAGATCTGATGTCCGTCTGCGATCAGCGCCGCAGCGACCTCAGCGTTGGTATGCGGTTTACGTCCCGGAGGGTGGACCGTGTCGAAAAGCTTGTTCAACCGCGCAGCAAAATCTGCCATTGTGAGCCGCCGGGTCCTCTCTCGTGCGCGCGTCAGTCGTGTGAACGACACCGTACCACGATGATAACCGATTGATAACTCACGGACATAGAGGCAAAACGCCGTTCGCTCGAGCATGGCTTATCTCATATATGTTTCAATCACCGGGCGCCGCCCGCTCGGGAATCCTCGGCCTTTCGGGCGCCCTCTGTGCTCGTCACGCACGGTCTACCGTTGAAAGTTCAAGGGGGGCGCCGGTGCGGTCGACGATGTGCTCGCATCGGAATCCGCGGCCGAGGGTGTGGCCGCATGGTTGCCGTTTCAATCACTGAGAGTTTGCTGGCAACGTCGCAGGGGTGTGCACCGCGAGGTCGACGTGGCTATCGTCCCTGTTCAGGGCCAATGTGTTGCGTTGCGCATCGCAACGTCGAGAGGTCGCTCGCGGCCCGCGGGGCTTGGTGAACACTACTGTGAAGCAGAGCCTTCTGCACGGGCGGCGGGCCGCGCGCCGCCGTTTCGTTCCACGGCCGCTGCGGGTCGGGTGCCCGTCCGCCTCGGCGAGCTGGACGATTGTCCAGCTCAGGTGGGGTTCTGTAGCGGCGGCGGACCTCCGAGTCTGGTCAAAACCGAAGCCGTCAGGGATGATTGTGATATGGAACACAGAATGAGTGACGCCGAGCTTCGGAAGGCGATTCGAGTTCTGCGCGAGCGCGCCGACGACGCCCGGCACCGAGGAAACGACGACGATGCCAACGGGATCGAGAGGACGATTCGTACTTATCAGGAAGAAATGACCCAGCGGTTGTGAACCGTCACGAACCGGCCCGGCGAGGGCCGGTTCGCGTCATTTCCGGGCAAATGTGCCGCCGCAGTTGCGTGCGCGCAATCAGATTGCGTGCGTAGACTTCCAGCCGACACGGATCGGTGACGACGGGGGCGCACACGGCTATGGCGATCAAGACGCTGGACGGCAAGAAGTGCCTGATCACGGGTGCAGGTAGCGGAATCGGGCAGGCAACAGCCCTGGCGGCCGCGGCCGAGGGCGCCGAACTGTTCCTCACCGACATCAACGAGGTCGGCCTGGCGCAGACGGTCGAGCAAGTCGGCAGCGGTGGGGGCACCGTCAGTTTCTCGCGTGCGCTCGACGTGTCCGATTACGACGTGGTTGCCGCATTCGCCGCCGATGTCCACGAACAGTTCGGCAGCCTCGACGTCGTGATGAATGTCGCCGGCATCTCTGCGTGGGGGACGGTCGAGAATCTCGAACACCGTCACTGGAAGTCCATGGTGGACGTCAATCTGATGGGCCCGATCCACATCATCGAGAGTTTCGTGCCTCCGATGGTGCGGGCGGGACGCGGCGGTCACCTGGTCAACGTCTCTTCCGCCGCCGGACTCCTGGCGCTCCCGTGGCATGCGGCTTACAGCGCAAGCAAATTCGGTCTCCGCGGAGTGTCCGAGGTCCTGCGGTTCGACCTCAAACGGCACGGGATCGGCGTGAGCCTCGTGGTTCCCGGCGCGGTCAAGACGCCGCTGGTGGGCACCGTCGAGATCGCAGGCGTCGACCGCGACGATCCGCGCATCCAGAAGGCGATCCACCGCTTCGAGAAGCGCGCTGTCACGCCCGAAAAGGTGGCGTCCTGCATCATCGCCGGCATCAAGAAGGACCGGTACCTGGTGTACACGTCGCCGGACATCCGGTTCGGCTACTGGTGGGCCCGCAAGTTCTCGCCGCCGTACGACTTCGTGATGCAACGGGCGAACGACCAGTTCAGCAAGTTCCTGTAACGGCTAGGCCTCGCCGGCCCGGAGTACGGTGCCGTCGGTGAACCGGACGCCGTCGGTGCACCGGCACTCGACCTGCCCGGCCCCGAACTGCTCGGCGTGGAGGCGCGCGTACAACCCGTGTCGCGCAAGGAGTTCGGTGTGCGTGCCGCGTTCGACGAGTGTTCCCTCATCGATCACGAAGATCACGTCGGCGTGCTGAATTGTGGACAGCCGGTGGGCGATCGCGAGCGTGGTGCGTCCGCGCATCACCTCGCCGAGGGCACGCTGGACGAGTCGCTCGGAGACCGTGTCGAGCGCGGACGTCGCCTCGTCGAGGATCAGTACGCGGGGATTCTTCAGCAGCACCCTGGCGATGGCCAGGCGTTGCTTCTCGCCGCCGGACAGGCGGAATCCTCTTTCGCCGACCAGGGTGTCGTAGCCGTCGTCGAATCCGAGGATGCGGTCGTGGATGTTGGCGGCCGCGGCAGCCGCCTGCAATTCGGAATCCGTCGCGTCCGGCTTGGCGTACCGAAGGTTGTCGGCGATCGAGGCGTGGAACAGATACGGGTCCTGGGTCACCATTCCGACCGCGTCGGCGAGTGAACTCATGGTCAGGTCGCGCACGTCGTGGCCGTCGACCCGGACGGCGCCGCTGTCCACCTCGTAGAGGCGCGGCACGAGGTAACAGAGCGTGGTCTTGCCTGCGCCGGACGGTCCGACGAATGCCGCGAGTTGACCGGGTTCGATCTCCAGCGACGTGCCCGCGACCGCCCAGCGCCTGCTGCGACGTTCCGCCGGTGCGGCTTCGGGTGCCGCCGAGGCCGGGAGTCGCGGCGCGACGGTCGCGACGCCGCGCATGCCGCCCCCACCGCCGCGGCCCAGGCTGCGCAGAGCCACCGGGTCGGGATCCGCGGTGGCCAGGCGGACGGGCGCGGGATACGCGAAGTACACGTCGTCCAGTTCCACCCGCCCGGGTGAGTCCGCGGGCAGTTCGACGGCGTCCGGCCGGTTCACGATCGCGGGTTGCAGGTCGAGGTACTCGAAGATGCGGCGGAACAACGCCATCGACGTCTGGACGTCGAGGGTGACCCGCATCAGCGAAACCAGCGGTTGCAGCAATCTGGCCTGCAGCGTCGAGAACGCGACGAGCGTGCCCGCGGAGAGGGCCGCGGAACCGCCGCTGACGAGATACCCGGCCAGCAGGTACACCAGAGCGGGCGTGATCGCCATGAACGAGCTCACGACGGCGAAGAAGCCCTGCCCCGTCATGGCTTGGCGCACCTGAAGTTCCGTCTGCCGGGCGTTCTCGGTCCGATACCGGTCCAGTTCGGTGTCGGCCTGGTTGAACACCTTCGTCAGCAGCACACCCGACACGCTCAGTGCTTCCTCGGTGATCGCGGTCATGTCCGACAACGACTCCTGCGTCTTGCGCGCCAGAACCCGCCGCCGGGCGCCGACCCGCCGCTGCAGATAGACGAAACCGGGCAGCAACGCGACCGCGAGCAGCGTCAGCTGCCACGACAGCAGCAGCATCGCGACGAGCGACGCCGTGACGGTGACGACGTTCGAGAGGATGCTCGACGCCGTGGACGTGAGGACCGACCGCACGCCTCCGACGTCGTTGGCCAGACGCGATTGGATCGAGCCGGTCTTGGTGGAGGTGAAGAAGGCCAGCTCCATCTTTTCGAGATGGGCGAACAGGCGTTCCCGGAGATCCGCCATCGACAGGTTGCCGACTTTGGTGGTGAGGTAACTCTGTCCGACGCCGATCACCGAACCCGCCAGCGTCACCACGATCATGGCCACCACCAGCCACAGCAGCAGCGTCAGGTGCACGCCGCTGCCGTCGGTGGGAAACAGAGCGCGGTCGAATACGGCCTTCGTGAGGAACGGATTCACGATGCCGAGCAGCGAGGAGACGACGATCGCGGCCGCGACGAGCACCAGCCACCCGCGGTAGGGGCGCAGGAGCGCCCAGATGCGGGGGAGCAGCGAAGGCTCGGGCGCCTGCTGGGTGGATGCGGAACCGGTCGCGGACATCTCCCCATCGTGCCCACCGAGCGGAGTCCTGGCGAGCCGATTCGGTCCGGTTACGGCCGGTCACCGCGCTCGGGGATGCCGAGTTCGCCTCGCACCGCGGTGAGGAAGTCTTCCTGGGCGCTCTTGCCGGACTGAAAGTGGTCGGCGAACTGTTGCTGGCGGGTGGACAGGGCGTCCGCTGACACGACATCATCTGCCGCGAAGTCGTTGCTCAGCCAGCCGATCGTCTCGGCGCCGGCCAGATACTCGACCACCATTCGCCGTGCCGATTCCACTACCGCCCCGGATCCGATCAACTCCACCGCCGCGAACTTCGAGCCGAGCACGATATTTTGCCGCGGTAGCGGCCCGAGGATTTCGAGCATCACGCCCGAGAGGTCGGGGCCCTCGAAGTGGTCGAATGCCACCGACACGGAACCTGCGGTGGTGCACACCTCGTTGGCCGCGGTGAGGAACTCCGTGTAGATCTGCTGCCGCTGTGTTCGCAGGAATTCGTTCGAGGACTGGTTCACCGTCGCCTCCACCTGATTCGACGTGTTCAGCAGTGTGAACGCCCCTCCGGACACGGAACCGATCAGGGTCCCGGCGACGGCCATCGCGGCGACCAGCATGCTGAGCCGAAATTGGTGGCGCCGCACAGCCATTCGGTCGAGAGGTTCGGCGCTCTTGGTCTCGCTCATGGTTTCACTCCCATCGACGCTCCACCGGTGTACGTCGACTCTCCCGTACGGCCCGAGACCCGTCGCGCGTAGTCGACTACGCGGATTGTGAAACTTTTCGAGGGTGTCGGAGCGATATGCGTAGTAAGCGGCGATCGACGACCGCACTCGTGGCTGCACCCGCAGTCGCGAGCATCACCGTTCGCCGAAGAGTCGGGACTCGTCAAACGAAGGTGAGCACAATGAACAAGATCGCACTCCGCACGGCAATCGCTTCAGCCGTCATCGCTCCGGTGATGCTCGTCGGAGCAGGCCCGGCGACGGCATCACCGACACTCAGTACAGGAAGCGTCAGTGGCGGGATCGTCGTCAACGTGCCGGACAAGGAAAGCTGGAACTGCTTCGCGCTGGATTCGAATTTCGGACTCAAGGCCGGTGTAGGGGCAGTCGGTGGTTTCGCGAAGGGATCCAACGTGACCGTGTTCTGCTTCGGCACCACGGCGCCGTTCTTCTTCACCGGCAGTGTGAGGGCCGGAACGTAGAACTTCTTCAGCGGTGCCCGCCGTGCAGGCAGTCCTCGAACAGCGTGCGCACCTCGTCGACGTGCCGGTCGAGATCCGCGAGGTCCCAGCCGTCGGTCGACACGGGCGCGAGGACGTCGACGTCGACGGTGCCGGGGTGCGCGACGAGCGAGTTCCGCCACATCCGTTCGCCGGCGTTGTGGATGACGATCGGCACGATCGGCACTCCTGCCTGCATCGCCAGATGGAATCCGCCCTTCTTGAACTTGCCGAGACGCGGGGACGGTGAGCGGGTGCCCTCGGGGGCGATCGCGATCGAGATGCCGGACTGCAGTTTGTCCACGGCCGGGCGGAGCGCCGCCCGCGCCTTGGTGCTGTCCGACCGGTCGATGTAGGCGACGTCGAGGAGGGCACCCACGGGAATGAACCGGGGGTCGCGCGCGGCCTCCTTCTTCGCGACGCCGGTGACGTCGCGCCGGATGACGCTGCCGATCACCAGCAGGTCGAGCGAACTCTGGTGGTTGAACATGAAGACCGCGGGCCTGGCCGACCACGCGTTCTCCTTGCCCTTGATACGAACGTTGATGCCGCAGATCGTGAGGGCGAGATCCGGTCCGAAGCTGCCGACCAGGTTGGCTCCGGTCTGCCGGTTCTGGGTGAGCAGGCCCGCGGAGACGCCGAACGCCGCGGCGCCCATCAGCGCGCCGATCGCGGTGGTGGTGCGGGCGATGGACATCGGGTCGGCACCGCTCTCGGGAGGTCGCAGATTCACCGACGGCCAACCGTTCTGCCGCGCGGTGGCCGCCAGTTTGCGGTCGGGATTCAGCGCCACGGGATGTCCCACCGACTTCAGCATCGGAACATCCTCCGCGCCGTTGGAGTACGCGAAGCTGTCACCCAGATCGGCGCCGTGCTTGTCGGCGTACTCGCGCAGTGCCTCGGCCTTGGCCGGCCCCCACAGCGGCGCCGAGTCGAGCTTTCCGGTGAGCATCCCGTCCAGGATCGCGGGCCGGGTGCACAGCACGTCCTCGGGTTCGATGTCGAGGTCGGCGGCCACCGACAGCGCCTGATACGGGGTGGCGGACGTGGCCATCACCACCCGGTGGCCGGCGTGCCGGTGCGCGGCGAGCAGGCCGCGGACCTCCGAGAAGATCATCCTCGCGATCTCCTGCCGGAACAGCCGCTGCCCCCACTCCTGCATCTCGTCCTCCATGCGCCCGGCCAGGCTCTGCACGCCGATGCGCATCAGGTTGCCGACATCGGCGCCTCGGAATCGGGTCTCCACCGCGGCGTTCGTGGTGCGGAGAAGCTCGGCGACGCTGATATCGAAGCGCCGCAGGCGGTCCCGGTAGACGACACTTGCGGAGTACCCGCTGATCAACGTGCCGTCCAGGTCGAACGCCGCGAGGGTGGCCGGACCCGGAACGGCGGCCGCGATGTCGTCGTGGAGACTGCGGAGATCGCTCATCTACTCACCTACCACCCATCTGGTCCAGATTCTCGTGCGCGATGGCCCGGATGCGGAGCACCTGGTCGATCAAGGTCTGGAGTTCGGCCTCGAATTCGACCCGCCGGGCCGCCATGTTCTCGGCGTTCGGTTCGACCAGTCCCCGGTTCCGCGCCAGCTTGAGCGCGGTCGTGAAGAGTTCGGCCGAAATGGACTCGCTGCTCCCGATCTGCTGCCGGAGCCGTCGCTGCTCGGCGAGCGCGAGGCACGCCGTCATGAATGCCTTCTCGTCGAACTTCCGGTCCACGGGAGTGCGCAGCAGCTGACTCGCGACCACCGCGTACGCCTCCAGGAACGGCTGCAGAACCCGATGCGCCAGGTGAATGCGCATCCCGGACAACAGGTTCGCCGCATGTTGAGGGTCGCCCAGATTCGACTCCCACGCCGGGTCGATCAGGTCCAGTTCGGCCCGCAGTTCCTTCCGGAAGCTGTCCTTCTCGCTGAAGAAGAATTCGAACTTGAGGAGGTCGCGGATGCGGAGCGCCGCATTCCATCCGTCCTCGAGCGGGTCGGTGAACTGCTGATCGACCGCGGCGCGCAGTACCATCTCCGCGATCGCCCGCATCACCAAAAAGTGAATGGTGTTGTTGCGGTAGAACGCTGCCACGAGATGCTGATCGCGCCCGAGGTAGAACACCCGCTCGCTGCCCTGGTCGAAACTTTTCAGGACCCCGGAGTCGAGATGGGTGCGCACGGCCTTGCGGATCACCTGCGGATCCGTCAGATCCACGTCGCCCGCGGTCGGCAGCGAGCGCGCCGTGATGTAGTCGACGAGCGGCCCGAGGATGCCGCCGACCTCGGCGACGGTGAGCGCCCGGTCCTCGATGCCGAGGAACGCGAGCATGACGAGCGATGACGCCGTGACAGGGGTGACCTCGTTGATGCGGTGGCATACCTCGAACGCCGTCTTCTGCACCGCCAGCCGCAGATCGTCCTCCTGGCCGAGGTAGTCGGCCAGCGACATCGGCCTGCCGACGTTGACGTGCGCGACACCGTGCCGTTGACCCTGCGCCCGAACGTATCCGAAGAGCCAGCGCAGACTCTCCTTGCTCTTCGCCTGGCCGTGCGCCTCCGCCGCCATCGCCCCGACCTCGTACAGCTGGTCGTAGGTCAGCGACACCGGGACCAGATACACGTCGGACATCCCGCTGTCCCGGAACGCTTTCGCGAGGTAGTTGAGCAGGCCGAACCGCGGCGGCCGCAGCTTCCCCGTGCGGCTTCGCCCGCCCTCGATGTACCACTCGAGGTTGAACCGTTTCGTGAGCAGGTAACGCATGTACTCGCGGAGCGTCCACTTGTAGATCTCGTCGCCCTCGATCTTCCGGCGGATGAACACGGTGCCGCTGCGCTTGCCGATCGGTCCGATCGGCCAGAAGTTGATGTTCAGCCCGCCCATCACGTGGTTGAGCGGAAGGTCGTTCGCGAGCAGCGCCGGCCGCAGCACCAGTGGGTCCAGGTACGAGCGGTGGCTGGGCAGGAACACCAGGGAATGTTCCTTGTTCAGCTCCCGCAGGTCGTCGAGCCGGGTGGTGTCGACGTCGAGGCGATACGCGCGGGAGAAGTAGCGGCCCAACTGATCCCACAGTGCGATGGCCCGCCGGCTCTGGGCGGCGACCATCTCGTCCAGCGCGCCGCGAGCCCGGCGATCCACCTCGGCGACGGGGAGATTCAATTGGGCCGACAGTTCGTGGGTGCCGTCGTGGTACCGGCTGGCGTCGGTGATCTCGTCGACGACGAACCTCGACACCTTGTATTGCGTGCCCAGCACCGTGCGCTCGGCCCGCTCGAGGGTCAGCGCCGCCTGGCGGCGGATGAAATCCGGAAGGGATCCACCCCCGTTCTCGGCGAGCCGGCGTTCGAGGTCGCTGAGCGGGGCCGGGTCGCCCTCCAGAACCTGGCACCGCGCCGGGTCGTCGCGCATCACCCGGCGCTGCATGTTCTGACCGGGGTGCAGCGGATCGCGCAGCGACAGCGTCTCCCGCAATCGCTGCGCGCCGTCCGGATGCGTCTCCTTCGGCAGCCACACCACCCGGAGTGGGGTGAGCAGCGGATCGTCCTTCCGCCGTGCCAGATCGGCGAGGGCCTGATCGGTGACGCGGACGGTCGGTGGTGGCTGGCCGGAGTCGTTCGCCTGCCGCTCCAGCCACGTGCGGAGAACGTCGTCCTCCATCTCGCTCATCGTCTCGATGAGATAGACCCGTGGCCGTGTCGTCTGCTCGTCCATCGCGCCTTTCCTTTCACCCGCGGCCGAGTTCGACGATCTCGTCGAGACTCTCCTGCAGGCACGACATGAACCGCGCCGGTTCGGTCACGGCGGCGGTGTCGAGATTGACACCGATGCAACACGTGCCGACGTGGGAGACCAGAGTTGCCATGACCGCGCAGCCGGGAGCGGGGCCGAACGGGAACATCCGCTCGATCCGGGCGCCCGCCAGATACACGGGCACGGGCACGCCCGCGACGTTGCTGGCCTGCAGGTCGAGGCCCGTCGACTGCGAGAGGTACCAGTTGGCCAGGACCACCGTCGGGATCCGGACCAGGATCGGGGCGGCGGAATCGAGCAGACCGAGTGCCGGTTCCTGGCGCAACCCGAGAATGATCGTGCGTACCTTCTTGATCCGTGCGATCGGGTCGCGTTCACCGACCGGTCCGGCGAACCGGGCCGCCGCGAACCGGTTGCCCCCGGTCGGGTCCGACGCCGAACGCATACTCACCGGCATCCCCACCGGAATCGTCTCGAGGTCGTGGCCGAACGATTCGTGATAGCGGCGGAAACCGCCCAGCAGTGCCGCCACATACGCGTCGTTCAACGACCCGCCCGCGACGTGGGCGGCGGAGCGCAGTTCGTCGACACTCACCTCGAGCACACCGAACCAGCGTCCGAGCCCCCGGTCGCGCAGCAGGTCCGAACCCGTGGTCGGGGGAGGAGTCACCACCCGGCGGATCGAGTTCGCGTAACCGGCGACCTCCGTGACACTGCCCACCGGGTCGCCGACGATCGTCATCGCCGTCCGCACCGC
>Ga0247825_10002262_pt1 | contig 12760 bp, 11 predicted proteins | sample 13C_Vanillin_Day_FD_194413 | JGI IMG/M metagenome (GOLD analysis project Ga0247825, IMG submission 194413) | Soil microbial communities from agricultural site in Penn Yan, New York, United States - 13C_Vanillin_Day48 | ecosystem: Environmental > Terrestrial > Soil > Agricultural land | place...
CTCATACACCGGCCACAGCGGCTTGTCGTCGATGTTCCGGCCCCCGACGTGCATCGCCATGTATACCGCTTTCATGCCGGGCAGCTTCGCGGCGCGCTCCATCTCCTTCACCGCCAGATCCGGCGCCTGCAGCGGCAGCATCATGGCCCCCATGAAGCGGTCCGGGTGGGCGCGGTGCAGCTCGGCGCAGGCATCGTTGTAGGACTGCGAGAGCTTCAGGCCGAATGCCGGCGGCGCCCAGTACACCATCGGGTTGGTGAGCGACATCGCGCGCGCATCCACCTCCGCGTGGTCCATGTTCTTCAGCATGATCGCGGGGTCGATCATGTCCGGCCGAAAAATGGACTTGAGCGCCACGCCGGCGATGTCGATCTGCCAGTGGCCTTTCTCGGTCTTCGACATCCTCGCGCCGTTCTCCGCGCCCTCCTTCACGAGGAGATCCACCCACGTCTGCGGGAACCAGTGCGCGTGCAGGTCTAGTACGGGCATTTCATTTTTCCTTCAAAAGCGTGGATGGTGGCTAGTGGTTGGTGGCTCGACCCGGTTTACCAGCGGTTTTCAACAAGCTCACGAGCCACAAGCCACAAGCCACAAGTTAGAGGCGCAACAGCCGCTTCGCGTTGCCTTCCAGGATCAACTGGCGCTCCTGCGCGCTCAGCCCCGGCACCGACTCGACGAACTGCACCGGCCGTTCTTCGCTCATGTCCTGGTTGTAGTCGCTGCCGAGCACGACGCGGTCCACCCCGACGAGCTCGGTGAGGAACTTCATGATCTGCGGGTGGTGGCTGACGGTGTCGTAGTAGAAGCGCTTCAGGTACGCGCTCGCCGGCTGCTTCATGTGCTTCAATTCTTTTCTCACCTCCACGCCGCGATCGAAGCGCCCGATCAGCCACGGGAAGGCGCCGCCGGCCTGCGGCAGCATCACGGTAAGCCGGGGAAACGCGTCCATCGTGCCGCTGAAGACCAGGTGGGCGCCGGCGAGACCGTTTTCGTAGGTGTTGCCGCACAGGTTGCGCAGGAAGTGATCCGCGATGCGATCGCCGCCGCACGGGTAGAGCGGATGGAGGAAGAGCGGCAGCCCCAGGCCTTCGGCCCGTTCGTAGACCGGCCAGAATTCCTTCTCGCCGAGATTCTTGCCGTTGATGTGGGTAGCCAGGTAGACCGCTCGCAGGCCCGGCAGCTTCGCAGCACGCTCCAGCTCCTTCACCGCCAGCTCCGGCGCCTGCATGGGGAGCTGGATGGTGCCGACGAAGCGGCCCGGGTGCTTCTGGCATACCGCCGAGGAAGCCTCGTTCCACGTCTGCGCGAGCTTGAGCCCGAACGCCGGCGGCGCCCAGTAGACCATCGGGTTGGTAAGCCCCAGCGCGTAGGTCGCGATGCCGCGCTTGTCCATCTCCTTCAGGACCAGCTCGGGATGGACCATGAGCGGCGGCATCGCCGAATGCGGCAGCACGCCGGGCAGAGAAAACACAGGCACACCTTTTTCGTTTCGGGTCATCTTCCCGCCGTTGGCCGCGGCCTCGCGGTCGAGCAGCGAAATGAATTCCTGCGGGTACCAGTGAGCGTGTGTGTCGATAATCTGCATAAACCAGTGGGTCGTGGATCGTGGGTGGTGGGTCGTTCTTACGCCTTACGCCTTACGCCTTCAGAAGATAACAGCCTCGCCCCGCTGCGTCACTCGCACGGTCCAGATGATGAGCAGCGGCGCGCCGAATTGGCACGTCCAGGGGGCTATCTGCTATGCTGGCCACACGTCGAAACTGCCCGCGGAGGCGTCATGAAATACCGCAAGAACGAAGCCAAGGAATACGCGAAGAAGATGCTGAGGGGCGTGTGGACCGCGCTGCCCACCGCGTTCACCCAGGACGACAAGCTCGATGAGAAAGGCAATGCCGCCAATCTCGAGCATTGCATCTCGGGACTGAAGCTCGACGGCCACTACTGCATCGGCAACGTCGGCGAATTCTGGGCGATGACCAACGAGGAGCGCATGCGCGTCGTCGAGATCAACGTCGACGTCACCAAGGGCCGCTTCCCGCTGATCGCCGGCTGCCACCACCAGAATCCGTACGAGGCCGTGAAGCTCGCGCAGCACGCGCAGTCCGCCGGCATCGATTTCGTCATCATCCTGACGCCCTACATCGCCGCCCGCGGCGACGATGCGGTGTACGACTACTTCAAGTTCGTGTGCGATCGCGTGGACATCGGCATCGTGCTGTTCAACACCGAGCAGACCTACCCGATCTCGGCCAAGCTCGCCAAGCGGCTCGCGACGTTGCCCAACATCTGCGGATACAAGCAGGGCGTCGGCAAGATGGCGCCGACCACTGCCCTGCGCGACGCGGTCGGCAAGGAGATCGAAGTGAGCGTGGCCGACGAAGCGCCGTGGCTCTACAACATCGCCGTGCCCGGTGATCACTGGCTGCTCAACTATTGCCCGCATCTGTACCAGGTACCGGGCTACACGCCGGTCAACGACTATACGAAGGCCGCCATGTCCGGTGATTTCAACAAGGCCGTCGAGATCTGCCGCAGCATCAACCCGCTGCGCTCGGTGCTGGCCAAGTGGATTCCGGGCTACGGCAGCGGTGGGCGCATGGCCATCGCGGAGCAGAAATTCTGGATGGAATGCCTCGGCATGGTCGGCGGCCCCGTGCGCGCGCCCTGCGCCGAAATGGCCGAGGACATGAAACAGCAGATGCGCGCCGATCTGGAAGCGACCGGGCTGCCTGCCAAGGCCCGCGCTGCCGGTTCGCAACGCCGCGCCGCCTAGGGCGCCCTGCGGCGCCGTGACTCGTGACCGGTGACTCGTGACTGGGCCGGTCTGAACGGCCCTCTCATTCTGCCTCCGCGCGCAGCGCGGCTGTTCCCACCACCCGCCAGCCGCGATCCGCAAGTCACGCGTGCTCACGCTCTTCGTCTGACAGCAGTCAGACGAAGAGCGTGAGCACGCCGGTGTAGCCGTAGAGCCGGTTGTGCGAGATCTCTCCATTGCAGAAGAAACCAACCAGCGGAAAATCGCCGAGCGCCTCGCGGATTATCTTGAGCTCCTCGGAATTGGGCCCGAACAGGCTCGCGCCGCGCCCCAGGCAGGAATAGTAGATGCCGCCGCGCGGCTTCGAGTACATGCCCTGGCGGATGCTGTCGAGCATGCGCGTCATGTCCTCGTTCGCGGTCTTGTTGTCGCGCCGGCAGAACATGACGCTGGCGCCCGTCTGCACCAGCTCGCCGATCGCGATCAGCTTGTTGGCGGGGTCTATCCCCACGAGGTTGCGCACCAGGTAATCGCCCGTATCGCTGCCCTTGATCGGGAGCCCGGCAAAAATGACGCCGCCGACGCGGTTGAGATCGCGGCCGAGCGCCTCGCCGATGTCCTCGCGGAACACGTCCAGTGCGGGCCGTCCGTCCAGCGTGATGATCACATTGTGCTGCGCCTGTGTCACCTCGTGCTTGGGTCCGATCGGCGAGCAGCCCTGGGTAAGCCGCGTGGCAACCGTAACGCTGTCGGCGAACGACACGCCCGACAGCCCGCCTTCCACCAGGCCGTCGGCGACCTGCAAGTTCTGCTTGCGCGAGCTGGTCAGCCCGCCGACCAGGAAGCCGCTCTCCACCCTGCCCGCGAGCTTGTTCACCAGCTCGGCGACGTGCTTGTTGTAGGGATCGGCGTGCACGATGGCAAAATTGGGCGCGGCGCTGCCGCATTTCAGGGCAACGTTGTCCACATCGGCGGCGCTCGCCACGCCGGAAAACACGCGAAAGGTGTCGGGCTCGAAATCACCCAGCATGACCGCGATTGCCGGCTCGTCCAGGTACTCGCGGCCGCTGGCGCAGACGCCAATGCCAACGGTGCCGATCCAGTGCGGCACGCCGGTGTTGCTCCTGAACTCCGCCAGCATTTCGCCGAGGGGCTCGGCGAAATGGTCGGTCACGTAGAGGAAGCCGAGACTCGCCGGTCCCTGCCCCAGCTGCGCGATGCACGACGCAGTGGCCTTACGCCAGTCTTTGTCGTTCGCGTGGGCGTAGCGGAAATCCATCGGAATTCACGGAACCAGGCGGAACGGGAACGCTACATCGTAGCACGCGCGCAGCCGGCGTAAATCAGAACCCGGTCGCCATCAATGCGTCACTGCTTGAGATGCCGGAACTGCCGCGGCGCGCGGCCAGCGCCGTAGGTCACGTCCCGCGCCTGCGCGAGCTTGGCGCTCCAGGGCAGCGTGCGCTGCGCTGCGCCACGGCCGATCGTCATGGTTCCCTCGATCGTGTCGCCCCTTACCAGTCCGGCGAAACGATGGTCGAGGACCTGTCCGCGCACGCTCAGCCGCGTGGCGAACTCGAGCCGGTCTCCCGCCAGCTTGAATTCCGCGATCTTCCCGTCCCGGTTGCCGACGCGAGCAACACCTTCGACGAACTGGAAATCCTGCTCGAACGAGAATTCGTAGGGAACGGTATCGCGGCCGTGGGCGACCTGGGAACGCCACTCGCCCGCCATCCGCGCCGGCACGATGTAGAGGTAGACGTGGCTCTTGCCCGGATGCCCAACCGTCTTGCCGGGCACGTCCAGGACCTTCTCGGCGTCCGGCGGCCAGGCCTCGATCTCGTAATCGTGGGCGACGATGCGCGTGCCGGGCTTCAAAGCGAGGAGTTTCGGGCGCAGCTTGAGGTTCATCTCCGGCAGCAGGTAGCTCGTGATGACCGTTGCCGGGCCGAGATCGGTCTCGAACAGGTTCTGCTCGACGAAGCGCGCGCGATCGGCGACCCCTTCCTTGCGCGCGTTCTCGTTCGCGCGCTTGAGCAGGACGCGATCGAGATCCACCCCAGTGCCGCGGGCACCGTGCTTTTTCGCCGCGGTGATGACGATGCGTCCGTCGCCCGAGCCCAGGTCGATGACGGTGTCGGATGGGCCAATCTTGGCCATCGCCAGCATTTCGTCCACGACGTGCTGCGGCGTCGGAACGTAAACGACGTCGCCTTCACCTTCCTGCGCGCCCGCGGGCGCGGCAAGCAGGAACGCTGTCGCCAGGACGGCAGCGGCTCGCTTCGCGAGCATGGCGGATGACCGCATCACAGACGGCGGGCGGATGGCGGAAACGAATCCGATCGAGGCGTGCTTCACCGCTTCGTCCGCCTCAGGCTTTCTTCTTTCCCGCGAACAGCATCACCACGGCGCCGATGGCCAGCACCCCCAGCCCCCACAGCGCGTGCGTGCGGTGATAGACGATGCTCGAATACAGCAGGTAGGCGCACATCAGGACGAATATCGCCGGCACTACCGGATAGCCCGGCACCCGGAACGGCCGCGGCGCGTTGGGTTCCTTCGCTCTCAACACGAACACCGCGATGCCGACCAGCAGGAAGAAGCCCCAGAACACCGGCAGGGAATACTCGACCAAGCCCTTGAAGCCGGCATTGCGGATTGCGCCGAACCCCACCAGCGCCAGCGCGATGCCCCCCTGCACCAGCATGGCGGTGCGCGGCGAGCCGCTGGCCTCGTGCCATTGGCCGAGAAATCCCAGCAGCGGCCAGTCGCGCCCGAGCGCGTAGTTGGAGCGTGCGCCGACGATGATCGAGCCGTTCACCGAAGTCAGCGCCGCGATCGCAATCGCGAACGAGATGACCGTCTCTCCCGCTCCGCCCCAGACGGCTTTCAGCAGGTCGGCCGCAACGGCGTCCGACCGCGCCATGGCGGCGTAGCCCAGGCCCTTGAGATAGGCCAGGTTGACGAGAATGTATAGCAGCGTGACCACGCCAATCGCGATCAGCAGGGCCCGCACCATGTTGCGGTCGCGATCACGCACCTCGGCAGAGATGTACGCGGCATCGTTCCACCCGCCGTAGGTAAACAGCACGAACAGCATCGCAGTGCCAATGCCCGCGCCCATGTACCACGGCCCGGAGCCTGCCGCCGCGGGAGCCACGGTTGCCGCCGGCGCAGGAGCGAGCAAGAGGCCGGCAACCACGATCATCACCAGCCCGCCCACTTCCAGCACCGTAAAGAAGTTCTGGGTGGCCTTGCCCTCGCGGATCCCGAGATAGTTGACGAGGGTGAGCGCTATCACCACCAGCGCGGCCCAGATCGCGGAGGAATAGGCGCCCAGGTTCACCACTCGCGACATGTAGTCGCCGAACAGGAAGGCGAATACGGCGATCGAACCCGCGACGATAACCGTCATGCGCGCCCAGCCATAGAGAAATGCGAGCGAGCGGCCGTAGGCCCGCTGAATGAAATGATATTCGCCGCCCGCCGACGGGAAGGCGGTGGAGAGCTCGGCGTAGGACAGCGCGCCGATGACGGCGAACACCCCGCCCGCAATCCAGTACGTGATCAGGAGGCCTTCACTGCCGGCAGCGCCCGCGACGATCGAGGGGGTGCCGAATATGCCCGCACCGACGATCAAGCCGACGATCATTGTGACCGCGTCGAAGAGTGACAGCGTCTGCCGCGGCTGCCCTCCCGTCCCTTGGCCGCCAGTGCTCACTGGACGGCGCCCGCCAGGTTGTTGCCGAGCGCGCTCATGTGCGCCTCGCCGCGCGCGGTGAGCTTGGCCTTCCAGGGCAGCACGCGCCGGCTCGCCCCTTCACCCACGGCCACGGAACCGTCGATGAGGTCGCCCTTGACCGTGCCGCTGAAGCGGTGCGGCGTCGGCCCGCTCATTCCGGGCACGGCCAGATTGAAGGCGATCTGCTCGCCCGCCAACCGGAACTGCGGCAGCTTCATGTCTCGATCACCAATGCGTACCGTGCCATGCACCAGCTGATAGTGCTGTTCGAGACTGAAGTGATACGGCACGGGCTTGCCCCCGGACATGGCAATCTCCGACTCCCAGCGTCCAGCCACCCGCGCGGGCACGATATACAGATAGATATAGCTCTTGCCCGGATCGCCGACGACTTTCTCGGGCACTACCAGCACTTTTTCCTGGTCGGGATCCCACTCTCCCATGGCGTAGTCGTGAGCCACCACTCGCGTGCCGGGCTTGAGCGCGAGGAGCCTCGGCCGCAGCTTGGCGTTCATATCCGGCAGCAGGTAGCTGCTGACGACCGTGGCGCGGGAAAGATCGGTCTCGAACAGGTTCTGCTCGACGAAATTCGCGCGATCGGCCACGCCTTCCTTGCGCGCGGTCTCGTTGGCGATTTTGAGCAGATAGGTATCGAGATCCACGCCGAAGCCGCGCGCGCCGAGCCTCTTGGCGGCCGTAATAACGATGCGCCCGTCGCCGGAGCCGAGGTCGATGATGTAGTCGTTGGGACCGACCTTCGCCATGCTCAGCATCTCGTCCACCACAATCTGCGGCGTGGGCACGTAGACCACGTCCCCGCGTCCATCCTGCGCCTCCGCCGCCGGCACGAGCAGCATGAGCGCCGCGGCCAGCATTCCCTTCCATCGTGTTGCCGCCTTCATCGACACCTTCATTTTGGCTCCCTCATTTCGACTCCATTGCATCAAGAATCCGGTCACCGATCACGGGTCACCGGTCACTGTTTTATGTCTATGTTACCGCGCCGCGCGCGCGCAGCCTTCCAGTCGCGCTCGCCACCGTCCGTCTTTATCGTGCCGCTGATCGAGTCACCGCTTACGCGCCCGCTCAACTCCTGGCGCTGCATCCGGCCGCCCACCTCCGCGGTGAGGGTCAGGCGAATCTCGTCGCCCTGCATCTTCCCGCGTTCCACGCGCCCCGCCCTGCCGCCGGCCACCGCCCCGCCTTCCAGCGCCTGGAAGGTCTGGGACAGCGTCACCTCGTAATCCACCTCGGCGGCACGCCAGCGCCAGACGCCAGCCGCGTTGGCGGGCAGGATCCAGAGAAAGACATCGCTCGACGGCGGCCCATAGGGCTTGTCGGGGACCGGTATGGTGACCCGGCCGTCCGCCGGCCAGTCTTCCATGTCGAACTCGTGGGAGACGATGCGCGAGCCCGGCTTCAATTCCGCAAACATGCGCGGCCGCAGCTGCGTCATCACCCGCGGGTAAAGATACATGGTCAGCACCGTCGCGCTGTCGAGCTCCGTGGTAAAGAGATTCTCCACGATAAAGCGCACGCGGTCGGCCACGCCCTCGCGCCTGGCCTGCTGGCGCGCGGTATCGACGAGATGAGGATCGATGTCCACGCCCAGCCCGCGCGCGCCGTATTGCTTTGCGGCGGCGATGAGGATGCGCCCGTCGCCCGAGCCGAGATCGATGACGAAGTCGCGGGCGCTGACGCCGGCGATCTTCAGCATCGCGTCCACTACGTTCGGCGGGGTCACCACGAAGGGGACATCCGCCTGCTGGTGCTGCTCGGCGGCCGGCGCAAGCGCCGGCAGAGCGGCGCAAAGCAGCAGCGCGGCCCGTACCCACGCCGTCACTTGGACCTCACGGCGCGCCACGGGGCAGTGACACGGGTGGAGCCGGCGCCGCGGACGAGATTGCCCTCCATGACGTCGCCGCTCACGCGGCCCTCGAAATACAGCGTTGCCTCGTTCTCGCGGTCGGCGCTGTCCACCAGCGCGAACGAGACGCGATCGCCTTCGAGCTTGACCTCCCAGGTCTGCATCGGCACGCCGTTCAGGCGCGCGTGCGCGTCCACCTCCTGGAAGCGCTGCGTGAACTCGAGCTCGAGTTGGCGCTCGATGGGCGGCAGCGCGAGACGCGCCCGCCAACGCCCTGCCACCTTCGCCGGCACGATCCAGAGGAAAACGTTCTTGCGGATGTAGGTCTTGCGGTCCGGTTTCCAGTCCCCGAGATCGAAATCGTGCGACACGATGCGGGTGCCGGGCTTGAGGTTGAGCAGGCTCGGCACCAGCTTGCGCGTCACGGCCGGCAGCAGGTACATCGTGATCACGGTCGCCTGTCCGAGGTCGGTCTTGAAGAGGTCCTGCTGCAGGAACTTCACCCTGTCCTCGACGCCGGCCTGCCGCGCGCTCTCCTCGCTCTGGATCACCAGGTGATAGTCGAGATCCACGCCGGTCCCGCGCGCGCCGAACTTGCGCGCGGCGGTGATGACGATGCGCCCGTCGCCCGATCCGAGATCGAGGACGAAGTCCTGCGGCCCCACGCCGGCGAGCCGCAGCATCTCGTCCACCGTCACCTGCGGGGTCGGCACGAAAGGGACGTCCTGGGCGGGGACGGCAGGAGCTGTCAGCAGGCCCACCGCCAGCAGGCCAGCGCGAAAAGGGTTGGCAAGATTCAGATTCGTGACCGTCACTCCTTCACCTCGTCACTGCGTCACCGGCTTGACGTCGTCGGCCTCTCCCACACCGATGACGCGCGTTGCGCGCCAGCGGTTCGCCGCAAGCGTGCGGCCAACGCCCGAACGCACTTCTCCCTGCATTTCCAGGCTGCTCGTGACGCGTCCCTCGAAGCGATGGCTTGCCGTGCCGTCCACCAGCACGAACGAGATGCGGTCGCCTTCGAGGCGCGCTTCGAAGGCCGGCAGGTAGCCGCCCGTGACCCGCGCGCCGCCGCGGATCTCCTGGAAGCTCTGTTCCAGATCGAAATCGAGCTCGTGCCCGACACCCGGCAGCTCGGCCTCCAGCCGCCACTTGCCGCCGACCTTCGCCGGCACGACGTAGAGCATGTAGGACTTGGAAATGACGACCCGGCGATCCGGCTTCCAGTCGGAGAAGCCGTAGTCATGCGCGACGATGCGGGTGCCGGGCCTGAGGTCGAGCAGCCGCGGCTTGAGCTTTTCCACCAGGTTGGGCAGCAGGTAGAGCGTGACTACCGTCGCGTCGCGGTAGTCTGCGACCAGGACGTCGCCCTGGCGGAAGCTCACTCGCTCCTCCACCCCGGCTTCCCGGGCATGGACGCGGCTCTGCTCGACCAGCCTGGCGTCGAGCTCGATGCCCAGCCCGCGCGCGCCGTAGTCGCGCGCCGCCGCGATAACCACCCTGCCGTCTCCCGATCCCAGGTCGGCCACGAGGTCGGACGGGCCGACCGCGGCGAGGCGCAGCATCTCGTCCACGGCAACCGTCGTCGAGGGAACATAGGGCGTTGGAACATCCGGAGAGCCGGGTGTGGCAGCACCGGCAGAACCGCAGACCGCCCAGGCGAGGGCCGCGAGCGCGAGAAACCACGCCCTCCTCAATGCATCTCCTTCAGTGCGTCTTCCCGGGTCAGCGCCGCATGCCGCGGATCCCAGGTCTCGACCCGGGTCGCGGACCACGGCAGCTCGCGCGTCGTCCCGCCAGCCGCGATTCGCGCCTTGCCCTCGATGGCGTTGCCGAGAATCCGGCCCGAGAACTCGTACTTGACGCCGTTGACGACCGCGCCGAAAGCAATGTTTTCGCCTGCCAGCCTGCTCGCGACTTTGGCGGTGCGTCCCGAGGCGACGAGCGTGCCCTCGATGACCTGGAAATTCTGCTGGAGCGCCAGATCGAATTCGACGGGCTTGCCGTCGGACGCCAGCTTCCAGCGCCAGCGCCCGGCCGCGCGGCCCGGCACCATCCAGTAGTAGATCTTGCTGCGCTCGCCGATGCCGACCGTCTTGCCCGGGGCCGCGATCTCCTCCTGGGAGTCCGGCGGCCACGATCCCATGCCGTAGTCGTGGGAGACGATGCGCGTGCCGGGCTTCAGCGTCTTCAGCAGCTGGGTCCGTATCATCAGGTTCACTTCCGGCAACAGGTAGATGCTCATCACCGTGGCCGGGCTGACGTCGGTAACGTGAAGATCGCGCTCGTAGAACTTCGCGCGGTCGGCAACGCCGGCCTTGGCGGCATTGCGGTTGGCAAGCGCGACCAGCTTGCGATCGAGGTCCACGCCGAATCCGCGCGCCCCGCGCTTCTTTGCCGCCGTGATCACCATGCGCCCATCGCCGGAGCCGAGGTCAATTACGTAGTCGCCGGGCCCCACCTTGGCGATCTCCAGCATGCGCTCGACCACGTTGATCGGCGTCTGGACGTAGGGCGTGTCGCCCCAGTCCTGCGCGAGCGCGCCGTGCGCTGCCAGCCATCCGGTCAGGAGGATGGCTGCGAGCCGCGCGGCGCGCCCGATGGTGACGCGGCCGCGCATCAATGGCGTGCGCCGGCGGCGCGCGACTGCGCGACGTGCAGCGGTATTGCAGCGGCGGGCCGCGAGCCCCGGCGCGCGTTCCATTCGATCTGCGCCTGCACGCGGGCTCCGGAAAGCGCGACGGCGCCGTTGATGGCGTCGCCCTCGATCTTGCCGGTGAAGACGTGCTTCACGGGAGCGCCGTTGACGTCGATCGTGAAGCTGAACTGGATATCCTTGCCGCGCAAAGCCACGCCCTGGAGCGAGGCGGTACGGCCTGCAAGCGAGGCGGAACCGGTCACGACCTGGTGTTTTTGCTCCAGCCGCATCTCGTAGGATTGCGGCTTGCCCGACACCTGAATCTGCCAGTTCCAGGCGCCCGCGACCCGCGCTGGCACGACCCAGTAATAGACCTCGCTCGTACCGCCGGCGCCGCCGTACTTGTCCTTTACTTCCAGGCTGGCCTGCGCGTCGGGCTTCCAGTCGCCCATGTCGAAGTCGTGCGATACCAGTCGCGTGCCGGGCACCAGCGCGAGCAGCTTCGGCCGCAGCTCGAGGTTTACGCGCGGCAAGAGGTACATCGTGATGACCGTGGCCTGCGAAAGATCGGTTTCGAACAGGTTGCGCTGGTAGAACGCGACCTTATCGGTGACGCCGGCGAGCTTCGCGTTCTCGTTGCTTTCGTTGATGCGGTCCGGATTGAGATCCACGCCGAAGCCGCGCGTTCCATGCTTCTTCGCCGCCGTGATCACGATGCGCCCGTCGCCCGAGCCGAGGTCGATCAGGTAATCGCGGGAATCGACCTTGCCGATTTCCAGCATGCGGTCGACGACTTCCTGCGGCGTCGGAACGTACGGCACGCGGGCCTCCGCCGCCGTTGCGGGCGCGACGGGAAATGCCGCCAGCAGGAAGATCGCGACAGGCCACGACAGGGCCTGGCGTGCCTCGTGACACGATATGGACCGCACGGGTGGATTCCTTATGAGCCCGCCTCCGCTGAGCAGCGAAGGTGGGTTATATTCCGAGTCCAGAAAGTGGCGGGAATTATACCCGACTATTTCCCCGAACCATGCTGCTCTACATCATGCTTTTCATCTCCGGCGCCGCCATTCTCGCGCTGGAGCTGCTCGCCTCGCGCATCATGACGCCTTACTTCGGCGTAAGCCTGTACATCTGGACCGGCATTCTCTCGATCACGCTGGCTGCGCTCGCCCTGGGCTACTGGGGCGGTGGCAGAATGGCCGCCGCACGCGGCACGGCCGACAGCGTTCCGCGCCTCGCGCAGCTCTACGCGCTGATGCCCGCCATCGCTGCATTCGCGATCGTCGCCGCGTGCCTGGTGTACCCCTACCTCTTCCCCAAGCTCGCCACGGCCGACCTCGTGCTGGGGGCGTTTGCGGCGTGCATCGTGCTCCTGTTTGTGCCGCTCGTGGCGACATCCGCCATGAACCCGCTGCTCGTCGCGCTGCTGCTCGCGCGCGGCGGCGGCAAGGCAGGAGACGCCGGTGCCGGCAAGGTATTTTTCATCAGCACTATCGGATCGGTGGCGGGGGTTTTCGCTACCGCGTTCGGGCTCATCCCCTACGTCAGCAATTTTTCGGCGACGTTGATAGTGGCACTCGTGCTGGCGTTCCTGACCGGCACGGCCGTGATGCGGCCGCCGGTGCCGCTCGCCGCGCGCCGCCGCGTCGGAATCGCCGGCGCAGCGGCCGCGTTGATCGCAGCGCTCGCGCTGTGGCAAGCGGACGCCTATATCGGGCGCATGTGGCCGGCCAGCTACGGCGGACGCACGTGGCA
>Ga0247825_10002263_pt1 | contig 12754 bp, 9 predicted proteins | sample 13C_Vanillin_Day_FD_194413 | JGI IMG/M metagenome (GOLD analysis project Ga0247825, IMG submission 194413) | Soil microbial communities from agricultural site in Penn Yan, New York, United States - 13C_Vanillin_Day48 | ecosystem: Environmental > Terrestrial > Soil > Agricultural land | place...
CTCGAGCACCTGCCGCCGCTGCTGTTCGCCGCACTGCGGTTCGCCCTCGCCGTGCTGCCGGCCATCCCTTTCCTGCCGCGCCCGGCCGCGAGTTGGCCCAACCTGGCCGCCTACGGCGTGCTGATCGGCGTCGGGCAGTTCGGCCTGCTGTACCTGGCGATGCGCTCGAGCATCTCGCCCGGGCTGGCGTCGCTCGTGATCCAGACGCAGGTTTTCTTCACGATCGGCCTGTCGATGCTGCTCACGCAGGAGCGGCTGCGGCCGGTGCAGTGGGTGGCGCTCGGCCTGGCGGTGGCCGGCATCGCGGTCATCGCGCTGAACACCGGCGGCAGCACGACCCTGGGCGGGCTGGCCGTCACGCTGGTCGCCGCGGCGAGCTGGGCCGCCGCCAACACCGTCAGCCGGCGCGCCGGGCGCGTCGATGCGCTGGCCTACGTGGTCTGGTCCAGCGTATTCGCGGTGCCGCCGCTGCTGGCGCTGTCGTGGCTCGTGGAAGGCGGGGAGGCCATCGTCGCGGGCCTGCGCAGCGCGGACGCCGCCACGTGGGCCGCCGTGGTGTGGCAGTCGGCCGGCAACACGCTGTTCGGCTTTGCGGCCTGGGGTTGGCTGCTGGCGCGCCACCCGGCCGCGACGGTGTCGCCGATGGCGCTGCTCGTGCCGGTGTTCGGCATCGCGACCGCCGCCTGGTGGATGGGCGAGCCGTTGCCGGCATGGAAGCTTGTCGCCGCCGCGCTCGTCATCGGCGGGTTGGCGCTGAATCTGTTGCGAAAGCACGCAACGACACGCTAGTGCCGTCAGAGGCGATTTCGCGCTTCGCAGCAGGGCACGGGATTTCGGGGGGAGTCACTTCGTCGAGGGTCGGCTAAAGACACTGGCCTCTCGATCGTCTCTCCTGCAAGGAATCACACATGGGAAACCGCCTCTGCCAGTTCAACTGCTTCAGGCCCGGCAACGGCGCGGGCGTCGATGACGACACCCTCGACAACACGGGCGGTGCCGTCCCCAAGACGACTGGAAATCAACTGCCGTCGCGCACGTCGACCAACGACAACGCGGGCCCGCGCAGTGCCGTGCCACCGCCCAAGAAGGAAGGCGACACCTTCAGCGTCCACTCGGTCGTGACCAACCCGGACCTCCAGGACAACCCCGGTCGCGCCTCATCGGCCGCGGCGCACACCGGCGCAGGCGTCGGACGAAGCGACCTGTCGTTCTCTCGCCAGGCATCCGACTCCCATCTGTACAACTTCGACCTCCGGAACGTCGAGTCGCAGGAGAGCGACCACAGCTTCGCGCCAGGCTCCAGCCCGGCCATCAGCGTGCACTCCTCGCGCACGGCGGACAGCCTGCGCCTGCCGACACCTGAACCGTTCGTTCAGGAGACCGACTGGAGCCAGGTCTGCACGAGCAAGGCCGCGCTGTTGCAGCGCATACAGCAGCTGACCGCGTGGACCGACCCTTCCGCGTTGTTCGACGACGTCGCGGCGAAGGTCCGCGCCGGTTGCCGGCAGGCGGGCGACGACGGCAGGAACTTCGTCTGCCTGCTGGTGGAGCAGCACACGTCCGGAACCGCCACCGCGATGGCGCTGGCAGCCCTCAAGGGCGTTCACGACGTTCACGGTGCCAACGCAACGCTCCTCCTCGAGCTCGACAAGGAGGAACTCGAGGGGATCAAGGCAGACGCATCGTTTCTGCTCGGCCAGAAGTCCGATTCGGCATTCGACTTCGCCTTGAAGCGCATGCATGAAGAGGACGCGCAAACGACGTTGACGACCTTCAAGGCCATGGCTGCGCTTGCGCTGGGCATGAACGTAGGCCGCTTCGATCCCGAGAAGGACAACCCCTCCGAAGACGCGCGCGAAGCCGGCATGGTCGCCTCGTTGCAGCAGCAACTGGGCGCCAGCGGGCGGCCGACGATCGTGATTTCCGGCGCCTTGCACCTGCAGACGTTGCTGGCTGCGCTGAAGCCGCTCGCGCACACCGCGGGGCTGGTCGGCGTCGAAGAGACGCAGGCGGACATGCCCGACAGCGCCATCCCGCGCATGAGCTACGCCCTCTCGAATCCTGAACTGCAGCTCTACAAGTCGCCCGACCGCGTGCCGGTCGCCAAGCTGGATCAATTGCGGCAGCTGGCGATCGACAAGGACATTCCCCTTTGACGCTAGGCCCCGCCGCGGGGCAGGACTTCATGCATGTTGAAGTCCTTGCGTTGCTCGGTCGACGCCTTGGCGAGGAAGGCTGCCCCGAGCTATGGCGAGCATTTGCAACGACGAGTGGCCGTGTCTTGGCGGGCTGAGCGGGTGTGTCGGATTCGTTCACAGCTTCTCAGTGCTTGCCGGTCGAGCCGAAGCCGCCCTCGCCGCGGTGCGAGGCATCGAACTCGTCGACGCGGCGGAACGTGGCCTGCACCACCGGCACGATCACCATCTGCGCGATGCGTTCCATCGGCTGCACGGTGAACGCGCTCGAGCCGCGGTTCCAGCAGCTCACCATCAGCGGGCCCTGGTAGTCGCTGTCGATCAGGCCCACGAGGTTGCCGAGCACGATGCCGTGCTTGTGGCCGAGGCCCGAGCGCGGCAGCAGCATCGCGGCCAGCCCCGGGTCGCCGATGTGGATCGCGAGGCCCGTGGGAATGAGCGCGCTCTGGCCCGGCTCGAGCACGAGCGGCGCATCCAGGCAGGCGCGCAGATCGAGGCCGGCGCTGCCGGCGGTGGCGTAGTGGGGCAGCTGCTCGGCCATGCGGGCGTCGAGCACTTTCACGTCGATGAGGGTCATGGGGTGAGTCGTCGCGCGATCTCGCGCACCAGTTCGCGCGCCAGCGAGAGCTTGTCGGCGCTGGGGATCTGCCGTTCGCCGTGCTCGTCGACGAGCAGCAGGGCATTGTCGTCGCGGCCGAAGGTGGCCGGGCCGAGGTTGCCCACCATCAGCGGCACGTTCTTGCGCACGCGCTTCTCGCGCGCATGGCGCGAGAGATCGTGGCTCTCGGCCGCGAAGCCCACGCAGTACGGGCCCTTCGGCATCTTCGCCACGGCGGCGAGGATGTCCGGGTTCTCGGTGAGCTCGAAAAGGGGCGGCGACTTGGCGTCGCCGCTCTTCTTGATCTTGTAGTCCGACAGCGTCGCGGGGCGCCAATCGGCCACCGCAGCGGTGGCGACGAACACGTCGTGCCGCGCGGCCTGCGGCAGCACGGCGTCGTGCATCTGGAGCGCGGTCTGCACGTCGACGCGCGCCACGCCGAGCGGCGTGGGCAGGTGCACGGGGCCGGCCACCAGCGTCACGTCGGCCCCCGCCTCGGCCGCCGCGCGCGCGATCGCGAAGCCCATCTTGCCGCTGGACAGGTTCGTGACGCCGCGCACCGGGTCGATCGGCTCGAAGGTGGGGCCCGCGGTGATCAGCAGGCGCTTGCCCGCGAGCACCTTCGGCTGGAAGAACGCGACCAGCGCCTCGCACAGCTCCTGCGCCTCGAGCATGCGGCCGTCGCCGATCTCGCCGCAGGCCTGGTCGCCCGCCGCGGGGCCGAGCACGATCGCGCCGTCGGCCACGCATTGCGCCACGTTGCGCTGCGTGGCCGGATGGGCCCACATCTCGCGGTTCATCGCCGGCGCGACGAGCAGCGGGCAGCGCTCGATCGGCCGCGCCAGGCACAGCAGCGCGAGCAGGTCGCCGGCGCGGCCCTGCGCGAGCTGCGCGAGAAAGTCGGCGCTGGCCGGCGCCACGAGCACCGCATCGGCCTCGCGCGTGAGGTTGATGTGCGCCATGTTGTTGGCCTCGCGCGCATCCCACTGGCTCGTGTAGACCGGACGATTCGACAGCGCCTGCATCGTGACCGGCGTGATGAACTGGGCCGCGGCCTCGGTCATGACCACCTGCACCGTGGCGCCCGCCTGCACCAGCTCGCGCACCAGGTCGGCCGACTTGTAGCAGGCGATGCCGCCCGAAAGGCCCAGCACCACGTGCCGTCCCGCAAGATCGAGGCGTTGTTCCATGGGCGGCATCTTAGATGCTCGCCAGCCCCAGGCGGTGCGGCACATGGTGATGGCTCACGCTGTGGGAGGCGGCGGCGGCCACCGGATCGCTGGGCGTCATCGCCGTCGGCTGCCTGCTCGCGGTGCCGGCCATCGTGGGCTACACCGTGTTCGCCTACCGCGTGTTCCGCGGCAAGGCCACCGCGCTCAACTACGGCTGACGACTACGGCTGAGGAGCACCGACCGTCGGCGGGTTCGGGTGCAGGCGCGCCATGGCGAGCGCATCCACGTAGGCCCCGTCGCGAAGTGCGTACGCGCGGTGGGTGCCCTCCACCTCGAAGCCGAACTTGCGGTACAGCGCGATCGCGCGCGCGTTGTCGGAATACACCGTGAGCTCCAGCCGGAGCACCTGCGCCCAGCGGTCGGCATAGTCGACCAGCGCCTGCATCAGCGCGGTGCCGACGCCCTGCCCCTGCGCATCGGACGCGACCGACAGGCCGAGCAGCATGGCGTGCCGGCGGCGCAGCGCGGCGCCGGTGGGATGCAGGCCCGCGGTGCCCACCACGTCGCCGTCGCGTTCGGCGGCCAGCAGGAGGTCGAGGCCGCTCTTGGAGGGCCCGGCGAGGTCGGCGAGGCGGTGCTGCCACACCTCGGCCGAGGTATAGGGCAGCTGCATCAGGTTGCCGAGCACGGCCAGGTCGCCGTGGATGCGCGCGAACGCGGCCGCGTCGGCCGTCGTGGCGCGCCGGACGACGACGGTGCCGGCCATGGCGCTCAAAGCCGCCTTTCTACCCAGCCCTGCACCGATGCCAGCGCGGCGCCGAGGCCGGCGGGATCGTTGCCGCCGGCCATCGCCAGGTCGGGCTTGCCGCCCCCCTTGCCGCCGACCTGCTGCGCAACGAAGTTCACCAGCTCGCCGGCCTTGACGGTGCCGGTGCGATCGCTCGTGACGCCGGCGGCGAGCTGCACGCGCCCGCCCTCCACCGCAGCGAGCACGATGGCCGCGCTCTTGAGCTTGTCCTTGAGCTTGTCCAGGGTGTCGCGCAGCGCGCGTGCGTCGGCGCCGTCGAGCGTGGCGGCGAGCACCTTCACGCCCTTCACGTCCACCGCCTTCGACGCGAGCTCGTCGCCCTGGGCAGAGGCGAGCCGACCCTTCAGCGCCGCCAGCTCGCGGTCGAGCGCGCGCACGTGGTCGAGCACCGCCGAAACGCGCGCAGGCACCTCCGTGGGCGTCACCTTCAGCGCGCCCGCCACGCCGTCGACCGTGGACTCCAGGGCCTGCAGGTAGGCCAGCGCGTTGTCGCCGGTCACGGCCTCCACGCGCCGCACGCCGGCCGCCACGCCGCCCTCCGCGACGATCTTGAAGAGGCCGATGTCGCCTGTGCGCTGCACGTGCGTGCCGCCGCACAGCTCGCGGCTCGTGCCGATGTCGAGCACGCGCACGCTGTCGCCGTACTTCTCGCCGAACAGCATCATGGCGCCGAGCTTCTGCGCCTCGTCGATCGGCATCACACGCGCGTTCGTCGGCGCGTTGGCCAGGATCTCGGCATTCACGAGGACCTCGACGCGGCGAATCTGCTCGCGGGTGAGCGGCGCGTTGTGCGCGAAGTCGAAGCGCGTGCGCTCGGCATCGACCAGCGAGCCCTTCTGCTGCACGTGGGCGCCGAGCACCTCGCGCAGCGCCTTGTGCATCAGGTGGGTGGCGCTGTGGTTGCGCACGGTGCGCGCGCGCTTGTCGCCGTCGACCTTCGCGGCCAGCGTGTCGCCCACGCGCAGCGTGCCCTCGACCACGCGGCCATGGTGGCCGGAGACGTCGGCCTGGATCTTCTGCGTGTCGTCGACCACGAAGCGCGTGGTGGCGTTGCGCAGTTCGCCGGTGTCGCCCACCTGGCCGCCGCTTTCGGCATAGAACGGCGTGTGGTCTAGCACCACCACGGCGTCATCACCGGGCGCCGCCTCCTGCACCGGCGTGCCGTCCACATAGAGCGCCGTGACGCGCGTGCTCTCGTGACCGAGCGCCTCGTAGCCGTGGAAGGTGGTGGGCGAGCCGGTGTAATCGAGCCCCTGGACCATCTTGAAGCGGGCCGCAGCGCGCGCCTTCGCGCGCTGGCGCGCCATGGCGGCATCGAAGGCCTCGGCGTCCACCGCCACGCCGCGCTCGCGGCACACGTCGGCCGTGAGGTCGAGCGGGAAGCCGTAGGTGTCGTGCAGCTTGAAGGCGACCTCGCCGTCGAGGCGCTGCGTGCCGCCGGCGAGCGCCGCCTCGAGGATCTCCATGCCGTTGGCGATGGTCTGGAAGAAGCGCTCTTCCTCCTGCTTCAGCACGTCGGTGATGCGCGCGGCCTCGCGGCGCAGCTCGGGATAGGCATCGCCCATCTCGGCGGCGAGCGGCGCGACGAGCAGGTGGAAGAACGGCGTGCGCGCGCCGAGCTTGTAGCCGTGGCGGATGGCGCGTCGCGTGATGCGGCGCAGCACGTAGCCGCGGCCCTCGTTGCCGGGGATGACGCCGTCGGCCACCGTGAACGCGCAGGCGCGGATGTGGTCGGCGATCACCTTCAGCGAGGGGGCCTGCGGATCGCAGTTCTTCGCGCCCCCGGCATCCACCGCCCGCTTCGCCGCCTCGAGCAGGTGCACGAAGAGATCGATCTCGTAGTTGCTGTGCACGCCCTGCAGCACCGCCGCAACGCGTTCCAGGCCCATGCCGGTGTCCACGCTCGGCTTGGGCAGCTTGTGCATCACGCCCGCCTCGTCGCGGTTGAATTGCATGAACACGTTGTTCCAGATCTCGATGTAGCGGTCGCCGTCGGCGTCGGCGCTGCCGGGCGGGCCGCCGGGAATGCCTTCGCCGTGGTCGTAGAAGATCTCGCTGCACGGGCCGCACGGGCCGGTGTCGCCCATCATCCAGAAGTTGTCGGAGGCATAGCGGGCGCCCTTGTTGTCGCCGATGCGCACGATGCGCTCGGCCGGCACGCCGATGGTGTCGCGCCAGATCGCATAGGCCTCGTCGTCTTCGTCGTACACCGTGACCCAGAGCTTGTCCTTCGGCAGCTTGAAGTGGTCGACCAGCAGCTCCCAGGCGTAGGCGAGCGCGTCGCGCTTGAAGTAGTCGCCGAAGCTGAAGTTGCCGAGCATCTCGAAGAACGTGTGGTGGCGGGCGGTGTAGCCCACGTTCTCGAGGTCGTTGTGCTTGCCGCCGGCGCGGATGCACTTCTGCGACGTGGCCGCGCGCGTGTAGGGCCGCTTGTCGAAGCCGAGGAAGACATCCTTGAACTGGTTCATCCCGGCGTTGGTGAACAGCAGCGTCGGGTCGTCGCCGGGCACCACGGGGCTGGACGCGACCACCGTGTGTCCCTTGGATTCGAAGAACTTCAGGAACGTCTGGCGGATCTCGGAGGCATTCATCCGGGGCTCTCGTGACGCCGTGCGGCACGGCGGTTGCGGGGTAGCCGGCGATTATAGAAACCGGGACTCCGGATGCCCGCCGGCGGGAGATTCGTCAGGCGGCGACGCCCTGCGCCTGCTGCGCCGTCTGCGCCGCCAGGAAGCCGTACAGCCGCTCGTCCGCGCTGAACGCCACGTTGAAGCGCAGCCAGCCCGTCGGACGCGGCTCGACGAGGAAGAGCTGGCCCGGCCCGAGCATGATGCTCTCGGCGGCGGCCTGGCGCGTGAGCTCTGCGCTGTCGGGCAGGTCCGGGTGGCGCGCCCACAGGTACATGCCGGCCTTGGGCTCGTGGAACACCTCGAAGCCCAGGCCCGCGAGGCGCTGGGCCACCATGCCGTGGGCCTCGGCCAGGCGGTCGCGCAGCGACTTCAGGTGCTTGCGCCAGCGCCCCTCGGTCAGGACGCTGTACGCCAGGCGCTCGGTGAGGTCCGACGTGGTCAGGCCGCTGGTCATCTTGAGCTGCGTCAGGTCGTCGACGAGGTCCGGGCGGGCGACGAGGTAGCCGACCCGAATGTTCGGCGAGATCGTCTTCGAGTAGCTGCCGACGTAGACCACTCGACGCAGCTGGTCCAGGCTCGCCAGCGAGGGCCGGGGCTCCGGATCCATGTCGGCGTAGATGTCGTTCTCGACCAGAGGCACGTCGTGCTGCTCGGCCAGCTGCAGCAGGCGGTAGAGCTGCGCCAGCGGGGCGACCGAGTTGGTCGGGCTCTGCAGCCGGGGCTGGGTGAAGAAGGCCCTGGGACGGTGCTCGACGATGGCCGCTTCCAGCGCCGCGAGGTCGTAGCCGGCGGGCGTGCGCGGCACGCCAACCAGCCGCGCGCCGAGGAAGCGCAGCATGAACATGAGGTTCGGGTAGCCTGGATCGTCCACGAGCACCGAGTCGCCGGGCCGCACCAGGCGCCGCGCGGCCAGGTCCAGCGCCTGGCTCGAGCCCTGGGTCAGCAGGACCTGGTCCGGGTCGGCCGCGATCTGCTGCGCGCTCAAGCCCTCGGCGATCTGCACTCGCAGCGCCAGGTGGCCGTGCGGCAGGCCGTAGCCACCGAGTTCGGCCCCTTCGGCGGCCAGGTGGCGCAGGCCGCGCCGCACGCCCTCCTCGAACAGCCAGTCGTGCGGCAGCCAACCGCAGCCGGGCTTGAGGGCCAGGTTTCGGCTCTCGAAGATCTGCTGCAGGTACCACCGGGCGTCGAAACGCAGGTCCGCACGGGCGGGCTCGGATGCGGCGGCGTCGCCGGTGCGGCGCTTGACGAAGAACCCGGCCTGCGCGCGCGACGAAATCCAGCCCTGCGCCACCAGCCGGTCGTAGGCCTCGACCACCGTGAACACGCTGATCCCGTGGGACGCCGCGAAGGCGCGGATCGACGGCAGCTTCGCGCCCGGCTTCAGGGCCCCTTCGGCGATGAGGCGGCGAAACCCGTCGACGATCTGGGCAACCAGCGACGTGGGGGCGTCGGGGCAGAGGGTGAACATGGGCTATTCGGGCGTACGGCGCGGTGCAGCACCAGCTCAGGGCTTGTATGTACAGGACAACCGACCAGCACAGTACACCACCCGGGCGGCATCGCTGTACATGGCGCGTCTTCGGGTGCCGGCCTAGAGTGGCGATGTCAGGCAACCCCGCGGAGCGACCATGCACAGAGAACCACGCCTCACGAACGCCGCGCTCATGGCGCGCCGGCATGCCGCGGTGGCGCGCGGCGTCGGGCAGGCGCACGAAATCTTCGTCTCCAAGGCGCGCAACGCCGAGGTGTGGGACGTCGAAGGCCGGCGCTACATCGACTTTGCCGGCGGCATCGCGGTGCTCAACACCGGCCACTGCCATGCGGACGTGATCGCCGCGGTGAAGGCGCAGCTGGACCTTTACACGCACACCTGCTTCCAGGTGCTGGCCTACGAGCCGTACGTGGAGCTGGCAGAACGGCTGAACGCGCTGGCGCCGGGCAACTTCGCGAAAAAGACGCTGTTCCTGTCCACCGGCGCGGAGGCCGTGGAGAACGCGGTGAAGATCGCGCGCAGCCACACCGGTCGTTCGGGCATCATCGCGTTCACTGGCGGCTACCACGGTCGCACGATGATGACGCTCGGCCTCACCGGCAAGATCGCACCGTACAAGATCGGGTTCGGCCCCTACCCCGCCGAGGTGTTCCACGCGCTGTTCCCGAACCCGCTGCGCGGCATCTCCGTGGCCGACGCGCTGCGCTCGGTGGACACGCTGCTCAAGAACGACATCGAGGCCGACCGCGTGGCGGCCTTCATCGTGGAGCCGGTGCAGGGCGAAGGCGGCTTCCACGTCGCGCCGAACGAGTTCGTGCTCGGGCTCAAGGAACTGGCCGACCGGCACGGCATCCTGCTGATCGCCGACGAGGTGCAGACGGGCGCCGGACGCACCGGCACCTGGTTTGCATGCGAGCAGTGGCCGGTGGCGCCCGACCTCATCGCCACCGCCAAGTCCCTGGCGGGCGGCTTCCCGATCTCCGGCGTCATCGGCCGCGCAGACGTGATGGACGCGCCCGCCCCCGGCGGCCTGGGCGGCACCTACGCCGGCTCGCCGATCGGCTGCGCGGCGGCCCTGGCGGTGCTGAAGGCGTTCGAGGACGAGCACCTGCTGCAGCGCAGCCGCGACATCGGCGAGGCGCTGTTCGCGGGACTGCGCCGCATCGCGTCCCACGTGCCGGCGATCGGCGACGTGCGCGGCCTGGGCGCGATGGTGGCGATCGAGCTGTTCGAAGTCGGCGACCGCCCCGGCGCCGAGCCGTCCCCGGACGCGGCGACCCTGCAGCCGGACGCCGCCCTCACGAAGCGCGTGGTCGCCGAGGCGGCGCGCCGGGGGCTGATCCTGCTGTCGTGCGGCACCGAGGCCAACGTGATCCGCATCCTGGTGCCGCTGACCGCCTCCGACGCGTTGCTGGCCGAAGGGCTGCGGATCCTCGATGACTCCCTTGTAGCGGTGCAGTGAACGCCACCATGCAAGCATCGTCGCCGATACCCGACCCGACCCGCCCGATGCACGCGGCGCAGCCGGCCGCCGAGCCGCTGGTGCGCTTTTGCGGCGTGCAGAAGACGTACGACGGCTTGCAGCTCGTCGTGGGCGGGCTCGACCTGGACATCCGGCGCGGCGAGTTCCTCACGCTGCTCGGGCCTTCGGGCTCGGGCAAGACGACGACGCTGATGATGCTGGCCGGGTTCGAATCCCCCACGGCCGGCGAGATCCTGCTGGACGGCAGGCCGATCACGCGCACGCCGCCGCACAAGCGCCACTTCGGCATGGTGTTCCAGAACTACGCGCTGTTCCCCCACCTGACGGTGGGCGACAACGTGGCGTATCCGCTGACGGTGCGCAAGGTGCCCAAGGCCGAGCAGGCGCAGCGCGTGGAGCGCGCACTGGCGATGGTGCGGCTCGAGGGCAAGGGCGAGCGCTACCCGTCGCAGCTGTCGGGCGGCCAGCAGCAGCGCGTGGCGCTGGCGCGCGCGCTGGTGTTCGAGCCGCAGCTCGTGCTGATGGACGAGCCGCTCGGCGCGCTGGACAAGCAGCTGCGCGAGCACATGCAGATCGAGCTGAAGGAGCTGCACCGCCAGCTCGGCGTGACCTTCGTCTACGTCACGCATGACCAGGGCGAGGCGCTCACGATGAGCGACCGCGTGGCCGTGTTCAATGACGGCGCGATCCAGCAGGTGGACGCGGCCGACCGCATGTACGAGGCGCCGACGAACCGCTTCGTCGCCGGCTTCATCGGCGACAGCACCGTGTTCCGCGGCACCGTGCGCGCGGCCGACGACCAGCGCTGCGGCATCGTGATGCCCGACGGGCGCGTGATCACCGGCGTGAACGTCAACGCCGCCCAGGTCGGCGCTTCGGTCGAGGCCTGCATCCGCCCCGAGCGCGTGGTGCTTCACCGCGAGGCACCGCACGAGCGCAGCAACGTGCTGCAGGCTCGCGTCACCGGCGCGATCTACTTCGGCGACCACCTGCGGCTGCTGTGCCGCATGGGCGAAGGCCAGGACGACGCCACGGTCAAGCTCGCGCTGTCCGGCCAGGAGCCGCCACCGCGTCCCGGAGACGACGCCTGGCTCGAGCTGCCGCCCGAGCTCACCCGCATCTACACGGTCTGAATCCGCCCACCCACCAAGAGGAGCCCGCCATGAAGAAGTGCATTCTTGCCGTCACACTCGCCGCCGGCCTCGCGCTGCCGGCGCTCGCGCAGCAGATCACCGTCGTGAACTTCGGCGGCGCCAACGCCAACGCCCAGAAGAAGGCCTTCTACGAACCCTTCGAGAAGACCGGCGCCAAGATCGTGCCCGTCGAATACAACGGCGAGCAGGCCAAGATCAAGGCCATGGTCGAGACCAAGAAAGTCACGTGGGACGTGGTCGAGGTCGAATCTCCGGACGTGGCGCGCGGCTGCGACGAGGGGCTGTTCGAGAAGCTGGACTACGGCAAGATCGGCAACAAGGCCGACTTCCTGCCGGCCGCGGTGACCGACTGCGGCATCGGCGTGTTCGTGTGGTCGACCGTGATGGCCTACAACGCCGACAAGGTCAAGTCGCCACCCGCGACCTGGGCCGACTTCTGGGACGTGCAGAAGTATCCCGGCAAGCGCGGCCTGCGCAAGGGCGCACGCTACAACGTGGAGTTCGCGCTGATGGCCGACGGCGTGAAGCCGGCCGAGGTGTACAAGGTGCTGGCCACGAAGGCGGGCGCCGACCGCGCGTTCAAGAAGCTGAGCGAGCTCAAGCCGCACATCCAGTGGTGGGAGGCTGGCGCACAGCCGCCGCAGTTCCTGGTGGCCGGCGACGTGATCATGAGCACCGCCTACAACGGGCGCATCGACGCCGCCAACCGCGAGGGCCGCAACCTCAAGATCACCTGGACCGGCGGCATCTACGACCTCGACTACTGGGTGATCCCCAAGGGCACGGCGAACAAGGACGCGGCGATGAAGTTCATCGCCTTCGCCAGCACGCCCGACGCGCAGGCCGAGTACGCCAGGAACATTGCGTACGGGCCGACCAACAACAAGGCGCTGTCGAAGCTGGACCCCAAGGTGCTGGCCAACCTGCCGACCGCGCCGGCCAACGCGAAGGAAGCGCTGCAGTTCAGCATCCCGTTCTGGGCGGACCAGGGCGAGGAGTTGGAGAAGCGCTTCGCATCCTGGGCAGCACAGTAGTGATGTTGGCCCCCCGTCGCCTGGCGACGGCCCCCCAAGGGGGCTGCGATCCCGGACCGGGAAACCCGGATCCGGGATCGGGCGCTGACACGGCCGCCCCTGGCCGCTTTGCGGCCTGTCCCAGGGGGACCCTGTTCGTGAGCGCGATCCTCGCCGCCCCTGGCCGCTTTGCGGCCTATCCCAGAGG
>Ga0247825_10002264_pt1 | contig 12747 bp, 12 predicted proteins | sample 13C_Vanillin_Day_FD_194413 | JGI IMG/M metagenome (GOLD analysis project Ga0247825, IMG submission 194413) | Soil microbial communities from agricultural site in Penn Yan, New York, United States - 13C_Vanillin_Day48 | ecosystem: Environmental > Terrestrial > Soil > Agricultural land | place...
GTGTTCGCCGCGACGGCCACGATCATCGAGGATGCCTTCGGAGGGCACGGTCGGGCCCGAAGAAGTCGCGCGACTGGTCGCCCGAAAAGACAAAAGCCACAGCCGGCTGTGGCTCTGAGCCAGTAGTGCGCTTCCGTGAAACGCCGACGGGGTTAGCTGACGGGCTAGGACTCGGAAGTGTCCCGCGACCTGTATCGATGCCGCTGCGCCCCTGGTGCTCGGGTCCCCCGCGTTCCGCGGATGGCGCGGAACTTAGGCATCTCCGACGCTACGCCTGCCCGAAGGCTGTGTCAAGAGTGAGACACGGAATGCAGACCGCTGGTCGCGTGGTTGCGCCGCGCCCCCAGACACGAAGAACGTAGGATAAGGAAATGGGGCTCGATCGACAGCGCCGCCACAGACTTGGCGATGTCGATGTTTTCTAATGTGTGTGTGTGTTCTTTTGGAGCCGGCGACCCGACTTGAACGGGTGACCTGCTGATTACGAACTATCGGCAGAGGCTATAGGGTGGACCGCCGTGGACGGCAACGGATGGATTACTGAAGGAATTCGTCCCGCCGCGTCTACCGCTTCCGGCCCGCGTCCGGCCGCTGGTGGGTCAGATAGTGGGTCAAGCCGCCGCGTCAATGGTTAGGGAGTGGTTAGCGCCGTGGCGTCGGGGGCCGGTCTCTAGAACTCATTGGCCCCCTAAGCACGATTGAACACTCTTTGAGGGCTGGTCAACGCCGTCACCGGCGTTCGACGGGACCATCCGCGCGTCCTGAGATCGGGGTCTGGAGTGTCCCGCCCCCGCCTGTATGAGTCTCGCTACTGCGTCAACATACGCGCCAGCGTCTGCCACGCGGCGGTTTCGGAGAGCATCAGGCGTCCCGGCACGGACAGCGCCAAGAGCCCTCCACCCCATATGTAGGCGGGATGCACGCGTCTCCGTGTGATGAGATCGTACGCCACGCCAACCGCCAAGAACACCAGGGCAAGCCCGTAAAACGCGAAGGGGCCCAGCGGTAGCACACCCGGGAGCCGTGCCATTGGCGCCGCCAACAGGCTGACGTACGCGAGCAGCATCAACCGCTTGTGCGCTTCACGGTTGCGGCGATTCCAGAGCGCGGCGACGATAAAGCCCGCAAACATCACCATATCGCCCAGCGGAACCGCCAAGAAGCTGAGCGCACTGACTCCGGGCGGCGCCACGCCTGCGGCCGCGCCCGAGACAGCGAGACTCACGCCAGCGACGATCATTGCCGTCGCCAACACGGCGCCCGCGATTCCCATACGCTGGTGGACTCGCACACGGTGTGTCGCAATCAGCGCCGTCTGCGCGATGAACAGCAACACCCACGCGGAGAACAGCAGGCCATGCGCGTGGATCAGGCCCGACACTTCGCGACCGGTGATCGTGGTGAGCCGCCCCCTGCCGGCTACTGGAAGGTAATACGTCTGCGCAAAGCCAGCGAACACGGCCACGGCCATCGCGATCGCCATTCCGGTGTAGAACAGGCGATCCCGGGAGATGCGACGTTCAATCGACGCCGCTGAGGAGACGGCGACTGCTTCTGCCATAGGATTTCCCTTCGGTGGCGCGCGGAAGCCTATCACATCCGTTGGGTCTGCCGCGACGCGCGGATTTCGCCATGGCTACACGATTTTCCGATGACTCGTAGGTTCCATAAGCTGCTGTTCCGCCGCGACTGGCCGTACTTCTGCGCCTTCGATCTGCTGGAGGTCGACGGTGAGGACCTGCGCGCCTGGCCGCTCGTCGAACGCAAGCGCCGGCTGCGGACGATCATGCCCCGCATCGAATCCCGCTTGCTGTTCGTGGACGATCTGCGCCGCCGCGGCACTGCCTTGTTTCGGGAAGCCTGCCGGCGAGATCTCGAGGGCATCGTCGGCAAGTGGCGGGACGGCCGATACGAAATTGACGGCGTCCGAACCTCCTGGGTGAAGACCCGCAATCCGGACTACTCGCACATGGTCCGCCTCACGATCCGCCGCGACGATTTCGCGCTGCGCGCTCGCATACGCCTCGTCGATTTTCGGATCCATCTCCGAGCCGTTCGGCAGGCTGGCTATTGCCTTACGACTGCCGGATGCCAACGCGGCCGCCCACGCGGCTGTTGTGCCGTGCGGCGTCTTCCTTCACGGCCGCTTCGCTTTGCCGCGCGCTCACGCGACGCCGATGCCCCTCGTATCGCTGCTCGAGTTCCGTCGCGTCGGCCGTCGTTCCTGTCAATCGCTCCATCACGCTCATGTCCTGCTCCCTTTTATTGATGCCGCTCTAGGCGGTCTGTGCTTTAGTGAATCGCTCTGCTACTCGGCACCCGTGGAAACACCGCCAGCGGCAGCTCCAGGAACGCCTGAAGGCCGGCGGCGATTGGTGCGATACCGGCCTCGTCTTCACCACGTACACGCGCCGTGGGCCTGGAGAACGCGTGGGCGCGCCACTCCAGCCTCGGAATGTCCTTCGGATGTTGCACATGCTCCTGAGTCGCGCGGAACTGCCGCGGCGTCGGTTTCACGATCTCCGGCATTCGGCCGCGTCCCTGTTGACCGCCGCGGGCGTGGAGCTGTCGAAGTGTCGATGTTGCTCGGCCACTCCGAGCTGCGCGTCACGGCGGACCTATACAGCCATCTGCAGCAACAGACGGCCGCGACGGCCGCGCGACACATGGAAGCCGTGCTGCGCGGCTAGTGGGTCAGATAGTGGGTCAACGGGTGGGAGCCGGGGAGTGCGAAGCGTCTCAACCAGCGAGATTATTAGGACTTTTGGAGCCGGCGACCCGACTTGAACGGGTGACCTGCTGATTACGAATCAGCTGCTCTACCAACTGAGCTACGCCGGCCAGACAGGCAAGAACTTCGAATTCTACCACGCACTCTGGCCCGACATCGCCACTCTGAATGAGAGTCGCTACGGCTGCGGGCGCAAGCTCACGTCCACGGTCGTCGTTTCGCCGCGCCGCACCTCGACCTCGGTCAGGTACCCGACGAACCCGGGCTTGCGAACCTGAACCACGTGGCGTCCTTCTGAAAGATCCACAACCACCGTGTCCTGCCCCGGCGGCACGGCCCAGGGCTGGCCATCAATCACCACGTCGGCGTCGGCGGGTTGCAGCTGGATCGTCAGCCGCCCGGTACTCGCTGTTGTCGGCGGGACGGGTGTCGACGGCCCGCTGGTCGGCGGCACTCCGCGGGGATCACGCGGTAACGGCCTCGACGGCTGCACGCCGACCGGCAACGGCGGCGCGGGGCTAGGCCGCGCCTCGCCCGCCTCTCCCGGGGCAAGCGGCTCCATCTGCAGTCTGATCTTGATCGTGCGGTCGCGCACCAGATAAACGCGCTGCCGCACTGTGCGATATCCATCGTGATAGAGCGTGATCTCGTGCTGCCCCGGCTCGACGCGAAGTCGCTGCAGCATCCCGTCGAAGTCGTCGACCACGCCCGCATAGTAGCCGTCAACGAAGACCTCGGTCTGCCGCGGTGTCACCTCGAGGCGCACCGAGCTGTCGTGGACCGCGGTGCGGTAAGGCGGAAACGGATACATGATCTGGGCTTCGACCGGAAGGGTCGCGGCGATCGTCAGCGCCGCAGCTGCGATCAGCATCACGGGGAGGCGTTTCGTGGAAGTCACATCAGACCCTCGGAAAACAGACGTTGGCGCCTACGGTCGAGCAACGACGGTGCCAGCCCGACTGCGGTAACGATGTTCATGTAACTCGCAGACGAGCCATCACTTCGCGGTTGGCGCATATGGAAGCGCGCGTCGACGCTGTCGCTGCCGCAGGACGGTCGTGCGTCCGACCGTGAGGACGCGGTAGCCCGCCCCAGCACGCCGTTATTCGTTGCGCGCATGGTGCCCCTGTGCTATACCGACGCGAGCAGCGGGGAGCTTCGCATGCGAAACCGGCTCGCGATTGTCACGATTGCGCTCGCCTCCGCCGTCGGCGGGGCTGTTCTCTCGCTGTCCTTCTCGCGCGCAGGGGCCCAGGCACCTTCCGCCGCCTATCGCGCGCCTCGCACTCCTGACGGCAAGCCGAACCTGAATGGCATCTGGCAGGCGTTGAACGAGGCCAACTGGGACGTCGAAGCCCACAACGCCGGCCCGTCGCCATTCCCCGAACTTCTGGGCGCGCTCTTCGCGCAGCCCGCCGGGCAAGGCGTGGTCGAGGGCGGTCCGCTGCCATACACACCCGAGGCGCTGGCGAAAAAGAAAGCGAACTTCGAAAAGCGGTTGACTCGTCCCACCAGCCGCGAGTTGAACGAAACCACCGGCGATCCGGAAGCCAAGTGCTATATGCCCGGCGTGCCGCGTGCCACCTACATGCCCTTCCCGTTTCAGATCGTTCAGACTCCGCAGCAGCTGCTCATCGCCTACGAGTTTGCCAACGCAACGCGCCAGATTCACATCGGGCGGAAGCCGGAGGCCCCCGCACCGTCGTGGATGGGATGGTCAATCGGCCGCTGGGAAGGGGACACGCTCGTCGTCGACGTCACCGATCAGGTCGAGCAAACGTGGTTCGACCGGGCGGGGAATTTCCACAGCGACGCGTTGCACGTCGTCGAACGGTATACCCCGAGCAGTCCCGATCATCTGATCTACGAGGCCACTATCGAGGATCCGAAAGTATTCACGCGACCGTGGAAGATGAGCATGCCGCTCTATCGCCGCGTCGAACGAAATGCGCAGGTCATCGACTTCAAGTGCGTCGAGTTCGCGCAGGACTTCATGTACGGGCATCTTCTCGATAAATAGCGCGGCACGCCGGGAGCCCGGAGTCTGTTCGGAGGTTGAAATGAATCGTAGACTTATCGCATCGGCTGGTGCAGTCGCCGTCGTCATTGCCTTGATCGTGCTGGCCGCGGCACCGCTTGTCGGACAGTCTGCGGTGAAAAAGACGCCGTGGGGCGATCCTGATCTGCAAGGCGTATATACGTTCTCCACGTTGACGCCGCTTCAGCGTCCCGACGCCCTCGCCGGCAAGGTGGCGCTGACCGAAGCGGAGCTCGCGGAACAGGAAGACCAGGATGCGGCAAATCGAGTCGCGGAAGATCGGCCACTGCAGGCGGGAAATCCCGGGACCTACAACAACTTTTGGACGTCGAACGAAAAAGGGCGGCGGACCGGTCGAAGCTCGCTGATCACCGATCCAGCCGACGGCCGCAGGCCGCCGATGACCGCGGCGGCGACGAAGGTTCGCGAGCAGCTTGCCGCGGAGGCCGCCGCGAGACGCGTCGGGACGCCGCCGTTCGAGCACGTCATTTACAAATCGTGGAAGGATCTGCCCACCTACACACAGTGCGTCGCCCGGCCGATGCCGCGGCAGAATCAAGCCTATAACCACGGCGTGCAGATTCTGCAGGTCCCGGGCTACGTGGTGATTCATTACGAGAGCATGCACGACGTCCGCATCATTCCCCTCGACGGACGTCCCCATCTCCCGAGCCACATCCGTTTGTGGAACGGCGACTCACGCGGCCGCTGGGAAGGCAACACCCTGGTCGTCGATTGGACCAACTTCGATCCGAGGCAGGAGTATGAAGGCGCCCATCAGACGAACATGCATTTCGTCGAGCGTTTCACCCGCGTCGATGCGAACACCATCGACTACGAGGTGACCGTCGACGATCCAACCACCTGGACCCGGAGCTGGAAATTCGTGCTGCCCTGGCGCGCCGATGATCCCAATTACCAGAAACCGGAACATCTGTATGAATACGCGTGCCATGAAGGCAACTACCGGCAGATGGAAGACGCGCTGAGCGGGGCGCGCGCGCTCGAAAAGGCAACCAAGGCCAACTAAGACAGGAGGAATCCGATGCGGACGAAGTCGCGCGTAGCCACAGCCGCCGGCGGTCTGCTGTTGATTGCCGCCACGGTGCCCGCGTGGGCACATCACGCTTTCTCATCTGAATTCGATGCCGCCAAACCGGTCAAGTTGACCGGTGTCGTCAAGAAGATGGAATGGATCAACCCCCACAGCTGGCTCACGCTCGACGTCAAGCGCTCCGACGGCACGCTCGAAACGTGGGAGATCGAAGCCGGCGCTCCCAACGCCATGTTCAGGCGCGGCTTCAACCGGAATTCCCTGCCGATCGGAACCGAGGTCGTCGTCAACGGTTTCCAGGCCAAGGACGGAAGAAAGCGCGCCAACGGTCGTGATATCTCGCTCCCCGATGGCAAGAAGCTGTTCCTGAGCTCGCCGGGAGCATAACGCGTTAGCCGCAATCACCGAGCGGGCGCCGAATCAACGGCGCCCGTCGGCTCGCCGCAGTCAAGTCCTCCCACCCGTGTTACGATAATTGGTTTAGACCGCCCAGAAAATTCGTCCTGCAGTTCAGAGTCCGGCTGAAGCCAGACGTTCGTACTCAGATGTCAGATACACCAGGCACCCCGGCCGCCACGTTCGAGGCCGGCGACCTCGACATTTACGGCGCCCGTACGCACAACCTGAAGAATATCGATCTGTCCCTTCCTCTAGGGAAGCTCATCATCATCACCGGCGTTAGCGGGTCCGGAAAATCGTCGCTCGCGTTCGACACCATCTACGCCGAGGGACAACGCCGTTATGTCGAGTCGCTGTCCGCCTACGCCCGTCAATTCCTCGAACGGATGGAGAAGCCCGACGTCGACAGAATCGACGGCATCTCGCCCGCCATTGCGATCCGTCAAAAAAACAGCATCCGCAACCCTCGCTCCACGGTAGGGACGACGACCGAGATCCATGACTACATGCGTCTGCTCTACGCACGCATCGGCCGGACGTTCTGCCGGGGCTGCGGCCGAAAGATCGTGCGCGAGACGGCCGAAGTAGTTGCGCGGGAGCTCGGAACGTTGCCGTCCGGCAGTCGCCAGCTGTTGGGATTCGATCTCCCGGTCGTTTCGGTCGTCGAATCGGCAGTCGGACTGGACGTCCAGGAGGTCGACGAGCTGCACGAGTTGGCGACGGAAGCATGCGAGTCGCAGGTGTCAGGCCCGCCTGCAAATGGATCCACCCGGCCCAAACCGGATGCGACAGACCATGAAATCGCCGCCGTGACGGCGGCGATCGAAACGCTGCGGCGGAAGGGGTTCGGCCGGCTGCTTGTCGAGGGCCGTGCGGTCCCGTTCGACGACATCGACCCTGCGGCGCTGGCGAGCCGGTCGATATTGCAGGTCGTGGTCGATCGCCTGCAGATCGGTCCGGAAATCGAGGATCTGCGGCAGCGGCTGACCGACTCGATCGAGACCGCGTACCTGGAAGGCGGCGGCGCCGCGTGGGCGGTCGAGATCTGCGCCGACGCGCCACCGAAAGTCCGTCAGTTCAGCGAGCGGTTCGAATGCCGCATGTGCGGCATCGCCTACGAGGATCCGCAGCCACGCCTGTTCTCCTTCAACAACCCGTTCGGGGCCTGTCCGACCTGCCATGGGTTTGGCAACATCATCGAGCTCGACATGGATCTGGTCGTCCCCGACCCGGCCAAGTCGATCCAGCAGGGGGCCATCGAGCCGTGGAGCAAGCCGCACTATCGCTCGCAGCTCGCCGAGCTGAAGCGCGCGGCGAAGCGGAACAAGCTGCGGCTTGACGTCCCCTGGGCCGATCTGACGGATGAAGAAAAACGGTTCGTCCTCGAGGGTAGCGACGAAGCCGACAGCGACGCCCCGAAGGGCCGCAGCGCGGGCAACGTCCTCTACAAGGGCATCCGCGGATTCTTCAGGTGGCTCGATCGCAAGAAATACAAGGTCCACGTGCGTGTGTTTCTCAGCCGCTACCGCGGATATCTGCCCTGCCCGGACTGCGGCGGCGCGCGGCTGCGGCGCGAAGCGCGCGACGTTCGCGTCGCGGGGCGCACGATCGATCGCGTATCGGCGCTGACGGTGAGGGAGGCGCAGGCGTTTTTCGGCAGCCTGGAAATGACCGACAAGGAAGCCGCAATCGCCGAAAAGGTGATGAAGGAGATTCGCCGCCGCCTGTCGTTTCTGAGCGATGTCGGGCTCGATTACCTGACGCTGGATCGCCTCTCGTCGACGCTGTCAGGCGGCGAGGCGCAACGGATCAACCTGGCGACGTCACTCGGTTCGGCGCTGGTCGGGACGCTGTATGTGCTCGACGAACCGTCGATTGGCCTCCACTCCCGCGACAACGACCGGCTGATCGCGATCCTTCATCAGCTTCGCGACCAGGGAAACACCGTCATCGTCGTCGAACACGACGCGGACATGATCAAGGTCGCCGACCACATCGTCGATCTCGGTCTCGGCGCCGGTGAACAGGGCGGGCGGGTGGTCTACTCCGGCACGCTGGACGGGCTGATGAGCGAGTCCCGATCCTTGACGGCAAAATACCTTCGCCAGGAACTGGCGATCCCGATTGCGCCGACGCGGCGGCGCGGCTCGGGACAGAAAATCCGGTTGACCGGCGCGACCGAACACAACCTCAAGGATATCGACGTCAGCATCCCGCTCAATACCTTGACGGTCGTGACCGGCGTCAGCGGCTCCGGCAAGTCGACGCTGATTCACGATGTGCTGTATGCCGCGATCAAGCGCGCCAAGGGCGGATCGGAGAAGCGCGTCGGCGCGTTCAGAAAGCTCGAAGGCACCGAGTTGATCACCGACGCCGTCCTGGTCGACCAGGCTCCGATCGGCCGGACGCCCCGGTCGAATCCGGTAACGTATCTCAAAGCGTTCGATCCGATCCGCGAGCTGTTTGCGTCGACCAAGGACGCGCGCTCACGAGGTCTGACGGCGAGCCACTTCTCTTTCAACGTGCCCGGCGGACGCTGCGAAGCCTGTCAGGGGGAGGGCGAAGTCCGCGTCGAGATGCAGTTCCTCGCCGACGTGTTCGTTCCCTGCGATCAGTGCGACGGCAAACGGTTCAAGCCGCAGGTTCTGGACGTGAAGTACCGGGGCCGGTCGATCCGGCAGGTCCTCGATCTCACCGTCCGCGAGGCGCTGACCTTCTTCGGCAGCTCCCCGAAAGTGCTCCGGCGCCTGCAGGTGCTCGACGAGATCGGCCTCGGCTATCTGCGCCTCGGACAGCCGGCGACGACGCTCTCGGGGGGCGAAGCGCAGCGGATCAAGATCGCCGCACATCTGTCCTCGAACAGCGGCGAGCGTCTGTTGTACGTGCTCGACGAGCCGACGACGGGGCTTCATTTCGACGACATCGCCAAGCTGCTGACGGCATTCCGGAAGCTGCTCGAGGCCGGGCATTCGCTCGTCGTGATCGAGCACAATCTGGATGTGATCAAGACGGCCGATTACATCATCGACCTGGGACCCGAAGGTGGTGAAGACGGTGGATTCGTCGTCGCCGCCGGCACTCCCGAACAGGTCGCGCAGGTAGAGGCGTCACATACCGGCCGCTACCTGCGGCCGGTTCTGGCTGAAGGACGTTCACATGCATACGCATCGGGTCGGTAGACGCGCCGTCCTGCTGGCGGCACTCCTTGCCGTTCCTGCCTCTTCCGCCCGTCCAGCCCCGCTCTCCGCACAAGTGCCCTTTCAGGTCGCGCGTGCGGTCGAGCGCGCGGTCGCACGGCTCCGGTAAGTGCGATCGTGATCACAGTCACGGCAGCTCGCGGAGGGCGAGAGGACTCGCTGGCGCTGCGATCTCAGCGGTCTCGGCGGTGAATGTGCTTTCGTGAAGCTGCCTCGGTCCTTTTACGATCGCCCGACCCTTGAGGTGGCCGGCGATTTGGTCGGGAAGGTCCTGGTCCACGTCCGCCGCGGCGTTCGGACCAGCGGCGTCATCGTCGAGGTCGAAGCGTACATCGGTGAGTCCGATCCTGCCTGTCACGCCGCACCCGGCCCGACTCGGCGGAACGCGCCGCTCTACGGCCCTCCCGGCCACGCCTACGTGTATCTCAACTACGGTATTCACTCTCTCGTCAACGTCGTAACCGAAGGACATGGATCACCGGCCGCGGTTCTTCTGCGCGCGCTGACGCCGCTCGACGGCGTCGAGGTGATGAGGCGCCGTCGGGCGCGGGCGATGAAGGGCCGCCGCGCGCTCGACGTCGCATCGTTGAGTGATCACGAGCTGTGTCGCGGGCCGGGGAATTTGACGATGGCGATGGGCATTACGCTGGCGGAAAACTGCCTCGACCTCGGCGGCGAGCGCCTGTTTCTCGAGGACCTCGGCATTCGGCCAGGCATCGTCGTATGGGGGCCGCGGGTCGGCATCAGGGTCGGAGTCGACCGGCCGTGGCGGGCGTACGTGAAAGACTGCCGTTCAGTCTCAAGAATGTGAACGCGTGAGAGTTGAGAGTTGAGAGTTGCTTCTCGATGGCTTGCCGCGCTCCTGTGCCTGTGGGTGCTGTATGCCAACGTCTCGCCGGATTTCACGCCGGTTCGATCGGAGCTGACCAGCGCCCGTGGCTTCGCACGCGGCGTTCTGAATCTGGTCGTGCTTCCCGACGGCCAGGCGTTTGGCCACATGCCGGTCTGGAGCTTCGTCATCTGCGGCGCGCTCCTCGTTGTCGTGTTCGGTGGACTCATTAAGCCGGCGGTAGCGTCCGGCTTGACCGGGTCATCACGACGAGACGGAGTATCACGACTGCTTCGACCGGTTCCGGCTGCCCTGGCGAGCTTGCTCCTGCTGGCGGTTGCGCTATCGCCATCTGTGACTCCGTACCGCGTAATACTCGCGCCGCGAACGTTCGCGCTCTGCGTCGTCCTTCTCTGTGCCTCCCGCGCTGCCGGTGTAATGCCTTCGCTCCGACGCGGATGGATGCCGCTGGCAAGCGGCGCACTTGGCGCCGCCTTCTTCACGTCGATGCTGATTCAAACCGTGACAATCTACGGCGGTAATTACAGCGGCTTCATTCACCTTTCGCGGGATGTCGCGTCCGAGGCCCCGTTTCTTGATGAGCGGCCGGATCTCGCTCGATCGCTCATCGTCTACGACGCTGGCTATGACGGACAGTTCATCTACCTGATGGCGTTCGATCCGTTCCTGCAGCGGTTCAAGGATCGCCCGCAGGAGTACCGGGCTTTCATCGACAACCCGCCGTATCGCTACGGTCGGATCGGATTCAGCCTGTTGACGAAGGTGGCATCTGGGGGCCGGGCCGAACGGTTTCCAGCGGCCATGATGTGGCTGATCGTGGCCGCGCATTTCGGGTTGGCGGCGATGCTGGGATTCCTGGCCTCCCGCCACGGCATGTCTCCGCTCGCGGCGCTGTGGTACCTCGCAATTCCGGCCTTCACGTCGTCGCTGATGTCGGCGCTGCCGGAAGCGCTTGCCGCGGCCGGCATCGTGGCCGGATTTCTTTGCTGGAAGGCGCGGCGGCCGGTTGTGGCGGCGATCGCGTTCGGTGGAGCACTGCTCGTCAGGGAGACGGGCATCGTCCTGATCGTCGCGCTCGTTCTGTTGGCCATCAGGCAGGAAACCGAGCGGAAGCGTGCGGCCCTGATGTTCGCGCTGGCGCTGCTGCCGGTCTCCGCCTGGCGATTGTTTGTCGCGTCGCGGCTGTTTGGCGACTTCGGGTGGGCAGCAGTCGTGCCGAACCCGGGTGATTTCGGCACGCCGTTTGCCGGCCTGGTCCAACTGTGGCAGGCGGGCATCACCCGAATGCAGCCGGCGCCGGAGATCGCGGGAGCGATGGTATTTCCGATCGTCCTGACGGCGGCGCTCTTACTCGCCGCTGCGCTGCTCTACATCAGGGCGGGGCCGATCGAGATCGCGGCGATCGTCTACGCGGGCATCGCCGTCTCTCTCAACTACGGCAAGATCTGGAGCCATCTCCCGAGCGGCGAGCGTGGAACCTTCGAGCTTTTCCTGTGCCTGCTGTTTCTGATGTTCGAGAGCCACGAGCGGCCTGCCTGGACGGGATGGGCGCTGAAGGGATTCTTCGTCGTGCTCCTCGCCTATACGTTCCTGCTCGCCCCCGACGCGTCGACCTCGCGTGCGGCCTTGCTTCTCATTCGGTAGACGGCTGGTCACGAAGACACGAACCGCAACGACGCATACCTACGGGCATTTGCTCCGCGTTCTCTGCGCCCGGGGTGGTGGTGGTGTTTCACGGGCGAGACGCCAGCCAATCGCTGACCGGTTTGGTCTGCTCCTCCCGCAGTTCGATGCAGTTGTTGATTTGCTCGATCGACCGATTGAGCGCGCCGGCCATCCCCTGCACTCGATTCGTCTCGAAGAACGCCCGGATGTCGTCGCGCGCGGCGGCATCGCAGAACGAGGCCAGCGCGCCGGCGAGTGTGAGACGCGCGTTGAAGATTCGAAGGCGGGGCTCGAGAGCGGTCCAATTGGACTTGATGAACGACCAGGCGCGCGGCCGCGCGGCCGGATTGTCGAAGAAGGAGGCAAGGTACCGCGCCGTATCCTGCGTGCGCACGTCTGTCGAAAACGTGCGCTGCAGCGCGCGGTCGATGATCGCCGGATCGCGGAACGCCGTCGTCGCGAGCAGGTAACGCTGACGCTCATCGGGCGAGCCGGCACGCGCCGCCGCCGCGAACAATGCGTCGTAGAGTCGATCGTCGCCGTGCTCGGCGGCGATCCGGACGATGCTGTCGGCCAGCGTCGGATCAAGAGCCTCAGCCGGTGCTCCGGCATCAGCGTCCAGCGCGCGATCGAGCGCGGCGCGCGCCTGCCGAACGACATCCGCGTCGCTTGCGGTTCTGCCGAGGGCGCCGATCACCACCGCACGGAGCGCGCGCCGATCGTCGCTGTCCGATGGCGCCGACGAAAAGCCCAGCTGTTCGAACAGCGGCCCGAGCATCGTCCGTACGAATCCGTCGAAGCGCGCGCTCCGTG
>Ga0247825_10002265_pt1 | contig 12738 bp, 13 predicted proteins | sample 13C_Vanillin_Day_FD_194413 | JGI IMG/M metagenome (GOLD analysis project Ga0247825, IMG submission 194413) | Soil microbial communities from agricultural site in Penn Yan, New York, United States - 13C_Vanillin_Day48 | ecosystem: Environmental > Terrestrial > Soil > Agricultural land | place...
CGGTGCGGCCGAACGCGCCGTGCAGGATCACGCGCACGAACTGCCCGGGGCTGAGCACCGCTTCCGCATTGGGCAGCTCGGCGCGCGCCTCGCGCGTGCCGGTCGCCGGCGAGATGCGCACGTCGGTGAAGTCGAGCGTTCCCTTGACCGGATGCAGGCTGCCGTCGGCGAGGCGCAGCTCCACCTCGAACTTCTTCGGCAGCGTCAGGCGGCCCGCCTGCGCCTCCTTCTCGAGGCGCGACTGCTCGTTGTCCGGGATGCCGAAGTTGACCCAGATCGGATCGGCCTGCACCACCGTGGTGAGCAGCACCTCGGGCCCGGAGACGAGCGAGCCTTCGGAGCGCATCGAGCGGCCGGCGATGCCCGACACCGGCGCTTCGACTTTCGTGTAGCCGAGATTCAGCCTCACCTCGGCGAGGCGCGCGCGCGCCGCCTTGACGTCGGCGTTGCCGATCGCCTCCGCCGACACCGCATCGTCGTAATCCTTCTGGCTGACCGCTTTCTCCGCGTAGAGCGGCTTCAGACGGGCGGCGTTGCGCGCCGCCTGCTCGGCGCGCGCCTCGGCGGCCGCGACGTCGGCCTGGGCGCGCGCGAGCGCCGCCTCGTAGGGCGCGCGGTCGATGGTGAAGAGCGACTGCCCCTTCTTCACCCGTGCGCCCTCCTCGAAGTTGCGCGTGAGCAGGATGCCGGTGACGCGCGCGCGCACCTCCACCTCGCGCGAGCCCGCGGTCTGCCCCACGTACTCGAAGGCGACCGGCAGGGACTTCGCCTCGACGGTGACCGCGCTGACTTCGGCGGGCGGCATGCCGCCGCCGGGGCCGCCGTGGCCACCGCCGCCTTTCTCCTGGCCGCCGGAGGGGCTGCAGGCCGCGAGCGCGGGCACAAGCGCGAGCAGGACGATCTGTTTGATACGCATGAACATCTCGACGGATCTGCGGAGCGGGAGGGGCCGGATTTTACGGCCGAAACTCGGGGTGAATGTTGCACGTGTAACCGAAACGGCTACGCGCGGTGCGCAAAACCCGCTCAGCGCGGCAGACGCCCTCGCGCTAGCGGAAGAGCCGGTCGATCTGGCCGCGCTCCAGGCCGATGTCGCGCAGCGACCGGTCGCTCAGCATGCGCAGCTCCGAGCGGGTGCGCGCCACGGCCCAGGATCGCCAGATAAGGAGCAGCAAGCGCATCCGGGGCAGCATGCCGCGCCCCGGCGGCCAGCTCAAACGCAATCCATGCATCCTGGGCATGCGCGTCGGGCATGCAAATCATGGGCTTGCGAAACCGATTGCAGGACGCGCCGGGGCGTTATATTTTTTTCCGCACCATGGCGAGAAAGCGCACCGCGCGGCGGGAAGAACTCGGACTGACGCTCGCCGAATACGCCGTGCTCGCGCGCCTGGACACGCCGCAGAAGATCCAGGCCTTCGTGCACGGCCTGCGGCAGAACTTCGAGGTCGAAGGCGACACCTGCCGGCCGGTGCGCATGGTGCTGCGCGAGCGCCGCGCCCACTGCATCGAGGGCGCGATGCTCGCGGCGTGCGCCTTCTGGGTGCACGGCGAGCCGCCGCTGCTCCTCGACATGCGCGCGGTGCGCGACTTCGACCACGTCGTGGCGGTGTACCGCCGCAAGGGGCGCTGGGGCGCCATCTCCAAGACCAACGGCATCGGCCTGCGCTCGCGCGACCCGGTGTACCGCACGCTGCGCGAGCTGGCGATGTCGTACTTCCACGAGTACACCAACCGAAGCGACCACAAGACGCTGCGCGAGTATTCGCTGCCCTACGACCTGCGCCGCGTCGACCCCGGGGTGTGGGTGAGCGGCGAGAAGAACGCCTGGGAGGTGGCCGAGCGCCTCGACGAGCTGCGCCACTTCAAACTGGTCAACGGCCACCACCTGAAGGCGGTGACGCGGCGCGACCCGTTCGAGCGCCGCGCCTCGCTATTGCTTCAGTACCGCAGGCCGCGCGCCCTGCTCGAGAAGATCGAAAAACTCAGGAAAAAGCGGCGCAAGTAGCTACTTTTGCAGGTAGCTACTTTTGCAAGCAGCTACTTTTTCGCCTCCACCTTGCCGATCTTCTGCAGCGCCACCTTGAGGCGCGCGGCGTCGGCATCCCAGTACTTCTTGAATTCCGGCGCGTCGAGGTAGGCCACCGGCGAGCCGACCTTCTCCATCGCGCCCGAGAACGCCGGGTCGTTGACCGCGGCGCGCACCGCGTCGCGCAGCTTCTGCTGCACCGGCGCGGGCGTCGCGGCGGGGACCACCATGCCCGCCCAGATGTAGAACTCGACGTCCTTGTAGCCGAGCTCCTTGAAGGTCGGGATGTCGGGGAGCAGCTTCAGCCGCTCGGTGCTCCAGCTCGCGAGCGCGCGCACCTTGCCGCCCTTCATCTGCGAGGCCGCGGCCGCGGGCCCGGAAGCGAGCGCCTCGACCTGGCCGCCGAGCAGCGCGGTCAGCGCCGGCCCGCCGCCCTGGTAGGGCACGTGGAAGAGCTTGATGCCGGCGGCGTTGGCGAACATCTCCATCGCCACGTGCAGCGTCCCGTAGACGCCCGAGGACGAGTAGTTGATCTTGTTCGGATTCGCCTTCGCCGCGGCGATGAAGTCCTGGATGGTCTTGTAGGGGCTGTCGGCGCGCACCACGAGCACCGTCGGGTCGGCGGTGAGCAGCGCGATCGGCGCGAAGTCCTTGATCTCGTAGGGGGCCGCCTTGCCGTTGATCGGGTCGGACACCGGGAAGATCGAGATCGAGGAGAGCGTCATCAGCACCGTGTAGCCGTCGGGCGCCGCCTTCGCCGCGGCGGTCATGCCCACCGCGCCGCCGGCGCCGGTGCGGTTCGTGACCACCACCGGCTGCCTGAGGGTCTTTTCCATCGACGCCGCGAGCGGCCGGCCGACGATGTCGGCGACGCCCCCGGGCGGGAACGGCACGATCATGGTGACGGGCTTGGTGGGGTAGTCCTGGGCGCCGGCGGCCGTCCAGAACGCACAGAGAACAATTCCTGCAAGAAAGCGTGTCATAGGTCCTCCTCCGGCCGCGAAGTTTACACGCGGTTACAGCTGTTGCACTTTATCGGTTGGTTGCCCCGCGGCCGGGCGGCAAAGTGGGTGCCATCACAAAGGAGGTACCCGATGTTCAAGAAACTGGTCCTTGCCGCAGCCGCCCTGGCGATCTCCGCCCCGGTGCTCGCCGAGCCGCACCGCAAGAGCTTCGACCGCGGGCATGTCGATCGGGGCAACCACTACGGGCACGGCCATCGCCCGGTCGTGCGCCACGTCTACCGGCCGGTCGTGGTGATGCCGCCGCCGCGCGCGTATTACGCCCCGCCCCCGCGCGTGGTGTACGCGCCGGTGTATCGCCCCGCGCCGGTGTACTACCCCGCGCCGGTGTATCACTCGCCGGCGCCGTACGGCGGGATCTCCATCCGCTTCAACATCCCGTTCTGATCAGTTGTTGAACTCGGCCTTGAATCCGGGCGGCGGCGAGTAGGCGAAGCTGCCGCGCCGGAGCACGGCCTCCCGCCCGCCGTTCGCCGCCACCAGCTCCGCCTGGCGGCGCTTGGCGCGCCGGTCGACCTCGACGGGGTCGAGGAGCGACAGGAGCTTCTGGTGACAGAGGCTGCGGTGCGCGGAGTACGCGGGATCGGTGCCGAGGTCCCGGAGCTCCTCCGGATCGGCCTCGAGATCGAAGAGCTGCGGCTGCTCGGGGTAGCGCACGAAGTAGACGTACTTCCACTTCCCGTTGCGGATCATGTACTCGCCCGCGCGCGAGGACGACGCGTGGTACTCGGAGAGCACCGTGCGCTCGCCGATCCTGCCGAAGAGCGAGACGCCGGAGGCTTCCGGCGCCGGCTCGCCGACGCACTCCATCACGGTGGGGTAGACGTCGACGTGGCTCACCGGCTCGCGGCGCACCGCGCCCGCCGGCACGCCCGGCCCGGCGAGGATCAGCGGCACCTTGGCGGCCTCCTCGTAGAGCACCTGCTTGCCCCACAGGCCGCGCGCGCCCATGTTGTCGCCGTGGTCGGAGGTGTAGAGCACCCGGGTGTTGGAATGAAATTTCACATCCTCGATGGTTCTCAGAATGTGCCCGATGTTCTCGTCGAGCGAGCTGATGAGGCCGAAGTAGCCGGCGCGCGCGCGCTTCACCGCCGCCTCGTCGGCGAAATGCTTGTCGTATCCCGTGTTCTCGTCCTGGTCGCGCACGCACGGATGCACGTTCTTTTCCCGGTAGAGCTTCGGCATCGGGATGCGCTCGAACGGGTAGCGGTAGTACCAGTGCGGCGGCGCCGTCAGCGGGAAATGCGGCGCCACGAAGGAGACGAACAGCACCCACGGCTGCGCCGCGGGCTTCGCCGCCTGCTCGCGCAGCCAGATCTGCGCGCGCGAGGCGATCTCGCGGTCGTACCAGGTGTACTCCGACTCGCCCGGCCCGGCGAGCCCGGCGAGCTTTTTGCCGTCGGCGCGCGGCGGCATGTCGTCGCCGCGCAGCAGGCCGTAGAGGTCGCCTTTGCCCTCGAACACGTTCATCGGCACGATCTCTTCCGAGAAGCCGTTGTCGTCGTCGGTGGAGCGGAAGTGCAGCTTCCCGACCGAGACGACGCGATGGCCCTGGTCGCGCAGGCGATGGTGCCAGCTCGGCACGCTGCCGTCGTAGGGGTCGGCGTTGTCCCAGAAGCCGATCTGGTGGATGTACTTGCCGATGGCGAAGGCGGCGCGCGCCGGCACGCAGATCGGGCAGGTGGTATAGGCGTCGGTGAAGCGCGTGCCGCGCGCCGCGAGGCGGTCGAGGTTGGGCGTCTGCACCAGCGCGTTGCCCGAGCAGCCCATCCAGCGCGGGTCGTGCTCGTCGGACATGATGATGACCAGGTTGCCGGGCGTCATGCCATCCCTACCTGCGGCAGGCGCGGCCGGATGTCGTCGGGACGGCTGCGGATCATGTCCATCAGCTCCTTCTTCGCCTTCGAGCTCTCGAAGATGTTTTCCATTTCGTGCGGGTCGTTCCCGAGGTCATACAGCTCGCCCGCCCCCGAGCGCAGGTCGACGGTGAGCTTGTGCGTGCGCGTGCGCACCGTGCGCAGGTCGAGGTCCACCCCCGAGCGCGAGGCGCGCAGGTCCCATTCGCTGAAGGCGAAGTCGCGCGTCGCCTCATCATGGATCAGGGGTTTCAGGGATCTTGAGTGCCTGGCTTCGAAAGGCACTCGGGCGTAGTCGGCAAACGTCGCGGGCAGGTCGAGCGTGGAGACGGGATCGCTCACGACCTTGCCTTTCGGCACCCCCGGTCCCTGGAGAAGCAAGCCGACCCGCAGCAAGCCCTCGTAGGCCATCGGCCCCTTGAGGATCAGGCCGTGGTCGCCGAGCCAGTCGCCGTGATCCGTCGAATAGACAATCAAGGTGTTTTCTGAAAGGCCAAGTTGCTCCAGATGCAGCAGGATGCGCCCGACGTTGTGGTCGATGAGCGAGATCATGCCGTAGTAGTTGGCGATCAGCTCGCGCAGCTGGCGGTCGCTGTGCACCGGGATGCGCGAGTACTCCTCGCGGATCCGGCGCAGGTGCTCGACGATCTGCGGCTTGCCCTCGAGGCTCTGGCGGTGCCACCACGGCCGGCGCTCGAGGTCGAGCGTGCGGTGCGGCGGCAGGTCCACCTCGTCGGGGTGGTGCATGCGGCTCCACGGATCGGGCGCGTCGAAGGGGTGGTGCGGGTCGGGGAAAGACGCCCAGATGCAGAATTCACGAGAAGAGTTTTTAGATAAAAATTCCATTGTTCGATCGCCGATCCATGTCGAGTTGTGGAACGCCGCGGGCAGCGCCGAATGGAACGTCTGCATCGCCGTGGAAAGCGGCGGCAGCTGCGTCTCGTAGAGGCGCTGCAGCGCCTCGCCACGGCCGCCCTTGTGGAACCAGCGCTCGTAGTGCTGGCCGCGCGGCGGCTTCATCGGCGGCCAGTGGTTGTGGCCTTCCACCATCAGCTCGACGTGCTCGAAGCCCATGTAGGGCCCGCTCCAGTCCTGCGGCTGGTCGGTGTTGCGGCATTCGGGCGTGCCGGTGGGCGCGAAGGTATGCGAGGTGGCGAAGTGCGCCTTGCCGATGAAGCCGGTGCGGTAGCCTGCCCTGCCGAAGGCAGCAGCAAAACTTTCTTTTTCAAACCCTTTATCAAGGTCGATGCCGTTGTCGGAAACCCCGTGCGTATAGGGCAGCAGCCCCGTCAGGATCGACGCGCGCGAAGGCTGGCACACCAGGTTCGGCGTGATGCAGGCCGAGAAGCGCGTGCCTTGGCGGGCGAGGCGGTCCAGGTGCGGCGTCTTTACCTTGCGTCCCTCGAACCCGTAGCAGTCGCCGCGCTGCTGGTCCGAGGTGATGAAAAGTACGTTCAACTCAGTTATCCACCCTCGCTCCGCTCGCCTTGACCACCGGCGCCCAGCGCGCGATCTCGGCCTTGATGAAAGCGGTGTAGGCCTCGGGCGAAGCGCTCGGGGTGACTTCCAGGCCGGCGCTGTTGTAGCGCTCGATGAGCTTCGGATTCTTCATGGCCTTGACGAACTCGTCATAGATCTTCTTCACCACCGGCGCGGGCGTGCCGGCGGGCACGGCCGGCCCCCACCACTGCACGGTCTCGAACCCCGGCACGCCGCCTTCCTGGAACGTCGGCGTGTCCGGCAGCAGCTTCTGGCGCACCTTGCTCGTCACCGCGAAAGCCTTGAGCCTTCCCGCCTTGATGTGGCCCGCGGTCGGCGGCAGCCCGAGCGAGGCGAGCGGGACGGTGCCGCCCACCACATCGCCGATCGCCTGCCCGCCGCCCTTGTAGGGCACGTGCGTGATGTTCAGGTTGCCGGCGATGTTCTTGAACAGCTCCGCGGCGAGGTGCTGCGGCGTGCCGTTCCCCGGGCTCGCGTAGGCGAGCTTGCCGGGATTCGCCTTGGCGTAGGCGATCAGCTCCGGCAGCGTGTTCGCCGGCACCGAGGGATGCCCGACCAGGATGTGCGCGCCGCTGATCATCTGCGTCACGTGCACGAAGTCCTTCACCGGGTCGAAGGTCAGCCGGGCGAAGAGCGAGGGCGCGATGGTGTAGGCGTCGGCGTAGAAAAGGATGGTGTGGCCGTCGGGGTCGGCGCGCGCCACCGCGTCGGCGGCGATGTTGCCGGCGCCGCCGGTGCGGTTCTCGATGATCACCGGCTGGCCGATCGACTCGGTCATGATCGGCCCGATGACGCGGGCGCTCATGTCCATGGCGCCGCCGGCGGCGTAGCCGAGCACGAAGCGCACCGGCTTGGTCGGCCAGGTTTGCGCCGCCAGCGGTGCCGCGAGGGTGAACAGCGAGATAAATACCAAAAGCAGCAGCGGGCGTCGCATGGGTCCTCCTCCCTTGACGAAACGTCTAAACGTTTATACAACAAGCCGCCCGGCCATGTCGACGCCCCTTTTTTCGCCGCAGCCCGTGGTCGCCCTGCACCACCAGGTGAAGGAGGACCTGCTGTTGCGGCTGCGCTCGGGGAACTGGCCGCCGGGCAGCGAGATCCCGCCCGAGCCGGCGCTGTGCGCGCACTACCGCGTCAGCCGCGGCACGCTGCGCCGCGCCATCGGCGACCTGGTGAACGAGGGCTACCTCGAGCGCTTCCGCGGCCGCGGCACCTTCGTCAGCCCGCCCAAGCTCGAGAGCCGCTTCGCCGGCTCCTTCGGTCGCTTCACCGTGGTCGGCCCCTCGCTCGAGCAGGCGAGCCGCGTCCTCTTCTGCCGGCGCGTGCGCGCGCAGGAATCGGTGGCGCTGGTCCTCGGCCTGGCGAAGGGCGAGCCGCTCTGGCACCTCGAGCGCGTGCGCTTCGCCGGCGAGCGGCCGGCGGCGCTGCAGGCGAGCTACCTGCCCTGCGCGCTCTTCCCGGAGCTCTCGCGCCAGCCGCTCGGCTCGCGCTTCCTGCTCGACATCATGACCGAGGTGTACGCGGTGCCGCTCCTGCGCGCGGTCGAGGTGGTCGACCCGACCAAGGCCGACAGCTATGCCGCGCGGCAGCTCGGCATCAAGGCCGGCACGCCGCTCTTCCGCGTCGAGCGGCGCACCTACTCCACCGCGGAGCGCGTGGTCGAGTACCGCCTCTCGGTGCTGCGCGGCGACATCTTTCGCTACCGGACCGAATTTCGTTGATTTTTTGGCGGACCTGCAACACCAAGGCCGACGCGCGTCGTCTCGAGATCGATCAAGTCCCCGGGCGAGACGTTGGCGAGGTTCACGTCCGGGCCGAGCTCCTCGATCAGCAGCTTCTTCAGCAGCTCAACGTCGCAGGCGCGCACCTCGGGGATCCACGGGCCGGGCAGCTCGATCATCACCTTTCTTAAATCCAAGCTCTTCAGAAGCAAATCGAGTGTCCTGCGGTTGGGCTTGCCCTTGATCACCAGCTCCGCTGCCTCGACCAGCACCAGCGCCGCGCCGGCGGCAAAGCAGTCCTCGGCCTGCGAGACGAGGAGCCTCGGGTTGCTGGCGGTCTCCTTCGAGCCTACCTCCCCGTAGACGATGAGCCCCGCGGCGCGGGCGGCGCGGATTTGCTGCTGCCTTTCCCGGGAGGTCAGCGGGACAACGTTGTCGGAGATCTCGATCGCCGCGAAGCCGACGCGCAGCGCCTCGTCGTAGAAGCGCGACAGCGCCTTCTGCCCCTGCGTCGCGAACACGTACTCGTGGAACTGCCCGCCGAGGAAGGACTGCACGCGGCGGCGCCGATATTGCCGCAGTTTCTTCACCAGGCTCTTTTCGTCGTAAAGCCGGGCCGTCCCCGTCTTGATCTTGGCGAGGTCGACGTAGTCGGCGGCGAGCGCGAGCAGGTCCGCCTGCTGCCCCAGGGGCATCCCCGCGTCGACGATCATGGTCAGGCCGGATTGACGGGGCTTCCTGGCGTGTTTCCCACTACGGCCCGCCGGTAGCGGTACCATCGCAAACGGTCGTTTTGGCATGCCCGGCATGTTAGTTTCCGCGGGCTGCGGCGACAAAAGGAATATCGAATGAGGACACTCCCATGGACCGACGTGCTTTCGTACTCGCCCTCGCGGCATTGCCCTTCTGTGCCCATGCAAGGCCGCGCAACATGAAGGAAGTCGAGGCCCTGCAGCAGAACTGGCAGGCGTTCCTGCCCGCCGGGGCGAGCGTTCCCTCGCCCGGCGAGCCGCTCAAGCTCTCCGACGACGAGTGGAAGAAGCGCCTTCCCGGCGAGTCCTACGGCGTGCTGCGCCACGAGCGCACCGAGCGTGCGGGCACCAGTCCCCTGAACGCCGAGAAGCGCCCCGGCATCTACGCCTGCGCCGGCTGCGGGCTGCCGCTCTTCACCTCCGAGATGAAGTTCGAGTCGGGCACCGGCTGGCCGTCGTTCATCACCACCATCCCGGGCGTGTTCGGCATGAAGAAGGACTTCTTCCTCATCTACCCGCGCACCGAGTACCACTGCATCCGCTGCGGCGGGCACCACGGGCACCTCTTCGACGACGGCCCGCCGCCCACCAACCAGCGCTGGTGCAACAACGGCGTAGCTCTGAAGTTCATCCCGAAGGACGGGAAAGCCTAGGCGGCTTCAGGGCTTCCCGCGTTGCGCCCGGTAGGCCTCGAGCGCGGCCCGGCGCTGCGCGCTCATCTGCTCGAGCTTCGCCTGCCAGCCCTTGCGGTGCTCGCGCAGGGCATCGAAGATGGACTCGGCGATGACGAGATTGCGGTACCACTTCTTGTTCGCCGGCACGACGACCCAGGGCGCGTGCCCGGCCGCGGTCTTCGAGATGGCGTCCTCGTAAGCCTCGGTGTAGTCGTCCCAGTAGTCGCGCTCCTTCCAGTCGTTCGCGTTGAGCTTCCAGGCTGCCTCCGGGTCCGCCTCGCGCTCGAGCAGGCGCTCCTTCTGCTCCTTTTTCGTGATGTGGAGGAAGTACTTGAGGACGATGGTGCCGTGCTCGGCGAGCAGCTGCTCGAAGTCGCGGATGTGCTCGAAGCGCGCCTGCCACAGCTTCTTCGGCGCGAGGTCGTGGACGCGCACCACGAGCACGTCCTCGTAGTGCGAGCGGTTGAAGATGGCGAACTCGCCGAGCCGCGGCGCGTGCCGGTGCACGCGCCAGAGGAAGTCGTGCTGGCGCTCCGCCTCGGTCGGCACGCCGAAGGAGGTGACGCTCACCCCGCGCGGGTTGAGGCAGCCGACGACGTGCTTGATGGCGCCGTCCTTGCCGGCGCCGTCGCGTCCCTGCAGCACGACGAGGACGCTGTGCACCTTGGCGCCGAACATCGCATCCTGCAGGTCGAACAGCGCCTTCCCCAGCGAGGCGAAGCGCTGTTCGGCCTTGGCGCGCGTCATGCCCTTGGGCGGCTCCGCCGGCAAGTCGTCGAGGCGCACCTTGCTGCCGGGCTCGTTGAAAATAGTCTTGGACACGGGAAAGCTCTGTCGTAGGGTACTTCAATGACGGCCGCCATCTTGCAGCGTTTCACGAACATCCGGCGCGGGGAGGCGGCGCCGGCGCTGGTCGCGGGCCTGCTCTTCTTCTGCGTGCTGAGCGCGCTGATGGTGGTGCGCCCGGCGCGCGAGGCGCTGGGCATGCAGCGCGGCATCGAGTCGGTGCGCTGGCTTTTCATCGGCACCGTCGTCGTCACCCTCCTCGTCAACCCGCTCTTCGGCCTGCTGGTGAGCCGGTACCGCCGCCTCGCCTTCATCGGCGCGACCTACCTCTTCTTCGCCTTCGGCCTGCTCGCCTTCTACGCGCTGCTCGTCCTGGCGCCGGCCGCGATCGGCGAGCGAACCGGCCAGGTCTTCTACGTGTGGTTCAGCGTCTTCAACCTGTTCGCGACGATGCTCGTCTGGGCGCTCATGGCGGATCGCTTCTCGCTCGAGCAGAGCAAGCGCCTCTTCGGCGCGATCGCGGTCGGCGGCACGCTCGGGGCGATCTTCGGCCCCTGGCTCGCCAGCATGCTGGCGAAGCCGCTCGGCACGCCTGCCCTGCTGCCGATTGCCGCGGGCTTCCTCGTGCTGGCCCTGGGAGCGGCGTGGTGGCTGACGCGCATTTCCGCAGAAAATCACTCATCAAATGCGCAAAGCGTGATCGGCGGCAGCGCGTGGCAAGGCTTCCAGTCCGTGTTCCGCTCGCCCTATCTCCTGGCTATCTGCGCCTACGTGCTGATCCTCGCGGTGATGGTCACCTTTCTCTATTTCACGCGCCTGCAGATGGTGGCGGCGCTCGGCACCGACCTCGACGCGCGCACCGCGACCTTCGCGCGGATCGACGTGATCACGCAGGCGGCGACGCTCGTCCTGCAGGCGCTCGTCACCGGGCACCTCATGCAGCGCCTCGGCGTGGCCGTGACTCTCGCGCTATTGCCGCTCACGGCCGCCCTGGGCTTCGTGGGTCTCGCGATCGCCGGCTCGCTCGCCGCGCTGGTGGCGTTCGAGGCGACGTTCCGCGCCGTGCAGCGCGGCATCATGCGCCCGGCGCGCGAGACGCTGTTCACCATCGTCCCCCCCGCCGACCGGTACAAGGCGAAGGCGTTCATCGACACCTTCGTCTACCGCGCCGGCGACGTCGTCGGCGCGCAGACCGAAGGCCTGCTCGCGCGGCTGGGAATGGGACTGGCGGCGCTCGCGGCGTTCGCGGTGCCGCTCGCGATGGCATGGATGGTGCTCGGGCTGTGGCTGGGCCGCGCGCAGGGTCGTCGTACTGAACTGAAAGGAGCCAGCGCATGATGACGCGCCGTGAATGCTTGAAGCGGATGGCCGGCGCGGGCGCGATGCTGGCGTTCAACCCGCGCTCGGCGCTCGCGCAGGCCGGCAGGGCCGGCCTCATCACCCGCGCCATCCCCGGGACGGGCGAGCGGCTGCCCATCGTCGGCCTCGGCAGCTCGGCCACCTTCGCGCAGGTCGCGCGCAGCGAGGACGCCACCGCGCTGCGCGCGGTGCTCGGGCGCATGGTGGAGCTGGGCGGCACGGTGTTCGATACCGCGCCCGCCTACGGCGCCTCGGAGGAGGTGGCCGGCCGCATCGCCCGGGAGCTCGGCATCGCGAAGCGCCTGTTCTGGGCGACCAAGCTCAACGTCGCGCGCGGCGTCGACACGGCCGACCCGGCGGCGGCGCGCCGCCAGGTCGAGGCCTCGTTCCGCAGGATCGGCCGGCCGGTGATCGACCTGATCCAGGTGCACAACATGCGCGACGTGCGCACGCAGCTGCCGATCCTGAGGGAATACAAGGAAAAGGGCCGCGTTCGCTACATCGGGGTGACGACCACTTTCGAGGGTGATTACGAGTCGCTGGTGCAGGCGATGCGAAAGGAGCCCCTCGATTTCATCGGCACCGACTACGCCATCGACGACCGCCACGCCGAGCAGACCATCCTGCCGCTCGCGCGGGACAAGGGCATCGCGGTCCTGGTCTATGCGCCCTTCGGCCGCACGCGGCTCTGGGCGCGCGTGAAGGGGCGCCAGGTGCCCGAGTGGGCGCGCGAGTTCGACGCGGGCTCGTGGGCGCAGTTCTTCCTCAAGTACGTCGCCAGCCATCCGGCGGTGACAGCCATCACGCCGGCCACCAGCCGGCCCGAGAACATGGCCGACAACATGGGCGGCGCGATGGGCCGGCTGCCGGACCAGGCGACGCGGAAGCGGATGATCGAACTCGTGGAGGCATTGCCATGAAGCAGCACCGTCGCGTATTCATCAAGGTTGTGATGGGAGGGCTTACGCTTGCCGGCCTGCCGCTGGCGGCGCGCGCCCAGGGTGCAGGGAAAATGAAAATCGGCATCGTGGGCTCGGGA
>Ga0247825_10002266_pt1 | contig 12731 bp, 11 predicted proteins | sample 13C_Vanillin_Day_FD_194413 | JGI IMG/M metagenome (GOLD analysis project Ga0247825, IMG submission 194413) | Soil microbial communities from agricultural site in Penn Yan, New York, United States - 13C_Vanillin_Day48 | ecosystem: Environmental > Terrestrial > Soil > Agricultural land | place...
GTGCCGGGTGGCTCGTGCGCAGCGTCTCAAGGGTCAGATAGTCCACTGGCGCGGCCCCCCGGCACGACGGCGAATCACAGATTCAGAGCGCCGCGAACGTATCCTGAACGATAGGCCCCCACAATGTGGTGCCGAGCAAATGGAACCCCTTGAGCCCGCCTCAAGCCCTGCCAAGCGTGAAAGGCTCTGAAGAAATCGCTGGGACGGCGGACCTCACACCAAAGGCATGGTGATCCGGTTCGATGCGTGCACCTACTTGTGCATGCAATCCTTTAGCGTGTGCGCCTCCCGATCACTCTTTGAACAGCTTCTTGATTAGAGTTCTACGTGCGCAAGCTGGCCAAGCACGGCGTCCGCTTGGTGTCGATCACGCAGGAGCTGGGCAACGACCCGGCCCAGGTGATGATGCGCCAGGTGATCGCGTTGTTCGACGAGTACCAGTCCAAGGAGAACGCCAAGCACGTCCTGCGCTCGATGAAGGAGAACGCCCGCCAGGGCTATTGGAACGGCGCCCGTCCGCCGTTCGGCTATCAGGCCGTCGAGGTAGAGCGGCGCGGCAGCCGCATCAAGAAGAAGCTCGCCATCGATCCCGTAGAGGCCGAGACCGTGCGGCGGATCTTCCGGCTGTTCCTGGAAGGCGACAACCAGTCCGGTCCGATGGGCGTCAAAGCCATCGCCGTGTGGCTCAATACCCACGGCTACCGCACGCGCGGCGGTACCACCTGGGGTTTCGGGTCGCTGCACGCGCTCCTGACCCATCCCGTCTATGCCGGGCGCATGCCGTTCAACCGGCTCGAGGCACGCAGCGGTCGCCGCAAGGCCGAATCCGAGCAGGTCTTTGCCGAGGTGCCGCCCATCGTCGACGAGCAGATGTTCGTGCGCGTCCAGAGCCAGCTCAAGGAGAGGAATCCGCGGGTCACCCCGCCGCGTGTCATCACCGGACCGGTGCTGCTTACGGGTCTCGCTGTCTGCGCCACCTGCCGTGGAGCGATGACACTGAGGACCGGCACATCGAAGACCGGCAAGGTGCACCGGTACTACGCGTGCTCCCGCTGCGCCCGCCACGGCCGCATCGCGTGCAAAGGCCGCTCGATCCGTATGGACAAGCTCGATGGCCTGGTCACCACCCATCTAGCCGACCGTCTGCTTCAGCCCGCCCGTCTCACGGCGCTGCTTGCCTCGGTCGCCGGCCGCCAGGCCGAGAAGGCGGCGACGCTCAACGAGCGTCTGCGGCTGCTGGAAAAGGAAGCCTTCGAAGCCGACGAACGTCTGCGCCGGCTCTACAAACTGGTGGAGGATGGGTCGGCGGTGGCCGATCAGGTTCTTCAGGAACGCATCACGGCTCTCAGGGCCGATCGCGACCGTGATCGGGCTGCCCTGGAGCGCGCCCAGGCCGGCATGCGCCCGCCTCTGGCTGTGAACCCGATCGTCATCGAGCGCTTCGGTCGGACCATGCGCGAGAACCTGACAACAGGCGAGATCCCCTTCCGCAAGACCTACCTGGGCTCGATCGTCGACCGCGTGGAGGTCGACGACAGCGAAATCCGCATTGTCCGGCCGGAAGGATGTGCTGGAACGTGCCGTTCTCGCAAATGGCGCCCCCGTTCCCAGGGTTCGCAGTTTTGCACCCAAATGGCGCACCGGGGAAGATTCGAACTCCCGACCCCCAGATTCGTAGTCTGGTGCTCTATCCAGCTGAGCTACCGGTGCTTGCCGCGGCCCGCGGGGCCGGCGCCCTTATAGGGCCTGATCGCGCCCTGCGCCACCGCCTTTTGCGAGACCCCGACAGGGCAAGCGGAAGGGCATGCGATCGGGGCCGTTCTGTGCTCCTCTGGGGTCAAAACCAGCTTCAGGGGGATGGCCCATGCTCGATCTGCTGAGCGGCCTGCGCGTGGTCAGCTTCAACCACTTCCTGCTCGGCCCGATGGGCATCCAGGCGCTGGCCGACCTCGGCGCCGACGTCATCGCGGTCGAGAGCACGGATGGGGCCTGGCAGCGGCACTGGGCCGGCGGCGACATCTGGCCCGATGGCCACAGTGCCCTCTTTCTCGCCGCCAACCGCAACAAGCGGAGCCTCGCCCTCGACCTGAAGTCGGCCAGCGGCCGCGAGATCGCGCTGAAGCTCGTCGACAGCGCCGACGTGGTGGCCGAGAACTTCCGGCCCGGCGTGATGGAGAAGCTGGGGCTCGGCTACGAGCGCCTGAAGGCCCGCAAGCCCAGCCTGATCTACGCCTCGGCCTCGGGCTACGGCCCCGACGGGCCTTATGTCGACAAGCCCGGGCAGGACCTGCTGGCGCAGGCGCTGTTCGGCATGATGGCCATCACCGGCCAGGCGGCCACCGGACCTCGGCCGGCCGGCGCCTCCGTCATCGACCATCACGGCGCCGCGCTCCTCGCCATGGGCATCCTGGCCGCCGTCGTGCGCCGGCAGCGCACGGGGCAGGGCTGCCGGGTCGACGCCAGCCTGATGCAGTCGGCCCTCGACCTGCAGGCGGAGTCGCTCGTGGCCTGGCTCAACGCGCCGGCGAAGCGGCCGGTCAACGCCTTCAACCACGTGGCCGGCTGGTACTTCGCCGCCCCCTACGGGGTCTATGCCACCAGGGACGGGCATCTCGCGCTGTCGCTGTCCCCCCTCTCCGCCCTTGCCGAGGCGACGGGCGAGCGGCGTCTCGCGAGCTTCTCGAGCGAGGACAGCTGGACACGACAGGACGAGATCAGCGCCCTCATCGCCGATGTCTTGAAGACGGCGACGACGGCCGAGTGGGTGGCGCGGCTGGAGCCGCTCGAGATCTGGCACGCGCCGGTGCAGGGCTATGCCGAGATCGCCGCCGACCCGCAGGTGGCGCACATGAAATCGCTGGTGACGGTCAAGGGCACGGGTGAGACGGGCGCGCCGCTGACGCTCGTCAACCACCCCGTTCTCTACGATGGGGAAAGCGCCGAGGTTCGCCTTCCGCCGCAGCGCCTCGGCGCGCAGACGGCGCAGGTGCTGGCGGAGCTGGGCTACGCGCCCGCCGAGATCGAGGCGCTGGCGAGGGACGGCGTGGTCAAGGTGGCGAGCGGGTGAGGTCTTTCACATTGGCTCGCGGGGCACACGGCAAAGAACTGGCTTCGCGAAGGGCTGCCGCCCTTCAACCCGCTCGAGGGGACACCCCTCGAACTCCCCGCCTCTTGTTGACAAGAGACGGGCGGTCTGGCGGGTGTCCCGCCAGCGGGGCGTGGGGCTGGCCCCACTCGCGAAGCGACTGATTTTGGCGATACGTTAGACTGCAGGCACGAAAGCATCGGGAGGCAGAGCCGAGATGAGCGACTTCTACGTCAAGCCGGGCGACAGCGTCAGCTTCGCCAAGACCGTGAGCGAGAGCGACGTCTACCTGTTCGCCGGCATCACCGGCGACTTCGCCGTCAACCATGTCAACGAGCAGTACATGGCGCGCTCCAAATACGGGAAGCGCATCGCCCATGGCGCGCTGCTGATCGGCTTCGCCTCGACCTGCTCCAGCATGATGATCGAGAAGTGCAACGGCACAGGCCGCGACGAGACGCCGGTCTCCCTCGGCTACGACAAGGTGCGCTTCCTGGGCCCCGTCTACTTCGGTGACACGCTCACCCTCACCTACACCATCGCCGAGGTCGATCTCGCCAAGCGGCGCTCCACCAGCGACATCAAGGTCGTCAACCAGAAGGGCGACCTCGTCGGCGTGGCGCGCCACATCCTGGCCTGGGTCAAGGACAAGGGCTGAGCCCGCGGAGGAGATGGAGGGCCGGATGGAGGGATTGGCGGGCAAGCGCGCGCTGGTGACGGGCGGAGCGGCAGGCATCGGGCGGGCGATCGCGCTGGAGCTGGCGCGCTCGGGCTGCGACATCGCGCTGATCGACGTCGACGCCGGCAAGGCCGAGACGACGGCGGGCGAGGTGCGCACGCTGGGGCGCAAGGCTGCCGCTGCCTTGGGCGATGTTTCCGACGCGGGCTCGGTGCGGGCGGCGCTGGCGAATCTTGCCGGCGGGCCCTTCGACATCCTCGTCAACAATGCCGGCATCTGCCGGCTGGCTCCCCTGCTCACCATGTCCGAGAAGGACTGGCGCGAGACGATGGCGATCAACGTCGATGGCATCTTCAACGTCTCGCGCGCCGTGGTGCCCGATATGGTCGCGCGCAAGCGCGGGGCGGTGGTGAACCTCGCCTCCTGGCTCGGCCGGCGCGGGACGCCGCCGTTCGGCGCCTACGCCGCCTCCAAGTTCGCGGTCATCGGGCTGACCCAGGCGCTGGCGCAGGAGGTGGCGGCCTCGGGCGTGCGCGTCAATGCGGTCTGCCCCGGACTGATCGGCGGCACGCCGATGCGCGATGCCCTCGATGACGCCTCCGAGGCGGCCGGCCTGCCGCGCTCCACCGAGCGGGCCAAGGCGATCCCGATGGGCCGGGCCGGCACGCCGGAGGAGGTGGCCAAGGTGGTGGCGTTCCTCGCTTCCGATGCGGCGGCCTATGTCTCGGGCGCCGCCTACGACGTCACCGGAGCGATGTGGATGACCTGAGCTGCGGTGCGATAGCTCCTGGCACCGTGGCGGCCGCGCCGATATGTTGGCCGTTAACAAAACCAGGGGAAGCACCCATGAACGTCCACGCCAAGCCAGCCAGGCCGCGCGCCGCGGCCGAGCCAGCCCCATCGCCGATCGCGCCGGACTGCGCGGGCCAGGACTTCTACGCCGTCGACCGCGGCCTGCGCGACCTGCTGGAGATCTACCTGCCCGCCGCCGTGAGCGTGAAACTCACCCCCCATTTCAAGCGCCTCGGCGTGCTCGCCGGTGGTCGCCTCGATCAACTCGCGCGCACGGCCGACAAGCACGGGCCGGTGCTGCATCCGCGCGATTGCGTCGGCCGCGACGAGGATTGGATCGAGTATCACCCCGCCTATCGCGAGATGGAGGCGATCGCTTTCGGCGACTTCCAGTTCCACGCCATGAGCCACCGCGGCGGCACCCTCGGGCTCGATGCGCCGGTGACGCCGGTCGCCAAGTACGCCTGCCAGTACCTGTTCGTGCAGGGCGAGTTCGGCATCATGTGCCCGATCAGCGTGACGGACACCTCGATCTACCTGATCCGCAAGTACGCGAGCCAGCAGCTCAAGGACTACCTGCTGCCGCGAATGCTGTCGGCTGACCCGGCCGTGCAGTGGAAGGGCACCCAGTTCATGACCGAGAAGGCCGGCGGGTCCGACATCGGCCGGGTCGAGACGGTGGCGCGGAACGAGGGCGGCACCTGGCGCCTCTACGGCGAGAAGTGGTTCTGCTCGCACACGGACGCCGACGTGGCGCTGATCCTGGCGCGCCCCGAGGGGGCGCCGGACGGCACCAAGGGGCTCGGCCTGTTCGCGCTGCCGCGGCGGCTCGAGGACGGCTCGCGCAACAGCTACCGGATCGTGCGGCTGAAGGACAAGCTCGGCACGCGCTCGATGGCCTCGGGCGAGATCAGGCTCGAGGGCGCCGTTGCCTATCCGGTCGGCCGGCTCGACCAGGGCCTCAAGCAGATGATGGAGCAGGTGAACCTGTCCCGCCTCTCGCACGGGGTGCGGGCCGCCGCCATGATGCGGCGCTGCGTGAACGAGGCGCTAACCGCGGCGCGCTACCGGGTCGTCTTCGGCAAGCGTGTGGTCGAGCATCCCCTCGCGCAGCGGCAACTGATGAAGCTGATCGTGCCGGCCGAGCAGGCGCTGTCGGTGGCGATGGCGGCAGCCGCCGTCATGGGCGAGGCTGATGCCGGCTCGGCCGAAGCCGGCGATGCCCTGCGCCTGCTGACCCCGCTCGTGAAGTTCCGCGCCTGCCGCGACAACGTCGCGGTCGCAACCGGCGCCATGGAGATGCGGGGCGGCAACGGCTACATCGAGGAGTGGGTGAACCCGCGCCTGGTGCGCGACGCCCAGATCGGCCTGCTGTGGGAGGGGACGAGCAACATCAATGCGCTCGACGTGGTCGGGCGTGCCGTCGGCAAGTCCAAGGCGCACAAGGCGCTGGACGGGCTGCTGCGCCGGCGGCTGAAGGAGATCGTTGGCCTGCCCGCCGCGTTCACCGGGCGGCTCGATACCGCGCTGACGCGCGCGATTGAGTTCGTGGAGGAGGTCGCCGACAAGCCCGACGCCGAGCCGCAGGCCCGACGCGCCGCCTCCGCCCTCTATCACGCGACGAGCGCGGTCCTGCTCGCCTGGGAGGGTACGCGGCCCCATGCGGACGCCCGCCGCGTGCTCGTCGCGCGCTTCGTGCTGGAGCACCGGCTGTCGCCGCAGGACCCGCTCGCCTCCGACGCCGCGGCCTGGGAGGCGGAGGCCATTGCCCTGCTGCTCGACGAGGCGCCGGTGTCGCTGACCCGCGCGTCTGCGCTGTTGGCTTGAGGGCACGACCCATGACCCGTGACGAGGCCCGTCGCCGCGGCAAGGCGCTGCGCGAGGAATTGCATGGGGCTGCGAGCAAGGAGGGCGAGGCCGTGCCGGGCCTCGACGACTTCCTGGCCGAGGTCGTCTATGCCGGCATATGGGACCGGCCGCATTTGGGTTTGCAGGACCGGTGCATCTGCACGCTGGCCGCGCTTGGCCTGCTCGAGCGCATGACGCAGCTCGAGGCGATGGTGGCAGCGGCGCTCGATCAGGGCCTGTCGCCGCGCAACATCCTCGAGGTGTTCGTGCAGGCGGGCCTCTACGGCGGCTTCGGCACCGCCGAGCAGGCCGCCCGCTGCGCGCACGGCGTCTTCAGGGCGCGCGGCCTCACTGTGCCGCCGGAGCCGCCGCGCACCGACAGCAACGAGACGCTCGATGCGCGCGGCCGCGAGCTGATGGCGACGCTGCACGGCGCACGGGGGCAGCAGGGCTATGCGGCCCCCGGCAACGCGGTCACCGGTGCGCTCTATCCGTCCGCCATCCGCTACGGCTACGGCGAGCTGTGGTTCCGCCCGGGCCTCGATCACCGCCAGCGCATGCTGGTGGCGCTCGCATCCTTCACCGTGCTGGGCCTGGAGTCGCAGCTCGAGAAGTTCGCCCAGTCAGCGCTCAACGTGGGACTCAAGCGCGAGGAGATCGTCGAGGCCGTGATCCAGGTCGCCCCATACGGCGGCTTCCCGCGTACGCTCAACGGCCTCGCAATCCTCAGCAGGGCGCTGTGACACTGTCATCCCGTGCAGGCCTCGGGAGGTCTGCGGAACCGCGGCCTGGGTGCCGGCCTTCGCCGGCATGACGCTATTCCGCGGCCGAGGCGGGGAACGGTCTCGCAGCGGCTTCGCCGACGAAGCCCGCGGGGTCGCCGAAGCGCTCGGTCATGACGGTGGCGAGGTCCTTGGACTTGTGCGTGATGGAGGCGCCGGCGCGCACCTGGTAGCGCGCGGCGCAGGCGGCCGACGGCGGCTCCTTGCCGCGCATGAGATCGCGCGCCTGGTCCATCATCAGTTTTCGGAAATGCAATATGCCGATGTCGGTGGGGCCCAGGTGCTCCCTCGTGCGGTCGGCGATCGGGCCCTGGCTGTCCTGCACGGCGGCGTCCTGCTCCGATACCCCCTTGATGCCGGTGTAGCTCGTCGTCTTCTGTGAGCGGCGGTCGATCAGGTAGTCGTTGCCCCTGTGGCGCAGCGGCACATAGTTCTCGTCGACCTCGGCGATGACGCCGTTGCCGCCCTTGTAGAGGGCGCGCTCGGCCTCCTTGATGGGCCGCTCGGGGTTCCAGGCGTAGGTGTAGATCCAGCAGGTGGTGTCGCTGACCGGCACGAACGTCTGCCCGAACATGTTCTCGCCGGGCATGGCGCTCGGCGCGTAGGCGTGCACGGGCATCAGGAACTGGGCGATGCGCCAGTAGATGTTGTCGTCGGCGGCGATGCGCCCGCCGGCGACGACGAGGCCGGCATCGTGCGGGTTGACCCTGATGACGGGGCGCGGGTCGTCGGCAATCCAGCGCACGTGGTCGAAGTTCATGCGCGACATCGGGCTCCTGAGGTGCGTGGCGATGTCGAGATCCTCGTGCTCGTCCTTCTCGAAGGTGAGGTGCGCGAAGGAGAAGTGCGCCGTGTCGATGCTCCCTTCCATTGCCTGCACCCAGTTGCAGTCCTGCCATTTCTTGGTGACGTAGCGGTGCGACGGCGGCACCAGCGCCACCTCCAGCGCCGGCAGCTCCGGCATGCGCTCGGGCGGCCCCATGTAGGCCCACACCATCCCGCCCTGCTCGCGCGCGGGATAGGCCTTGATGCGCATCTTGTCCTTGGCGGCGACGTCGGGATAGGAGGTCGGCATGTCGACGCAGCGCCCCTCCACGTCGAACTTCCAGCCGTGGTAGACGCAGCGGATGCCGCACTCCTCGTTGCGGCCGAGCCAGAGATTGGCGCCGCGATGCGGGCAATTCTGGTCGATGATGCCGACGCGGTCTTTGGTGTCGCGGAAGGCGAGCAGCGCCTCGCCCATGACGGTGATCTTCTTGGGCGTCCCGTCGGGCTCGGGGATCTCCTCCGACAGGACCACCGGCAGCCAGAACCGCCGCAGCAGTTCGCCCATCGGCGTGCCGGGTCCGCTCTCGGTGAGCAGCCTGTTGTCCTCCGCGCTGAGCATGGCGTTCTCTCTTGGGCCTGGCTGGTTTTGCTCCGACTTCACCGCAAAACGCGGGCCTTGGCTAGCGCTGGATGTCCCCGCGTGCTGTGCGTCCCCGGCCCCGAGCTGCGGACGAAGTCCAAGGCGCGCAGAGCCGGGGCTTCCCGGACGCGAGGGGGCTGGGTCCCGGATACGCGCTGCGCGCGTTCCGGGAATGCAGCCGGCGGGTTGCTGCGCCTTCCCTCGGCGGCTACACAGGCTGCGAGCAATCTCGCGCAAGGCGACGGAACGGAGCGCTGCCCACATGCTGACGGTCTCGAAGGACAAGCCGCTCATCACCACCATCACCGGCTCGCTGCCGCGGCCGCACTGGTTCGTGGAGAACCTGCGGGGCCGGCCGTTCTCGCTCGCCATGACCGACATCGCCTTCCGCGAGCAGTACACGGATGCCGTGACGGCCTATCTCTCGGACCAGGTTCGCGCCGGGCTCGATCTGCTGACCGACGGCGATGCCCGCTGCGACTGCGACGTCGGCGGGCGCTCCTGGTTCGCCTACGCCACCGAGCGCCTCTGCGGCCTCGAAGGCCACCACCTGGGGCGCGGGCGCACCGCGTCCAGCCGCGACAAGATGGCGGGCGACATCATGTTCGAGGTGCTGGAGACGCGCGTGCTGCCCAACGTCACGGGACCGGTGCAGCGCGGGCCGCTGGAGTACGCGCGGGTGTGGAAGGTGGCGCAGCGCCAGACGCGCAAACCCGTCAAGTTCGGCGCCATCTCCGGCCAGATGGTGGCGACCGGCGTGCACGACCAGCACTTCAAGAACCGCCGCGACCTGATCATGGCGCTGTCGAAGGCCATGAACGAGGAGCTGACCGAGCTCGCGGACGCCGGCTGCCCCGTGATCCAGGTCGAGGAGCCGGCGATCCACGGCATGGTCGGCGTCGACGACAAGGAGGTGACGGGCGACTTCCTGGTCGAGGCCTTCAATCAGGAGGTGGCGGGCCTCAAGGACAAGTGCGAAGTGTGGTGCCACACCTGCTGGGGCAATCCCGCGGCACAGCGCACCGAGACCAAGCGGCGCTTCTACACCCAGGCGCTGCCCTACTTCGACAAGCTCGACGTCGACGTCGTCACCTTCGAGGCCGCCGACAACGGCGGCGACGAGCTCGAGAGCTTCGCCAAGGGCATCTCGGCGCCCAAGAAGATCGCCATCGGCGTCATCAGCCACCGCACGCTGCAGGTGGAGCGGCCCGAGGAGGTGGCGGCGCTGATCCGCCGCGCGCTGAAGGCGATCCCGGCCGAGCGGCTGATCGTGTCGACCGACTGCGGCTTCGGCCGCCAGGGCATGAGCCGCCTGCACGCGTTCTACAAGATGGTCTCGCTGGTGCGCGGCACGAATATCGTGCGCAAGGAGCTGGGCCTGCCGGAGGCCGACATCCTCGCCGCCGATCCCAGGGGCTCGCTGATCGGGTAGCCCAGCTCAGACGTCTACTTCGGTGAGATCCTCGCCGACCACGATCCGTCCCGAAAAGTCTCGCGCGACCTCGTCGGCAAGCACCTGAAGAAATCGTTCGTCACGGCGCGGCCGGTGATGCGTCAGAACCAGCGTCTTCGCGTTTGCACGGGCCGCGATCTTTCCCACAGTATCTCCGACCGCCATCGTGTGTTGAGCCAATCTTCTGAAATGCTCGTTCTCGATCTCCGCGCTCGCCATATAGCAGCAGTGCACCAGCACGTCCGCATTCTGCGCGAGCCGCGCCAGGCCCTCGCAGTCCACAGTATCGCCACTGATCGCCACGACCTTGCCCTCGGCCTCTAAGCGATAGCCGAGACAAGTCCACCGTTGCAGGAACGCCGGCGAAAATCCCAGCGTGTCGCCGTGTTGAACGCGGTCTGCCAGGACCTTCCAGCTTCCACCTTCGACGACGGCGCCCGGCGCGATGTCCTCGGCCACGACCGGCTTCCAGCCGCCAAACGACGGCTCGCCGGCCGACCGCCACTGCCAATCCTTGTCATAGACCTGGGTCAGCAGCGTATCGACGATGCGGCGCGTCTCGGGCGGACCGTAGATGCGTAGCGCCTCCTTGCGGCCGTGCATCCAGCTCGACAGCATGACGTCATAGAGATCGCCGATGTGGTCGAAGTGGTGGTGCGTCACGAACACCGGGTTGACCCGGTCGAGCGGAATGCCCACCTTGACGAGCTGAAGGACGACACCGCGACCGGCATCGAACAGGATGTTCTCCTGGCCGACACGAATGAGCGTCGTAGACGCCGCTCGGCGGGGATCGGGGCGAGGGCCCCCTGTTCCCAAGAGAACGACTTTCATGGTTGTCCGGTTGCGCGAGTTGGCGGAAGCGGCGGATGGCACAGACTAGCAGAAGCCTCGTCGCACCCAAGCATCCCCTCTTGGAGTATCGGTCGAGTCTTTCCCGATCTGGCGCAATGGGGCTAGGCTGCAGCCGCATTCTGCCGACCGGCGCGACGCAGATCACCCGAGACACCCCCCATGACGCTCGAACTGCGTGTGCTCGTGTGGATGTGCGTGCTCGTGGCCGTGAACCAATTGGGCTTCGGCGCCATGGTGCCGTCGCTGGCGCTCTATGCGCAGTCCTTCGGCGTGGCGGCGTCAGCGATCGGGCTTGCGGTTGCTGCCTATGGCCTCGCCCGCTTTGCCACGGCGCTGCCCGCGGGACAGCTGTCGGACCAGTTGGGGCGGCGGCCAACGCTGGCGATCGGCGGCCTCGTCTCCGCCTTCGGCAACCTGTGGTGCGCCTGGGCGAGCGCGTATCCCGAGTTCATCGTCGCCCGGTTTGTGGCGGGTGCGGGCGCCGGCCTGATCCTCACCACGGGGCAGGTGGTGCTGGCCGACATCAGCACGCCCGAGCGCCGCGGGCGCATGATCGCCATCTACCAGGGCACGTTCCTGTTCGCGGTGGGCATCGGACCCTTCCCGGGCGGCCTGCTCGCCGAGCACTACGGGCTCGCCGCGCCCTTCGTCGCCTACGGCACGGCCAGTGCGCTTGCAACGATCGTCGCCTGGTTCGCGGTGCAAGAGACGCGCGAGCTGTCGCGCAGCCAGGTCCGGGCCGGCGACGGGCCGCGGCCGCCGTTTGCGGAGCAGTTGCGCTTGCTGCTCGGCAAGCCCGGCTTCGCCCTCGTCAGCCTGATCTCGCTGATGAACGCCGTGGTGCGCACGGGCGGGCTGTTCGCCATCGTGCCGATGCTGGCAACCGCGCTGCTCGGCCTGACCACGGGCGCCATCGGCTTTGCCCTCATGGTCGGCAGCGTGTGCGGGCTCGTGGCCGCCTACCCGGCTGGCTCGCTTGCCGACCGCTTCGGCCGCAAGACGGTGATCGTGCCGGCGACCGTCATGACCGGGGTGTCGATGCTGCTGTTCTGCTTCGCGCCGACCTATGCCTGGTTCGTCGCCGCCTGCATCGCCTGGGGCGTGGCGAGCTCCGTGGGCGGATCGGCACCGGCCGCCTACGCCGCCGATTCCGCTCCCCCGGGCATGAATGCCGCGGCCATGAGCACCTTCCGCATGATGGGCGACGCCGGTTACGTCATCGGGCCGCTGGCGCTGGGCCTCGTCGCCGACATCTGGGGCCCGGTGACGGCCCTGCTGGTCTCCGCATCCCTGCTCGTGGCCGTGGGCGCGGCCTTTGCGCTGATCGCGCCGGAGACGCATCGTGGGCACGCTCCCGCGCCCAAAATCTAGGCTTCAGAAATCGCGTCGAAAGAAGGAGTCTCCATTTTTCCGCAACGATGGGGCATTTTCCCGCCGTGCTGATGATTCTCGGGGGAGCCAATGACGCCGGAAGAGTTCACCACCAAGCTCGAGGAGCTGCGAGCCGTCATATCCGACAAGGTGACGGACCTGGAGGAGAACCCGAAGTGGGGCAGCCAGGACGAGCGGCTGGAGATCGTGCATGCGCTCGAGGAGCTGGTCGTCCAGGTCGAGGGGCTGATCGAGGCGCTGGAGGAGGAGGCGGAGGACGGGGAGGACGCCGAGGACGAGTAGGCCGTCGCGCTGCCGGCCGAAATTGGAAAGAAGCCCCGCCGGGCGGGCGGGCTCCGGCCGCTAGAACCGCGAGAACAGCTGCGTGAAGCCGTAGAGCTTGTCGTCGATGCCGTTCATGCGGCAGGCGTGCCAGTAGGTGGCGACGTTGACGCTGA
>Ga0247825_10002267_pt1 | contig 12731 bp, 9 predicted proteins | sample 13C_Vanillin_Day_FD_194413 | JGI IMG/M metagenome (GOLD analysis project Ga0247825, IMG submission 194413) | Soil microbial communities from agricultural site in Penn Yan, New York, United States - 13C_Vanillin_Day48 | ecosystem: Environmental > Terrestrial > Soil > Agricultural land | place...
GGCAAATACCTCTGGTTCAGTGAGGGTGGTGGTCAAAAGCTCGGTCGTCTCGACCCCGACACCGGTGAGATCGAGGAGTACCCCCTAAACGGCGGTGCGGATCTCGACCCCGGCTGTCTGCGGTTCGGCAGTGACGGCAAGCTCTACTTCGTCACAGGAATGTATCGCAACGGCGACAAGGTGGGGCGTTTCGACACGGTGACCAAGGAGGACTCGTACCTCACAACACCAACACCCAACTCCGCGCCGTGCGATCTGAGCGCCGAGGAGCCGGGTCGAATCTACTTCGGCGAGTTTACAGGTAACCGTCTCGCCTACTTCGACATTCCTCTGACACCGGAAGGCTGACCAGTTCGGTCGGCGAGGCTCGTCCCCCGGCGGGGCAACGCCTCGCCGACCGACCAGTGGGCTGACGTCCACGCAGATCATCAGTATGCGGATCACTGCGGTTGAAGCCGGCAGATCCCCGGGGTCTGCCCCGCCTCCCCATACCTGTGCCGCGCAACTCGGCACACGACCGACGGCGTGGAGCATTCGGACAATTCTGGCTACTTTAAGGAGACACGTGTTTGTATCTGGAGGTCCGCTCAGCGAGCGAGCCTGGCGAATATTGCAAATACTGGCCGTTTTGTCCCTGGTCGTAGGCGTTCCGGCATGCTCACCGGGCGGCAACGCCCCGGACGACAGTCTGACGGTCGGCGTCGCGACGTTGGAGGGCCAATGGATTGACCCGATGCAGGCGCGCAACTCACTCCCTACCGCGTGGATCCGCAATGCCGTGGGGGAAGGCCTCGTGCGGCAAGAGGTGGACGGCTCCTGGGTGCCGGCCCTGGCAACCGGGTGGAAGATATCTGCGGACGAGCTCACCTGGACCTTCACGCTGCGTGAGGGAGTATTGATGCACGACGGCTCGCATTTCTCGGCCAACGACGTCAAGACTTCGATCGACCGGGTCGTCCGCGAGAGCGCCGCGAACCCCGACAACTGGACGACCTACCTCGGGGGCTATTCGACTGCGATCGAGAAGGTCGTGGTGATCGACGACCTCACCGTCGCCGTCACGACGAACCGTCCATACCCCAACCTAGCGAAGGACTCCCCGGTACCCATCGCTACGGCGTATTACGAGAAGGTGGGGGAGGAAGCGTTCGCAAAATCGCCTGTGGCTGCCGGGGCCTTCAAATTTCTGTCGGCATCGGCCAACAACTCGATCACAGTCGTACGCTTCGACCAGTTCTGGGACGAGAAGCGTCGGCCGAATTTCAAAACGCTAACCATGAAGGTCGTCCCCGACGAGTCCACCCGCGTGAGCGGTTTGCTCTCAGGCCAACTCGACGTCATACAAGGATTGAGCCCGAACAGCGCCGCGCTGCTCGAAGGCGCGGATGATGTCAAGATCGTCCCATCGGAGTCAGCGTCGGTGGCCTACGTACAAATGCTCGACAACCGCACGGAAGCCGACTCGCCCTTGAAGAATTTACGTGTGCGACAAGCACTCCTGATGGCTATCGACCGAGAGGCAATGGCGAAGTCGCTCTACCAGGGCAGGGCATCCGTCCCCGCAACACCGTTCCTGACGACAACCCTTGGGTATGACCCCAACCTCGAGCCCTACCCGTTCGACCCCGACCAAGCGCAACGGATCCTCGAAGAGGAGGGCGCCGCAGGCCTCACGGTCGAGCTGCACTCCTACAACGCGACGTCCGGGATCCCGGACGTCGGAAAATTCGTCGAGGCGATCACCGGCTACTGGGAGAACATCGGGGTCAACGTGAAGGTAGACCTCGTGGACACAGCGACGTACATCTCGAACCTCTACGACGCCAACTACACGGGCGCCGCGGTCCTCACCTCCCAGGGAAACTACGTGTCCGAGCCCAGTGGCTTCATCCCCACATTCCACACCCGCGACGGCATCATGACCCCACACTCCGACACCCGATACGACGTCCTCCTGGACAACATCTCATCAGCGATGAACGACTCGGACCGCGAGCGGTACGCATCAGAGCTCAACGAATTGATGTACGACACGCTGTACGTGCTGCCCATTCTCCGGTTGCAGTCGACCGTAGCCACGGGCCCCCGGGTCGCGCAGTTCCGTCGACAAATTGCCAGTCCTATCGCGGAGCCGTTCTGGTACTTGGAGGCGAAATGAGCCGGATGAGAGCCGCGAGGTTCACGGACCCAGACGATCCGGCGACGCTGCAGCTCGCCGTGCGGGGAGGACTGTAATGCTCCATTTCGCACTCCGCCGCCTCCTGCAAGGGGTGATCGCCGCGATAGTGCTTGTGTCGGTGGTGTTCTTCCTTGCCCGGCTCAACGGTGACCCGACCGCACTTCTTGCCCCGCCGAACGCCGCACCAGCCGAGATCGACCGGCTGCGCGCCAATCTCGGCTACGACCGTCCGATACCCGTCCAGTACATCGCATTCTTGGGTGATCTCGTTCGGGGCGATCTCGGGTCCTCCACCAGCTTCAAGACGTCGGTCATCGACTTGGTTCTGCCTGCCATGGCGCAGACTGCTCGACTCGCCCTGATTGCCTTTCTACTCGCGCTCGTCGCCGGAGTGGTCCTCGGAACACTTGCCGGCATGCGGGCGCAGAGCCGCACAGACACCACAGTGCGCGTGGCCGCCGTTGTCGGACAGTCGATCCCATCCTTCTGGCTCGGCATGTTACTCATCTTGCTGTTCTCGGTGACGCTGGGATGGCTCCCTGCCTTCGGCGCTATCGGTGCCGCGAGCGTGATCTTGCCCGCGATCGCGCTGGCCGCGCTGCCGACCGCCGCCATCGCACGCATGACACGCTCGACGGTGATCGAGATCTACGGCAAGGACTTCACGTTGTTCGAGCGCTCGAAGGGCGTCGCGCCGTCTGTTCTCCTCACCCACATCATGCGCAACGCCTCTCTCCCCGTTGTGACGTTGGCAGGTATTCAGTTGGGGGCGATGTTCTCTCAGACCATCGTGGTCGAGAGCCTCTTCGCCTGGCCCGGTGTCGGGCAGCTTGCCATCAGCGCCATCAACACCAAGGACTTCGCGCTCGTGCAGGGCGTCGTGATCGTCAACACGCTCGTTTTTGTGGGCCTGCTCTTCGTGGTCGACATGCTCTACGGAGTGCTCGACCCACGGGTGCGGGACCACGAAGCTAAGGTGGGTGCGTGACATGGCGCTCGTAGACCTTGTTTCTCTCCGACGCCCTCGCGCGCGGGCTCGCCGCTCCGTCGACCGATTGCCGTGGTTCGGCATAGTCGTGTTGTCGACGTTCGTACTGGCCGGTGTATTCGGACCCTGGATGGCGCCGTATCCGCCCAACAAGATCAATCTCGGGCAGTCTTTGTTGCCGCCCTTCTTCGCTGGCGGCAACGCGGAGCACCTACTGGGCACCGACCAGTTGGGACGAGACGTCTTGAGCCGACTGCTCTCGGGTGCCCAGGTTTCTCTGTTGGTTGCAGTCGGGGCAGTGATGTTGGCAGGCGTCCTCGGGACGAGCGTGGCACTTGTTGCCGGATACCTCGGCGGACGGCTGGATACGATCCTCACGAGGATCACCGACGCCTCGATGGCCTTCCCCGTACTACTGCTCGGCATCGTGATCGTTGCTCTGTACGGGACTGGGATTTCGGTGGTCATCTTGGTAATCGTCCTCGGCGCGTGGCCACAGTACGCACGGGTGCTCCGCAGCGAGGTCATCCGCGTTCGCGGGCAAGCGTATGTGACCATGGCGACGGTACTCGGCGGTGGAGCGAGATGGTCGATGCTGCGGCACGTGCTGCCGAACATCGTCCCTACGTTCCTCGTCCTCGCCACCTTGCAAGTCGGACTGTCCATCGTTGCCGAAGGCAGTATGAGCTTCCTCGGCATCGGCGTGCCCCTCCCGGACGCCTCGTGGGGAAACATGCTGGCCGACGGACGCGCTTTTATGCGGACAGCCTGGTGGCTTGCGGTACTCCCCGGCGTCGCGCTGAGCCTGACCGTGGTCGCAGCGAACGTGGTCGGTGACTGGCTCCGTCACTTCCTCGACCCCTCCACAAGAACAGGGCGGTGAACGACATGCTCGATGTCCAAGGCCTAGAGGTCGACTACTTTTCCGGGACGAGCAGCGTGCGCGCTACCCGCGGAGTTTCCTTCAACGTCGCCGCCGGTACGGCCACCGCACTCGTTGGCGAATCCGGCAGCGGCAAAAGCACGGTAGCAATGGCCATCATGCGAATGATTCGTCCACCGACCGGAGATGTGGTCGGGGGGCGGATCCTGATCGACGGAACAGACGTGCTGAGCATCTCCGACCGAGAAATGCGAGAAGTTCTGCGGAACCGAATCGGTTTCGTACCCCAGGACCCGACCACGGCACTGGATCCCCTGTTTCCGGTGGGCTCCCAAATTGCGGAGGCGATGCCATCCGTGGCGCGCGGTGAGCGCACTGCAAAGATCGTGGATCTGTTGTCGTCGCTCGGTATCGGAGACGCTGATGGGCGGATGCGCGCCTACCCGCACGAATTCAGCGGGGGGATGTGTCAGCGGGTCGCGATCGCGATCGCTTTAGCCGGGAATCCGTCGGTATTGATCGCGGACGAGCCGACAACGGCCCTCGACGTCACCACTCAGGTTGGCATCCTCCGGCTGCTGGACGAGCTCCGTCGAGAGCGACAATTGGCGACGCTCCTGATCACTCACAACGTCCACGTGGCCAGACTGCTGTGCCAGCACGTAATCGTGATGTATGGCGGTGTGGTCGTCGAAAGTGGCCCGGTCTCGGAGATCATGGAGGACCCGCGGCACCCCTACACCCGTGCCCTCATGGACTCCAGCGCACAGGGCCGGAGGCCGCGCGAGCCGCTGCACACCATCGCCGGTCAGCCTCCGACCCTCGGCGACATGCCGATCGGCTGCCCGTTCGCGCCGCGGTGCGAACGGGCGCACGAGGTGTGCCGCGCCGAAATGCCCGACACGACAGTGCAGGGTGCGCGCATCTTCTCCTGCTGGAACCCGGAGGCTTCGTGATCCACATGCTGGAGACCCGCAAGCTGACCAAGACCTACCGATTGCGACGGGGAGCAGAGGTACAAGCACTATCGGCGCTGGACCTCATGCTCGATGCAGGCGAGACTCTGGGAGTGGTAGGGGAGTCAGGAAGCGGCAAGACAACGCTAAGTCGCCTCCTACTCGGTATCGAGGCACCCACCAGCGGCCAGGTACTGTTCCGCGGCACCGAACGCACCCAGTTCGAGAAAGCCGATCATGATTCATACATAAACGCGGTCTCCGCGGTGTTCCAGAACCCCTACAGCTCACTCAACCCGCGACGCCGACTGTGGGACATCATCACCGAACGTCAGGCAATCCAAGGAGGCGTTCCTCGGCAAGCGCGACGCGCACGCGCGGTCGACCTTCTACAGCTGGTCGGGCTGCGCGCCGAGTTCGCCGACCGATTTCCGCACGAGCTCTCGGGAGGGCAAAGGCAACGCGTTGCTATCGCCCGGGCTCTGTCCCAGGACCCCTCGGTCATCGTCATGGACGAACCGATGTCGGCTCTCGACGTATCGGTCAGCGCGCAGATCTCAAACCTCCTTCTCGAGCTGCAGGCGCAACTGGGGGTCAGTTACCTGTTCATCACGCACGACATGCACCAGGTTCGACACCTGTGCCACCGGGTGATGGTGCTCCTGAAGGGGGAATGCGTAGAGAGAGGAACGACGGAGACGGTGCTCGGTTCCCCGCGCCACCCGTATACCCGCGGCTTGATCGACGCATCCGAATTGCGGTCACTCGACGCATCCGAATTGCGGTCGCTCGACGTCGTGAGCTCGACGACGCAGTAACAGACAGGCGCGAAGCATGCGCACTCGTTCTGCCACGTAAACGAATCGCGAGACCGGAGGCGTGCAGCTTCCATCGGCAGTCGGGACTAATGCACAACCTACCCGTGACGGAACGAGACCGGCGGCCGAGCGCCTGCAGATTGGCTGAAGGCGCAACCCGAGCGGTGGTCCAAGTTCCGTCGCAATCAGCACAGAGGAATTCAAACCTGATGGCAGACAGCCTGACCTACAAGATACTGCGTCGACACCTGATCGCTGGAGAACTCACCCCCGGCACCGACATCACCGTTAGACCCGATCAGATTTTGATCGAGGACGCTACCGGAACCATGGCCGCAATGCAGTTCGAAGAGCTAGGTGTCGATTCGGTTCAAGTCCCGCTGGCTGTGATGTACGTCGACCACAACGTGCTGCAGATCGACGACAAGAACATGCAGGATCACCGTTATCTCCGCACCTTCTGTGAACGGTACGGACTGCGTTACTCGCCAGCGGGGCATGGTATTTCGCACTACATACACCTCGAACGGTTCACCCGACCGGGCGAGATAGTCCTTGGCGCCGACTCACACACGTCGACCGCCGGTGCTACCGGAATGTTCGCAACGGGCGCTGGCGGCTTGGAAGTAGCAGTAGCGATGGGAGGGTACGGGTTTGAATTTCCCTGCCCGCGTGTCGTCGCCGTGGAGCTCATCGGCGCACTCGGCAACGGCGTCGAACCCAAAGACATCGTTCTCGAGATTCTCAAGCGCTACGGTGTCCGTGGTGGCAGAGGATCGGTCTTCGAGTTTCACGGGTCAGCTCTCGAGCACCTGTCAATAACTGGACGCGCCACCATAGCCAACATGATCATCGAGACCGGCGCTACCACAGCAATTTTTCCATCGGACGCGCAAACTCGCCTCTGGCTCGAACAGCAGCAACGCGGATTCGATTTCGAAACGCTGAACGCCGACGACGACGCCGTGTACGACGACACCATAACGATCGATCTCAGCGAGCTCGTCCCCTTGATCGCGGTCCCGCACTCTCCCGGAAACGTCCTTCCGGTAGCCGAACTACCCGATACTCCACTGTCGCAGATCTGCGTCGGGTCCTCGGTCAACAGCTCTTACGACGACCTGGCCACGGTAGCCGCAGCCCTACGGGGACAGACCGTGCACCCGCGGATCCAACTGACCGTCACCCCGGGATCGCGCCAGATCCTCAGGACGATCATCGAGTCGGGGGTCTATCAAGATCTCATGGACGCCGGCGCGCGGATGCTCGAACCGGTGTGCGGCCCGTGCGTGGGGATCGGCCAGGCGCCACTGCAAGGCGCGGCGTCCCTGCGCACGTTCAACCGCAACTTCCCTGGACGCAGCGGCACTGCCGAGGATGAGGTGTATCTCTGTAGTCCGTCGACGGCGGCCGCCAGCGCACTGACCGGGCGCATCACCGATCCTTCAACGCGAGCGCCGATTGAGATGCGCCCGGCTGGAGTGTCGGACGTGTCGCTGCACGAAACCTTGATAACACAACGACTTCCGGAAAAAACTCGGTTGAGCACGGTCGTCGAACGCGGTCCCAACCTCGTTCCCGCCCCAATCCCAGAGCCAGTTCCGGACGAGCTGTACACACGCGTTCTGATCACCGTCGGTGACGACATCTCGTCCGGAGACATGGCACCGGACGGCGCAATTGCCATGTCGGTTTGGTCGAACATCGCGCTATGCGCAAAATTCATGTTCGCCCGCCACGATCCCGATTTCCACGACCGGGCGCAAGAATGGGGCGGCGGGATCATTGTCGCCGGCGAGAACTACGGGCAGGGGTCCTCCCGCGAACACGCAGCGCTCATTCCGGTCTTCCTGGGAGTCAGAGTGATCGTGGCACGCAGTTACGCCCGAATTCATCGGCGCAACCTTATCGCGGCCGGAATTGCACCATTGCTCTTGCCCGAGGGCTCCCGCGACCTCAAGGTAGGGCAACAGTGTAGCTTTTCGGGCTTGCGTCGCGCCGTGCTCAGCGGTTCGCCAACCGCCCGGGTGGACGTCGAGGACCTACAGGAACCGATCTCGTTGCGCATGGACTTTACCGACGGCGAGCGCGCCGTACTCGCCGCCGGCGGACTCCTCGCACACATTCGCAAAGGCGGCCGAGGTCCCGTAACCGAATATCATTCCGTCTGAGCAATTCGTTCAGTACCCACAAGAAGTCATCGATGAGCCCCAGCACATCGCAACTCACGGACGACACAGGCATCTGCCCACGGCCGGCCGCTACCTTCTCGACCAGCGATGCGTACTCGCTCGTCGTCCGTTTTACCGGCGGGACATCGAGACATTCGAGCTGCGCCCATCCGCCGTCCGGATTGGGTCAGGGCGGTAATTGAAAGACCGTCGCCAAGGAGACTGCGTGCTTCAGATGCCGGGTAGTAAGACCACTTGACCCAGCGGCAGCGAGGGGCATAATTTAGATAACTGATCAGTATACTGACTAAATTGATCGGGTGCCTCGGCACCCGGTCGGAGGAACGGAGATCCGTTATGGGACGTCTGACGGGAAAGGTCGCACTGGTCACGGGTGGAGCTCGCGGTCAAGGACGTGCACACGCAGTCCGCCTCGCCGCAGAAGGAGCGGATGTCGTCGCGTTCGACATCTGCGCTGAGTTCGCAAGCACGAGGTACGACGCCCCCACACCTGCTGACCTCCAGGAGACGGCTCGACTTATCCAGGAGCAGGGTCGGCGCGCCATCGTGCGACAGATCGACGCTCGTGACTTTGCGGCGGTCCAACAGCTGGTGTCGGACACCGTGGCCGAGCTGGGACGTTTGGACGTCGTTGTCGTTAACCATGCGATCAGCGCATACGGTTACACCTGGGAGATCAGCGAGGAGGACTGGGACGAGGTCGTCTCCGTCAATCTAACGGGGGTATGGAAGGTGCTCAAAGCCGTCGTTCCCACGATGATTGCCCAAGGTTCAGGGGGATCGATCGTCGTGACAGGTTCCATCGCGGGACTCAAAGGCCAACCCTTCCTTGCCCATTACGTCAGCTCGAAGCACGCCCTCGTGGGCTTGACGAAGACGTTGGCGGTCGAGCTCGGCCGCCACAACATTCGGGTGAACGCCGTGCATCCGGGGGCGGTGAAGACACCGATGGGTGGCGTCGACTGGAACGGACAGCGAGGTGACCGAGACATCTTCAGAGGCGCGCTCGATGATCCAGAGGTGGCCGCGACGCTTGGCACCATCTTCACGAACACGCTTCCGGAAAAGTCGATGGAACCAGACGACGTCACCAATGCTGTCCTGTTTCTCGCGTGCGACGAGTCGCGGTACATGACCGGGGCGCAGGTGCCGATCGACTTCGGCGCCGCGTTGCGGTAAGGCCAGCCCCCAGGCCGTGGTGGTTCGTGAAAGCGCTCGAGGGTGCCACTTCTCGATTTCGTCCGGACCGAAGTTGATCTGCGCGAGTGCCTTCCAATTTAACTCGTGACAGATCATCGCGATCCAGCTCTTACGCGCAGATCCCGGCCACGCACTGCGGGTTCGAAGATACAGCTCAGGACCGACACGGTGATGGTTTCCACGGGCAGCAATCCCCACCGAGTCCGGTCGGTGCCGGAGCACGAGTACTCAGCACAGAGCCGGGACATGCCACCCGGAGCGACAAGGGAGAATGAAGATGCAGGAAACGGTGTCGGCGATCGACATGAGCGAAACGTTGGTCGCACTGCTTGCCGCACAGGCTGAGCGTAGGGGTGACCAGGTCGCGTTGACAGACACCAGCGGTGCGGCTCTGACGTATGCAGAACTGTGGCATTCGGCAAGGAAAGTGGCGGGTCGACTGGCGGAGCTAGGGGTAGAACGCGGAAACCGCGTCCTGGTCATGCTCGACAACACCGTCGACCATCCCGTCCTACTCGCAGGACTGGCAGCGGTAGGAGCCACCTCCGTGCCAATCAACACCGCACAAAAGGGTGCAGTTCTCGCCCACATGGTCGCCGACAGTGCCGCACGCGTGGCGGTGATCGAAGACCGCTTTGTCGAAGTCATGACGGACGCAGCCGGCCCGGACCGCCTCGATCACATCGTGGTTCGCGGCCCTGGAGTCGACAATCGTGATAGCTCCGACCAGGCGCCGGGCCGCTTGCACGACTTCTCTACCCTCCTGAGCGGTGAACCAGACACGGCCGTAGAGGCCCATCCGTCAGACATCGCGCTGTTGGTCTACACGTCGGGTACCACCGGTCTGTCCAAAGCTGTAGCCATGCCGAACCTGGAACTGATCCACGCGCAGGGAGGTCGCCACTTCCTCTCGGACACCGAACGTCCGCTCTCTGCAGGCGATGTCGTGCTGGTGGTGTGTCCGCTGTTCCACGTGAGTGGCCTGGGTAGCGGTCTGGTCGCCGCCTGGCGCGCGGGAGCACGGGCTCACGTCGCGCATCGATTCAGCGCTTCAGGGTTCTGGCGGGAGGTGTCCGAAGCCGGCGCAACCTTCACCATGCTCGTGGGAGCGATGGGAGAGATCCTGCTCCGCAATCCAGTGACGCCCGAGGACCGTACCCACGGAATGCGGCGCATCTCGATGGTGCCGGCGACACGCATCGAGGAATTTGCCGAACGCTTCGGTGTCGAAGTCTGCTCGTCATATGGCTCTACCGAAACCGGAGCTATCATCGTGTCCTCGGACGCTGCTGGTCTCGGGCGATCGGTGATGGGCCGGGCCCGCGAGGGGTACGAGATTCGCCTGGTGGACGAACGTGACGACGAAGTTCCCATCGGGGTCGCGGGCGAGATCGTCGTCCGTAGCAGTCGGCCGTGGCTCATCTCGCCCGGCTATCCCAACGACGTGGCCGCTACGGCCGCCGCGTGGCGCAACGGATGGTTCCATACCGGCGACAGCGCCGTGAAAGACGAAGCAGGAAACTTTCATTTCGCGGGCCGGATCAAGGATGCGATCCGCCGACGCGGTGAGAACATCTCCGCCTTCGAAGTCGAGCGCGAAGCGACAGCGCACCCGGAGGTCGTGGAGTGCGCTGCCTTCGGCATCACGTCCGCCGAGAGCGAAGAGGAGGTCAAGATCGCGGTCGTTCGGACGGCCTCCTCGAAGCTCACCGAGCAGGAACTTGTCGAATTCCTTCAAGACCGTCTCGCGTACTACGCGGTACCCAGATACATCGCCTTCGTCGATCGGCTTCCCCGAACGGAGACGCACAAGATACAGAAGGGTTCGCTCCGCGCCCTCGGTGTCGATGGCGCCTGGGACCGCGTCGCTGCCGGCATGGTTGTTTCGCGGGACTGACGCCCATGTAGTCGGGACTGACGCCCATGTAGTACAGAGCTGGCCTACCTAGCCACCGATCGTTTCTTCAGTTAAAGTCAGATCATCAGTATACGGACGAAAACTGCTATGCCGAGTCAGGGGCGGCAGGCACCACACCGAGCGCGACCGACCCGACCGCGGGTGGCGGGCAGCGTGCTCGGCCAGAAAGGAACACGACGTGATCAATTTCGAACCCTCCGACGACCAGCGAGCTCTCATAGAGACGGTGCGCGCTTTCGTAGACCGGGAGCTGATCCCCTTAGAGCCGAACATCCTCCGCCGAGCGTCCGAGGGCGAACCCTTCGGACTGACACGCGAGGAGAACAGCGCGCTTCAGGCGAAGGCCAAACTCTCGGGATTGTGGGGCGTTGACACTCCCGAAGAGTATGGCGGGGCGGGACTCGGCTGGGTCGAGCAAGCCCTCATCCATATGGAGCTGAATCGCAGCTTCGTGCGCTTCAAGTTCGGCGGTTCCGCATACCAGCAGCTGTTCGACGCAACCGACGAGCAGAAAGCAAATTACCTGATCCCGACGCTCGAGGGCGACAAAATTTCCTGCTTCGCGTTGAGCGAAGACGGTGGGGGTTCCGACGCCCACAAGATTCGCACCACCGCGGTGCGGCGCGGCGACGATTGGGTCATCAACGGAGAAAAGGTCTGGATCACGTACGGAAACGAGGCCGACTGGGCATTCGTCATCTGTCGGACACCAGAGGAGCCTGAAGGCGGCACCACCGCATTCTTGGTCGACCGCGACATGGGTTGGAAGTCGTCGCCCATCAAGATGATGGGGAGCATCGATCTCGCAAGCCTTACATTCACTGACGTCGTCGTGCCCGCCAGCAGCCAATTCGGTGAGGTCGGCGCCGGCATGAAATACGCGATGCAGTTCATCCACCGCAACCGCGCGGTGCTGGTCCCAAGTCGGCAGGCAGGATCCTGCCAACGACTCATCGAAATCGGCCTGGATTGGGCGTCGTCCCGCCGCACTATGGGCAAGCCGCTGATCGAGCGAGAGAACATCGCCTTCGCCCTTGCCGAATGCGAGGTGGAGCTGCGAGCGCTCAAGCTCCTCACGCTGCACGCATCCTGGACGTACGACTCCGGAAGAGACCCACGCCAGGCAGCCAACAGCGTCAAGTTCTTCGGTGCCAATGCCGCGAACCGCATCGTTGACCGCGTCGTGCAGATGCACGGCGCCATGGGCTTGGCGCAGGAGTCACCAGTCGAACGCTACTACCGCGATCTGAGGGTGGAACGCATTCACGACGGGTCGGACGAAATGCAACTGATCGGAATCATCAAGGGCTTGGCCAAGGGTGCGGTCAAGCCAGGCGAGCTCTGGTGACGTCGCTGGCGGACGTCGGCGAACCTACGTCGATGATCGGATCCGAACAGACCCAATCTGTTCCCCCGGTTTGCTCTGTCATAGCCGTAGAGGAGGAACTATGAGACTGTCGGTCGCGCTCCCCGTGAACATGCCCGACGACCCCGGGACGTGGGACTTCGTTCTCGACACAGCCCGACTGTGCGACCGCACTGGCGTCGACAAGATTCTGGCGTTCGACCACGTCGTATTCGGCGAACAGATGGAAGC
>Ga0247825_10002268_pt1 | contig 12726 bp, 11 predicted proteins | sample 13C_Vanillin_Day_FD_194413 | JGI IMG/M metagenome (GOLD analysis project Ga0247825, IMG submission 194413) | Soil microbial communities from agricultural site in Penn Yan, New York, United States - 13C_Vanillin_Day48 | ecosystem: Environmental > Terrestrial > Soil > Agricultural land | place...
GCTGCGCTTCGCCGAGTGCGTGCGCCGCTTCGGCTGTGCGCGCGTGCTGAACGCCTTCTGCTACACCGGCGGCTTCTCGGTGGCGGCCTTCGCCGGCGGCGCCGAGGAGGTCATCAGCCTCGATTCCTCCGGGCCGGCGCTCGCGCAGGCCGACCAGCACGTGCGGCGCAACGCGCCGGAGGGCTTCGATACCGCGCGCCACCGCACGATCGATGCCGACGCCAACGCCACGCTGCGCCAGCTGATCGAGAACGGCCGGCGCTTCGACGCGATCGTGCTCGATCCGCCGAAGTTCGCCGCCAACGCCGCGCACGCCGAGCGCGCGGCGCGCGCCTACAAGGACATCAACCGGCTGGCCTTCAGGCTGCTGGAGCCGGGCGGCCTGTTGTTCACCTTCTCCTGCTCGGGCGGCATCGACGCCGCGCTGTTCCACAAGATCGTCGCCGGCGCCGGCATCGACGCCGGGGTCGATGGCGCGCTGCTTCAGCGCCTGGAGGCCGCGCCCGACCACCCGACGACCGTGACCTTCCCCGAGGGCGAGTACCTCAAGGGGCTGGCGATCCTGCGCCAGTAGGGCGCAGCCGCAGAACCGGCCGCCCGCGGCGCGGCCGTCCGCGAGCGACCTGGACGGCGCTGCGGGGCTGCGTTGCCCGGTCGGCGCTCAGAAGCCCGGCGGCGGGCTCGCGACGACGTTGAGATGCGTGGCGACGTCGGTGCCGGGGTCGACGGGGACGCCGCCGTTCTCGCGACAGGAGCGGCCGGGGCTTGCGGCGCTCCCGGCGTGGTGGATGAAGCAGAAGCGATCGACCGCGGTCAGCTGCAGCAGGTAGCCGGGTGCCGGCGGGTTCCCTGCCGGCATGAGGCTTCCCAGCCAGTGGAAGCGCGAGGGGCTGCCCGGCTGCGCGAGGTCGGCGCGAGCGAGCAGGAACATCGGGGGGTCCTCGCCGATCTGGTAGAGGAAGCTCGCCTTGACGGGGGCGCCGGCGATCGTCCAGCCGACCGAGCAGTCCTCGACCTGGTTGCAGTCGGCGTGGCTCGCCACGGGATAGCGGTCGCGCGTCGTCGCGCCGGAGAAGCGCACATACAGGAAACCGAACAGACCGCCGTCACGCGTGCGGCGGCTCTGCTGGTGCGTGTCGAAATCGTTGCCGAACAGGAAGGTGAAGGGCGCCTCGTGCTGGCGCCACGGATAGAGGTCATGGGCTTGTACGGCGCCGGCCAGCGCGAGGAGCGCGGTGGCGGCCAGGACGGTTCGCTGCAGCGGCATGGTGTGCACCTCCGGGAAAGGGTCGCGGGCGTCACCTCGCCGATGCGGACCGCAGGCGGCGGGTGTTTCGCCGCAGCGATCTTCCGGCCGGCGCGGCGGCTTCGGCTTGATCGGACGCAAGCCGGTGGCTTCGCCGGGGCCGGATTGCGACCCTTCAGGGCTTGAAGGCCCGCGGCTGCCACCAGCGTTCCATCTCCAGGTAGAGGAACGAGGCCGACCAGCCGATCAGCAGCAGCCCGTTGAGCGCCTCGGCGCCGGCCAGCAGGCGCAGCGGGCCGTCGGGCACCACGTCGCCGAAGCCGAGCGAGGTGTAGGTCTCGGCCGAGAAGTAGAGCGCCGGCGCGAGGCGCAGCACGGCCTCGTGGCCCAGTGCGCCGTAGCTGCCCTCGCGCGCCAGCAGCCAGTAGGCCGCGCCGTAGAGCAGGATCTCCAGCGCGTGGCCGACGAAGCAGCCGAGCACGGCGAGCACCAGCTTGGCGCGGCCGTGCCAGCGGCTGCCGTCGAGCAGCCGCGCCAGCAGCGACAGCACCTCGTAGTGCAGCAGCGTCGTGGCGACGAGCAGCGCGAGGCAGGCGAGGCTGGTGGTGAGCATCGCGGCGCCTCAGCGGGGCGCGGGCGCGTAGGGGTCGGCGAAGCCGAGCCGCAGCAGGACCGAGCTCTCCAGTGCCTCCATTCGCTCGGCCTCGGCCGGCTCCTCGTGGTCGTGGCCCTGGGCGTGCAGCGTGCCGTGCACCAGCAGGTGCGCGTAGTGCGCCTCCAGGCTGCGGCCCTGCTCGCGCGCCTCGCGCTCGACGACCGGCGCGCACAGCACCAGGTCGGCCTCGATCGGCGGCATCTCCTCGTCGCCGCGCGCGGGTTCCGGCGTGCCCTCGTCGTAGGCGAAGGTCAGCACGTTGGTCGCGTAGTCCTTGCCGCGGTAGTCGCGGTTCAGCGCGCGGCCCTCGTCCTCGTCGACGATGCGCACCGCCAGCTGCGCCGGCGCCGCGAGCGCCGCACGGATCCAGCGGGCCACCTTGTGGCGCGGCAGCGCCGCGCGGTGCCGCGCGTCGGCGAACTGCAGCGACAGCGACAGGCGCGGCTCAGCCATCGTGCCGCGTCGCCGCTTCGTAGGCCTCGACGATGCGCGCCACCAGCGGATGGCGCACGACGTCGGCGGAGGTGAAGCGGGTGAAGGCGATGCCGCGCACCCGCTTGAGGACGTGCGCGGCCTGCACCAGCCCGCTCTCCGCGCCCTTGGGCAGGTCGATCTGGCTGATGTCGCCGGTCACGACCGCCTTGCTGCCGAAGCCGATCCGGGTGAGGAACATCTTCATCTGCTCGGGCGTGGTGTTCTGCGCCTCGTCGAGGATCACGAAGGAGTGGTTCAGCGTGCGCCCGCGCATGAAGGCGAGCGGCGCGATCTCGATCGTGCCCTTCTCGAAGGCCTTCATCACGCGGTCGAAGCCCATCAGGTCGTACAGCGCGTCGTACAGCGGGCGCAGGTAGGGATCGACCTTCTGCGCCAGGTCGCCCGGCAGGAAGCCGAGCCGCTCGCCGGCCTCGACCGCCGGGCGGGTCAGCACGATGCGCTGCACCGCGCTGCGCTCCAGCGCGTCGATCGCGCAAGCGACCGCCAGGAAAGTCTTGCCGGTGCCGGCCGGGCCGATGCCGAAGGCGATGTCGTGGCCGAGGATGTGGCGCAGGTACTGCACCTGGTTGGGCGTGCGGCCGGCGAGGTGCGCGTGGCGGGTGCGCAGCACGATCTCGTCGTCGGACCCCGGCGTACCGCCGGCCTCGACGGCGACGCCGTCGGCCGCGTCGGCCGCGGGGGCGCGTCGCCGCGAGGGGTGCGGCGCCTCGCTGGCGGCGGCCTCCACCAGCGCGAGCTGGAAGGCCTCGGGCGGGATCGGGCGCCGGGCGCGGTCGTACAGCGTCTGCAGCAGCGCGGTCGCGCGCTCGGCCTGCGGCTTCGCGCCGTCCACGCTGAAGGACTCGTTGCGGCGCGTGATCCGCACGTCGAAGGCCTCCTCGATCGCGCGCAGGTGCTCGTCGAGGGCGCCGCAGAGATGGGCGAGGCGGGCGTTGTCGAGCGGGATGAAGGCGTGGCGAAGGATCACGGGCGTGCGAGGGTCGGGGAGGCCGGGATTTTCGCGCACCGGCCGCGCGGGCTCCTCCTGCACAATCGCCGCCCATGTTTCGATCTCTGCTCGCGCTGGGGCTATTCGCGCTGGCCCTGGTGTTCGCCGGGTTCGGAACGCTGGCCTCCTCTGCGGAGCCGCCCGGCGTGCTGGCGCTGCGCGGCGCCGAGGCGCTGGTGCTCGACGCCCCGACCGCCGCGCCGCCGGCCGCGGGCGCCTGGCGGCCGATGACGCTGCCGGACGACTGGACCGAGCGCCGCACGCGCGGCGCCCAGGTCACGTGGTACCGGCTCGGCTTCGAGATGCCGCTGCCGCAGCCGGGCAGCCTGTGGGCCGCCTACGTGCCGCGCGCCTGCGCCGGCCTGGAGGTGTATCTCAACGGCCGCCTGCTGCACCGCGGTGGGCGCATGGAGGATCCGGCGATCCGCAACTGCTACCAGTCGCAGCTGGTGGTCCTGCCGGCCGGCGTGCTGCAGCCGGGCCTCAACCGGCTCGACATCCAGGTCAGCGGCTTCCCGCTGCCTCGGGTGGCGGCGCGGCAGCGCGCCGGCGGCCTGTCGGAGGTGCTGATCGGCCCCTACGAGCGGCTGGCCGTCGAGTTCGAGAACCAGCGCTTCTGGAACGTGACGCTGGCGCAGATCGTGGCCGCGACCCTGGCGCTGATGGGCGGCCTGATGCTGGCGCTGGCCTGGGTGCGGCGGCTCGACGACCTGCTCTACCTGGGCATTGCCTCGGTCGGCTGGGCGGCGCTGACCGCGCGGCTGTGGTGGCGCGAGGTGCCGCTGCGGCACGACGCGCTCGAGCTGCTGACGGCCATGGCGGTGGTGCCGCTGGCGGTATGCGGCACGCTGTTCGTGCTGCGCTACGCCGGCGTGCGGCGCCGGTCGGTCGACCTGCTGCTGTGGCTGCAGTGCCTGGTGCTGCCGGCGGCGCTGGTGGTGCTGGCTCCGGACCACCTGTTCGAGGGCGCGGCCGCCTGCTACGCCCTCCTGGCAGCCGAGCTGCTGGCGGCCTTCGCGGTCTACTTCGTCCGTGCCCACCGTGCGCCCTCGGCCGAAACGCAGGACGACGGCCCGTGGCTGATGGCCTCGATCTTCGCCGTGGCCGCCCTGGCGGTGGCGGTCGAGGTGGCGATCCAGAACCGGCTGCTCGACCTGCCGCACGTGCACGTGCTGCACGTCGCCGTGCCGGTCGTGCTGTGCGCGCTGGGCCTGAAGCTGGTGCGCAGCTTCGGCCGCGCGCTGTCCTCGGTCGAGGAGGCGAAGGGCCAGCTCGAGCGCCGCGTCGAGGAGATCTCGGCCGAGATCGAGCGCAACTTCTCGCACCTGGCGGAGGTGCGCGTGGAGCAGGTGGCCGAGAAGGAGCGCAAGCGCATCGCCGCCGACCTGCACGACGACCTCGGCGCCAAGCTGCTGACCATCGTGCACACCAGCGACAACGAGCGCATCTCCACGCTGGCGCGCGAGGCGCTCGAGGAGATGCGGCTGTCGGTGCGCGGCATCGCCGGCAAGCCGGTGCAGCTGGCCGACGCGCTGGCCGACTGGCGCGCCGAGACGGTGTCGCGGCTGGGCAATGCCGGCATCGAGGTCGAGTGGCAAAGCGAGGACCCGCCGGGCCCGCGCACGCTGGCGGCGCGCTCCTACGTGCAGACCACGCGCGTGCTGCGCGAGGCCACCAGCAACCTGATCAAGCACAGCGGCGCCTCGCGCGCGGTGGTGAGCTGCGCGGTCGGCGACGACGACTTCCAGCTGGTGATCCGCGACAACGGCCGCGGCATCCCGCTCGAGCTCGACGGCAAGCTCGACCGCGGCCATGGCATGGCCAGCATGAAGCAGCGCGCCAAGCAGATGCAGGGACAGTGCCTGGTCGAATCGGGTCCTGGGTACGGTACCGTGATCCGCCTCACGCTTCCGTTGTGAGCTGCACCGACGAACACAGTTCGTTCGCCCTGGAAACGCCGCCGGCTGCTACCATGAGTTCGTGACTGCCATGACCCGCATCCTTCTCCTCGAGGACCTCCCCGAGATCCGCGTCTGGCTGCGCGCGCTCGCGCTGCAGGTGTTTCCGCAGGCGCACATCGCCGAGGCGGCGCGCGTGCACGACGCCCGGCAGCAGATCACCGCGCAGAAGTTCGACCTCGCCCTGATCGACCTCGGCCTTCCCGATGGCTCGGGCGTCGACGTGGTCGCCGCGCTGCGCGAGACGCAGCCGGAGGCGCAGTCGGTGGTGGTGACGATCCACGACGATGACGATCACCTGTTCCCGGCGCTGCAGGCCGGCGCCTTCGGCTACCTGCTGAAGGAGCAGTCGCGCGAGCAGCTGGCCGACCAGCTCAAGCGCATCAGCCAGGGCGAGCCGCCGCTGTCGCCCTCGATCGCGCGGCGCGTGATCCAGTACTTCGCGGCCCAGGCCAAGAACCAGTACCGCGAGGAGACGCCGCTGATGCCGGGCGTCACCCTCACCGAGCGCGAGAACGAAGTGCTGCTGCGCGTGGCCAAGGGCTTCACGCTGCCCGAGATCGGCGTGCAGCTGAACCTGTCGCGCCACACGATCGCCGACTACGTCAAGCAGATCTACCGCAAGCTCAACGTGAGCTCGCGCGCCGAGGCCGCGCTGGAAGCGCAGCGCCTGGGCCTGTTCCGCCGCAGTTGAGCGCGGCAGGCGGCCGACCTCCGGCACGCCGCTCCCCGTCGTCCGTCCTCGTGCACTCGCGGCGCGCACCTGCGCCCGCCCATAATCCGCGCCCATGATCGGACGCCTCACCGGCCAGCTGGCCGACAAATCCTCGCCGCCGCAGGTGCTGGTCGACGTCGCCGGCGTCGGCTACGAGGTCGATGTGCCGATGAGCAGCTTCTTCAACCTGCCGCCCGCCGGCGAGCGGGTGACGCTGCTGACGCACTTCGTCGTGCGCGAGGACGCGCAGACGCTGTTCGGCTTCCTCACCGCCGACGAGCGTGCCACCTTCCGGCAGCTGATCAAGATCTCCGGCGTCGGCCCGCGCATGGCGCTGTCGCTGCTGTCGGGCCTGAGCGTGGCCGACCTGTCGCAGGCGGTCGCGGCGCAGGACGCGAGCCGCCTGGTGAAGGTTCCGGGCATCGGCAAGAAGACCGCCGAGCGGCTGCTGCTGGAGCTCAAGGGCAAGCTCGCCCCCGAGCTGGCCCGCCCGACGGGCGCGGCGGCCGGCGGCGACGCGCACGGCGACGTCCTGCAGGCGCTGGTCGCGCTCGGCTACAGCGAGCGCGAGGCGCAGGCGGCGGTCAAGCCGCTGCCGGCCGACTGCACGGTGAGCGACGGCATCAAGCTGGCGCTGCGCGCGCTGGCGAAGTAGCTCGGAGCGGCGGGCCCGCCGGCGCCGCCGAACTCCCCCGCGCAAAGCAACGGCCCGGACGGGCGGCGTCCCTGCTGCCGTGGCGGTTCGTTCATCCTCATCGTTGCGCGGTGGCCGCGGCCGTCCGAGGCCATCCGAGGCGGCGAGACGCGCTCGCGCTCAGGCCGCCTCGACCGCCGGCGCGATCAGCAGCCGGCGCAGCGGCGCCGGCAGGCCGATCGAGTCCAGCGTGTCGAACGGCACCCAGCGTCCCGTGCCGAGCACCCGCGGCACGGCCTCCGTGGCGTCGAGCGCGGCGCGGCGCGGATGCAGCGTCCAGTCGAAGTGGGTGAGCGCATGCTCGACCGCCGGCAGCGCGATCGCGCGCGCGTCCAGCGCTGTGAGCGCGGCGTCGAGCGCCGGCGCATCCTCGAACAGGGGCAGGCTCCACAGCCCGGCCCAGACGCCGGTGGCGGGGCGCTGTTGCAGCCACACGGCGCCGGCGTGCTCCAGCCACAGCCACCAGTGTTCGCGCCGGCCGCGCCGCAGCCGGCGTGTGCGGACCGGATAACGCTCCGGCGCGCCCTCGCGCCGCGCCACGCAGCCGTCCTGCAGCGGGCAGGGAAGGCAGGAGGGCGTGCGCGGCAGGCACAGCGTGGCGCCGAGGTCCATCAGGCCCTGCGTGTAGGCCGGCATGTCCTCGGCCGCCTGGGGCAGCAGGGCGGCGGCCTGCCGCCACAGCGCGCGCTCGTGGCGGGCCTCGGCGAGGTCTTCGCCGTAGCCGAGCGCGCGCGCGAGCACCCGCTTGACATTGCCGTCGAGGATGGCGGCGCGCTCGCCGAAGCAGAAGGCGGCGATCGCGGCGGCGGTCGAGCGGCCGATGCCGGGCAGGGCGGCGAGCGCTTCCGCGCTGGCCGGGAAGCGCCCGCCGTGGCACGCCACGATCTCCTGCGCGCAGCGGTGCAGGTTGCGCGCGCGGCTGTAGTAGCCGAGCCCGCTCCACAGCGCCAGCACCTCGTCGAGCGGCGCGGCGGCGAGCGCGGTCACGGTCGGAAAGCGTTCCAGGAAGCGCGCGTAGTAGCTGCGCACCGTCACCACCTGGGTCTGCTGCAGCATGATCTCCGACAGCCAGACGCGATAGGGATCGTGCTCGCCCTGCCAGGGCAGTCCGCTGCGGCCCTCGCGACGCTGCCAGGTCACGATGCGCTTCCCCCAGTCGGGCGGCGCCGCCTCGGGACGGTGAGCGGCGGCGCCCGCTGCACCGGGCGCGTGAGTGCGGGTCTCGGGATGGGCGGCGCCGGGCGCGTGCGTGCCGGTGCCGGGGTCGGCCGCAGGGGCCGCGGAACGTCGAAGCTTCATGAGACCGCGATGATCGCGCGTCGGGCGGTCCCGCTCCGGCCGGCCCGCGACGGGCCCTGCGCGCCGCTCAGGCGCGCGCCGGCTCCGGGCCGAAGTCGAGCAGCAGGTCGACCTGCTCGCTGCCGGCCTCGCCCTCGGCCGGTGGCTCGATCAGCGCCAGCTCGACCTGGGCGCGCGCGCCGCGCAGCAGCTCGCCGAGCCGCTGCTGCAGCTCCTGCGTGCGCTGCTCCTGTGCCTCGAGCTCGACGAGCCGCGTCTGCAGCTCGCCGGCGGCCGACTGGATGCGCTCGAGCGCTTCGCGGCGACGCTTGAAGGCGCGGCGCCGGTCGCGCAGCTGGGCGTCGATCTGCGAGGAGGCGGTCTTGTTCCAGAGCTCGAGCTCCACGCTCGCGCTCTCGAACACCACGCGCAGCCGCGACACCAGCATGCGGCGGAACTGCTCCAGGAAGCGCGCCTGCGTCAGCTTCAGCGCCTGCGTGAGGCCGAGGTACTGCACGTAGTTGCGCTCGATCAGCTCGAGGTCCTGCACGAAGCGGCCGAGCTCGGGCGCGCTGCCGGTGGCGAGGCTGAAGCCGTACTCGGCGTTGAGGGCCGTGAACGAGGCCTCGAGCATGGCGTGGATCTCTTGGCCACGCTCCTGCGCGCGGCCGAGCCGCTCGCGCAGCGCGCCGCACAGCACGAGGAAGGCGCGCTTGGCGCCCAGCTGCAGCAGCGAGCCGCGAATGCTGGCCTGCATCTCGTCGACGTGCTCGCGCAGGCGGTCGCTGGCGAGGTCGAGCAGCGCCTCCTTCAGCATGCGCGTGTGCACGGCGCGCATCGCCTGCAGCCGCGCGATGCACTGGTCGAATTCGACCACCTCGCCGTCGACGCGCTGCAGCAGCGTGCGCACCTTGGCGGCGCTCTTGCCGCGCAGCCCGCGGAGCTCCAGCAACTGCTCGGCGACCTGGCGGCGCCGGTCGTTCAGGCGCCGCTGCACCTGGCGCTCGACCTGCGCGATGCCGTCGAGCCCGATCTGCGCCAGCGCGTCGCGGCGCTGCGGCAGCAGCCGCTCGCCGAGCGCCGCCTCGAGCGCCGGCAGGCGGCTGACGGCGAGCCGGGCGTCGTCCTGCGCGACGCGCGCGGCGAGCGCCACCTTGGCCGACAGCGGGAACACGCGCTCCGGCGGGACCGACAGCGTGCGGGCCACATCCTGGCGCTGGCGCTCGATCTGCTCGTCGACCTGCTCCGGCGAGCCGAGCGGGTCGGCCAGCGCGTCGATCTTGTTCAGCACCACGTAGCGGCCGCGTCCCTGCGGCGCCAGGTGGTCGCGCCAGATGGCCAGGTCGGAGCGCGTGACGCCGGTGTCAGCGCCCAGCAAGAACACGGTCGCGTGCGCCGCCGGCAGCAGGCCCACGGTGAGCTCGGGCTCGGCGCCGATCGCGTTGAGGCCGGGCGTGTCGATCACCACCAGCCCGCGCTTGAGCAGCGGATGGGGCAGGTTGATCAGCGCGTGGCGCCAGGCCGGCACCTCGACCTCGCCGTCGGCGCCGACCTCCGGGTTGTCCTCGGGATGCTCGTCGTCCCAGAAGCCGAGCTGGCGTGCGGTGTCGAGGTCGACCCGGCGCGTCTGGGTGACGCGCCCGAGCGCCTCCGCGAGGCCGTCGACGTCCTCGATGTCGAGCGGCACGTGCGTCCAGGCGCGCGGCTGCTGGCGCAGCTCGGCCAGCGACAGGCCGCGCAGCCGGGTGTCGATCGGCAGCAGCGACAGGCCGGAGGGCTCGTCGGCGTCGTAGCCCAGCTCGACCGGGCACATCGTCGTGCGGCCGGCCGTGGCGGGCAGGATGCGGCGGCCGGTGTCGGCGAAGAAGATCGCGTTGATCAGCTCCGACTTGCCGCGCGAGAACTCTGCGACGAAGGCGACGACCAGCTTCTCGCCCGCAAGCCGCTGGCGCAGCGACTCGAGCAGGTCGGCGGTGGGCTCATCGAGCAGTTCGTGCTCGCGCAGGAAGCGGCTCAGTTCACGCACGCGCGACTCGAGTCCAAGGCGCCAGTCCCCGAGGGCGTCGACGCGGTGGGCAAACGAGTGGGACATGCGGTGGCGATGAGCGGCGCGAGTGCGGAATCCATCGTAGCGCAGGGGCTCTGCGCGCAGTGATCGCGCCTGGCGAAGCGTTGGCAGCAATTCACGCCAATCGGTGTGCACTAGTAACGATCGTGGCGTGAACGCCGCGTCGAGGTGTGCAACACGCACGCAACCGCCGAACTGCCGACGTCTTTCAGCGGCGCTGGCAGCGCGCGCAGAAGTAGGTCGAGCGCTGGCCCTGCACGAGGCGGCGGACCGCCGCGCCGCAGCGCAGGCAGGGTTCGCCCGCGCGGCCATAGACCTGCGCCTCGAGCTGGAAGGCGCCGTCCATGCCGTGCGCGTTGCGGAAGTCGCGCAGCGTGGAGCCGCCCAGCGCGACGGCCCGCGTCAGCACGCTTCGGATCGCCGCGGCCAGGCGCTCGCAGCGTTCGCGGCCGAGCCGCGCGCCGGGCGCGCGCGGGTCGATGCCGGCCAGGAACAGCGCCTCCGACGCGTAGATGTTGCCGACGCCGACCACGATGTCACCGGCCAGCAGCGCCTGCTTGATCGACACCCGCCGCCCGCGCAGCCGCTCGTGCAGCAGCGCGCCGTCGAAGGCCGCGTCGAACGGCTCCACGCCGAGGCCCGCCAGCAGACGGCCGGCCGCGCCCTCGTGCGGCGCGCGCGACCAGACCACGGCGCCGAAGCGCCGCGGGTCGGTCAGGCGCAGCAGCCCGCGGTCGGTGGCCATGTCGAAATGGTCCCAGGGGCCGGGCTCGCCCGGGACCTGGGCCAGGTTCAGCGAGCCCGACATGCCCAGGTGCACCAGCAGCCCGCCCGCCTCGGTGCCCGCGCCGGGGCCGAGTCCGAACCACAGGTACTTGCCGCGCCGGGTCACGTCGTCGACGCGCCGGCCGACCAGCGACACGGGTTCGCAGCCGAGCGGCCAGCGCAGTGGCTTGCCGAGGCGCACGGCGCTGATGCGGGCGCCGCGCAGGCGCTCGACCAGGCTCAGGCGTGTCACTTCCACCTCAGGCAACTCGGGCATTGGGAGATTATCCAAGTGCCTAGAATGAGATGGATTCCGGAGAGCCCATGCCCCGTTCGATGCCCGCCTTTCGCCGCGCGGCGGCCGCCCTCGCGGCCTGCGCGGCAGCAGCAGCCCTGTGCGCGCCTGCGCGCGGCCAGGAGGTGGTGGCCGAGCCGCCGTCGCCCGACGCGTCCGAACCGGTGCATAACTCGGCGCTCGACGCGCCGCTGTTCTACGAGTTGCTGATCGGCGAGATCGAGCTCGGCAGCGGCGACGCCGGAGCGGCCTACCAGGTCATGCTCGATGCCGCCCGCCGCACGCGCGACGAGCGCCTGTTCCGCCGCGCGACCGACATCGCGCTGCAGGCCAAGGCGGGCGAGCAGGCGCTGGCCTCCACGCGTGCCTGGCGCCAGGCGCTGCCCGACTCGCTGGAGGCGCATCGCTACGAGGTCCAGCTGCTGATCGCGCTCGGGCGCACGGCCGAGGCCGTCGAGCCGCTGCGCTCGACGCTGTCGCTGGTGCCGCCGGCCGACCGAGCGGAGGCGATCGGCTCGCTGCCGGCCTTCTTCGCCCGCACCACCGACCGCGAAAGCGCGGTCTCGGTGCTCGAGCAGGTGCTGAAGCCCTACGCCGAGGGCCAGGTCGGCGCCGAAGCGCCGGGCGCCGCCCTGGCGGCCTGGGTCGCCCTGGGTCGCGCACGCCAGCTCGCCGGCGACGTGCCGGGTGCGCTCGAGGCCGCGCGGCGCGGCCAGGCACTGGCGCCGAATGCCGAGGGCCCGGCGCTGCTGGCGATCGAGCTGATGCGCAGCGAGCCGGCCGCCGAGCAGGTGGTCGAGACCTTCCTGCGGGCCGACCCGCCCGCGCCGGCGGTGCCACGCAGCGCAGTGCGCCTGGTCTACGCCCGCGCGCTCGCGCTCAACCAGCGCTACGCCGAGGCGGCGCCGCAGCTCGAGGCGGTGACGCGCGACGCACCGCAGTTCACCGACGCCTGGCTGACGCTCGGTGCGCTGCGGCTGGAGCTCAGGCAGCCGGCCGAGGCCGAGGCGGCGCTGCGCGACTATCTGGCGCGCGCGGAGCCCGCCGCGGCCGCGGCGGCCGCGGACGCCGCCTCCGCGCCGGCCGACCTCGAGGGCGACGAGGGCGCCCTGGCCAGCCCCGGCCAGCGCCTGACCCAGGCTTATCTGCTGCTGGCGCAGGCCGCCGAGCAGCGGCGCGACTTCAAGGGCGCCGAACAGTGGCTGTCCAAGGTCGACAGTTCCCAGGCGCTGGCCGTGCAGACGCGTCGCGCCTCGCTGCTGGCCCAGCAGGGCAAGCTGCAGGAGGGCCGCGACCTGATCCGCAAGCTGCCCGAGCGCAGCCCCGAGGACGCGCGAGCCAAGCTGCTGGCCGAAGCGCAGCTGCTGCGCGACCGCAAGCAGTGGGGCGAGGCGCGCAACGTGCTGGCCGACGCCAGCACGCGCTACAAGGACGACACGGACCTGCTCTACGAGCAGGCCATGATGGCCGAGAAGCTCGACCGCCTCGATGAGATGGAGCAGTTGCTGCGGCGGGTGATCTCGCTGAAGCCGGACCAGTCGGCCGCCTACAACGCGCTCGGCTATTCCC
>Ga0247825_10002269_pt1 | contig 12719 bp, 12 predicted proteins | sample 13C_Vanillin_Day_FD_194413 | JGI IMG/M metagenome (GOLD analysis project Ga0247825, IMG submission 194413) | Soil microbial communities from agricultural site in Penn Yan, New York, United States - 13C_Vanillin_Day48 | ecosystem: Environmental > Terrestrial > Soil > Agricultural land | place...
AGGCGGGCAGGCGCACTCCGAGGTACATCTGCAGCGGATACCTGCCCCGCATCTCCGCGTGGACCTGCACGTGCACGCTGTATCGCTCACCAGTCTCGGCGTCGCGGAGGTGCATAAACGGCTGGTGTCGGCCGAACCGGACTTCTTCACGTGACCACAGTTCACGGAAGAGAGGGAACTCGCTCAACTTTTCGAGTGTTTCCACCGCCCAGTCGGGGTTGTAGTAGCGCCCCATCAGCGCCCGGAACCAGCTGACGGTCAAGGCGGCTTCCGCCTCCCACTCGACCATGACCTTCATTGATGCCGGAGTCGAGAAGAACCAGCGCAACACGTTTCCCTCGTCGACCAGTCCGGGGAACGCCTTGTCGTACGCCGAGTTACAGTCGATGACATTCCAGCGTTCGTCGAGGTACGCCACCAGGTGCGGGCTCAGCGCCGCGATGGCGGTCTTCATTTCGGGTGTGATCAGTGTCCGATAGTCGTCGATCGTCCAGGGTGTCGTGGTGTCCTCACGCTCGGTCTGCGTTCGGCGTGCCAGATTGAAAAGGTGCCGACGTTCTGCATCATCGAGCCCAAGTGCGTTGGCGGTGGCGTCGAGAATCTGGGGAGAAGGACTCGCGTCCTTAACGTTTCCCTCCATCCGGGCGATGTTGCTGACACTCGAATAGTTCTCAGCGCCCAGTTGGGCCCGCGTCATTCCATCCGGGTGCCTCGGCGTTGCCCGGGTGCGCCGAGCACGGATGAAATCACCGAGACTCGGCGGACTGATCGAGTCCATTGCTTGGCCTTTCCGATAGCGAACATAGCGGCTTTACCCTACTCCAGGGGAATGTCAAGCCTTGTAGGTAACACTCTTGAGTGTTACTGCCTTGCTGGACAACGCAGTTCCCGACCTGATGGAATGTTTCCCAAAGACTCACAGCTGCGTGGCAGGCAGGGGAGTGAAGTTCGACAGTCGCGCCGTGGCAAAAGCCTCAGGCGGGTTGCGGAGGGGAAAACGTCTATGCCACTTGCAGCGCAACAGCATTCACGTGTGCGATCGAGGTGGCGACTGCGTGGCGTTCGTCTACTCGTGCTCGACGTGATACGGCTCGTCCTGCTAGTCGAGTTGTCCTCGAAGCGAAGGCCGTGGTCTCAAGCAGTAGCTCCCAAAACGGTCCACAGGCATGTTTCCGCGAAGCATTCCGATACCAAACCCCCCTATAAAGCAACAGAAAAAATCGGTCATCGGCACCCCTGCCAGGTAGCTCAACGCACGAAAGTTGCACCCATCACGAACGATACGCGTGGTCGGGATACCGCTGCACACACAGGTTTTCATGCACAAACCTTCGAAACCATCGCGGCAGCCCTACGAGAAAGCGGGGATCAACGCGGGCGCAGCCACACGGGAGCCTGCAACTCCTGCGAAGGTTCTGGCACCGAACGACGCACTCGGGCACGCCGGATCACCCGCGTGCGACGACGTCACCTAGCGGTCAGGGTATGCAGGCGGCGTGGGCAAAGCGAAGTTGTCCAGGTCGCTCTCTACTGTCGCCGTACGAAGTGTCCGTTATGTCCACACGTCCCTTGTGAAGGACCACCACATGGCATCCCTGCTGACCAAGAAAATCGACAAGCTCCGCTCGTCCGGGGATGACCTGCCCCCGGCGCACAACGGCGCAGATCAGGACGACCCACCCGATCTGAATACCCGCGCGCGCGTCCGTCGACGCCCCATTTACCTGGCGATCGGCGTCGCACTCGTCGTGGTCGCAGTGATCGGCATGCTCACCGCGGTCAACGCCATGCGCGCAACCACCGATGTGCTCGTCCTGACCAACGAGGTGCAGCAAGGCGAGACCATCGAGTCCAAGGACTTGGCCGCCAAATCGGTCAACGTCGACGCCGATCTCGGGGCACTGCCCGCCAGTGAACGCGGCCGCGTCGTAGGAATGAGTGCCAGCACCCGGTTGCCGGCCGGCACCGTCCTGCTCCCGTCCGCGATCACCGATCAGGTTGTTCCCGGGGAAGGCCTCACGATGGTCGGCATCACGGTGAGCTACAGCCACCTCCCCTCCGAGCCGATCGTCCCCGGTGACATGGTCCGTGTCGTGGACACACCACGCGACCAGGACGACCCGCCCGTACAGGGCCCGATCAACACGAAGGCGCAGGTGTACTCCACCAAGGAGATCCCCGAAGCCGGCGAGACAACGCTCAACCTGCTCGTGCCCGAGGCAGAGGCCAACTGGGTCGCCGCCCGCGGCGCAACCAAGCGTGTCGCGATCGTCCTCGACAACCGAGTGCGGTGATCGGCAATGTTTCTCGCACTGACATCCGCCTCACGCGCACCCGGTGTGAGCACCACGGCGCTCGCCCTGGCCCTGAACTCACCGACCGACCGGACTCTGCTCGTCGAAGCGGATGCCATCGGGTCCTCGCCGGTCCTGGCCGGATACATGCTCGGAAACCACTACCACGATCGCTCCTTGATCAATCTCGTCGACGCGAATCGTCACGGGCGCCTCAAGGCTGCGCTGACCGAGCAACTCATCCAGATCCCGGACTCGTCGGTGTCTCTGCTCCCGGGGCTGATCCACTCCGCCCAGGCAGATGCGATGCGGCCCGTGTGGGGACCGTTGGGTGTCCACCTGGCCGGATTGAGCGTCGACGACACCAACGTGATCGTCGATGCCGGCCGGATCGGGCAACGCGGCGCTCCGGTCGAACTGATCGTCAACGCGACAACGATCGCAATCGTCACCCGCACCACGCGTACGGCAATCGCAGCGTTACGCGCCTCGCAGAACGCCCTGCGACAGCAGCTCTCCGCGGTGCAATCACGGGCAAGTCTGGGGTTGATCCTGATCGGTGAGTCCCCCTATAACGCAGAGGAAGTCACGAAAGTCACCGGTCTTGACGTGATCGCGGTCCTGCCCGACTCCGATGACGCCAAGGTCTTCTCGGACGGGTTGTCCATCAGCAAATGGCGCCGTCGCCGCTCGATCTACCTGCACACCCTCCACCGCAGGACCTGGCCGAAGATCACCAAATTCGCGGTGAGCCATCAGGCGGACTGGAAGTCCGGTCCCGCGCTCAATGCTGCGCTGCCGACACTGACAGGAGAACGTCGATGAACTCCGACGACGCGACTCATCCTCCGCAGAACAAGATCACGGAACTTCCCTTCTTCTCAGCCCCGATCCCGGACGCCGACCTCGCAGGTGGGGGCCGCAGTTCGGTATCGGAAATCACGCTCCCCGACACCGATCCGTTTCGACCGCTCCGCCTACACGAACTGCCACCGGCCAGCACCAAAGGGCACAGCGGCACTGCGCGACGGTCCGTGCCGCCGGCCGCGAAGGTCAAGGTCGATCGCGCCCTGGTCCGCGCTCTGCAGAAAGAAGCCGCGGAACTGTTGCGTGACTACCGGTCAGCGCGTGACCGCGAGCGCCACGACCCGAAGAACGCCGGCAAATACTTCGCCCCGTTCACCGAGGAGGAAGAACGCGAGTTCGGCCGTGAGACGATCACCGGCCTGGTCAAGAACCACGTCCAGAAGACCATCAACTCCGGCGGCGAAGCCTTCACAATCGTCGAAGAAGAAGCCCTGATCAAGGCCATCTTCGACGCGCAGTTCAACCTGGGCCCGCTGCAGGAACTCGTCGAAGAGCCGCACGTCACCGACATCTTCCTCAACGGCGCGGCCGTCTACGTCAAGTTCCCCGACGGACACTACGAACACCGCGACCCAGTGGTCGACACCCCCGAGGAACTCCTCGAGTGGATGGGACTGCTGGCCTCACGCGCCGACAACGGCGGCCGGCCATTCTCCCGACTCAATCCGTCACTGCGTCTGACAATGCGCGGAGGCCACCGACTGTCGGTCATGGGCTACTCGGTCAAACGGCCCTCGGTGGCAATCCGCATCCACCGACTCAAGAACATCGCCCTCGATCAGCTCGCCGTCGAACATCGGATGATGCCGATCGAGCTCGCGACCATCCTCTCGTGCGCGGTCCGAGGCGGTGCCTCGGTGGTCACCGGCGGCGGAATGGGCTTCGGAAAAACGACCTTCACGCGTGCACTGGCCAATGCGCTTCCCCTGCAGACACGAATCGGAATCGCGGAAACCGAACGGGAACTCTTCATCGACGAACTCCCCGGCCGCGAGGATTTCGTGGTCGACGCCGAGACAATCCTGGGCGGCGGAGAACGCGACGCAGACGGCGAGCTCGCCGGCAGCTACACCCTCTCGGACATCCTGTACGAGTTCGTGCGACAGCAGCTCGACTACATGATCGTCGGTGAGGTCGCCGGTCACGAGATCCTCGCTCTTCTCAAGGCACTGCAGACGGCCAGAGGTGGGCTATCCACGACGCACGCTTACACCGCTCGCGGTGTAGTCGACCGTCTGGTGAACCTGGCGACCGAACCCCCGATGAACGCGACGGTGGACTACGTCCAACGCCAGCTCGCAGAGCACATCGACCTGATCGTCCAACTCGGCACGAAGGTCCGCGTCGATGGCGAAGGGTCGCGCACCTCGGTCCGCTACGTCGACGAAGTCGTCTACGTCGAGCCCGGCGACGACAAGAAGCCGTCCTTCTCCACGATCTACCGGGGATACTCGGACGGCACAGGAGAATTCGGATCCATTCCACAACCTCTGCTCCGCAAGCTGCTCGCCGGCGGATTCAAGCGAATCAACCTCCCCAGCGACAGCCTTCGCCACTTCGACGAAGAACGCGACCTCTACGACGATGAAGAGGTGGCGTGATGTATCAGCAAATCGGCATCTTCCTGGTACTGCTGCTGTGCGCCGGGGTCGCCTGCATCGTCATGGGATGGAAAGACCGCCGCGATCCCACCGCGCCCACGCGTCAGCGCCGGCGCCGCACCTCGTCGAAGATCCCGCGTAGCACCCAGATCCTGCTCGTGGTGGGCTTCGCCGCCGGCATCGTCGTGTCGTCCCTCTCGGGTTGGCTCTTCACCCTCTTTCTGGTCCCGGCGCTGCTGGTCGGCTTGCCGTACCTGCTCGGCCGTCCCGAAGCAGAACAGCAGATCAGTCGGCTGGCGGCCATGGATGAGTGGGCCCGCAACCTGTCCAGCAGCATGAAGGCTGGTTCGGGAATCGAGCACACCATCATCTCCACTCCGATCCCGGAGGCGCTACGGGAGGAGATCACGGCGTTCATCAGCCGCCTGCGCAACAACGTCTCTCCGGTGGATGCGATCACACGTTTCGCTTCGGACCTCAACGACAGTGTCGGCGACAAGATCTGCGGCGCCTTGCTACTGAGCATGCAGCTGCGCGGCGTGGGACTTGCAGCCGTGCTCGAAGGCCTCGCCGAAGACGTCGGTGACATGGTCGCGCGCCGACGCCGCACCGAGGCCGACCGCAAATCCAGCCGTACACAAGCGAAATGGGTCACCATCATCGCGATCACAACACTCGCGGCAGCCTTCCTGTTCACCAACTTCATGGAACCGTACAAGTCGGGCGGAATGCAGATCGTGCTACTGATCCTGCTGACCCTGTTCGCGGCCGACCTGTACTGGATGAAGCAGGCCACCAAACCGCCGACCTACCCCCGCTTTATCGGCACCAATGATCGCGTCAACCGCACCGACCTCGTAGGAGCGCAGCGATGAGCATTCAGATGACGGTCATCCTCTACACGAGCGTCGGAACAATCGGCATCTACCTGGTCGCCCTCTACTTCATGCGCGCACAACCCGCACTCAGCGCTGCCATGTCGCGCCTGTCCGGACCGGCCCCGGAGCGCACGTCGACAGCCGGAACCTCCCTGATCGACGGGATGGCGAACAAACTCGGCATCCGGGTCCACCCCTACCTGCAGGACAGCAAATTCTTCACGCTCCCCAACGCCGATCTCGCCCTGCTGCACCGAGATCCCGCCCACGTACTCGGGGAAAAGCTCGTCGCAGCACTGCTCGGACTGCTCATCTTCCCCTTCCTCAACCTCGTCCTGACTGCATTCGGGGTCGGCCTGGGATGGTCCATCCCGGCCATCCTGTCGATTGCGACCGCCTTCCTGCTCTTCCTCATCCCCGACATCGAGATCCGACGCCGTGCAACCGCGGCACGAGCGGAATTCGCGCAGGCGCTGAGCTCCTACATCGATCTCGTCGCGCTGTGCCGACGCGGTGGAATCGGCACCACCCAGAGCCTCGAGCGCGCTGCGCAGGTGGGAGATTCATGGGTGTTCCTGCGCCTCGACGAGGAACTGTACGAAGCCGGACGCTCCGGCGAAGCCCCGTGGAATGCCCTGACACGTGTCTCCCATGAGCTCGGCTTGACCGAGCTGGGCGACCTGGCCGACATCATGAACATGACCGGAGACAAAGGCGCATCCGTCTACGCATCACTGCGGGCAAAGGCCGCGGGCCTGCGATCCGCTCAGGCCAGCGCAGAACAGGGTGCGGCAGCGGAGGCCACCGAAAAGCTGGCTATGCCGCTGGCCGGGCTCGCCGGCTTGTTCATCATGCTGCTGCTCATCCCGGCACTGACCATCATCACCGGCTAGTCCGATTCGATGGTGCGCCGCCGGCGCCGCGAAAGGAGCGAGACGCCCAGACCGCCGAGCCTGGCCGGTCACGATCATCCAGTCCAGCTCACCTGCTACACATCGACCAAACACAAGGAGCCCACCATGAGCATCACCACCGTCGCTACCGCCACCCGGCGCACCGCCCGCGAGGCCGTGACCTCCTACATCACCCTCACGATGATGTTCGTCGCCGCACTGGCCGGCACCCTCCTCCACCGCGCCGGCGGCAAAGACTCAGACCGCGGACCCTCCACCCTCGAGTACGTCTTCCTGGCCGTCTTGGTTGTCGGCGCCGCCGCCGCAGCCGGTGCGATCGTCGTCCGCAAGATCATGTCCCGCGCAAACGCGATCCCCGACTGAAATCAGACAGCGCTGCATCGATTGGAGAGACGGTGAGTACGTGACATACCTCGTGAGGGTCTTCCAGGCCGCTGCGATGGTGGCGGTCGCTGCGTTGCTTGTGCAGCTCGGAATCGATTCCTGGCCGTGGCCGTATATCCCCATTCCGTCCTGAAAAGCCAGCCGTCCAACGACTATCGGAAAGCAGACCATGGTCACACTGGAACAGTTGATCGACCGATGGCGCCGCGATGACCGAGGCCCGGCGACGCTCGTGACGGTCATCGCGATGGTCGCATTCCTTCTGATCTTTTCGGTCCTGCTGCAAACCGCCCTGTTCTTCCACGGCCGCGACGTCGCCAACAGCTGCGCCGAAAAGGCACTGAAGAACACGAGATCCCAATACGGCAACCAAGCGCTCGGAACAGCTGCCGCTTATGCCTGCATCGCCCAGGCAGGCACCGGTGACCTGCAGATCCCGGTTGTCCTCGTCAGCAAGAACATCCGCGAAACAACCGTCAACATCACCGGAAAGGCCCCTTCCCTCGTCCCGGGTCTCGAATTCCCCATCGTCGTCAACCACACCAAACCGACCGAACGCATCACCAACCCGGGAGGAATCGGATGAGACTCACCCGATGGATATCCCGCGCCCGCCGAGATGACCGGGGCGACGTCACGATCGAGCTGTGCCTCGCAACCGTCATTCTGATTGTGCTCCTGGGCTGGATGTATGCGTACGGCGTCAACCGACAGGCGCATCAGAAGGTTGAACACGCCGCCACCGAGGGTGCCCGTGCAGCCTCACTCGCCCGCACCATCGCCACGGCCACTCCGCTGGCGTACCAAGCAGCGGCCGGCAGCATGGACGGACAAGGTCTCAAGTGCGCCACCATGAACGTCAACGCCGATACCAGCGGCTTCCGCACCAGACCGGGTGTCCCCGCCACGGTCGAGGTCACCGTGACCTGCCAGGTCTCCTTCGACGCTCTTGGATGGCCCGGAGTCAATGGTGCCCGCACCGTCACCGCTACCGCAATCTCGCCGATCGATACCTACCGGGAGCGCACACGATGACCAACGCCCTGCGTAAACGACTCGCCTCCCGACTGCCGGAGGAGCACCGCGACAAGGGTGCCGTCACCCTGATGACGGTGGTCTTCGCCCCTGTCCTGATCTTTTTCGTCTGGGGACTGATCGTCGACGGTGGCGGCATGCTCACCGCCGACCAGCGAGCCGACAACGTCGCCGAGGATGCTGCCCGAGCAGCCGGTCAGCAGATCATCGGATCGGTGAGCGCCCGCGGCATCGACACGGTCGTCGACCCGGTCCGCGCGACGGCAGCCGCCAAGAGATACCTGTTCGAGGCCGGCGTCGACGGCGACGTGATCCCCACCGGCCCGCGGACCCTCCTGATCACGACCCGCATCGTCTACAACTCGAAACTTCTGCCATACCCCAGAACGAAACTGCTCGTCGGTACGGCCGCTGTGAATCTCAATCGCACCAACGCCGGGGAGGTGTACATACCGTGAGCGCAAACGCCGCACGGTCCCGCCTTGCCGGACTCGGCTACCTCCTGATCCTGGTGATGCTTGTCGCCGGGATCCCGGCCGCGCTCTGGGCGCTGCGCGGCAATCCGCTCGACATACCGTGGTCGGATTTCGAAGGTTTGCTCGCGAGTCCAGATGACGGCAGTCTTCTCATCGCCCTTCTTCCCCTTGTTGGCTGGGCGGCCTGGGCCACCTTCACCGTCCCGATTCTGCTCGAACTCGCGGCGACACTGCGTGGCGTCAAAGCGCCGAAGCTGCGCCTTCTTCGCTCACAACAGCGGACGGCGACGTTCCTCGTCAGCGGCGCCCTCTTGCTCCTGACCACCGGAACCGCCACCGCCGCACCCGTCCTGACCCAGCCTGCGGACGTGGGAAGCACCTCTCCGTACGCGCCGCACTCACAGCAGGAAGATCCGAGCGCGTCACCGCAGACACAGGTGGATCCGCGGGCTACCCGGGTGGCGGTACAACCGGCGGGGCCGACAGTGACGACCGTGCGCGGAGACACCCTGTGGGGATTGGCCCAGCAGCATCTCGGAGAGGGCCGCCGCTACACCGAGATCCTGGACCTCAACCGGACTGCTGTCCCCGAGCCAGGGTTTCTGGCCGAAGGGTTGACCCTGCAGCTGCCTGCATCCCAGCCCGAGGTAGTACGCGGCGCCTATACGGTCAAGCAGGGCGACACCCTGTGGGATATCGCCGAGCGCGAGCTCGGCGATCCTTTGCGTTTCATGGAGATCACGACTCCCGAGGGCACCCCGGCTGGCGAGCTGATCACGGTCGGCCAGCAATTGTTCATGCCCACCGCCGCCTCCGTGGCGGCTGACGCTACGCTGGCGCCGGCCTTGGTGCCGCCGGCTGACGCTGTTCCGGCTCCCGCTCCGGCGCCCGCGCCTGTGGATGTCGCCCCCAACTGGCAACTCGACCCCGTCGAGCCTCAAATGCCTGCCGACCTCGTCACCAATGACGCGCCGGCAGAGACCGATACCGAGGACGGCTCATCCGACGTCGTGTTCATCGGTCTCGGAATCTCAGCGGTTGCTGCAGCTGGACTCACCGGGCATCTCGCTCTTCGTCGTCGCAAGCAACAACATCGCCGCCGCCGCGGCGAGCGCATCGCCCTTCCCGCCGAAACCGCGATCCAGGCGGAGCAAGCACTCACGGCCGCCGCTGATCCGCTCACCACCACCCATGTCGACATCGCATTGCGGCACCTCGCGCACCACTGCAGGTCCACGGGTATCGCTCTGCCGGGCCTGCTGGCGGTCTTCGTCGGTGACAACGACATCGAGCTCGGACTCGTCGAACAGGTCTCACTCCCCGCACCTTGGACACAGATCGACGACACCACCTGGTCAGTAGATCCGAGAGCGTTTCCGCGCAGCGTTCCCGAGGCCGAGATCAGTCCGTACCCGGCGCTGACGGCAGTCGGAACCAGCGACGACGGTCGCGACCTCTTGCTCAACCTCGAACAGATCGGCCACCTCGCCATCAGCGGCACCCCGACTGCAACAGCCGGGGTGCTGCGTGCGCTCGCCGTCGAGCTCGCAGTCTCGCCCATCGCCGACAGCCTCCACCTCAACCTCGTCGGATACTGCGCCGACCTGCCGGAGGCAATCGACAACGGCCGCATCACCCACTCCGAGGACGCCGACACGGTACTGACGACACTCGCCAATCACGTCGAACTCGACTCCGAAATCCTCGCGGACAACGACTTCGAGTCAACCGCGCAGGCACGCACGTCGTACACCACCAGCGAGCTGACCGCACCCGAGATCGTTCTGATCGCCGATCCGGTGACCGAGGCACAGGCCGGGCTACTCGCCAGCATCGCACGGCACGCACCCCGAATCGCGTTCGCCGCAGTGACCACCGAGAGCGCACATACCAACGCCACATGGACCCTCGAGGTCGACGACAACGGCTCCGCCGTCCTTGCTCGTCCAGGAATCGCGTCGGCCGGAATCACAGTGACCACACTCGACGAGGAGAGCTACGCGTCCGTCCTAGACCTACTGACCACCACCTCACGCGAACCTCGCAACGCCCACAAGGGCGATAACCCTGACATTCGATGGGAAGCAGCCCGCCTCGACAACGACATCTCGACCGACGAGTTCATCACCAGCTCCGATCCCGCCACCTTCAGCGTGGTCGGGACCGAGGACCTCGACCACGCCGTCGACCGACCAGAGCCGTCCGATTCGGATGAGGTCACCGCAGAAGACGAGCTGCCCGAGGCGGATCACATCTGGATCAGGCTGCTCGGCGAACCCGCCGTCACACCCCCGTCACCAGGGCCGACCGAAGGCCGAGAGAAGAGCCTGACCGAAATCGCCGCGCTTCTCATCACCACCGATGGCGGAGTCCTCGCCGCGGACATCGACAGCAAAATCTGGCCCCACGACGTCGAAGCCGCCAGAACCGGCACAGCCGAGCAGGAGAAAGAAGCGAAGGCCCGGCTCCGCCGGCGCCGCAACGAAGCGCTCTCTCGCCTGCGTAAGTGGCTCGGTGACACCGAGACCGGTGAACCCGCCCTCATCAAGTCCGGAGATCGAACCGGCCGGACCCCGCAACGACTCCACGACGCCGTCACGACCGACTGGGACTACTGGCACGAACTCGTCAACGCCCATCCCGCTGACGTCGACACCGCCCGGCTATCCGCCGCACTAGCTCTGGTCACCGGTCAACCTTTCAGTAGCGATGACCCCACCGCCTACGGGTGGGCCGACCACACCAAGCAAGACATGATCTCCGCCGTTACCGACGTCGCCGAGGAGCTCGCCACCCGCTACATCCGCGGCCAACAAGTTCCCCAGGACCTCGCGGCTGCACACGCCGCCGCGGAGACTGGCCTCGAGGTCGACATCGTCCACGAAGGGTGCTGGCGTGCGGCGATCATCGCCACCCACTTCTCGGGTGACACCGAGACCACCCAAAGGTTGATCGATCGCATGATCACCGAGCTCGACGCCCTTGAAGAAGAGCCCGAACACGAAACCAAGATGCTCTTGAGTCAGCTCGACTCCACCTACGGGAGCCACTACCGGATCGGAGCAGCATCCTGACACGCCGCATCGCCGCACTGGCGACACTCACTGCTGCGATGTGCCTGACAGCCAGCTGCAGCATCCTGACCCCAGAACCGGTCACCCTCGAAACCAACGCCGGCCCCACGTTCACCGGGCCGCCCGGCTCCGGAAAGTCCCCCGAGCAACAGGCCGGTGAAGCCGCACTGGTGAAGGTCAACGAGTACTACACGGTGCTCGCGCGTCTGAGTGCCGATCCCGCCGCCAACCCCGCAGATCTCGACAATGTCGCGGCCGGCAACTTCCTTCAATCGACAAAGCGGGACATCACCGCGCATCGCATCGAGGCGGACGCAGACGAGGTCAAGGTTCTCAAGAACACCATCACCCGCCACAACATCCCGATCGACGAAAACGGCATCCCTACGCCCGGCACCGCGACCATCGAGATGGACGTCTGCCTCGCCCGCGCTACCGACGTTCTCGAGCTCGGGAAGCCCATCCTGACGAACACCGCTTGGCCCGACCCAGCAGGATGGAGAGTCACAGCCGACTACACACTGCCCGGTACGCCCTGCAATACCGGACTTTTCTAGGAGATACGACTATGGCACACACCACCATCCGCCGAACCGCCGTCGCTGCCTTGACTGCGACGACCCTATTGGTCGGCGTGACCGCCTGCTCAGAGAACGACGCGGCGGATCCGGCGGTAGAGCTCACTGTCACCGGTGACCCGGCGTTCGAGGGTCCCGACGGGGCGGACACGTCGAACAAGACTCCTGACGAGTTGGCACGGGAACAGGCGCTTTCGAAGGTCAACGACTTCTACGCTGTCGTGGGCAAGCTTGATGGCGATGCCGCGGCGCCGATTGAGCAGCTCGACACCGTTGCCGGTGGTCCCGTGCTGGATAGCTGGCGGGGAGATATCACCCTGCGTCGATCGCAGAACGTGGTCGGAGCGGGCGACGTCAAGGTTGTCGATGCGAAGATCACCGACGCCGGCATACCTGTAGGCGACGACGGCAAGGCAATCCCCGGGCCCGCCTGGGTCCACGTGCGCGCCTGCACAGACATCTCCGGTATGACCTGGACGAAGTCAGACGGCAGTCCCGCCTACGACGTCAACCGGCCGCAGTTTGTGCTCGCCCAGTTGACCGTCCGGAATGCGGAGTGGCCCGATGCAAACGGCTGGCGAGTCACCAGCGATGCAGCAGCCCGATACGCGCCGTGTG
>Ga0247825_10002270_pt1 | contig 12717 bp, 12 predicted proteins | sample 13C_Vanillin_Day_FD_194413 | JGI IMG/M metagenome (GOLD analysis project Ga0247825, IMG submission 194413) | Soil microbial communities from agricultural site in Penn Yan, New York, United States - 13C_Vanillin_Day48 | ecosystem: Environmental > Terrestrial > Soil > Agricultural land | place...
AAGGTATTGTCGCCGCCTATATCGCGCCGGACGGAAAGAAGGGGGCGTTAGTCGAGGTCAACTGCGAGACCGATTTCGTGGCGAAGAATGAAGAGTTCATCGGCTTTGCCGGCGCGCTCGCCCAGCTCGTGGCCACGCAAGGGCCGGCGGATGTGGAGGCACTCTCGCGCTTGCCGCTGAAGGGTGTCGGCGTGGAGGAAACGCGCAAGGCGCTGGTGGGAAAGATCGGCGAGAACATGGCAATTCGCCGGTTTACGCAAATGACAGCCTCGGGACGCCTGGCGAGCTACGTGCACGGGGGCGCTCGCATCGGCGTGCTGGTCAATGTAACCGGCGGCGACGACGCGCTTGCCAGGGATCTCGCCATGCATATAGCCGCCAGCAAGCCGGTTGCGCTATCGCAAGCGCAAGTGCCAGCCGAGCTGGTGCAGCGGGAACGCGCAATCGCAACCGCCAAGGCCGCGGAATCGGGCAAGCCCGCGAACATCGTCGAGAAGATGGTCGAGGGCTCGGTGCAGAAATTTCTCAAGGAAGTGACGTTGCTGGGCCAGCCGTTCGTCAAGAACGACAAGCAGAGCATCGAGCAGCTTCTCAAGTCCAAGGGCGCCTCGGTCGAGCAGTTCGCGCTGTATGTGGTCGGCGAGGGGCTGGAAAAGAAGAAAGATGATTTTGTATCCGAAGTAATGGCTCAGGTCGGTCAGGCGACGGTCTAACCGCTGCTGCGCCGGCGTCTTCAGCCCAGAGAATCCAAAGAAAGAGCCCATGACCCAGACGCCCGCCTACAAACGCATCCTGTTGAAGCTGAGCGGGGAGGCGCTGATGGGCGAGGACAGCTATGGCATCAACCGGGACACCGTGGAGCGCATCGTCGGAGAAGTGGCCGACGTGGTGAACCTGGGGGTGGAGGTCGCGGTAGTCATCGGGGGCGGCAACATCTTTCGCGGTGTGGCGCCGGCGGCTTCCCACATGGACCGGGCCACGGCGGATTACATGGGCATGCTTGCCACCGTAATGAACGCGCTGGCGCTTCAGGACGCAATGCGGCGGGTCAACCTGGTCGGGCGGGTGCAATCCGCGCTCAACATCGAGCAGGTGGTGGAGCCCTACATCCGCGGCAAGGCGATGCGCTACCTGGAGGAGGGCAAGGTCGTAATATTTGCCGCAGGCACGGGCAATCCGTTCTTCACCACCGATACCGCCGCGGCGCTGCGCGGCTCCGAGATGAACGTGAACCTCGTGCTCAAGGCGACGAAAGTGGACGGGGTCTACACCGACGATCCCAAGACGCATTCCGGCGCGCAGCGCTACCAGCGACTCACCTTCAACGAGGCCATCATCAAGAATCTCAAGGTGATGGATGCCACCGCGCTCACCCTTTGCCGGGACCAGAAGCTTCCTATCAATGTATTCAGCATATTCAAGCCCGGCGCGCTGCGGCGCGTCGTGCTGGGCGAGGACGAGGGAACTTTCCTGCATAATTGACAGTCCGCCCTAGCGGGGAGGTGAAGCATGATTGCCGACGTCAAGAAGACCGCTGAACAGAAGATGAAGAAGACGCTGGAGACCCTGAAGGCCGACCTGGGCAAGATCCGGACGGGCCGCGCGCACACGGGGATACTCGATCACATCGTCATTGATTATTACGGCACCCCGACCCCGGTTCCTCAGGTGGGCAACGTCACGTTGATCGACGCGCGCACGATCGGCGTCACGCCGTGGGACAAGAAGATGGCGCCCGCCATCGAGAAGGCCATTCGCGATTCCGACCTGGGGCTCAATCCCGCGACCATGGGCGAAACGGTGCGGGTGCCGATGCCGGCGCTGACGGAAGAGCGGCGCAAGGATCTCATCAAGGTCGTCCGGCATGAAGGCGAGAACGCCCGCGTCGCCATTCGCAACGTGCGTCGCGACGCCAACAATCACCTCAAGGACTTGCTCAAGCAGAAGAAGGTTGCAGAGGACGAGGAGCGCCGGGCGCAGGACGAGGTTCAGAAGCTCACCGATCGCCATATCGCGGACATCGACAAGCTTCTGCAGCAAAAGGAAGCCGACTTGTTGGCCATCTGATGACGTTCGCGAGCTCCACTGTCGAAATTCCGGAGGAACGCCGCATCCCGCGCCACATTGCCATCATCATGGATGGCAACGGACGCTGGGCCAGGCAGCGCTACCTGCCCCGGATCGCCGGGCACCGCCGAGGGGTGGAGGCGGTCCGCAACACCGTGCGCGCCTGCGCCGAGCGTGGCGTGGAGTTTCTGACGCTGTTCGCGTTCAGCAGCGAGAACTGGCGCCGGCCGGCGGAGGAGGTTTCCTTTCTGATGCAGCTGTTCGTCGGCGCTCTCGAGCAGGAGATCGACAAGCTGCATCGCAATGGCGTGCGCTTCCGGGTGATCGGCGACCTTCAGCGCTTCGAGCCCAAGCTGCGACGCCTGGTGCAGGATGCCGAGACGCTCACCGCGGGCAACGGGCGGCTCACGCTCACCATCGCCGCCAACTATGGGGGGCGGTGGGACATCGTCCAGGCGGTGCACCGCATGCTGGCGCAGCGACCCGCGCTGGCGGCGGCCGGTTTCAGCGAGAGCGACCTCACGCCGCATCTCGCGCTGAGTCATGCCCCGGAACCGGACCTGTTCATCCGTACGGGCGGAGAGCAGCGCATGAGCAATTTCATGCTGTGGCAGCTCGCTTACACCGAGCTCCACTTCACCGGCCTGCTGTGGCCGGATTTCGACGCAGACGCGCTCGACCGCGCCATACTGTCCTACCAGCAGCGCGAGCGCCGGTTCGGGCGTACCAGCGAGCAGCTGGCGGAACCGGAAGTGCCCGGGCATCGCGTCAGCAGCCCCCAGTCCGCGGAGTGAGGCTGCGCGGGCGGCCGCCGCGGCTTTATGTTTCCCGCGCGACTCGCCACGGCGGCGGTGCTTCTCGCCGTCTGCATCTCGGCCCTGCTGTACCTCCCCAATCTCTGGTGGACGATCCTGATCCTCCCGGTGCTGTGGGCAGGTGCCTGGGAATGGAGCGCGCTGGCGGGTTGGCGCTCGGCAGCCCGCTGGAGCTTCGTGGCGCTCGCGCTCGCATCGGCGCTCGGCGTCCTGGCGACCGTCCCGGCGGGTGGGGACGGAGCGTTGCTCCCACTGGTGTACGGCGCGGCGGCGCTATTCTGGATCACAGCCGTGCCGGCGATCCTGACGCGCCGCTGGCAGGCGCGCTCGGGCGTTGCGCTCGCCTCCATTGGGTGGCTGGTCCTGGTGCCTGCCTGGCTGGCTTTGGCGCGCCTGCAGATCGACCCCGTCCGGCTGCTCGCGCTACTTGGCATCATCTGGCTGTCCGATACGGCGGCTTATCTCAGCGGAAGGCGATGGGGAAGGCACAAGCTTGCGCCCGCCATCAGCCCGGGAAAGACCTGGGAGGGCGTGGCGGGAGCCGGCGTGGCAGTCGCGGTGTATTATGTCGCCTTGTCCTTTGCCGCGCCCGCGTGGGGCTGGTGGCAGGGTGCCGGCGGTGCGGTCCTGTTCGCCGGCATCGCGGTCATGGGCATCGTCGGAGACTTGTTCGAATCCTGGATGAAGCGCCTCGCCGCCGTCAAAGACAGCGGTACGTTGTTGCCCGGACACGGCGGCGTTCTCGACCGCATCGACAGCCTGACCGCAGCGCTTCCCGTAGCCGCTCTGCTGTTGCCGTTCGCAGGTTAGCTTCTTCACCATGACCAGGCAGCGCCTCGCCATACTCGGATCCACGGGCAGCGTGGGCATCAGCACGCTGGATGTCGTCGCGCGCCACCGCGATCGCTTTGAAGTCGTCGCGCTCACAGCCCGGGACCGCGCCGAAACGCTGATCGGGCAATGCCTGGAGTTCCGCCCGCGTATCGCGGTGGTGCTCGAGCCCGCGGCGGCGCGCGACGTGCAGCAGCGCCTCGCGCTGGCCGGATCGGATTGCGAAGTTCGCTGCGGCGTGCAGGCGCTCGAGGAAGTCGCGCAACTGCCCGAAGTGGACGCGGTCATGGCGGCCATCGTCGGCATCGCAGGCCTGCGTCCGACGCTGGCAGCGGCGCGGAACGGCAAGAAGGTGCTCTTGGCCAACAAGGAAGCCCTCGTCACCGCGGGCGCTGTGCTGATGGACGCGATCCGGTCGAGCGGCGCGACGCTGCTCCCGATCGACAGCGAGCACAACGCCATATTCCAGGCATTGCCGCGCGGCTACGCCGCCCCGGGCGCGGCGGGCGTGCGCCGCATCCTGCTCACGGCGTCGGGAGGACCTTTTCGCTCCGCGACGTTGGGTCAGCTCGAGAATGCCACGCCCGAGCAAGCGTGCGCCCATCCGAACTGGGCGATGGGGCGAAAAATATCGGTGGACTCGGCCACGATGATGAACAAGGGGCTCGAAGTGATCGAAGCCCATTGGCTGTTCGGTGCACCGCCCGAGAGCATCGAGGTTGTCATCCATCCCGAAAGCGTGGTTCATTCCCTCGTCGAGTACATTGACGGGTCGGTGATGGCTCAGCTAGGCAACCCCGACATGCGCACGCCCATTGCTTTTGCGCTGGGATTCCCCGAACGCATCTCGGCCGGCGTCGATTACCTCGATCTGGTTCGGGTCGGGTCGCTGCATTTCGAGCGGCCCGATACGCAGCGCTTTCCCTGCCTGCGTCTTGCCTACGAGGCGCTCGCGGCGGGCGGTACGGCCCCCACAGTGCTCAATGCGGCCAACGAGGTGGCCGTCGAGCAGTTCCTGGGGAGCGCTCTCGCATTCCGCCAGATCCCGGCGCTGATCGAATCCGTGCTCTCGGAAGTGCGCCACGGACCCGTCTCCGGCGTCGAGGATGTTCTCGCCGCCGACCGGGTCGCGCGCGATCGCGCCCAAAGGTGGCTGCGGGATCTGTCGGTGTCCCCGACGCCCGCACGCCAGGTCATGGGCACCTGAGCAAAGCACAGCCCGGCGAGGTTACCCCGCAATGTCTCTGCTCATAACCGTTCTTGCTTTCGTGGTGGCTCTGGGCTGCCTTATCGTCGTTCACGAGTTCGGCCACTATGCGGTGGCGCGCGCATGCGGCGTCAAGGTCCTGCGCTTCTCCGTCGGCTTCGGCACGCCGATCTGGACCCGCCGGCTTGGCCGGGATGCGACCGAATGGGTAATCGCCGCATTCCCGCTCGGCGGCTACGTCAAGATGCTCGATGAGCGGGAAGGACCCGTCGAAGTCGCCGACCTGCCGCGCGCGTTCAACCGTCAGCCGGTGTGGCGGCGCTTCGCCATTGTCGCGGCCGGACCTGCCGCCAACTTCCTGTTGGCTATTGCCCTGTACTGGGGACTTTTCGTGCACGGGGTGCCCGGGGTGAAGCCGGTGCTTGCAGAACCGCCGCCGGGGACGGTCGCCCGGGCTGTCGGATTTTCCGCCGGCGATGAGCTGGTGCGCATCGATGGTGAGGCAGTCGCGACCTGGCAGGACGCGCGCTGGATGCTGCTGAAGAAGGCGGTGCAGAAAACCGCCGCTGCCATCGAGGTGCGCGACGCGAAGGGCAATATCGAGTGGCGCAAGCTTGACCTCTCGACATTGACGAAGTCCGATCTTGACGGCGATTTCCTGCGCGCGCTCGGCCTGACCCGGCTGCAGCCGCGGCTGAAGCCGGTGATCGGTGAGATCGTGAGCGGGGGGGCCGCGCAGCGCGCCGGACTGAAATGGGGCGACGAGGTGGTCGCGGTCAACGCCAAACGCATCGATGCCTGGGACGAGTTCGTGAGCATCGTGCGCAGCCATCCCGGTTCGCCGATTTCAATCGAGTCGAGGCGGGACGGGGCGGCGCAGCCGACCATCATGGTTACGCCGGAAATCGTCCTCGAAGGCGGCCAGAAAATCGGCCGCATCGGCGCGGCGCCGCGGGTGGACCGCTCGGACCTCGCTTCGTTCATGGTCGAGGTGAGTTATGGGCCTGGAGAGAGCCTGGTCCGCGCCCTCCACAAGACGTGGGATACCTCGGTCTTCAGCCTGAAGATGCTCGGCAAGATGATCGTCGGTGACATCTCGCTCAAGAATCTGTCGGGACCCATCACCATCGCGGATTATGCCGGTCAGTCCGCGCAGAGCGGAGCGGCTGCGTACCTGTTGTTTCTCGCCCTGATCAGCATCAGCCTGGGCGTGCTGAATCTGCTGCCGATTCCGTTACTGGATGGCGGACATTTGATGTATTATACGATCGAGATTTTCAAAGGCCGCCCGCTCTCGGAGCGCGCCATGGAGATCGGGCAGCACGTCGGAATGGCGCTGCTGTTCACGCTAATGGCATTTGCCCTCTATAACGACATAACGCGACTTCTGGTGAGCGGCTGATTCATGCGCTGGTTCCGCGCCGTATGGCTGCTGCTTGCCTTTCATGCCGCAGCGGCATCCGCGATCGATAGCTTCGTCATCAAGGACATCCGCGTAGAAGGCATTCAGCGCACCGAGGCCGGCACCATCTTCAGCTATCTCCCGGTCAAGGTGGGCGATACCCTGACCGAGGAGCGTGCCGCCCAGGCGATCCGGGCGCTGTTCGCCACGGGCTTCTTCCGCGACGTAAGTCTCGAGCGCGAGGGCGACGTGCTCGTCGTCGTGGTGCAGGAACGCCCGTCGATTGCCCTGATCGACTTCACCGGCATGCATGAGTTCAACAAGGACCAGGTGCTGGGGGGCATGCGCCAGGTCGGGCTGGCGGAAGGCCGCATCTTCGACAAGGGACTGCTCGATCGCGCGGAGCAGGAGCTCAAGCGCCAGTATCTCAGTCGCGGCTACTACGCCGTGAATGTGAGCACAACGGTCACGCCGCTCGAGCGCAATCGGGTTTCGCTCAATTTCAACGTGGAAGAGGGGCGCGTCGCCAAGATCCGCCAGATCGGCATCATCGGCGCGCAGGCTTTCCGCGAAAGAGAGCTGCTCAACCAGTTCGTGTTGCGGACCCCGGGGATGCTGACCTGGTTCAGCAAGCATGACCAGTATTCGCGTCAGAAGCTGTCCGCCGACATCGAGTCGCTGCGCTCGTTTTACCTGGACCGCGGCTACCTGGAATTTTCGGTTGACTCCACCCAGGTTTCCATCACGCCCGACAAGCAGGACATCTACATCACCATCAGCATCACCGAAGGGCGCAAGTACACCGTTTCCGACATCAAGGTAGCCGGCGAACCGCTGATACCGGAATCGGAGGTGCGCAAACTGATCCAGATCAAGCCGGGCGAGGTGTTCTCCCGCGCGCGCCTGACCGAGTCCACCAAGCTGATTTCCGAGCGCCTGGGCAACGATGGTTATGCTTTCGCGAACGTCAATGCCGTTCCCGAGCTTGACCGGGACAAGCAGTCCGCGACATTCACTTTTTTCATCGATCCGGGCCGCCGCGTTTACGTGCGCAGGGTCAATATCGCGGGCAACAACCGCACGCGGGACGAGGTGATCCGACGGGAAATGCGTCAGCTCGAGGGCGGATGGTACTCGGGAGACAAGATCCGCCTGTCCCGCGACCGGATCGAAAGACTGGGCTACTTCAACGAGGTCAACCTCGAGACGCCGGCGGTTCCCGCCGCCACCGACCAGGTCGACGTCAACGTGAGTGTCGTCGAAAAGCCGACCGGATTGCTGCTGTTCGGGGCCGGCTTCGGAAGCGGCGAGGGGCTCGTCCTGTCCGGCTCGATTTCCCAGAACAACATCTTCGGCAGCGGCAAGCACGTCGGCGCCGCGATCAACAGCAGCAAGATCAATACGACCTATTCACTGTCGTATACCGATCCGTACTTCACGGTGGACGGCATCAGCCAGGGATTTGACCTGTACTACCGGGTCGTCAGTCCCGCCGACTTCGGCTTCGCCCGGTACGAGACGAAAACCCTCGGCGGCCAGGTGCGGCTGGGCGTGCCCATCAGCGAGCTCGACACGGTGAATTACGGTCTCGGCTACGAGAATGTCGAGATCACCACGTTCCCCGACAGCCCTCTGATCTACCAGGATTACATCAGGACCTTCGGGCCCAAGAACAGCAACCTTTACGGCACCATAGGCTGGACCCGGGACGGCCGCGACAGCCTCGTTTACCCGACCCGGGGAACAATGCAGAAGGCGTCGGCGGAGCTGGGGCTGCCCGCAGGCGATTTGCAGTACTTCCGCCTCAACTACCAGTACCAGCGCTATTTCCCGCTGTCGCGTCACTTCACGCTGATGGTGAACGGGGAGGCGGGGTACGGCGACGGCTACGATGACAAGCCGCTGCCCTTTTTCAAGAACTTCTATGCCGGCGGCGTGAGTTCCGTGCGCGGCTTCAAGTCTTATACTATAGGCCCCAAGGATAGCAACGGCCAGCCGCGGGGCGGGAGCCAGAAGCTCCTCGGCAACGTCGAGCTGTTTTACCCGTTCCCGGGGCTGGAAAACGACCGGTCGGTGCGACTGGGAACATTTTTCGATACGGCGATCGTGGGGGACAAGATCGAGGGCGAGGAATTGCGCTATTCGGCGGGCATGTCGCTGCTATGGGTGTCGCCCCTGGGGCCGCTCAAGGTCAGCATCGCCGCGCCGCTCCGTAAGAGGCCGCTGGACAGCACGCAAGTATTCCAGTTCACTATAGGCGGGGTTTTCTGATTCAAGGGGCGCTTGCTGGAGCCGGCGCCTCCACCGTAAGGAGGATGCAGTGAAGTTTTCATACTCGAACCTCGCCGTCCTGACGCTGGCCTTCGCGGCCACCGCGGTTCAGGCGGCCGACATCAAGATCGGCTTCGTGGATGTCGAGCGCATCCGCCGCGAGTCGGCGCCGGCCGAGCGCGCCAGCAAGCAGCTCGAGAAGGAATTTGCGCCGCGGGCGCAGGAGCTGCAGCGGCGCGAAGGCCAGATCAAGACCCTTCAGGGGCAACTTGAAAAGGACGCCATGACGATGAGCGAGAGCGACCGGCGCTCCAAGGAGCAGGAGCTGTCGCGCGCGACCGTTGACTTCCAGCGCATGCAACGGGAGTACCGCGAGGACCTGAACATGCGCCGCAATCAGGAGCTCGCGTCGCTGTTCGAGCGTGCCGATCGCGTTATCAAGCAGATTGCCGATGCGGAGAAGTTCGATCTGATCTTGCAGGAGGCGGTATTCCGCAGCCCGCGGATCGACATCACGGACCGGGTGATCAAGGCGCTCTCCGAATCGAAATGAGCGTGCGGCGGGGGCGGACCGCCCCTCGCCAACCGGCATCGCCGCCTCCTGGAGTCATGACACGCAGCGAACGCAGGTCTTACAGTCTCGGCGAGATCAGGGAGCGGTTTGGTGGTGAGGTCGCAGGGGACCCGGCCACCGAAGTGCGCAGGGTCGCGACGCTCGAGGCTGCGTCAGCGGACTGCATTGCCTTCTTCGCCAATGCGCGTTATCTGTCCCAGCTGAAGACGACCCGCGCCGGCGCGGTCATACTCGGCGAGCAGGCCCGCGACGCCACGCGCATCCCGCGCATCGTCAGCGACAACCCATACGCCTACTTCGCCCGGGTGTCGAACCTGCTCAACCCGGCGCCGCCACCCCGACCCGGCATCCATTCCAGCGCAGTCGTGGACCCCGCTGCATCGGTGTCGGCGGATGCCGAAGTGGGGCCGTGCGCGGTCATCGGGGCGCGGGCGAGAATAAGCTCAGGCTGCATCATCGGCGCGGGATGCACGATCGGCGAGGCAGCCATCATCGGCGATGACTGCAGGCTCTACGCCAACGTCACGGTGTACCATGATTGCGTGATCGGAAGCCGCGCCATCGTACATTCCGGTGCCGTCATCGGAGCCGACGGCTTCGGCATCGCTATGGAGGAAGGCCGGTGGGTCAAGGTCCCTCAGGTGGGCCGCGTAGTAATCGGCGACGACGTGGAGATTGGCGCCAATACCACCATCGACCGCGGCGCGCTCGATGACACCGTGATCGAGGAAGGCGTCAAGCTCGACAACCAGATCCAGATCGGCCATAACGTGCACATCGGCGCCCATACGGCGATCGCCGCATGCGCGGGAGTAGCGGGCAGTGCGCGAATTGGCCGGCACTGCCGCATCGGCGGCGCCTCGGGTATTGCCGGTCACCTGACCATTGCGGACAACGTCGAGATCTCGACTTACACTCTCGTCACGAAGTCCATCGGCCAGGCAGGCACCTATACCGGCGCGTACGTGTTCGAGCCGCACGCGCAGTGGCGCCGCAACGCGGTTCAGCTGCGCCATCTCGCCGAGCTGGCTGACCGCGTGCGGGCGCTCGAAGGTGGGAGTGTGAAGCCCAGGAGGAGCAAGCGGTGATCAGCATGGACATCAAGAAGATCCTGGAGTACCTCCCGCATCGCTACCCGTTCCTGCTGGTGGACCGCGTCCTGTCGTGCGATCCGGGAAAGACGATCGTCGCCATCAAGAACGTATCCATGAACGAGCCGTATTTCCAGGGGCATTTCCCCAATTATCCCGTGATGCCCGGCGTGCTGATCATCGAGAGCATGGCGCAGGCGGCGGCGATATTGACGTTCCACAGCGAGCGGGCGAAGCCGGACAAGCACTCGGTTTATTTCTTCGTCGGTATCGACAATGCGCGTTTCAAGAAGCCCGTCGTTCCCGGCGACACGCTCCGTTTGCAGGTCGAGATTACCCGGCATGTGCGCGGAATCTGGAAGTTCGCCGCGCAGGCCTGGGTCGGCGATGCCATGGCGGCGGAGTCGGAGATCATGTGCACTGTGCGCTCGATCGTGGCGGAGCCTTGAGCGGACGGCGCCCGTTGTCCGCGTTTTCCGTGAAGATCCATTCCACAGCCGTCGTCGATTCCCGGGCGCGCATCGCGTCCGACTCGGAGATTGGTCCGTATGCCGTGATCGGCCCGCACGTCGAGATCGGCCGCGGCTGCTGGATCGGCCCGCATGCCGTGGTGACCGGCCATACACGCCTCGGCGCCAATAACCGGGTCTACCAGTTCTGCTCGATCGGCGAGGCGCCGCAGGACAAGAAATACGCGGGGGAGCCCACCCGGCTGGAAATCGGCAATGGCAACACGATACGGGAGTTCTGCACGCTGAATTGCGGCACCGTGCAGGACGCGGGCATTACCCGCATTGGCGACGACAACTGGATCATGGCTTACGTGCATGTCGCCCATGACTGCCAGGTGGGAAGTCATACGATCTTCGCCAACAACGCGCAGCTCGCGGGCCATGTGCACGTAGGCGATTACGCGATCCTTGGGGGCTTCACCGGCGTTCACCAGTTCTGCCAGATCGGCGCGCACAGCATCACCGGGATCAGCACCGTGGTTCTGCAGGATGTGCCGCCATACATTACGGCTTCGGGAAACCCGGCGAAGCCGTACGGCCTGAATGCCGAGGGCCTGAAGCGGCGGGGATTTTCGGCGGACAGCATCGCGGGGCTCAAGCGCGCGTACCGCACGCTCTATCGCTCCAGTCTTACTCTCGAGGAAGCCCGACGCAGGCTCACCGAGGAGGCCCGGCAATGCCCGGAGATCCAGCTCCTGCTCGATTTCGTCTCGGGCTCCACCCGGGGCATCGTGCGCTAGGCGCTTGACCCCCATGTCGGAGGCGCCGCTTACGATCGGCGTGGTCGCGGGCGAGGCGTCCGGCGATTTGCTGGGCGCCCACCTCATCCGGGCGCTGCAGGAGCACCTGCCGGACGCGCAATTTACCGGCATAGGGGGCCCGCGCATGCAGGCCGCGGGGCTGAATGCGCTTTACCCGATGGAAAAGCTCGCAGTGCGCGGTTACGTCGAGGTGCTGCGCCATTACCTCGAGATCCTCGGTATCCGCCGCAGCGTCGCGAAGCATTTTCTGGCCGAGCCGCCGGCGTTGTTCGTGGGCGTGGATGCGCCCGATTTCAACCTGGGGCTGGAGCTGAAGCTGAGGTCCGCCGGGATTGCCACCGCGCATTTCGTCAGCCCCTCGATCTGGGCCTGGCGCGGCGAGCGGATACACCAGATCAAGCGCGCGGTATCGCACATGCTGACGGTGTTTCCCTTCGAGGAGGCGATTTTTCAGCGTGCCGGGATACCGGTGACGTATGTCGGCCACCCGCTGGCGGAGATGCTCTGGCCAGTCCCGCCGCGCTCGGCCGCACGCGAGCAGCTCCGGCTTCCCGCGTCCGCGCGGATCATCGCCATGCTTCCTGGTAGCCGGGAGAGCGAGCTCGAGCACATGGCGGATCTTTTTCTTGAGACGGCGGCACAAATTGCGGCCGTGCTGCCCGACGCCCATTTCCTGGTACCGCTGGTGAATCGGCCCACCCGCGAGCTGTTCGAGACTGCGCGATTCCGGCACGCATCCGCAGAGCTGAATCTGACCGTGCTCTTTGGCCATGCACACGAGGCCATGGTGGCGGCCGACGTCGTCCTGGCGGCCTCAGGTACCGCGACACTCGAGGCCGCGCTGCTGGGCAGGCCGGTGGTGATCGCATACCGCATGCCCTCTTTGTCGTGGCGGCTCATGAAGAATCGCGGCTACCTCCCTTATGTGGGATTGCCGAATATCCTGGCCGGCGAATTTGTCGTGCCGGAATTTCTCCAGGACGACGCGACGGCCGAGAATCTGTCTCAGGCGCTGCTCAACGTCCTGTTCGACCCGACCGTGCGCAGCCGGCTGGAAGACCGTTTTTCCCGAATCGCGGATGAGTTGCGGCAGGACAGTGCCGGACGCATCGCTGCCGCGCTGGTGCCGCTGCTGAGAGACGGTGCCGCATGCTGAAGATCGTGTGCGGGGTCGATGAGGCGGGCA
>Ga0247825_10002271_pt1 | contig 12715 bp, 8 predicted proteins | sample 13C_Vanillin_Day_FD_194413 | JGI IMG/M metagenome (GOLD analysis project Ga0247825, IMG submission 194413) | Soil microbial communities from agricultural site in Penn Yan, New York, United States - 13C_Vanillin_Day48 | ecosystem: Environmental > Terrestrial > Soil > Agricultural land | place...
AGGAGTGCACTATCGACCGCGAAAGCGAGGATGCGAATGCCGACGCCTGCGTGGTCGTCAGCCGGGGCGTATTCGGCGTCTGCATCTCGGTTCACGGCGAGCCTCGATGCCGCCAGCCTCTCCGCCATTGTGGGTGGATTATAGCATCGGGTGCCGGTGCTGCCTTGCAGGCGCGGAGGACGGTACGTACCGTGAATACGTGGCGATTGCACGCGTCCGGCACCGAGAGGCCTCTCCCATTCGCAGCCTGGCAGCCGGCGTAGCCGCTGGTATCGTCGCGGTGGTGTCGCTTCTCGGCGCGTGGACGATAACCGAACTCGCCCACCTGACACCGGGGCCCAACGAGTACAACATCGCCGCCTGGGAGGTGCGCAACTTCCCCGACCGCTGGCTCTTTCTCGCCAGACAAGCGCTCCGTGGCGGGCCTCCCTCGGTGGCGTCCCAGAACACCACGCTCACCCGCTTCTTCGAGCTGACGAACCAGATCGACGCGCTCGAAGCCCGGGTGAGCGATGCCTCTCAGCGCGGTGGAGCGGAAGACGAGGCCCTGGCCGCAGAGCTCTCCACCCTCCTCGAGGAGCGCGACCGCATCGAGAACCAGGCTGAAGCGACGATCGAATCGCGCGTCGCCGAAGTCGCCGAAGAGCAGGGGCTCGACTCGTCGTTCCTCCTCTTCGATGCCGCGTGGCCGCCGGTCGACGCCGAGTTCACGAATGCGCCACGCATGTTGGCGACCTCGCCCCGCGACCGCATCGAACTGCGTAGCAGCACTCTCCTGCGCGAGGACCTCGACCTGACGGAAATCGAGGCAATCGAAGCTGAGGTCACCGCTGAAGACGACGTCGCCGCGCTCGCGTTCCCCATCGGCGGCCTGGGCGCGTACCCAACTCTGATCGAATATCCGGACAGCTACGAGCACGCCGTCGAAGTGATCGCGCACGAATGGATGCACAACCATCTCTTCTTTCGCCCCCTCGGCTTCAACTATTACCGCGACAACGATGTGCGCACCATCAACGAGACGGTCGCGGACCTCGTGGGCCGCGAGATCGCCCGTCTCGTCGTCGAACGCTGGCCGACCGGCGCACCCGCGCCCGCAACGCCAACGCCGCCGGCCGCCTCGGGCATCGACCTGCGCGCCGAACTGCGCTTTCTGCGGGGTGAGGTCGATGCCCTCCTCGCTGCAGGGCAGGTCGAACAGGCAGAGGGCCTCATGGAGGCACGGCGGCAAGAGCTTGCCGCGCAGGGTCACTACATCCGCAAGATCAATCAGGCCTACTTTGCCTACCTCAACCTCTACGCGGGCGAGGCAGGCAGTCCCGCCGCCGTCAACCCGATAGGCCCGAAGGTGGACGAGTTGCGTAGGCGTGCGGGCACTCTCGACCGGTTTGTGCGGATCGTGGGCGATGTCACGAACACGGCCGAACTCGACGAGGCACTGGCGCGCCTTCAGTAGCCGGACTCCTAGGGCGGAGGCGTGGCTGTCGGCGGAGGAGTTACGCCGGTGACCATCACGACCACGGTTGCGACCGAGTCTGCACGCTCGCCGTCCTCGACTACGAGGCGCAGGGTGTACTGGCCGGACTCGAGTTGGCTAACGTCCCACACGCCGAGTTGGCCGCCGTTTTGCTGACGGTCTCCTGTGCCTATCCGGGTCCAAGAAGAGGGGTTTGCACCCTTGCCGAATTCCAGCCGATAGCCATCAAAGTTGTCCGAAGCAGCGCGCCCGATGATCTGGACAGTGCCCGAGACGCCGTTGCCAGCGCCGGGCGAGTAGATCGCTGCAGGCGAGTCCGGCGTGCCTGGGTTGCCGGTACTGCCAGAAGTACCACCGGGGATCGTCCCGAAGACGAGGGGGTCCGTGGTCCCGTCACTGACTTCGGTCGGCGCCAGTTCGACGCCCAGAGTCGTAGCCCACTCCTGGGCCTTCTTCTTGTCTTCCTCTGTCTTGACCCACTCCGGCGGAACGACCAACATGACTTTTTCGCCCACGAATGGGGGCGGCGTCTGCGGGCCGGCCAGCTTGCCGTTGCGGATATCGACCTTTACGCGCTGCCACCAGGTGTCGTCGTCCTTCGGCACGTCCTTCTTGACGAAGAGGTCCTTGGTCTTCTTGCCGCAAAGCTCGGTCGGCTTCAGGCCGGAAGGCACGCACACCTCGGCCTCTTCGACGTCTGCCGGGCGCTGATAGGCCGTCGCCGGCAATCCCTGGTGGGCCATGAGGAACGCGTCGCGCACAGCCCGGTAGGCAATCGACGTGCTGACGATGTCCGTCACGCAGCTGTTGTCTGAGTTGCCCGCCCAGATGCCGACTACGAGGTCAGGTGAGAAGCCGAATGTCCAGGTCTCCCCGATCTTGCCGGCACACTTCGCGTCCTTGCTAAACGGCTCGGAAGTGCCGGTCTTGAGACCGGACTTAATACCGCCACCAATTGAGATGCAGCCGGCGAACGTCACACAGGTCGCCGAGGGGTCCGAGAGGATGTCCCAGATCAGGTATGGATAGCCGGGATCGATGACCTGCTTCTCCTTGCGCTTCTGCTCGATGTCCCAGCGCACTTCACCCAGGTTGTCAACGATTTTCAGGATTGAGACTGGGTCCATCTGTCGTTCGTCGCTGTCGTGGGGGAAGATCATCTCCTGGCCGCGCATGATGCCGCCGGACGCCAGAACGCTGTAGCCGTACATCATTTCTTCCAGAGTCACGTCCACACCGCCGGTCGCGATGGCGGGGCCGTAGCCGCCGCTCGAGCAGCCGTCGATTCGGAAGGAGTCGACAAAGCCGAGCTTGCGGGCTTCCGTGACGATGCTCTGGGCGCCGACTGCCTGCGCTGTTTTTACGGGCGGGATGTTCAGCGAGTTACCGAGGGCGCTTCGAATCGTCGTGGGGCCGACGAAGTTCCTGCCCGGGTTCGCCGGTACGAACGCCGGCTCACCGGGTCCGCCCGGAATCGAGACTGGGGTGTCCAGAATGATCGTGCCGGGCCCCCAACCCAGCTTCTCAAAGGCGGTGATATAGGCGAAGGGCTTGAAAGCCGAACCGGGCGAGTTACACGACGTGGCGTTGTTGTTCTTACCCTCGATCTCTTCGTTGTAGTAGTCGCGCGACCCGATCATGACCAGGATCTCGCCCGTCTTTGGGTCGACGATCATCATAGCGCCGTTGTGGCTGTTGGACTGCGCCTCGAACTGGTCGATGTACTTGTTCATGATGAACTGGGTCTCGTTCTGGAGGTTCAGGTCGAGCGTCGTTGTCACCCGGAGACCTTCGGTGAAGAGACCTTCGCAGCCCTCACCGGGACGATCGAGGAGGAGGCCGCGAGTGCCTGCCTGTACCTCGAGCTGCATCTCCAGCTTTGAGGGACAGCCGAGCATTTCGCGCAACTGCGGCTCGATGTAGCTCAGCACCCAGTGCGGCGCCTCGATAGGGAAACGCGACGCCTGTATCTCGATCGGGGTCTGACGGGCGATCTCGATCTCCTCGAGGTTGACCTGGAAGAACTTGTCCTCGCCGACCTGGATTGCGCCCTGGCGCACCATGAGGTCCAGCACTTCATTGCGGCGCTCGATGGCAGCTTCGGGCTGGTTGACCGGGTCATACGCTGCCGGCGACTGCGGGATGCCGGCGAGGAGAGCAGCCTCGGCCAGCGTCAGCTCCGCGGCGGACTTGCCGAAGTAACCCTGAGCGGCGGCCTCGACGCCGTTGTACACACCGCCGTAGCTGATCTGGTTGACGTACCACTCGAGCACCTGGTCCTTCGAGTACTTCTCCGTCAGCTCGAGGGCGTAGATCACTTCCTGGATCTTGCGGTTGATGCCGTCGCGGCTCCATCGTTCCTGGCGCGCTTCCTCGGTGATATAGACGTTTTTGACCAGCTGCTGCGTGATCGAGCTACCGCCGCCGCCCTCGAACACGTCGCCGCTGCCGAGACCAGCGTTCTGGAAGAAGGCACGTCCGAGACCGTTGACGTTGATGCCGGGGTTCGTGAAGAAGCTGTTGTCCTCTGTCGCGATCGTGGCGGCGAGGAAGGCCTCCGAAACGGACTCAAGGCCGGTCGGTCTGCGCAAACCAGCCTTGTCGTCGACGTATTCGTAAAGGACCGTGCCGTGACGGTCGGTGATCACGGCGCCGTATGAAGGCTGGTTGATCGCCAATTCGTCCGGCGCCACGAGGTCGTCGGCATATCCGTTGTAGACCATGACGCCGGCGGCACCTGCCGAACCAACCGCGATAACCGCCAGAAGACCGAGGGCGATGGCGGCCTTGAGCATCAGCGAGTTGGTCGGCGTTGCGGCGTGGGCGCGCGTGCTGTGACCCTGCCGGCGCCTCAAGCTGCGCCGACGGCGAATGTACGCTTCGTAGCCGCTATCTGTTTTGTTGTGAGCCATATTGGGGCTAGAGACGCTCCAGTACGAGGAAGTGTGAGAGGCCCAGGCGCTGCAGCCAGTTGTGCTCCAGCGTGTAGGTGACTTTGCGCAGCGCCCTGCCGAGCGCGGGCTTGCGCTCCAGGACGTTGTCGAAGCCGGGGAAGATCACGCGCCATTCGACCCAACGGCACGGCAGCCCCGCGGTAATCGACTCCAGCCCGGCCTTTGTGTAGGCACGGGCGTGCGGGACGAGCTTGTTGCGCAGGGGGTCGGGCAGGTAGTTCACCAGCGGGATGTTCCCGAAGACGTACTTCTCACCCAGGTACACGCCGTGCGTCTCGAAGGGGTAGAAACGGTTGGGCGCGAAAATGACGATGCGACCGCCCTTGTGAGTCACGCGCAGGGCCTCCCGCAGCGTGTCGCGGTCGTTGGTCACATGCTCGATCACCTCGTTGAGGATGACGCCGTCGAACACGCCGTCCGCGTAAGGCAGGGCCTCGCCGACGGCGACGCCGAGGTTTTTGACGCCGTTGGCCGCGCCCTCGATCACGCGCGGCGCATCGATGTCGAAACCATAGGCCTTGTCGGTGAAGGCGCTAATGCGGTTCACGTAAGCGCCGAGCCCGCAACCGATGTCGAGAATGCGGGCGCCTTCGAGGGGCAGGTAGCGACGCACCATATCGAGGCGGCGCTCCTGGCCGAATCGCCAGACGTAGCTTGGGTTACCGAGGACGACCTGATCCAGGGTGGATGGCGTCGCCGTAACGTTCGTCAAACCCTAGTTCTCCCTGACCCCACCGCGTTCCATCCTAGCATGCACGCCCGAGGCAACTTTGTTTTCTAGACGTTGCAGTTCGCCTGACCTAGAGAGTCATGGCGGGTGGCAGAGCATGAGGGATCACCGGTTGACCAGAGCGCCGGCCGGCACGACCTCGGGTTTGCCGCACATACCGAGGATGAAGTCTGTGAGGCGGCCGGCCACCTTGCTCGTCTCGTAGCTCGCCTCGAAGCGCGCGAGGGCGGCCTCGGCCATCGTCTGGCGCAACCCGGGCGTCTCCATCAGGGCAATGAGCGTCTCTGCGCCGGCCGAGGCGGCGTCGAGGTCCCAGTAGAAGCCTTCCTGTCCATCCGAAAACGCCTCGACGATACCTCCTACGGGTCCCGCGCAGATCGGCAGACCCTCCGCCATCGCCTCCACGAGGGCGATGCCGAAGCTCTCCCGCAGAGCGGAGTGGACGAAGACGCGATGCCCGCGCAGGAGTTCCCGGACGTTGTCACAGGAGCCGGCGAATGCGACCTGCGACGTCACGCCGAGGCTAGCCGCCAGGGCCTCCAGCTTCTTACGGTCAGCGCCGTCGCCCACAAGCGTGAGGCTGTAGCGACGGCCACGCTGCGCTGCTTCCGCGAGCACGCGCAGCAAATAGGCCTGGTTCTTTCGCGGTTCGAAGGTACCGATGCTGATCAGGTCGCGACTGGGCGTCGCAGAGCCGTGCCTTTCTGACCGGGCGACGAAGTTCGGGAGCACGAGTGAGGGCACGTTTTGCGTCCTCGGGATCGCCTGCTCAATTTGGGATTTGGCGAAGTTGGATACGTACACGAGACCGTCGACCGAAGGCAGGATCGCGGCTTCGCGCTTACGAATAGACCGATAGACCCGTCCGTCGCGAGGCAAGCCGACCTGGCTCGCCCACTCTTCCGCCTGTGAGATGTTGAAATGAACGGCTGCCGTCACCTTCTGGCGCCCGACTTTGCGGGCATCCAGTGCAGCGCGAGCGGCGAGCGGGCTCTGCGCGTAGATGACGGCGTCCGGCTCTGCCTGAAGAACACGCCTGAGCGCCAGCCGCAGGAACCAGAAATGCCAGTACTCGTACCACCACACATCGATGGAGGGACTGATGCGGCCGACCAGGCGCCGCACCCCGAATACGAGCGAAGCCAGCAAGCCATACTTCGAAAACGGCGTCACCAGTTCGGCAGCAACACCCTTCGCGTGCCAATATTCCAGCGCAGCCTGAAAGTGGGTTTGCACACCGGTGTGACCGCGGGGCCTCGCCAGAGTGGCGACGACGATCTTCATCGGCCAAGCGGTTGCGTCTGACACCGGACCCGGCAAGCAATATGCTTCTCAGCAGTGGTGCGGTCCGCTGTTCGGTATGAATTTCCTGAGGTCTCGTGAAAGTCCTGATCTCCGCTTTCTCGGTGAATCCAACCGGTAGTTCTGAGCAGGGCGTTGGCTGGAACTGGGCCGTCCAGGCTTCTCGTCACCATGAGGTTTGGGTCTTGACCAACACGGCGCCGGAAGACGCGGTCGCCCAGGAACTTCAGGCGCGGCCCAACCCCAATCTGCACTTCGTCTTCCATCGAGGGCCCAGAGAGCACGCCTTGCGCAGCCTTGGCCGCAAGTTTCACCTCTTTTATTACCCGGCTTACCTCTCCTGGCAGGCGTCCGCGATCGGCGCTGCTCGCAAGCTGCACGCCGAGGTTGGCTTCGACGTGACGCAGCACCTCACGTGGGCCAGCTGCCGATTCCCCAGTGCGCTGGCATGGCTGGACGTGCCCTTCATCTGGGGCCCTATCGGTGGCGGCGAAGTTGCGCCTCGCAGCGCCTACACCTCCCTGGGCCTTCGCCCTGCATTCGGAGAGGTCGCCCGGGAGACCAGCAACTGGCTGACGCGTCTGGACCCGTTCGTCCGCCATACGGCCACCAGGGCGGCGCGCATTCTTACTACGACTGAGGAGACGAAAGCATTGCTGCCTGCCGGGTCGGCGAGCAAGGCTGAGGTGTATCCGGCGATCGGCCTCCGGCTCAACGAGCTCGACCAGGCACTTGCCGGCTCGCTGGATGCGCAAAGATCGGCTAACGGCGATGCTCGCCTGCTCTTCGTCGGGCGTCTCGTTTCGTGGAAGGGCTGCGAGTTCGCTATTCGCGCTGTCGCGGAGCTCGCGCGTTCGGGCACGCGGGCCTCCCTCACCGTGGTGGGAGTGGGGCCGGAACTTTCTGCTTTGCGGACGCTCGCGCGAGACCTCGGCGTCGAATCTCAAGTCGAATTCCTGGGGACCGTCCCTCATAACGAGGTACTGGCCCTCTTCCAGACTCACGACGTCTTCTTGTTCCCGAGCCTGCACGACTCCGGGGGCATTGCGGTGCTGGAGGCGATGTACCTCGGCCTGCCGGTGGTTTGTCTCGACCTCGGCGGGCCAGCCGTCAGCGTCGGCGACGCGGGGATCAGGGTCCCGTGCGAGGACGTTCAGCAAATCGTCAACGGGCTCACCGACGGCGTGAGACGACTCCTGTCGGACGAAGCACTTCGAAAGGACATCGTGACGCGAGCCCGTTCGCGTGTCGTCGAGCTGTACGACTGGGATAGCAAGGCCGAATACATCAGCGACCTGTACGAATCCGTGGCCAAACCTTAGAGACAGCTCAGCCTGGCGCCTAACGCTGACCATTTGCGACTCGGCTATGAGGTCACCGGGATCGGTACCCGCGGCATCAGCTCTTCGATTGGCTTGCCATCATAGGCGATGCCCTTCACCTGCAGGAGAGCCGCGATCGTGGGGGCGAAGTCGACAACCGTCACAGTGCGCGCCACCTCCCCCGGCTCGATCCCCGGCGCCAGGGCGGCAAACCAGCCGTCCGGCCGATGATCGCCCGTGCGCAGGTTGGGGACCGGGTCTTCCACCAGACCGATCTTCGGAGATGTCGCACGAGAGATCGGCCCGTGTCGGTTCCACTCCACTAGCAAGTCCGGCATGCGGTCGAAGTAAGGGCCTTCGTAGAGGTCGGATGCCCGCCGGACTACCGCGACCAGGGGCTTGCCGGTGTCCGGGTTCATCACCTCCATGAGGTCCCGCGTCAGCTGCGCGCATACATCCTCGTATTCGGCGCCCGGCTCGACGATGCCGTTCGCCTCGCGGCCCTTCAGGTTGATGCGCACGCCACCGGTGGCGCCGTTGAGGTGCATCTCGAAGAACTTGCGGGTCGCTCTCGCCGGCTGGATACGCCGCTGGACCGTTGCCTCGAACCGCCGCGCCTGCAGGGGGATGAGCAGCTTGCGAACCGGTCCCGGCGCGCTTCGCCAGACATTTCGGGCAAACCGCAAAAGGCGCTCCGCTCGCACCGGCGACTCAACGTGGTCGAGGCGCCTCAGGATGCGGTCGAGAGTGCCGCCCGTCGCCGTGTAGTTGGGCCCCATGCCATGACTGAGGTACACAATCACGGTCGCGTCTTTGCCGGCTGCATCCAGCACCTTGCTCAGAGCGGCGTCGAGCGCAACGTATACGTCCTTGATGGGATCGCCCACCGCATCGACGATGTCGGCGTCGTAGCGGGGATGACTCGGGTCGTGGAGGTGCCAGCACTGGTGGCCGATGCAGTGCGCCGAGAAGAAGTCGGCTTCGAAGTAGGACCAGGGTTCGCGCTTCAGGAAGTCCACGGCCATCTGCGCCTTGATCTCGACCTGCCGGATGAGGGGGTCTCGTAAGTCGGTGACTTCCTTCGCATTGCGCGGCTTGATTGAATCGCACGGGGACTCGCTGATGCCCATCGGGTCGTTGCCGTACGTCCGCAGGACCTCATCGCGCAGCGAAGGAGGTTCTGTTACGAAGTCGAAGCGGCCGATGTCGAGCGGCCCCCGCTCATGCGTGCCCCAGCCGTTGAGCTGCACGCCGTTCAGGTGCTCGGACATGAACACGTAGGGGGCGTCCAGGATCGCCACCCGCTTGCCCTCGGTGCTGACCGATTCCCAGATCGTCTCAACGGGCAATTGGGAGCGTTTGGTGAAGTAGACACCATCTTCGTAGCTCGCAGGGTCGAAGTGTTTGACGCCCTCGTAGTGGCCGTGCTTGCCGGGCCAAACGCCCGTATGAAAGTTCTGCCAAGCCGTCCCGGCAACGTTGCCGGTGTCGTTCTTCACCCGGCCCCAGGCCGCCCTGTCTAACAGCGACCGAAACGCCGGCAGTACGCCTTCCTTTGCCCATGCCAGCATGAGATCGACATCCGCGGCATCGAAGCCGATGACGACAACTCGACTCGTTGGGGACGACGTCCCCTCGGCGGAATTGCTAGCAACGATCATCGGATCCTCCGGAGTGACGTTCGGCGTGGCGCCTTCCCGTCCTTATTTGGCTGGAGATGGCTCCCCAAATCGTCCGGTTCGTCCAGTTACTGCCGGTCTAACCCTTGCCAAAGAATGTCACAGAGATGTGTCGGTTTTGAGACATTTTTCGTAACACCCGTGGATTCGCCTCTAACGAGCGTCACGCACTAGAATCAGGTCATGGCGCTCACACGCGAAGAAGTCCTCCACGTTGCGCGGCTGGCGCGCGTCGGTGTCACGGACGCTGACGTGGAGAAGTTCCAGCAGCAGCTGTCCACGATCATCGAGACGTTCGACGTCCTCAGGCAGATAGACACGACAGATGTGCCGCCGACCACCCATACGCTGCCCCTCGAAAACGTCATGGGTGACGACGAACCTACGGATTCCCTCTTGCCCGCCGAGGTCCTGCTCAACGCGCCCCAACAGCAAGAGGGCTACCTGCGCGTCCGCGCCGTCCTCGAAGAGTAGCCGGTTGCCAGAGCTCTACAACCTCACGATCGCCGAGGCGCAGGGCCTCCTCTCCAAGCGCGAAGTCACCTCGCAGGAGCTGACACGCGCGGTCCTCAAACGCATCGAGAGCGTCGACAACCGCGTGCGCGCCTACGTCACGGTGACGGCAGAGGCTGCGCTGGCCGACGCCGCAGCCGCCGACCAGCGCATCGCCGCCGGCGACGCGGGCCCGCTTACGGGCATCCCGTGGTGCGTGAAGGACGTCCTGATGACGAAGGGCGTGCGCACGACGTGCTCGTCGCGCATGCTCGAGAACTTCATCCCACCCTACGACGCCCATGTCGTCGAGCGCCTCAAGGCGGCGGGCGCGATCGCGGTGGGCAAGTCGAACATGGACGAGTTCGCCATGGGCTCGTCGAACGAGAACTCGGCCTTCTTCCCCACTCACAACCCGTGGGACCTTGACCGCGTACCGGGCGGCTCATCCGGCGGATCCGCGGCGGCGACCGCGGCAGGTGAGTGCATCTTCGCTCTCGGCTCTGACACCGGCGGCTCGATCCGGCAGCCCGCGGCCCTCTGCGGCGTCGTCGGCCTCAAACCCACCTACGGCCGCGTCAGCCGCTACGGCCTCGTCGCCTTCGCCAGCTCACTCGACCAGATCGGGCCGTTCACGCGCTCGGTCGAAGACGCTGCCCTCGTGTTCAACGCCATCGCCGGCCAGGACAAGCGCGATTCGACATCGGCGCCGCTCGACGTGCCCGACTTCACGACGGCGCTCACCGGCGACATCAGGGGCCTGCGCCTCGCAGTGCCAAAGGAGTACCTGACGGACGACCTCGACCCTCAGGCGCGCGACGCCTTTATGGCATCGGTCAAAGTCCTGGAAGACCTCGGGGCCATTGTTGACTTCGACCTTTCGCTGCCCAGCACGCCGGCCGCGCTGGCCGTCTACTACCTGATCGCGCCATCCGAAGCCTCGGCGAACCTCGCCCGCTACGACGGCGTCAAGTACGGCTTCTCGCCGCGCGAAGGCGGCACGATGTGGGAGAACATGGAGCAGACGCGCCAGTTCGGCTTCGGCGACGAGGTCAAGCGGCGCATCATGATCGGCACCTACGCGCTGTCTGCCGGCTACTACGACGCCTACTACCTCAAGGCCCAGCAGGTGCGTACCCTAATCCGGCGCGAGTTCGACGCAGCCTTCGACAAGTACGACGCCATCGTCACGCCTGTAACGCCCACAGCCGCGTTCAAGATCGGCGAAAAGACGGACGATCCCATCTCGATGTACCTGAACGACGTGTTCACCCTGCCCGTGAACATCGCGGGCTTGCCCGGAATGTCGGTGCCCGGCGGATTCGCGACGGTCGATGGCAAGCAGTTGCCGCTCGGTCTGCAGATAATGGCCAAGCCATTCGACGAGGCGACCCTGCTGCGCATCGGCCACGCCTACCAGCAGGCGACAGACTGGCACACGCGCCGTCCTCAGATGTGAGGGACAAAGTACAAGGGACAAGGGGCAAAAGCCAAGAGACCTGGGCTGCATGGCGGCAGTGAACCTTGTCCCCTGGTCCCTCACCCACTTTGACGCTCAAACGTAGCGTCATGTCTATTACAGAGATATTTCGCATAAACGTGACGGTGACTTATACTGCCGCTATGCTTGCAGCCGGCCGGTCCGCGAGACGTGGCTCCATATCCTCCAAGCTGGACCAGGTCTCGGCCTCCGGCATCCGGAGATTCTTCGAGTTGATCGACACCACAGACGGTGTGATCTCACTCGGCGTCGGCGAGCCCGATTTCAGCACCCCAAACCACATCAGCCAAGCCGCCATCCGCTCCATCGAGCGGGGTGAAACAGCCTACACCTCGAACTTCGGCCTCATGGAGTTGCGCGAGCTGATCACCAACCAGCTCAGCCGCCTCTACGGCGCCCATTACGACCCCCAGAACGAGGTCATCGTTACCACCGGCGTCAGCGAGGCGCTGAACCTGGCGACGCAGGCCCTCCTAGACGAAGGCGACGAGGTGATCTCGACCGACCCTTCGTACGTCGCCTACATGCCTACGGTCGTGTTCGCGGGCGGCAAGTTCGTCACGGTGCCGGTGAAGGCGGAGGACGGCTTCCAGCTGCAGCCGGATGCCCTCGAAGCGGCGATTACGCCTTCGACCAAGGCCGTGCTCCTGGGCTATCCCGCCAACCCCACCGGGGCGACGATGTCGCGCGCGGCCCTCGAAGCCATCGCCGAAGTCGTCGAGCGCCACGACCTCTTCGTCATCTCCGACGAGATCTACGACCGCCTCGTGTACGGCGTCGAGCACATCTCGTTCCCGTCGCTGCCGCGCATGAAGGAACGCACCATCCTCCTCGGCGGCTTTTCGAAGGCTTACGCGATGACCGGCTGGCGTCTCGGTTACGTGTGCGCGCCGCCGCTGATTACGGACGCGATGATGCGCGTCCACCAGTACATCATGATGTCGGCGCCCACGGCGGCGCAGTACGCCGCTCTCGAAGCCCTTCGCAATGGCGAGGAAGACGTGCAGGGGATGCTCGGTGAATACAACCGCCGACGCCAGCTGGTGGTCAAATCCTGTCGCGACATGGGCCTCGAGCTGAACGAACCCCACGGCGCTTTTTACGCCTTCCCCTCGATCAGGAGCACCGGCCTCGACGATGAAGAGTTCGCCGGACGCCTGCTGCTGGAAGAGAAGGTTGCGGTTGTCCCCGGCCAGGCGTTCGGTCCGGGGGGCGCCGGTCACGTGCGCATCTGCTACGCCCAGAAGTACGAGCTACT
>Ga0247825_10002272_pt1 | contig 12715 bp, 12 predicted proteins | sample 13C_Vanillin_Day_FD_194413 | JGI IMG/M metagenome (GOLD analysis project Ga0247825, IMG submission 194413) | Soil microbial communities from agricultural site in Penn Yan, New York, United States - 13C_Vanillin_Day48 | ecosystem: Environmental > Terrestrial > Soil > Agricultural land | place...
GCCGAGCACCACGCGCACGCCGGCGATCAGCGACTTGTCGACCTGGACTTTGGTCCTCACTTTGCGGCCGGTCTTCTTCTCCAGCCGCTGCACCAGGTCGGCGACCTGGGCGTCCGACAGCTCGAACGCGGACTGCACTTCGGCCTCGAGCACGCCCTCGCGCTCGTCTTTCAGCGCCTCGAACTGCGCGCGGATCTCGGGCAACAGCGCCAGGCGCCCGTTCTCGGCCAGCACGCGCAGGAAATTCTCGGCTTCGGCGTTCAGCCGGCCGGACAGCACGCCGATCAGGACGCCGGCAGCCTGCGCGTCGCTCAGCCCGGGCTGCGTCACCGCCTCGCGCACGCGCGCGTCCTGCGCGACCAGTGCGAGCGCGCCCAGCATCTCGGACCACTTCGGCAGCGTGCCCGCGGCGTCCGCCAGGCGGAATGCGGCCTCGGCGTAGGGACGGGCGACGGTGCTGGGCTCGGCCATCGCTCAGAGCTGCTTCTTGATCGAATCGAGCAGCTCGCCGTGCGCCTTGGCGTCCACCTCGCGCCGCAGGATCTTTTCGGCGCCGGCGACGGCGAGCGAGGCGACCTGGTCGCGAAGCTGCTCTCGCGCGCGCGTCACCTGCTGCTCGATCTCGGCCTTGGCCGCCGCCTTTTCGCGGTTGCCCTCTTCCTTGGCGGCGTTCCTCGCCTCCTCGACCATCTGCGCGGCGCGCTTCTCAGCCTGCGCGATCACTTCGGCGGCGCGACTGCGCGCCTGGCTGATCGACTCGTCCGCCTGCTTGGTGGACTGCTCCAGCGCGCGCTTGCCCTGCTCGGCGGCGGCGAGGCCGTCGGCGATGGTCTTCTGCCGGGTCTCGATCGCGCGCAGCAGCGGCGGCCAGACGAACTTCACCGTGAACCAGATGAAGGCCGCGAAGACCAGCGCCTGCGCGATCAGCGTGAGATTGAAGTTCATGCGTCCTCCCGCGGACTCGTGGCCTAGCCGAGCCTCGCGAGCAACGGGTTGCCGGTGGCGAACCACAGCGCCAGGCCGACGCCGATGATGAAGGACGCGTCGATCAGGCCGAGCAGCAGGAACACCTTGCCCTGCAGCGAGTCGGTGAGCTCGGGTTGCCGCGCCGCCGCCTCCAGGAAGCGGCTGCACATGATGCCGACGCCGACACAGGCGCCGAGCGCGCCGAGGCCGATCATCAGCCCGATGCCGACGCCGGTATAGGCCTGCACCATCGCGATGAGTTGGAGTTTTTCCATTTGATTTTTCCTTGGTAGCGAAAGTGGAATCTAGTGATGCTCGTGCGCCATCGCGATGTAGACGATGGTGAGCATCATGAAGATGTAGGCCTGCAGCGCGACGATCAGGATGTGGAAGATCGCCCAGCCCAGGCCGAGCACGAAGGACAGCCCCATCCAGCCGATGCCCGCCGCCGCAAGCAGCCACAGCAGCAGGAAAATGAGCTCGCCCGCGTACATGTTGCCGTACAGCCGCAGCGAATGCGACAGCGGCTTGGAGATGTATTCGATCGCGTTGAACAGGAAGTTGGCGGGCCAGAGCAGCGGGTTCGAGCCGAACGGCGAGCAGAACAGCTCGTGCATCCAGCCGCCGAAGCCCTTGGCCTTGATCGAGAAGAAGATCATCAGCAGCCACACCGAAAGCGCGAGCGCGAAGGTGGTATTGAGGTCGGCGGTGGGCACGATGCGGAAGCCGTGCTCGGAAACCTTGTGGGTGGCGAGGCCGACGATGTCGACCGGCAGGAAGTCCATCGCGTTCATCAGCAGCACCCACACGAACACCGTGAGCGCGGTGGGCGCGACGAAGCGGTTGCGGTCGCCGTGGCGGAAAATTCCCTTCGCCTGGGCGTCGACGAAGCCGATCAGCAGCTCGACGAATGCCTGACGCCGCCCGGGCGTGCCGGAAGTCGCGCCGCGCGCGATCCACCAGATGAAGCCGATGCCGACCAGGCCGAGCAGGATCGAGACCGCCAGCGAGTCGAAGTGGATGGTCCAGAAGCCGCCGTCGCCGAGCTGCTTGGCGCCATGCGTGAGGTGGTGACTGATGTATTCAGTGGGATTGAGTTCGGCGGCCATCGTTAAATCGAAAATCAGCTCACTCGTCGCGCACGAAAAACGCCATGGAAAACACGAGCATGGTGGCGACGAAAGAGACGAGAAGCGCGCCGCTCACGGCGTCGTCGTAGTTCGCCAGCACGAGCCACAGCAGGATCAACGCGAGGCCGAGCTTCACAGCTTCGGCCTTCAGCGCAACCAGCAGAATCCCCCCTGCGGACTTCGCAGCCCTGCCCGAGGCCACCAGCGCGGACACGATCCCTGCAATCAGGCTGATCGAGCCGCCGGCGACCGCCGATGCCGCGCCCTGCGCTCCCGCCAGAAACGCGGCCACGACGGCGATTGCCGCCGTCACCGCCACCTGCCAGACGAGAACCTTGCGGATCGGCTTGCTCAGGCGCGGAAGCATGGCGTTCTCTCCTTCCGCACCCGGCAAATCCGAAAAATTATAACGCATGCCGCATCGCGCTCATCGCAGCTTGTTCAAAAGCTCGTCAAGGTGATCGAGGCTCGAGTAGTGCAGCAGCACCTTGCCGGTTCCTTTCTTGCCCGCGCGGATCTCGACCGTGGTGCCGAGGCGCTCCGACACCTGTTCCTCCAGGCGCGCGAGGTCCCGGTCGTTCGGCTTGCGCCGCGCGCCGGTGGCGCCGCGCAGCAGCTTCTGCACCAGGGCCTCGGTGTCGCGCACCGAGAGGCCTTTCGCCGCGACACGCTTCGCGACCTCGATCTGGCGCGCACCGTCGAGCGACAGCAGCGCGCGCGCATGGCCCATCTCGAGCGCGCCCTCCATCAGCATTTCCTGCAGCGGGCGCGGCAGCTTCAGCAGGCGCAGCAGGTTGGTGGTCGCGCTGCGCGAGCGCCCCACCGCGTCGGCCGCCTGCTCGTGCGTCATCTTGAACTCGTCCACCAGGCGCTGCACGCCGGCGGCCTCTTCCATCGGATTGAGGTTCTCGCGCTGGATGTTCTCGATCAGCGACATGGCGAGCGCGGCCTCGTCCGGCACTTCGCGCACCACGGCGGGGACCTCGTCCAGCCCCGCCATCTGCGCCGCGCGCCAGCGCCGCTCGCCGGCGATCAGCTCGTAGCGGTCGCGGTCCACCGGCCGCACCAGCAGCGGCTGCATCAGCCCCTGCGAGCGGATCGAAGCGGCGAGCTCCGCCAGCGCCTGCTGGTCCATCTTGGTCCGTGGCTGGTAGCGCCCCGGCCGGATGCGCGCGACCGGCAGGGTGAGCAGCGCCTCGCGCGGGCTCTGCTCGCCGCCGCCGCCGAGCAGGGCATCGAGACCGCGCCCCAGGCCCTTGGCTTTCATGGTTGTACCCCCTCGCGCTCGAGCACTTCGCCGGCGAGCGCGGTGTAGGCCTGCGCCCCTTTGGAAGACGCGTCCCACACGACGGCCGGCACGCCGTAGCTCGGCGCCTCGGCAAGCCGCACGTTGCGCGGCACCAGCGTGCGATACACCTTGTCGCCGAAATGCGCTTCGAGCTGCTGCGAAACCTGCTGCGAAAGCGTGTTGCGCGGGTCGTACATGGTGCGCAACAGCCCGGCGATCTCGAGCGCCGGATTGAGGTTCGCGCGCACGCGCTTGATGGTGCCGACCAGGTCCGAAAGCCCTTCGAGCGCGTAGTACTCGCATTGCATCGGGATCAGCACGCGCTGCGCGGCGGCGAGTGCGTTCACCGTCAGCAGGCTGAGCGACGGCGGGCAGTCGATCAGGATGAAGTCGTAGTCCGCGGCCACGCGCTCGAGCGCGGACTTGAGGCGCGTCTCGCGCGCGTCGAGCTCAACCAGCTCCACCTCGGCGCCCGCGAGGTCGCGGTTTGCCGGCAGCAGGTCGTAGCCGCCGCGCTCGGCGCGCACGCGGATGCCGCCGAGCTCGCCCAGCCCGAGCAGCACGTGATACACGGTGCGCGACAGCGTGCGCTTGTCCACGCCGCTGCCCATGGTCGCGTTTCCCTGCGGGTCCAGGTCGACGAGCAGCACCCGACGCCCCGCCTGCGCAAGCGCGGCGGCCAGGTTCACCGTGGTGGTGGTCTTGCCCACGCCACCCTTCTGGTTCACTACAGCGAGGATGCGGGGCATAGCACCAGATGGCGTTGGGCGTCGAGCAGCGGCACGCGCAGCGGTATCAGCCTGCACTCGTTCGAAAGCGTAGCCGGCGCCGCGCCCATCATCGCCGCGAGCGCGCCCGCGGGCGCGAGAAGATGGCGGCAAGCCGCGATGAAATCCGCGAGCGCCGCGAAGGCGCGCGAGATCACCACGTCGAACAACGGCTGCGGGCGCCACGCTTCGACGCGTCCTTCGTGCACTTCGACGTTGCCGAGGCGCAACTCGATCACCGCCTGACGCAGAAACGCCGCTTTCTTCTGGCTCGCCTCGGCGAGGGCGACGCGCCAGTCGGGGCAGGCGATCGCCAGCGGAATGCCGGGTAATCCCGCGCCCGAGCCTGCATCCGCGACGCGCCCGCCCTCGCCCAGCGAAAGATGCGGCACCACCGCCAGCGAATCGAGCAGGTGATGACCGACCATCGCGAGCGGATCGCGAATCGCTGTCAGGTTGTAGGTGCGGTTCCATTTCACGAGCAGCGCCATGTAATCGAGCAGACGTTCGCGCGCGCCCGCCGGAAGAGCGAGCGCCAGTTCTCCGAGCCCGCGATCGAGCGCGGCCTGCGGTGTCATGCCCTCTTTTTGTCGAGCGGTCGGAAGCCCCGTTTCAGATGCACCAGCAACAGCGAAATCGCCGCCGGCGTAATGCCCGAGATGCGCGCCGCCTGGCCGATCGTTTCCGGCCGGTGGCGATTGAACTTCTGTTGCGCCTCGGCCGACAAGCCGCGCACCTCCCGATAGTCGAGATCGGCCGGCAAGGCGCGCGATTCGGCCTCGGCGCGGCGCGCGACTTCCGCGCGCTGGCGCTCGATATAGCCCTCATACTTGGCTTGGATCTCGACCTGCTCGGCGACCGAAGGCTCGATGGCGGAATCAGGCGAGACATCGGCGAATCTAACCTCTGGTCGGCGAAGAACCTCGTAAGCGCTTGCCTTTTTATGAAAGCCAGCGCTTACATACGTTGACTTGAGACGCTGCTGCTCGCGGGCGATCGCATCGCGCCGATGATTGAAGGCCGTCCACCGCTCGTCCGAAACCAAGCCCAGCTTTCGCCCGGTCTCGGTCAGCCGAATGTCCGCGTTGTCCTCGCGCAACATCAAGCGGTACTCGGCGCGGCTGGTGAACATCCGGTAAGGCTCGGAGACGCCCCGGGTGATGAGGTCGTCGACCAGCACGCCAAGGTAGGCCTCATCGCGCCGCGGGCACCACGGGTCCCGTTCGAGAGCCCGCAGGCCGGCGTTCACGCCGGCAAGCAACCCCTGCGCCGCGGCCTCTTCGTAGCCGGTGGTGCCGTTGATCTGGCCGGCGAAAAACAGCCCGCCAATGCTTTTCGTCTCGAGCGACGACCGCAGATTGCGCGGGTCGAAGTAGTCGTACTCGATCGCGTACCCGGGCCGCACGATGTGCGCGCCCTCGAGCCCGCGGATGGAATGGACCAGCTCGAGCTGGATGTCGAACGGCAGGCTGGTGGAGATCCCGTTGGGATAGATCTCGTTGCTGTCGAGGCCTTCCGGCTCGAGGAAGATCTGGTGGCTGCTCTTGCCGGCGAAGCGATGGATCTTGTCTTCTATCGAGGGGCAGTAGCGCGGCCCCACTCCTTGGATCACGCCGGTGAACATCGGCGAGCGGTCCAGGCCGCCGCGAATGATCTCGTGGGTACGGGCATTCGTGTGCGTGATCCAGCAGGGAAGCTGCCGGGGATGCATCTCCCGGCGGCCGAGAAAAGAGAACACCGGCTCGGGCGAATCCCCAGGCTGCACTTGCAGCTGGGCAAAGTCGATGCTGCGTGCATCAAGGCGTGGCGGCGTGCCGGTCTTCAACCTGCCGACGGGGAGTTGCATCTCCCGCAGCCGAGTGGCCAAGGTGATCGACGCCGGATCCCCTGCGCGCCCGGCCTGGTAGCGCTCCAACCCGACGTGGATCAGACCAGAAAGGAAGGTGCCAGTGGTGAGCACCACGCAGCGTGCACGGAACTTCAGGCCGAGCTGCGTCGCGACGCCTACAGCGCGATCGCCCTCGAGCAGGATGTCGTCGACGGCTTGCTGGAAAATCCAGAGCCGCTCCTGGTTTTCCAGTCGACGCCGGATCGCCCGACGGTAAAGGGCGCGGTCAGCCTGGGCGCGGGTCGCGCGCACTGCAGCGCCTTTTGATCCATTTAGGATGCGGAACTGGATGCCGGCCTCGTCGGTGGCGATGGCCATGGCCCCATCCAAAGCGTCGACTTCCTTGACCAGGTGGCCCTTGCCGATACCGCCTACGGACGGGTTGCAGGACATCTGGCCAAGCGTCTCTACGCTATGGGTCAGGAGCAACGTACGGCAGCCAAGCCGAGCCGAAGCGAGTGCCGCTTCCGTACCGGCATGGCCGCCGCCGACCACGATGACGTCGAACTCGGCGGGAAACTGCATGGGGTGGCGAATTTTACGCGAACGTTCCACGTGGAACCACGACTCAATCTTGGTTCCACGTGGAACAGTCAGCTTGCTGCGTTGCAGCAATCCATGATCTCGCTGCAGCGCTACGCCAGAGTTTTCGCGCAGGGCGATCTGCGTCGAACGTTCGCGATCTCCGTGCTCGGCCGACTACCGATCGGCGTCACCGGCCTTGCCATTCTGCTTCTGGTCCAGACAAGCACCGGCTCATTCGCGCGCGGGGGCGCCGCCGCGGCTTGCTATGTCGTCGGCCTCGCGCTCATCGCACCGATCCTCGGTCGCGCTATCGATCGCTACGGTCCGCGCCGCATTCTCGTTGCAACCGGACTGCTGTTTCCATCGGCGCTGGTCGCATTGGTGGCGGCGGTCGAGAGAAACGCTACCCTGCCAGCGCTCGCATTGGCGGGTGCTGCCGGCGCGGCGTTTCCGCCGATCACCGTCTGCGTACGCACGTATTTCAGACGGCGGGTCGCCGAAGAAGGATTGCTTGCCGCAGCGTACTCGGCAGAGTCGGTGCTGATCGAGCTGATCTTCATCGCGGGGCCGATGCTCGTCGCGGGGTTCGTCGCCTTCGCCTCCGCGGCCGCCGCCGTGTGGTTCGCCGCGGCCTGCGGTCTCTGCGGGACGCTGCTATTCATGCGCTCACCCGCCTTGCGCACTTGGCACATCGAGCCGCGCACCACACGCAGTCTCCTCGGTCCGTTGTCAGAACCCGGATTCCCCACCTTGGTCACGGTTGTGCTCTGCTTTTCCAGCGCTTTCGGCTTTCTCGAGGTGGGCATCGTTGCGTACGCCGCCGAAGCCGGAGACGCCGCACTCGCGGGAATTCTGCTTGGCATCACCAGCGCCGGCAGTGCCCTCGGCGGCCTGGCGTATGGAAGCCGCGGGTGGCACTACCCACTTGCGCGCCAGTTCGCCATCGCGCTCGCGCTAATGGCGCTTGGTCTTGGCATTCTCGCCCTGCAGTGGCAGCCGTGGCTGTTCGCGCCCTGGGCGGCGCTCGCAGGAATTGCGATGGCACCCGCGCTGATCATCCAATCGATGCTCGCTGCCAGAATCTCCCGCGCAGAACATACGACCGAGGCCTTCACCTGGGTGACGAGCGCGCTTCTCGCCGGAGTGGGGATCGGCTTGGCCGCAGGCGGCGCACTACTCGAGCTTTCCCCCTCGAGCGCCGCGTTCGCGGCGGGTGCTGGCGCCGCGTTCGTCGCGGCGCTCATCGCACTGCTGACGCTCTAGGCGGCGAGCTTCTCGTGCAGCCGGCCGCGGCGCGTTTCCAGCGCGGCGGGCAGCCGGGCGCCGAGCTTGCCGAAGAGCTCATCGTGCGAGCGCAACTCTTCCTTCCATGCACCCGGTTCGACGCGCGTCAACTCGTCGAAGCGCGCGGCGTCGACTTTCTCGAGGCCCTTCCAGTTCATATCCTGGTGGCGCGGCATGGTTCCGAGCGGCGTTTCCACGCCCTGCGCGCGTCCCTGGCAGCGCTCCACGATCCAGGCGAGCACGCGCATGTTCTCGCCGAAGCCCGGCCACAGGAACTTGCCGTTCGCGTCGCGGCGGAACCAGTTGACGCGAAAAATTCTGGGTAGATGCTTCACCGCGCGGCCCATCTTCAGCCAATGGCCGAAGTAATCGCCCATGTTGTAGCCGCAGAACGCGAGCATCGCCATCGGGTCGCGGCGCACCACGCCGGTTTTGCCAGTAATCGCCGCGGTCGTCTCCGAGCCTAGCGTTGCCGCCATGTAGACGCCCTCTTCCCAGCTCGGCGCCTCGACGACCAGGGGCACCGTGGTCGAGCGGCGACCGCCGAACACGAATGCCGAGATCGGAACGCCGGCGGGATCTTCCCAAGCGGGGTCCATCGACGGGCACTGGGAAGCGGGAACTGTGAAGCGCGCGTTGGCGTGCGCCGCGAGGCGCCCTTTCTTGCCGTCCGCCGGCGTCCACGGATTGCCCTGCCAGTCGGTGAGCTGCGCCGGGGCTTCGTCCGTCATGCCTTCCCACCACACATCGCCGTCGGGCGTGAGCGCGACGTTCGTGAAGATCACGTTGCGGTCGAGCATCTTCATCGCGTTCGCATTGGTGGCGTCGGAAGTGCCGGGCGCGACGCCGAACAGGCCGTACTCGGGATTGATGGCGCGGAAGCGGCCGTCAGGACCGGGCTTGATCCACGCGATGTCCTCGCCGATGGTGGTGACCTTCCAGCCGTTGTAAGCGGCCGGCGGGATCAGCATCGCGAGGTTGGTCTTGCCGCAGGCCGAGGGGAACGCGGCCGCGATGTAAGTCTTCTCGCCGGAGGGCGCCTGTACGCCGAGAATCAGCATGTGCTCGGCGAGCCAGCCTTCGTCGCGCGCCATGACCGAAGCGATGCGCAGCGCGAGGCATTTCTTGCCGAGCAGCGCGTTGCCGCCATAGCCCGAGCCGAACGACCAGATCTCGCGCGTCTCGGGGAAATGCACGATCCACTTGTCATTGTCGCTGCATGGCCAGGCGACATCCTTCTTGCCCGGCGCGAGCGGCGCGCCGACGGAGTGCACGCAGGGCACGAACGGGCGGTCTTCGCCCAGCCAGTCGGCCACGGCGCGGCCCATGCGAGTCATGATGCGCATGTTCACCGCTACGTAGGCGGAATCGGAAATTTCCACGCCCACTTGCGCGATCGGCGAGCCGATCGGGCCCATCGAGAACGGGATCACGTACATCGTGCGCCCGCGCATGCAGCCATCGAACAGCCGGTTGAGCGTGGCGCGCATCTCGCGCGGCTCGACCCAGTTGTTGGTCGGGCCGGCGTCTTCCTTCTTCTGGCTGCAGATGAAGGTGCGCTCTTCCATGCGGGCGACGTCGCTCGGATGCGAGCGCGCGAGGAAGCAATTCGGCCGCAGCTTCGGATTCAGACGGATGAAGGTGCCCGCGGCAACCAGCTCTTCGCACAGCCGGTCGTATTCCGACTGCGACCCGTCACACCAGACAATGCGGTCGGGCTTCGTCAGGCTCGCGACCTCCGACACCCACTGGCGCAGCGCGCGGTGACGCACCCAAGCCGGTGCATTCGACTGGTCAACGGGGGCAATTGGTGCGTTCATCGCTAGTCACTCTCCAGAAGGCAAACGGCCCAGCGCAGGCTGGGCCGGGGGCACGAGAGTACTGTGAGCCACGAATTTTAGCATCGCAGCTCCATGCGCGAACCCCGGTCCGGTCAGCCTAGTCTACGGATAAATCATTTATAAACAACGGTTTACTTTGATCGAAACCGCCCTCGCCATAACTGGAACGCGCGATAGGTCGGCCCGGTGGTGGTGATCAGGACGGTTACGCGCGTCACGTGAGCGGCGGTCACAAGCGGCACGCCGAGCTGCAGGACCTTGGCAGTGATGCACATCTCGGCGATGCCGCCTGGCGCGGTGGCCAGGATCAGGCTTGCAATCGGCAAGCCCGAGAGCCGGGCCAGCACGGCAGCGAACGCCGCCGCTACCGCCATCGCGATCGCGACACTCAGCAGCACGCCGCCCAGAAAACGCGGTGCGGACTGGAGCGAACGGCGCTGAAAGCGCGCGCCGAGCGCGCAGCCGAGCAGGACTTGCGCCATGTTCGATACCGCAGTCGGCATCGAGGACAGATGCAGCTGTCCTATGGTGAGCGCGATGACCACCGCGAGCGCGCCGAACATGAACGCATTCGGCATCCCGGTCGCGTTGAGGGCGAGCGCGGCAAGCGCCGCGATGCCAAGAAGCAGCGCGAGCTTGCCCCAGGACACCGGCAACGCGGTGGCTTGAAACAGCTCGTCGCCGCGCGCGCCGGAATAGGTCAGGGCGAACGGCACCACGATGACCACCGCGAGAATGCGCAGAGATTGCGCCAGCGCGACGTGATCGGGCCGCGCGCCAAAGCGCTCCCCGAGCAAGGTCATTTCCGCCGCACCGCCGGCCACGCTGGCGAAGAAAGCGGTGGTGCGATCGATACCCGCGGCCCGGCTGAGGATCCAGCCGGCAAAGGCGCCGAGCGCGATGGCGAACAGCCCGGCGAGCAGCAGCAGCGACCAGTAGGAAATCACTTCGCGCGCCACCACCGGGGTGAAATAGAGACCGAGGGCCGTGCCGATCACGATCTGGCCGACCTCGCGGCCGCCGCGCGGCGCGCGCAACCCGGCACCGGCGAAGTTGCAGCACGCCATCGCCGCGAGCGGCCCGATCATCCAGGGCAGCGGCAGCCTTAGCCAGGCGAACGCCGCGCCGGCAGCCGCGCAAAGCGCAAGGGCGAGAAGCGGATTGACCCAGCTGTCGCGCGCTGCCTTCACTTGCCTATGCAGAAGCGCGCGAAGATCTCGCCCAGCAGGTCGTCGGCGCTGAATTCGCCGGTGATGCTGCCGAGCGCGGCGTGCGCTAGGCGCAGCTCTTCGGCGAAAAACTCCCAGCGCCGGCTCTCGCCGCTCGCTGCTGCGAGGTGACTGCGTGCCTGCTCGAGCGCGCGCAGGTGGCGTTCGCGCGCAAGAAATACCGGCTCGCCGCTCGACGACCAGCCCGCGTCCTGCAGAATGCGGCGGCGCAACGCGTCCAGTCCTTCGCCGGTCTTTGCCGAGACCGCGAGCGCGCCGCTCGGCGCGCTGAAGCCCGTGGCGAGATCGATTTTGTTGTACACATCGATGCGTGCAGTCGCTGGCGGCAGATCGCGCAACTCGTCGTGGCCACGGCTCGCGTCGAACACCGCTAGCACCAGGTCCGCGCGTTCCAGCTCCTGCTGCGTGCGCTGCATGCCGAGCCGCTCCAGCTCGTCGCGCGATTCGCGCAGCCCGGCCGTGTCGACGACGACCAGCGGCACCCCCTCGATCTGGATCGCCTCGCGCAGCGCATCGCGCGTGGTCCCCGGAATGGGGGTGACGATGGCGCGCTCTTCGCCCGCCAGGCGGTTGAGCAGGCTCGATTTGCCGACGTTTGGCCGCCCGGCGAGCACCACGTGGATGCCGCTTCGCAGCAGGCTGCCCTGGCGGCTCTTGGTCAGCACCTCCTCGAGCGCTTGCCGCACTTCGGCAAGGCGCAGCGACGCGTCCTCCCGATGCAGGCTGTCCACGTCCTCTTCCGGAAAGTCGAGCATGGCCTCGGTGAGCGCGCGCAACTCGACCAGCCTGGCCTGCAGCGTGGCGATCGCCGCGGAGAATTCGCCGCTGAGCGAACGCAGCGCGGAGCGCGCGGCCTCGCGGCTCGCCGCGTCGATCAGGTCCGCGACCGCCTCGGCCTGGGCGAGGTCGAGCTTGCCCTCGAGGAAGGCGCGCCGCGTGAACTCGCCGGGCTCGGCGAGTCGCGCGCCGGCGTCGAGGCAGGCGGCGAGCAGCGCCTGCATCACCATCGGCCCGCCGTGTCCTTGCAGCTCGAGCACCGGCTCGCCTGTATAGGAATGCGGCGCTGGAAAGTACAGCCCCAGGCCTTCGTCGACGGTGTCGCCGTTACGGTCGCGGAACACGCCGAACGCGGCCAGGCGCGGCTCCGGCAGCCGCCCCAGCACGGCAACCGCGATGCTCGGCACCTTCGGCCCTGAAATGCGCACTACCCCGATGCCCCCGCGGCCTGCGGGGGTGGCAATCGCCGCGATCGTGTCGCGCGTCAGATCATCGCTTGGCATGGGCAGGCTTGTCGCGATCGAACATGCGCTGGATCTGCCATTGCTGGGCGATGGAAAGGATGTTGTTGACCAGCCAGTACAGCACCAGCCCGGCCGGGAAGAAGAAAAAGAAGATGCTGAAAACGAACGGCATGATCTGCATCACCTTGGCCTGCACCGGGTCGGGCGGCGTCGGGTTCAGGCGCGTCTGCACCACCATGGTCGCGGTCATCAGGATCGGCAGCACGTAGTACGGGTCGAGCGCCGACAGGTCCTTGATCCACAGCATGAACGGCGCGTGGCGCAGCTCGATCGCGGCCAGCAGCACCCAGTAGAGCGCGATGAACACCGGGATCTGCACCAGGATCGGGAAGCAGCCGCCGAGCGGGTTGATCTTCTCGGTCTTGTAGAGCTCCATCATCGCCTGGTTCATCTTGTTGCGGTCGTTCCCGTACATCTCGCGGATCTTGGTGAGCCGGGGCGTGATCAGCTTCATCTTCGCCATCGACTTGTAGCTCGCCGCGGACAGCGGGAAGAA
>Ga0247825_10002273_pt1 | contig 12706 bp, 10 predicted proteins | sample 13C_Vanillin_Day_FD_194413 | JGI IMG/M metagenome (GOLD analysis project Ga0247825, IMG submission 194413) | Soil microbial communities from agricultural site in Penn Yan, New York, United States - 13C_Vanillin_Day48 | ecosystem: Environmental > Terrestrial > Soil > Agricultural land | place...
GGCTCGCCGGCTTCCAGTTCGCGTACTTCGCGGCGGTCGCCGAATCAGGCGTCGCGGTCAGCACGGTGATCGGGATCGGTTTGGCACCTGCGATGACCGGGGCATGGTCGTGGATCACCTCGTCCCGGCCCTCCACTGCCTGGATGGTGGGGACCGGCCTGGCGTCTGCCGGGTTGGTCCTGCTGGTTCTCGGTTCGGCTCTCGGTGCCACGGTGTCGCCCGCGGGCATCGGTTGGTCGGTCTTGGCGGCCGCCTTCTTCAGCGCCCAGGCGCTGGCGATCGAGTCGGTGGGGGCCCGGTGGTCGAACCCCGCTGTGCTGACATGGATGTTCCTGATCGCCGCGATCGTGATGGTGCCGATCGGCGGGCCCGTGCTGTGGCGCAGCGGCGCCCTCGGCGCCGAGGACGTGTTGGTGATCGCGTACGTCGGTGTGGTGACCGCGGGTCTTGCGTACTGGCTGTTCGCGGCGGGGGTCGGGGTCCTCGGAGCCGCTGTCGCGGTCACCATCAGCCTGCTCGAACCCGTCGGTGCCGTCATGTTGGCGGTGCTGTTCCTGAGGGAAGGGCAGTCCCTGGTGCAGTGGCTCGGGATTGTGCTGCTCATCGCATGTGTACCCGTTACGGCCTACACGCCGAAGAAGGTCGCGAGCATCCCGGCAATGCCGGAACCGGCGCATCGGTAGCAATACCTCCCGCCGCCGGGCGGAACGAGGGGAGTGATCGTGTCGGGTGGCGGTCCCGTTCTGCCCGAAATCGTCGGTGGCGCCGAATCGTGGCCGGGATTCATGGCCACATCCTCTCCGGCGTATGGCAGGATTGTCAACAATCAGAGAATCTGGCGTATCGAATGGATCATGGCAGAGTGTATGGCCCACCCGCTTTGCCCGGTTGGTGCCAGATTCGATCAGTACTGCTGAGCCGCAGATGATTTTGCAATGAGTGGCTACGGGGACTCGATCCCGACGTCGTCGCCACGATGTGACGTCCTCGCCTCATTGCTGCGGTGCCTGATTGTTGACAATATCCAAACGTAGTTTGGAGGTTCGATGGCGTTCAGCCGCAATTCAGGTGTCAATCCACCCGCGGGGATGGGGCGCCGCCGGGGAGGTCCGCCCGCGACGACGGTGAGAAGAACCCTCAGGACACCACAGCGGGCCGGCCGGGCGGCCGTACCCTCCACAAAGGCGGGCTACGGCAACGGCACCTGACGATGATCGCCCTCGGCGGCATCATCGGTGCCAGCTTGTTCGTCGGTAGCGGATCGGTCATTCACACTGCCGGACCGGCGGCCGTGCTGTCCTATGCCCTCGGTGGGGTGCTCGTCATCTTCGTCATGCGCATGCTCGGTGAAATGGCCACCGCCAAACCCACTCTCGGTTCGTTCATGGAGTACGCGCGAGAGGCGCTCGGTGAACGTGCCGGCTTCGTCGTCGGGTGGTTGTACTGGTATTTCTGGGTTGGTGTGGTCGCCTTCGAAGCCGTCGTCGGCGGCAAACTCCTCGGCGGATGGTTCCACGCACCGGACTGGGTATTCGCGCTGGTGCTCATGTTCATCCTGACGGCCACCAACTTGCTGTCGGCGCGCTCGTTCGGAGAGACCGAGTTCTGGCTCGCCTCGATCAAGGTCGCCACCATCATTGTCTTTCTCTCCGTCGGTGCGCTTTTCGTGCTCGGTCTCTGGCCCGGATCGCAGCTGTCGGTCGCCAACATCGGCAAACACGGCTTCATCGTCAACGGTGGGTTCTCGATCCTGCAGGGCGTCGTGGTGGTGATCTTCTCCTACTTCGGTGCCGAGATCGTGACGATGGCGGCCGCCGAGTCGGAACACCCCGCCAAAGCGGTAGCCAAGGCCACCAATACCGTGCTGTGGCGGATCCTGCTCTTCTACGTAGGATCCGTGGCGCTTTTGCTCATGATCACCCGGTGGGCCGAGATCCCCAGCAACTCCAGCCCGTTTGCGGCAGCCTTCGACAGGATCGGTCTTCCCGCGGCCGAGCAGATCATGAATGTTGTCGTGCTCACTGCAGCGTTGTCCGTCCTCAACTCTGGCCTCTACACCGCATCTCGGATGCTCTTCGCACTCGCGAATCGTGGATGGGCACCGAGCTGGGCCAAGGATTGCAACTCACGTGGCGTCCCCTGGAAGGCGATTCTGCTGAGCACAGTCGTCGGGTAGTCGCGATGCACTACGTCTCACCCGATCGGGTGTTCTCGTTCATCATGAACTCCGCGGGCGCGGTGGCCCTGTTCGTCTACGTCATCATCGCCCTGTCCCAGCTGAGCCTGCGCTCTCGCATGACCGACGACGAGAAAGCCGCACTGGGCCTGAAGGTGTGGCTCCATCCGTGGCTCGGGATTGTCACCGTGGTCGGGATCGGTGTCATCATCTTCTCGATGAGCCTGATCGAGAGCACACGGACCCAGCTGTGGCTGAGCCTCATCAGCCTCGCGGTGCTCCTGGTGGCCTATTCGATCACCCAGCGCGCGCACCGCCGCCGCGCCTGCAAGTAGGACTTCCCGGACGGTTCCGGCCTCCGTGCCGGTGGTCGCGCACTGCGCCCACCGGCACGGGTCAGTCGACCGGAAACACTGCCGACCGGATCTGCAGGGCGGCGGTCTCCATATGCAGGGTGATCAGGCGGCCGAATGTCGACCCCTCGGCGCGCCTGATGGCGTCGGCGAGGGTGTGATGATCGGTGATCCGATCTCGGGTTGCGTATTCGGTGCCTTCGAGGAGTGACAGGCACATGCGGGTTTCGACCACCAAGGTCCGGTGCGCCCGCGACAAACGGGGGCTGTGGGCCAGTGCGACGAGCTGCTCGTGGAATTCGATGTCGATCTCGGCGACCTCAGCGTCGTCGTGCCGGGCGATTGCTTCGGCCATCCGGTCCACGATGGCGTCCAACGAGTCTCCGGCGGCCGCGTGTGTGTTCGATCGGATGATCTCGAGTCCGGCGGCTCGCTCGATCGCCGCGCGCGTCCGGCAGATGTCGTCGACGTCCCCCGCGCTCAGGGTGGTGACGAACAGCCCCCGATTGCGGATGTTGACGAGAAGTTCTTCTTGAGTGAGGCGTTGGACAGCTTCGCGTAGCGGCCCGCGGCTGACGTCAAATTCGGCGGCAAGGTCTTGCTCGAACAGCTGCTGTCCGGGCCGCAGACGCCCTTCGGCGATCGCCGCGCGGAGACGCTCCGCCAGCATGGCCGGCATCGACTGCATGGGCAGCGGGGCGGAGGTTAACGCCGATATGTCGCCCATAGTGTCCGCCCTGCTCGCAAATCCCGGTTTCACAGCGAAACTAGCAGAGCGGCCCGAGCGGAGCGCTTACGCATCACTGTGCCCGCACCCCGGGTGAGGTGCGGGCACAGTGCAGAGCTGTCACTCGGGTACGGCGTGCCCGGGTCGTCCCGCCTGCGGGTCAGCAGAGGGAGGGTAGGTTTCGCGGAGTGTCGCGGCGACGTCCGGTGCGCACTCCTCGGTTTTCAGGGCCTCGAGCAACCTCCAGGCGAACTGTTCCGGTGTCATTCCGAACTTCTCGAAGACCCCGTCGTCCGGTGCTCGGCCGTACGGGGCCCAGCGGCAGGCGAACTGGATCAGTTCGGCACCTAGCGGTGGTGTGGTCTCGTCCGGACGTTGGCGCAAGAGCTGCAGCCGTTGGCGGCGGCGGACACGATAGGCGTCGAGTTGTGCACGGGTGAGGATGTTTTCCGGGTCGCCGGTGCGGGCACGGGGGCGGTCGATGGGCAAGGCGGGTTGCATCTCGGTTGTCCTGCGGGGGCCGGCTAGTGCGGGCCCACGTCCTCGGTCGACACCGCGGTGCCTCCACGGGAGGTGTTGAGAACGGACTTGCGGCGCCCGTACGCCAGATACACCACCAGTCCAACCGCGAACCAGCCCACGAACCGCAGCCACGTCTCCGGCTGCAGGAAGGAGATCAACCAGATCGAAAACGCGATTCCCACGAGAGGGATCACGGGCATCGCCGGGCACTTGAAGGGGCGCGGGATGTCGGGTCGACGGTAGCGCAGCACGATGACTGAGGCGCAGACGACGATGAAGGCAAGCAGGATGCCGATGTTGGTCAGTTCGGCGGCTTCCCCGATCGGCATGAAACCGGCGACCAGGGCGGAACCGACACCGACCACCCACGTGATGCGGGTCGGCACACGCCGAACCGGATGAGTCTTGGAGAACCACTTCGGCAGCAGGCCGTCCCGGCTCATCGAGAACCACACACGAGTGACGCCGAGCATGAAGGTGAACATGACCGTCAGCACGCCGATGATGCCTCCCACGGCAATGACACTGGCCACTCCGCCGAGCCCGACGGACGCGAAGGCGGTGGAGAATCCGCTGGTGGGGTTGATGTCGGTGTAGTTCTGCATGCCGGTCAGGACGAGGCATGCGCCGACATAGAGCACCATCGAGATGGCCAGCGAGTAGATGATCGCCTTCGGCATGTGCCGCTGGGCGTCCTTGCTCTCCTCGGCGGCGGTCGACATCGCGTCGTAGCCGAACACCGCGAAGAACACGGTGGCCGCCCCGGTCATCACGCTGCCCATCCCGGAGGGAGCGAACGGCACGTAGTTGCTGCTGTCGACGAAGAACGCGCCGACGATGATGACGAGGAGGACGACGGCGACCTTCAAAGCCACCACGACCATCTCGAACTTGGCCGCGGCCTTCATGCCGCGGGTGAGAAGGAACGCGATCAGCAGGCACAAGATCATCGCGAACAGGTCGACGCGGTGCCCCTCGCCGGTGCCGGGTGCTCCCATCATCCAGGCGGGCAGGTCGAGGCCGAATTGTTGGACGAGGAAGTTGAAGTATCCGGAGATGCCGATGGCGACCACGGCGACGATGGCCGTGTACTCGAGCAGGAGATCCCAGCCGATGAACCAGCCCACGATTTCGCCGAGTACGACGTAGCCGTAGGTGTAGGCGGAACCCGCTGTGGGGACCATTCCGGCGAATTCCGCGTAGGAGAAGGCCGCGGCGGCGCTGGCAATGCCGGCGAGGATGAAGGAGAGCAGGACTGCCGGGCCGACAGCGGGTATTCCGTTTGCGTCGTCGCCGTGAGCGACACTGCCGGCCAGCGAGAAGATGCCAGCTCCGATGATGCCGCCAACGCCGATGGCAGTGAGTTGCCACAGTCCCAGAACGCGCTGCAGCCCTCCACCTTCGGAGTTTTCGTCGGTTACCAGGTCGATGGGTTTGCGCCGGAATATGCCGGTGGATGGTCGCGCAGCAGCGGTGGCGGGACCGGGTTTGGTTGAGGTCATAGGGGGCTTCCTCTAGCAGTGACATGGACCACAGTTAGACGGATAGTCTGCAATACGGTTATACAAATGACAAGTCGCGAGGTTAAGGCTGGCCGAAAGGTGGCGGGACGTCGTTGCTGGCCTACGACGAGTCCGGCTAGCCGATGCACATGTGTGCAGATGTGACAGTGCCGGTGAAGGGGTGATCCGGCCGCCACCGGCGGTCGGTGAGTCGGTGAGAGTGTCGCCCCCGAGCGACCGACGCATCGGCGGTGCGGCGTGGGGTTGTCGATAGTGCTGGGCGCGGCCACGGACGCCATACAGACGCGACGAGCGGAACGCCGGTACACAGATGGCCCTGTGTGCCGGCGCCCCGCTCGGTCGTTGCTATCCGGTGGGTCAGAGGGAACGTCGGATCATCGATCCGCCGGCCATCACCATGTGGACGGAGTCGGTAAGGGCGGTGATGTCGTCGAAGGGACTTCCGTCGACGACCAGGAGGTCGGCGTGAGCGCCCGGTGCGACGATGCCCAGTCGCCCTTCCTCCTGGAGCAGACGTGCGCCCACCACGGTGGCGGAGCGGATCACGTCCACCGGCTTCTGCACCTGCGTGCGCAGGGTGAACTCGTCGAGCTGGCGGTCCTGCAGGGAGCCGAGCAGATCGGAGCCGAACGCGATGTTGATGCCGTTGCGGTGGGCGGTCTCGAGGCCTCGGAAGCTTGCCTCGAGAACCTCGGACACCTTCGCCTGCAGCGCGTCCGACAGCCCGGCGGCCGCGCCCTCCTTCGACAGGGCGTGATAGGTCACCAACGTCGGGACGATGAACGCGTCGTGTTCACGGAACAGGGCGGCGGTGGCGTCGTCGATGAAGTTGCCGTGCTCGATCGAGCGGACACCGTTGGTGACACCACGGGCGATGGCCTGCGGTGTGTACGCGTGACCGGCGGCGTAGCGGTTCGCCGCGCGCGCTTCCTCGACGATTGCGCGGATTTCCTCGACCGAGAACTGGGTGCTGTCGATGCGGTCGGTCGGTGACGTCGCGCCGCCGCTGAGCATGATCTTCAGGTGTGTGGCGCCCTTGCGCAGTTCGTCGCGGGCGGCGCGTCGGCATTCGGAGATCCCGTCGCAGATCCGGCCGAAGTCGGGGCAGCAGTAGTGGCTGCCCGGGGTGTCGTCGCCCGGGTGGCGGACATCGCCGTGACCGCCGGTCTGCGAGAGCGCCTTTCCGGCGTAGTGCAGCCGCGGCCCCTGAATCAACCCGGTCCGGATCCCGGCGGCGAGTCCGTGGTCGGCGCCGCCACAGTCGCGGACGGAGGTGAACCCGCGGCGCAGCATCCGGTTCAGTTCGGCGGCGGCGTGCAAGGTGGCGTACGACGGGGCCATCCGGGGGAGGGCGGACAGGTCCGCGGTGGCCGCGGTGACGTGCACATGCGCATCGATCAGACCGGGCATGAGGGTGCGTCCGCGCAGGTCGATCGTCTCGGCCCCTCGGTAGCTGACTTCGCCACCGCCGACTTCGGTGATGACACCGTCGGTGACGAGGACGCGACGGTCCGGGTGGAGGGTTCCCGCGTCCGGGTCGAGCACGGACGCGTTGGTGAACAGCCAGGTGCGGTTGGTATCTGCGGTGGTAGCCATGAGCTAAGTCTCGCTTTCGAATGCGTTGTGGCAGTTACCGGTCGACGGTGAGAGCGGGATCGCGGTCGGTGTTTCCGTTGTCTGCTAATGAGGACTTGGAGGGCAGGTGGACCGATCCGGAGATGTCCTCGAGAGTGCGGCCCTTGGTGGAAGTGCCGAAGATGGTGATCGCGAGGCCGCCGAAGAGCAGTGCTCCCGCGGTCATCAGGAAAACACCGGTGAAGCCGATGATCGGGTAGGTCGCCCCGATGATCAGCGGGGCGCTGATGCCGCCGATGCGGCCGAACCCGGACGCCACGCCCATGCCGCTGGCGCGGATCTCGGTCGGGTACACCTCCGGGGTGTAGGCGTAGATCGACGAGTAGACGCCGTTCATGAAGAACGAGAGCAACGCTCCCCACAGCATGACCAGCGCCGAGACGCCGGACTGGGACATCATGTAGGCGGCCATCGCGCCGCCGGTCAGATAGATGGCGATCGTCCACTTGCGGTCGAGTTTGTCGTTCAGATAGGCGGCTGAGTAGTAGCCGGGGATCTGGGCCAGGTAGATGACGATCGAGTAGCTGAAGCTCTTCGTGATCGTCAGGCCGCCGGCGACGAGCAGGGTCGGAATGAAGGTGAAGAATCCGTAGAACGCGAACGTGATGACCAGCCAGAGCATCCACAGCGTCGAGGTGCGGTGCGCAAGGCCGGGCCGCCACAGCGCCTTCAATCCTTGCATGGCCGTCAACCGTTGTAGCGCAGAGGTATTGGCCGAAGTCTCGGCGACGGTGGACGCCTCGACGGGGGGAAGTTCACGGCCCAGATGCTTGACCGCCCGGCGTTCGATGTCCTCGACGACCAGACGTGCTTCGTCGACCTTGCCGACCGACAGTAGGTACCGCGGGGACTCGGGGACCGAACGCCTCCACCACAGCAGCATCACCAGCGGAACGGCGCAGAGCAGGTGCGCGATGCGCCAGCCATCCTCGCTGATCGGGATGATGAACCGTCCCAGCAGCGCTGCCCCGACGTATCCGAAGGAAAAGAATCCGGCGAGGGCTCCGACGAATCGACCGCGGAGCCGGCCCGGGGCGAATTCGGAGAGGAAGGCGGGGATTATCGACGACTCGGCGCCGGTCCCGATGCCCGCGATCAGTCGGGCGATGAAGAAGAATTGCCAGGTCGGGGAGAAGGCGGCGAGCAGGGTGGCTAGGCCGTAGATCCCGAGCGCCCACATCATGACCTTGCGTCGTCCGAAGCGGTCGCCGAGCATGCCGGCCGATACCGCACCGAACAGGTATCCGATCAGGGTCGAGCTGCCGATCAATCCGGCCTGGAATCCGGTCAGGTGCCATTGATCTTTGATAGCGGGGAGGACGAACGCCAGGATCGCGACGTCGAGTCCGTCGAATGCGAGTCCGAGGCCGCCCATCGCGAGAAGGCGCTGATGTGGGCGTGAGAAGGGAACGCGTTCCATTCGGGCGAGTAGGTCTGACATGGCAGTTTCCTCTGCGTAAAGGGTGGAGGCCGAAGTCGTGTTCGGTGCGAAAAGCTATGGGCGAGCGAGATTCGCGGCTCGTGTTGCGGAGACCACACGAACCTCTCTGCAATGTATAGTTCACAGAGTAGTTCAATGCAATACTCATTGCATAGGGTTTCCGGGAACGAAACGAGGCAGACGTGGACGCGGATCGGAGGACCCAGTGCAGCGGACCTGCGTGGCAAAGTCGCCCGATGGCGGTGGTCGGTGGGAGGGTGGGGGACATGAGTGAGGTCAGAGAATGGCTGGCGGTCCTGCGTGAGGGGACTCAGGCGACGCCGAAGATCGGCCAGGTCTTGGATCTGATCGCCAAACAGCCCCGGATGGCCTCGTACGCGTCGGCATCCGCCATTGCCGAGACGGCCCGTGTCAACACCGCGACAGTGGTTCGAGCGGCGCAGGCGCTCGGATTCGAAGGCTGGCTGGCGCTGCGGGCTGAGGTGCGCTCGAGATATCTCGCGTCGCTCTCGGCTACCGAGGTCTCCGCCGAACATGCCGAACTCGGGGTGCATCCAGCGTCCTCCGCCGTCCGGCAGGATGTCGCGAATCTGGGACTGTTCGCTCGTGGTCTCGACCTCGATGTCATCGAGCGCTTCGCCACCGCCATCTCTGGAGCGGATCGGACCGCGGTGGTGACCACCGGCAGCTACATCGCGGTCGCCGCCCCGCTCGCTCACCTCGGTGCGGTGATGGGCTATCCGATCGCGATGGAAACTCGTGGCGGTACCCATCTGGCCAACGTCATGAGTTCGATGAAACCGGAAAGTTGCTTCGTGGCAATCAGTTTCTGGCGGCTGCACGCCGAGATTCTCAAGGCGGCGCGCTCGGCCGCGCGGCGCGGTGCGACAGTCTGTGTGATCACCGACAGCGTGTCCACGCCGCTGACCGAGGTCGCCGATCACGTCGTTGTCGTGTCCTCGGAAGGCGGTAGCTGGTTCCCCTCCATGACAGCCGGCGTCTGTGCAGTCAACGCTGTATTGACCTCGCTCGAACAGCAGGGCGGCCAAAAGGTTCAGGACGCGATCGCCGACATGGAACACACCTGGGCCGAACTCGGGCTCTACGACATCTAGCCCCTGATCTGGGCGTCGAGGCGCCCGCGATGGGCGTTGTGGCGCCAGAGGCGCCCGAAGGCTGAACTCAGTCGGAATGAGAACCTCCGGCGAATCGGGGAAAACTCTGGTCAACACTCACGCTCTGTTGTACTGTATAACCGTAATACCGACAAGGTTGTGAGGTCCCGCTAGGCGCACCGTCGACACAGATCGACGGGCCCACCCCGCCCTCGGCGACGTCCGCATTAACGGACTCGACGCGTCTGTCCATGGCGTCGACTGATCGGAATATCAACGGCGCTATTCCGATCAGTCCATTCCTCCACGGCGCGGGCCAACAACCCGCCCCTTGACCTCGAACACTGCGACACCCATCCCAAGGAGAACTGCCATGAATCTGGCCGACTACGACGCCCTGAGCTTCGACTGCTACGGAACCCTGATCGACTGGGAAGCCGGCATCGCCGCCGTCCTCGCTCCGTGGGCGAAGGATGTCGGACGGGTGCTGACCGACGAGGAACTGCTCCTCGCCTATGCAGAGAACGAGGCCCAGGCCGAACGCGACATGCCTGATGCGCTCTACTCGGCGATCCTCGCCGACGCCTTCCGCCGCACCGGCGAGAAGCTGGGCAAGGAAGTGACCGACGAATGGGCGGCCAAGCTCGGCGCATCGGTTCCCGACTGGCCGGCCTTCCCCGACTCCACCGAGGCTCTCGCTTCCCTCGCGAAGGACTACAAACTGATCATCCTGTCCAACGTCCACCGCGAGGGCTTCGCCGGCAGCAACGCCCGACTGGGAGTCGAGTTCGACACGATCATCACCGCCCAGGACGTCAAGGCTTACAAGCCCGCACCGAACCACTTCGAGGCCCTCGACGACGCACTCGAGGAACTGGGAGTCCCCCGCGAGCGTCTCCTGCACGTGGCTCAGAGCCTCTTCCACGACCACGTGCCCGCCAAGCGCCACGGACTGCCATCGGTATGGATCAACCGTCGCCACGACCGCCCGGGCTGGGGCGCCACCCCCGAGCCTTCCGACGAGTACACCTACGATCTCGAATTCCCGACCATGGAAGGGTTCGCCGCCGCCGCACGTGCGGCTAAGAACGGATAGAACTGCCCGATCGAACTGGGGCAGCGAACACTTGCTCCCTCGTCGACCGAACTCAGTAGAGGCTCGAGTCGGCGAGGGAGCCGAGCGGGAGCTCCGTGAAGCCGACGGCCCGCGAACGCAACGGGGACCAGGAATGCGTAGTCGAGCCATTCACTCGGCCTAGCCGAAGCTGCCCCGAGTTTGTGAACTCTCCACCGACACAACGACTCTTCCGCTCCTTCGATAAGTCAATTGGAGTGTCCACCCGATGGTGCGCAAAACCCCCCACGCGGATATCGCCCATCGCATCACCGTCATCCCCGGTGACGGCATTGGACGAGAGGTAGTGCCAGCGGCCACGACTGTCCTGGACGCAGTTTCTGCCCAGCACGGATTCGGCCTCTCGTGGGACGAGAAGAACTGGGGAAGCGGCTTCTACAAGAAATATCGCAGAATGATGCCGATCGATGCCATCGATCAGATGGCCAGAACAGATGCGGTGCTGCTCGGAGCCGTCGGCGATCCCGACATCAGCGACGTCGAGACGTTGTGGGGGACTCTCATCCCGATCAGACGGCAGTTCGATCAGTACGTCAACCTCCGCCCGATCCGATCGCTGCCCGGAGCCCGATCACCGTTGTGCAGCGGCGCCGATATCGATCTCGTGGTCGTCCGGGAGAACGTGGAGGGGGAGTACTCCGAGGTCGGAGGTCGCAGCTACCGCGGAACCGGCCACGAATCGGCGTACCAGCAGGCGATTTTCACCCGGCACGGAATCAGCCGTCTAACGCACTATGCATGCCGGCTTGCGAGCCAACGGCGTGGAAGAGTTGCCTCCGCCACGAAATCTGATGGGCTCATCCACACGATGACCTTCTGGGACGAGATCGTCCAGGAAGTCGCCGAGCAGCATCCTGAGCTGCAATTGAACAGCGCACATATCGATACCCTGGTGGCGGCGATCCTGACGGATCCCGAGCAATTCGATGTCATCATCGCCTCGAATCTTTTCGGTGACATCCTCAGTGGCATCGCAGCAGCAGTTGTCGGATCGGTCGGTGTCGCCCCCAGCGCAAATCTGAACCCAGAACTTCGGTACCCCTCGATGTTCGAACCAGTGCACGGGTCGGCACCCGATCTGGCCGGAAGGGGAATCGCCAATCCCACCGGAGCGATATGGGCGGGTTCGATGATGCTCGAACACCTAGGTCACCGTCAGGCCGCCGAAACAGTGGTCGAGGCGCTGACAGCTGTGATCGCGGCTGGGACCTGTACACCCGATCTCGGCGGCACCGCCACCACAAGCGAATTCACTGCCGCCGTTGTAGCTGAAATACACGACGGCGGTCAGAGCCCCATACTCGCGCAATCGAAGAGGTCTACGGAGTTCGGGAGGGTATGTCCGAGAGGGATCGCCGACACCTGAGTATCCAGTCGCATGGAAGACGGACGGGCTAGCGGCTGCGTTCGGAGATCGACTATCTGATGTAATACGGGCGTCATAGTTGAAGTACCGTCGACTATCCGGATTTCTGGACAGCGCATTTGGCGCATGGTCGGGATTGTCCGCTGAGTGTCTTATCGCCGCAGGGTCGGCGTCGAGAGTCAAGTGCGTATTTGATTGGCCGCGCGACAGCAGAGCAGAGAAAGAAAGAAAGGGGTGTTCACCTATGGCGAGCCTTGATGCAGGCCTTGGTAGCTCGATGAACTGACTGGCTGTCAACGGAACCCGAAAATTGACCCCTTTCCGGCAGGCGGGTTCAAGGGCGGATTCGAGTAGTCGTCGCAACACTGACGGTTCATGGTGCCAGACCTTCGGCGAAAACCTGTGCCGGTGTTCGCCAGTCGAGGTTCTTGCGTGGTCGGTTGTTCAGACGCTCCTCGACTTCGCGCAGCACCTCGGGTCCGTGGACGGACAGATCGGTGCCCTTCGGGAAATACTGCCGAAGCAATCCGTTCGTGTTTTCGTTCGTGCCACGCATCCAGGGTGAGGCGGGGTGAGCGAAGTAGACGCCCTCGGCGAACAGATGGCCGAACAGATCATGGCGCGCCATCTCCGCACCCTGATCCCAGGTGATCGTCCAACGCGCGTGCTCGGGGATCTGCTCGAGCAGCGCACCTGAGGCCGCGGCGAAGGGC
>Ga0247825_10002274_pt1 | contig 12704 bp, 10 predicted proteins | sample 13C_Vanillin_Day_FD_194413 | JGI IMG/M metagenome (GOLD analysis project Ga0247825, IMG submission 194413) | Soil microbial communities from agricultural site in Penn Yan, New York, United States - 13C_Vanillin_Day48 | ecosystem: Environmental > Terrestrial > Soil > Agricultural land | place...
CCCAGGCACCCCCGCCGCAGGCCGCCCCCACCCCCTCCTCGGGCGGAGGCAGCGTCGACCGGATCGCCGCGCTGAAGGATCTCGGAGAACTCAGAGCCCAAGGTGTGCTCACCGAAGCCGAATTCAGCGCCGAGAAGGCGAAGATCCTGGCGTCCTAGGACGACCCCGGCAGTCGCCTACTTCATCCACGGCATGAAGGTCGCGAAGCCGGTGGCGACCACCCGCTGATACGACGACCCGATGACGCGGGCCAGCACGTCGAGGGCCTTCGCCTCCCAGCCGATGATCACCCGGGCTTTCCCCTTGCGGACTCCGTCGAGGATCGACTTCGCGGCCATCTCCGGCGAGTGCAGGGCCAGCCGCTTGTCGAAAAAGTCCGCGAAGGTCTGTGCGTCCTCGTCCTCGGCGACAGTGGCGTTGCGGGCCACGGCGGTCTTGATGCCTCCGGGATGCACGCAGGTCACCTCGACGGGGTGCTTGGCGATCAGCATCTCCTGCCGCAGCGACTCGGTGAAGCCGCGCACGGCGAATTTCGCGGCGTTGTAGGCGCTCTGGCCCGGCACGGCGATCAGCCCGAACAGGCTCGAGATGTTGACGACGTGCCCGTCGCCGGACGCGATCAGATGTGGCAGAAAGGCTTTGGTCCCGTTGACGACGCCCCAGAAGTCGACGTCGATGATCCGCTCGATGTCCTTGAACTTGGACTTCTCGACGTTGCCGTTGTAGCCGATGCCGGCGTTGTTGTAGACCTGGTGGACCGTGCCGAACGTTGCGACGACGGAGTCTGCGTATTCCAGCATCTCTTCCCGTTCGGCGACGTCGATTCGGTCGGACCTGACCTCCGCGCCCAGCGCCTTGGCCTGGCGGACGGTGTCGGCGAGTCCGACGGTATCGACGTCGGAGAGGGCGAGCCTTGCGCCCCTCTTCGCGAGATCGAGGGCGAGGGCCCGGCCGATGCCGGATCCTGCTCCGGTGACGACGGCGACTTTTCCTTCGAACGTGCTCATGTGGATGCAACCTTTGCTGTGTCGGGGTGAATTTCCTGGATGTGACGGCGCAGTGCCGCGCCGAGGTCGGTGACCGCCTCGCGTGCCTCGGCGAGGAGGCTGACCTGGAGGTGGAAGTCGTGCCACAGGTCGTCGAACCGGCGATGGTGGAGGACGCCCGCCGCAGCGGCGACGGCTGCTTCGATCTTCTCCGCGTCGACGGAGATCGGATCGTCGCCGGCCGTGTGCATGACGATCGGCGGCAGACCTGTCATGTCGCCGTACACCGGGGAGATGCCGGGCGATCTCGGATCGTGCTGTCCGGCATAGCGCGGGGCCCATTCGGCCGTCATGGACGGCAGGATCAGGGGATCGCGCAGCACCGGTCGCGACCGGTCGACGTCGATCGCGAGGTCGGCCCACGGGCAGATCAGGCCGAGTGCGGCCGGGGCGGGGAGGCCGCGGTCACGCAGTGCCGTCGCGAGCGCCAGCGTCAGTCCGCCGCCGGCGGAATCCCCCGCGACGACGGTGGTGTCCGCGTCGAGGCCGTCGTCGAGTAGCCGGGAGTAGACCGCGACCATTTCCTCGAGGGCAATCGGGTAGCGGGATTCCGGCGAGCGTGAGTAGTCGGGGATCACCGCCGTCGTCCCGGCGGCTGCGGCGAGGTGCGCGACCAGGCCGCGGTACCCCTTCGCGCTTCCGAGGGCGTATCCGCCACCGTGGAGGTAGATCAGCGTCCCCCCGGTGGTGTGCGCCGGCCGCACCCGCACGACGGGGACGCCGGCGACCGTGTCGCGCTCGAACCGGGTGCCACGAGGCGGGCGGGCGGCGGCCGTCACCATTTCGACCATGAGGCGCTTCGCCCCGACGGGCACGCGGTGGGACGCGAACAGGGGGCGTGCGCTGCGCAGGCAGGCCCGGATGGCACCTCGGCTGACGTTCCTCATGCCGGCGCGCCGAACTGCAGAATTCCGTCGTGAACAGGGTCGTCGAGGAGCATCGTGGAGTCCTTCTCGTAGTGCATGAGAACCTTCCACGGCTCCGCGGACCCCTGGCGGGGCATGACGTCCTTACCGCGCTGCACGTACCCGGACTGCAACTGATCGAGCATGCCGATGTCCATCGCGGAGTTCTCGACGTCGCGGGGCGTCGCGACGGTGTGACCGACCTCGTCCATGTACCGGAGGAGCCGGCACAGGTAGGCGCCCGCGATATCGGACTTCAGGGTCCACGGCGCGTTGGTGTAGCCGAAAACCCATGCCAGGTTGGGGATTCCCTCGACGAGCACGCCCTTGTAGGTCATCTGACCGTGCAGCGGACGGGGCTGCCCGTCCACGGAGAGTTCCATTCCGCCGAGCATCTGGATCTTCAGGCCGGTGGCGGTGACGACGACGTCCGCCTCCAATTCCAGGCCCGACTTCAGCAGGATGCCCTTCTCGGTGAACGTGTCGATGTGATCGGTGACGATCGACGCGTCTCCCGACGACAGCGCGGTGAAGAGGTCCGCGTCCGGCACCGCGCAGAGGCGCTCGTCCCACGGCATGTAGTTCGGCGTGAAGTGGCTCATGTCGAATCCGGGGCCGAGGCGTCGTCGCACCTGCCAGAGCAGGAATCGGCGCATTTGCCGCGGCCACCGTCGGCACGCCAGGTACAGCCCGCGCTGGAGGGCGATGTTGCGCTTGCGGCCGAACGAATACACCCACTCGGCGGGCAGGAATCGGCCCAGCACCTCGGAGATCTTGTCGAGGGCGGGGATCGAGAAGACGTACGACGGCGAGCGTTGCAGCATGGTCACGTGCTCTGCATCGCCGGCCATCGACGGGACCAGCGTGACGGCGGTGGCGCCGCTGCCGATCACGACGACCTTCTTACCGGTGTAGTCGAGGTCCTCCGGCCACTGCTGTGGGTGGACGCACCGGCCCCGGAATCGGTCCGTGCCCGGGAAGTCCGGCAGGTGGCCGGCGTCGTAGTCGTAGTAGCCGGTGCAGCTGACCAGGTACCCGCAGGTGTAGGTGCGGATGTCGCCGGTCGCCTCGTGCAGGGCGGTCACCGTCCAGCGTTCCTCGGCTGTCGACCAGTCCGCCCCGACGATCTTCAGGCCGTAGCGGATCTTGTCCTCGATGCCGAACTCCCGCGCGGTGTCCGCGATGTACCGGCGGATCGACGCACCGTCCGCGAGCACCTTCGAGTCACGCCACGGCCGGAACTTGTAGCCGAACGTGAACATGTCGGAGTCGGAACGAATACCGGGGTAGCGGAACAGGTCCCACGTACCGCCCAGCCGCTCGCGGCGCTCCAGCACCGCGATGCTCTTGTGGGGGAACTCGGCCGTCACCTGGCAGGCCGTTCCGATGCCGGACAGTCCGGCACCGATGATCAGAACGTCGAAATGTGTCGTGCTCATGGCTTCCTCGCGCTTCTGCCTGCTGGATTCGCAGGATGGGGTACAAACAGAATGACTGTGTGCCACGTCACAGGTCTTGACACTTTCGGACATGCTTTTAGCATTTCCCGACATCGTTTCCGGCGAGAGGAGAGAGTTGACCCCGTGGGAAGTCTGATCCGGGCCACGAACCTCTGGGGGTACGGCGACCTGATGCGGGAGCTGGGCGCCGACCCGGAGTCGTCCCTCGCGCGCTTCCACATTCCACCGGGAGTCGAGCACGAGGAGGACGCGTTCGTGTCGTTCGAGGCGGTCGTGCACGTGCTGGAGGCCGGCGCCGCCGACCTGGGCTGCCCGGACTTCGGGCTCCGGCTCTCGCACTGGCAGGGCCTGGACATCCTCGGGCCCGTCGCCGTGATCGCGCGGAACGCCCAGACCGTGCACGGCGCATTCGAGGCGATCGCCCGCTACTTCTACGTGCACTCGCCCGCCCTGAAGCTGACCGTCGAGCCGCGCACCGCAGGCGACGTCCGGTTCGTCTACGAGATGACGGAACCGTCGCTGCCCTATCTGCCTCAGGGATACGAGCTGGCGATGGCCAACGGCGTCCGCATCCTTCGGCTACTCGGCGGCCCGGACGCGCGTCCCTCGCTGATCTCGTTCGTGCACGACCAACTCGGGTCGGACGCCGCCTACCGCGGCGCGCTGGACTGCCCCGTCCTGTTCGGTCAGACGTGGTGCGGGTTCGAACTGCCCCGAGTCCTGGCGGACCGGCGGATCGACAGCGCAGATCCGGAGACCCGGCGCATCGCCACGAAATACCTGGAAACGCATTACCTGCCGAGCACCGCGGCGCTGTCCGAACGCGTGGCCGAGTTGGCCCGGCGTCTGCTGCCCACCGGCCACTGCAGCGCTGAGGCCATCTCCGACCAACTGTCGATGCATCCGCGCACGCTGCAACGGCGGCTGGCCGAGGAGGGTGTGCGATGCCAGGACCTCATCGAACGGGAACGTCGCGCCCAGGCGGCGAGATACCTCGCCGAACCGGGATTTCATCTCGGCCAGATCGCGGGACTGCTCGGCTATACCGAACAGAGCACCCTCAACCGTTCCTGCAGGCGGTGGTTCGGGAAGACGCCGAGGCAGTACCGGGCCGACCTGCACCCGTGAGTACTTATTAACCGCGGGCGGTTAATAAGTACTCACGGGCGGCGGAGCCGCACGGGCTACTTGACGCCGCCGGCGGTGAGGCCGGACACGATGCGCCGCTGCAACAGCAGCACGATGATGACGAGCGGGATGGTCACGACCGTTCCCGCTGCCATCACGGACGTGAACGGCTCCTCGTGCGGCTTGCTGCCCGCGAATTGTGCGATGGCGACGGTGGCCGGCTGGGTCACGTCGTTGGACAGCTGACTGGAGATCAGGTACTCGTTCCACGACGCGATGAACGCGAGGATCGCGGTGGTGAACAGTCCCGGCGCGGCCAAGGGCAGCAACACCATTCGGAAGGCCTGCCGCCTGCTGGCCCCGTCGATTCGGGCGGCCTCCTCGAGTTCCCACGGCAGTTCCTTGAAGAACGCGGTGAGGGTGTAGATGGTGAGGGGCAGCACGAACGAGATGTTCGGGATGATCAGCGCCTGGTAGGTGCCGAACCAGCCCATCGACGTGAACAGCTGGAACAGCGGTGTCAGGACGGCGACACCCGGGAACATCGACGCCGCCAGGATGATTCCGAGGACGACGTGCTTTCCCCGGAACTGCAGTCGCGCCAGCGCGTACGCGGTGCCGACTCCGACGACCAGACCGATCGCGGTGGTGACGGCGCCGATGATCGTGCTGTTGACGAGTGCCCTGGCGAAGTGGTTGCCCGCCTCCGTCGAGAACACGCTCGCGAAATTCTCCAGCGTGACGTGGGTGGGCCACGGGGTGGTGTCGAACGTGTAGTCGGAGTGGCGGAAGGCGGTGACCACCATCCAGTAGACCGGGGCCAGACCCCAGACGACGATCACCGCCAGGCCCAGGTAGGTGCGGATGGAGGCGAGCGACGGTGCCCGGCGCCGGCGTGCCACCGCGGCACGGGGGATCCCCGGTGTGACGACTGCTGTGGACATGGATCAGGCCTTTCGCTGCTGCTCTTGGGTGTCGATCACGTTGACGCCCATCACCTTCACCAGTACGTAGGCGACGGCGAAGATGAACAGGAACGTGATCGTGGAGAGGGCGGACGCGCTGTTGAATCCCTGGCGCATCTGGTCGATCACCAGGATCGACAGCGTGGTGGTGGCGGTGCCGTCGCCGCCACCGCCGCCGGTGAGGATCGCCGGGAGGTCGTAGATCCGCAGGACGTCGAGCACCCGGAAGAGGACCGCCACCAGGATGGCCGGCTTGATGAGGGGCAATGTGATCGACCGGAATCGTTGCCACGCATTGGCGCCGTCCATCCGCGCCGCCTCGTACACCTCGGCGGGCACCATCTGCAGTCCGGCGAGGATCAGCAACGCCACGAACGGTGTGGTCTTCCAGGCGTCGGCGATCACGACGGCGAACCGGGCGGGCCACGTGTCACCGGTCCACAGGATTTCCGTGCCGAGCAGTTTGTTGGCGATGCCGTCGTAGGCGAAGACGAAGTACCACAGCTTCGCGGTGACGGCGGTCGGGATGGCCCACGCCACGAGAATGCTGGTGCGCAGCAGTGCCCGACCGCGGAACGCCCGGTTCATGATGGTGGCGAACCACAGTCCCAGCGCGACCTCGATGGCGACGGTGACGACGGTGAAGAACACGGTGACCCACATCGACTGCCAGAACAGCGACCCCAGCGTGCCGCCGGGGCAGGACACCGACGCTCCGGTCGTGTCGGTGCACCGCTGGAACAGCCAGTGCGTGTAATTCGACAGACCCGCGAAACCCTGGTCGACGAACTTGCCGGTGGCGGGATCGATCGTCGGGTCCTTGAACAGCGACATCACCATGGCACTGACCACCGGGTACAGAACGACGATGCCCAGCAGGATCATGGTCGGCAGGATCAGGAACATCGCCGCCTTGCTGCGGCCCTTCCGCGGTCGCGCGCCCTGCGGTTCGCCGGATCTCGCGCCGTCCCGACGTGGGGGAGCGGGCGTCTTCTCGAGTGAGAGTTCGTGAACGGTCATCGGCTGTCTCCTCTAGGACCCGGCCGCGGCGATCGCGGACTGGATGTCGGCGGCGGCCTGGTCCACCGTCTTCTCGCCTTTGATCGCGGCGTAGGCGTTGTTCTGCACGGCCCGGGTGACCGCGGGATAGAACGGGGTGACCGGCCGGGTCACGGCGTTCTCGATCGACGTCTTCAACGTGGGGAGGTACGGGTACTGCTCGATCAGTTCCGGGTCGTCGTAGACGTCGGCGCGGACGGGGGCGAGCGATCCCTGCGACAGGAAGAATGCCTGTGACTTCTTCTCCAGGAAGAACTTCAGGAAGTCCGAGGCGGTCGCCTTGTGCTCGGAGTACACGTTGATCGCGGCGCTGTGCCCGCCGAGTGTCGAGTGACCGGGTCCGCTCTTCCCCGGCAGCGGCGCCACCGCGAACTTGCCCGACACTGCGGAACTGCCCTGACCGTCCATCAGGCTGTACGCGTACGGCCAGTTGCGCATGAACAGCAGGTCGCCGCTCTGGAACGCCTGCCGTGCCTGCTCCTCCTGGAACGTGACGGACTCGCGGGGGATGGCACCCGAACGGTAGGCGTCGACGAGCGATTGGAGGCCCGCCTTGGCTTCCGGGGTGTTCATCGTCGGGGTCACGCCGTCCGGTCCGAGGATCGACCCGCCCGCGGTGTTGATGGCCTCGGACGCGTTGACGGTCAGCCCCTCGTACTTGGCGTACTGCCCGGCGTAGCAGCCGATTCCGGCGTGCTGTGCCGTCCCGCACGCGCCGAGGAGTTCGTCCCAGGTGGCAGGCGGATGATCCACCAGGTCGGTGCGGTAGTAGAGCAGGGCGCCGTCACTGGTCTGCGGGGCCGCGTACAGGACGTCCCCGTACGTGGCCCCCGCGACCGTCGCGGGAAGCAGGCCGGACGTGTCGATCGCCATCGGGCCCTCGAGCGGTTGCAGCCATCCGCGGGCCGCGAATTCGGCGGTCCACACGACGTCGACGACGGCGACGTCGTACCCGGAGTCGCGGGACTGGAAGTGCTGCACCAGGTCCTCGTGCTGCTGGTCTGCCTGGTCGGACTGTTCCTTGAACGTCACCTCCTCCCCGGGATGGGTGGCGTTCCACTCGTCGATCAGCGGCCGGATGACGTTCGAGTTGTCCTTGCCCTGCACGTAGGTGATGGGTCCGCGGCCGTCGAGGTTCTCCTTCTCCGCCTGCGCGGCGGCGTCGAGGCCCTGATCGGCGCAGGACGTCGCCGCGAACAGGACGCCGACGGCCACCGCGCAGGCGGCGACGCGCTTCATCGTGATTCACCCGCGCCCGGTTCCGACAGCCACACCGCGGCGTCGGACGGGAGAACTCCGCCGGTGATGTCGGCGACCGAACCGAGTACGACGGTCAGTCCTTCGGGCAGTGTGATCGGTTCGGCGCCGGTGTTCACCCAGCACTGCACTGTGCCGCGGGTGAACGCGAGCACGTCCCGGGGAGTGTCGAGCCACTCGACGGCATGCGGGGTGTCGAAGAATTCTCGTCGCAGTTCCAGCGCCTCGCGGTACAGCGTGAGGAACGACTCGGGGTGGCCGGCCTGCGCTTCCGCGGTGTGCGGGGCCCAGTGCCCCGGCTGCGGAAGCCACGTGTCCTCCTCCGCGTCGAACGGGGAGAAGCCGTACGGCACTGCGTCGTTCGACCACGGGATCGGAACCCGGCAGCCGTCCCGGCCGCGGTCGGTGAAACCGGTCTGGAACCACGTCGGATCCTGCCGGACCTCGTCGGGAAGGTCCTCGACCTCTTCCAGTCCGAGTTCCTCGCCCTGGTAGATGTATGCGGTGCCCGGCAACGCCAGCTGCAGCAGCGCGGCCGCGCGGGCACGACGCCGACCCAGTTCGTGGTTCGGTTCCTCGAGCGCCCAGCGGGCCCGCTCCCAGTCGGTTTCGACCAGGTGGTCGGGCTGTGAGCGCGAGTAGCGGGTGACGGTGCGGGGAACGTCGTGGTTGGAGAGCACCCACGTGGCGGGTGCGCCGACGGTGGCCGCCTGCTCGAGCGCGTCGTCGATCACGGCGCGGATGCTCACAGAACGCCAAGGGGCGCGCAGGAAGTCGAACTGGAACGCGGTGTGCAGCTCGTCGGGGCGCAGGTACCGGGCCAGGCGGTCGTTGCCGGGCACCCAGGCCTCGGCGACGAAGACGCGGTCGGCGTAGGTGTTGGCGACGGCCCGCCAGCCCCGGTACACCTCGTGGACGGCATCCTGATCCCACGCGGGGTGGGGGTCGGTGTGCTGCGAACCGGGAAGGCGCTCACCGGCATCGGGGAGTGCGGGATCCTTGGCCAGGCCGTGGGCGACGTCGATCCGGAAACCGTCGACGCCCTTGTCGAACCAGAAGCGCAGGATGTCCTCGAACTCCGCCCGGACCTCGGGGTGCTCCCAGTTGAGGTCGGGCTGGGCGGGAGCGAAGAGGTGCAGGTACCACTCGCCGGTGTCCAGGCGGCTCCATGCGGGACCGCCGAACGCGCTCTGCCAGTCGTTGGGCGGCTCGTCGCCTGCCGGACCGCGGCCCGGGCGAAATATGTACCGGTCGCGTGCCCCGGGCTCGTCGCGGAGGGCGGCCTCGAACCAGCGGTGCTCGCTGGAGGTGTGGTTGGGCACGATGTCGAGGATCACGCGGATCCCCAGCTCGTGGGCCTCGGCGATGAACGCCTCCCCCTCCGCGAGCGTGCCGTACGACGGCTCGATGTCACGGAAATCGGCCACGTCGTAGCCGGCGTCCGCCATCGGCGACGGGTACCAGGGATTGATCCACACGGCGTCGACGCCGAGGTCGGCGAGGTAGGGCAGCTTGGAACGCAAGCCGGTGAGGTCGCCGATGCCGTCGCCGTTCCCGTCGGCGAAGCTGCGGATGTAGACCTGGTAGACGACGGCCGTCTTCCACCAGGCTTCTGGGTGCCGGCTCGCGACGGTGGTTGCGGTCGACTCCACGGACTGGGTCATCGAATCTCCTCGGTGGGGGGATGGGATGGGGGAATGTGATGCGTAAACGTTTGCGTAAAGAGCGTGAGGCACGTCACAGGTGCCTGTCAACTCGAGCAGTGAGATTTCTTTTGCGCACTTCAGCGCCACGGATTCTGTGAGGATTCAACGCAAATATTTGCGTTGCTCGCTTACTGTGGGAACGTGATCCCCAAGCAGTCCGTCAACATGGCCGACGTCGCGCGCCGCACCGGCGTCTCGATCGCCACCGTCTCGCGCGCGTTGCGCGGCGAACGCGGCGTCTCCGAGGCGACCCGATTGCGAATTCAGAGGGCCGCCGACGAGTTGGCGTACGTCATCTCACCCGAGGCGTCGAACCTGTCGGGTGGCGCGACGGGCCGGGTGGCCGTCGTGGTGCCGTGGATCGACGCCTGGTTCTACTCGCGGATTCTCGCCGGCATCGAACACGAACTCCGCGCCGCGGACCTGGACGTGTTGCTGTACTGCCTCGAGGAGTCGTCCCAGCGCGAATCGTTCTTCGAACGGCTTCCCTTGCGCCGCAAGGTCGATGCCGTCATCGCCGTGGCGTTTCCTCTCACCGGGCCGGAGCGGGCGCGGCTCGAGGAGATGGATGTGACCGTGGTCGTCATCGGCGCGCACGCCGGCGAGTTCCCGTCCGTCCGGATCGACGACGAGCTGGCCGCGCGTCAGGCCGTCGGGCACCTGATCAGGATCGGCCACACCCGGATCGGAATGATCCGCACCGTGGACCCGGAGGGTCAGTACTGGGAGGGCGACATCGCCCGGGTGGCGGGATTCCATGCCGCTCTCGCCGACGCCGGACTCGACGACGACTGCACGGCGACAGTTCCCTGGGGAATCGAGGGTGGTGAGCGCGGCATGGAACTGCTGCTCAGCCGTGCCGAGGTGCCCACCGCAGTGTTCTGCCATTCCGACGAGGTCGCCGTCGGAGCGTTGCGCACGCTGCGACGTGCGGGGGTTCCCGTTCCGGCCGGGATGTCGGTGATCGGGATCGACGATCACCCGACGGCCGAGCTGGCAGACCTGACCACGGTGCGGCAGCCGGTCGGGGAGCAGGGTGCGGCGGCCGGCCGGGTGGTCGTGGAACTGCTCAGCGGACAGGAACCGGCGGAACGGGCGGTCGTGCTCCCGACCCACCTGGTGGTCCGGGGCTCGACCGCCCGCCCTCCGGAATTCTGACGTCAGCGCACGAGACGCTCGCCCGCCGCGTCGGTGGCGAAGAGGTGCGCGTGTGCCTCGTCGACGCGGACGTGCACGACCTGGCCCTTTTCGGGTGGGTTGCGCCAGTCGACCCGTGCGACCAGGCTCTCGACCCGGCCGTTGACCGTGGTGCGGCCGAACACGAATGCCTCGGAGCCGAGTTCCTCGACGACGTCGATCTCGAGTTTCAGTCCGCCGGAGTCGGCGATCTCGACGTGCTCGGGCCGGATCCCGAAGATCACCTCACGCCCGCCCGCCGCGGTCAGGGCGTCGCGGGGAACGGGAACCAGCTGGTCACCGATCTGCACCCCGCCGTCGGTGACGGGCACGGTGAACAGGTTCATCGACGGTGAACCCATGAATCCCGCGACGAAGACGTTTGCGGGCCGGCGGTAGAGCTCGCGAGGGGACGCGCACTGCTGCAGCACGCCGCCCTTGAGGACGGCGACCCGGTCGCCCATCGTCATGGCCTCGACCTGGTCGTGGGTGACGTAGACGGTGGTGGTGCCGAGTCGGCGCTGGAGCTGGGCGATCTGGGTGCGGGTCTGCACCCGGAGTTTCGCGTCGAGGTTCGACAGCGGCTCGTCCATCAGGAATACCTGGGGTTGCCGGACGATGGCGCGGCCCATCGCCACCCGCTGTCGCTGGCCGCCGGAGAGGGCCTTGGGTTTGCGGTCCAGGTAGGCGCCGAGGTCGAGCATGTCGGCGGCTTCCCCCACGCGCCTGCGGATTTCGGACTTGTCGGTACCCGCGAGTTTGAGGGCGAAGCCCATGTTCTCCGCGACGGTCATGTGGGGATACAGCGCGTAGTTCTGGAAGACCATCGCGATGTCGCGGTCCTTGGGTTCGGAATGCGTGACGTCGTGGCCGCCGATCAGGATCTGCCCGCCGTCGACGTCCTCGAGTCCGGCGAGCATCCGCAGCGAGGTGGATTTGCCGCAGCCGGACGGGCCGACGAGGACGAGGAACTCGCCGTCCTCGATGTGCAGGTCGAGTTGATCGACCGCGGGGACGTCCGAGCCGGGAAAGAGCCTGGTCGCGCGGTCATAGGTGATTGTTGCCATGAGAATTGAATCCCTCCACCGGCAGGAACGTGCCGGACGATCCGAGTGTTAGGGGTGTGTCGGCAGGTACCGACGAGGAAGAACTATGGCCTAGATCACAGTGCTTGTCCACTTGGAGGCGAGCAGGCTTTGTTCTCGAAAAGACGGAAGTGTGTATTGATGAAAATCCAAAGGTCCTCTACTGTCAGCGTGACACCCCTCACTCGCAGATTTGAAGAGGACACGAGACATGGCTCTGACAATTGGCATCGACGTGGGTGGCACGAAGATCGCAGCCGGCGTGGTCGACACCGAAGGAGTCATCCACCGGATGGTGCGTCGTGACACCCCGTCCCACGATGCGCGCCGTGTCGAGAACGTCATCGCCGAACTCGTCCGCGAACTGGCGGACACCCACCCGGTGCAGGCGGTCGGCATCGGCGCGGCCGGCTTCGTCGCCGCGGACCTGAGCACCGTGCTCTTCGCCCCGAATCTGGCCTGGCGCAACGAGCCTCTCGGTGAGGTGGTCGAAGCGGCGTGCGGACTGCCGACGGTGGTCGAGAACGACGCCAACGCCGCGGCATGGGGCGAGGCGCGCTTCGGGGCCGGGCGGACGGGGCAGACCGTCGTCGTGCTCACGGTCGGAACCGGGATCGGCGGCGGCATCGTCGTCGACGGCGTGCTCCATCGCGGCAAGTTCGGTGTGGCCGCGGAATTCGGGCATCTCAACGTCGAACCGCACGGTCGCCGATGCGGTTGCGGCAACCACGGCTGCTGGGAGCGTTACGCCAGTGGGCGGGCGCTCGTCCGCGAAGCGCAGGATCTGGCGAACGTCTCGCCCGGTTTCGCCGCCGACCTCCTGACCCGCGCCGGCGGACGGGCCGACGCCATCACGGGCCTGCACATCACCGCGGCCGCGCAGGAGGGCGACCCCGCCGCGCTCGAGTGTTTCCGGG
>Ga0247825_10002275_pt1 | contig 12698 bp, 13 predicted proteins | sample 13C_Vanillin_Day_FD_194413 | JGI IMG/M metagenome (GOLD analysis project Ga0247825, IMG submission 194413) | Soil microbial communities from agricultural site in Penn Yan, New York, United States - 13C_Vanillin_Day48 | ecosystem: Environmental > Terrestrial > Soil > Agricultural land | place...
GTGTCTCGACGTCACTCATGTCCGGCGGATTCTGCTCGACCGGCTGCGGCGCATCAATGGGCGACGACGAGCTTCAGGACGACCAGGGCCAAGCCGAGCGTGAGATTCGCCGCGACCATCACCATCGTGCCGAGCGCCCCGAAGCGCTCCACGCGGGCGACGACGACGCCCTCGATCGCGAGCACCGCGAGCCCGAGAGCAAACGCGAGCCACACCGCGGCATCCGTCGACAGCACGCCGACGGCACCGAGGAGCAGCGCGACGACCGGCGGCAGCGTCGCCTCGACGATCGCCCCCTCCCGCCTGGCCATCCGCCGCAGGTCGGGTAGGGAGATGTGCTCCTCACGGCTGATGCTGTCAGCGACGCCGTGCGCGTACACGTGGGCGAGCCAGAAGACCGTCGACGTGACGACGACGAGGACGGCGATGCGGCCGGCATCGTCGGGATAGGCCCGCGAGCCTGCGACCAGGACGGAGAGCACGACGATCGTCCCGTAGATGAAGCCGCCGAGGCGCTCGCCCATCACCGACGGGCCGAGCTTGCCGAGCCGTGCGAGCTGCCGCTTCCCGAGCACGGCGGACATCATCGTCGCCGGGGCGGCGGTGTCGCGCAGGCTCGGCTGTGACGCCTACGTCGGCGCCGGAACCGGCGCCTCGTTCTCCGTGTCCCGTGGCCAGGAGAGGTACGTCGCGACGAGCGCGATCGCGCAGCCGACGAGGACATCGACGATCCGTTGCCCGGCCCAGCCTGCGATGTCGCCGGTCGGCGCGCCGGCGAGCACGATCGAGCCGATCGTCGTCAGCCCGCCGCCCGGGATCGGGTACGGCGGGCTGAGGCCGATCCCGATCAGGAGGATGAGGAGCCCGAGCGAGAAGAGCACCCGGTCGGGGACGGCGAGCGAGATGACGGCGAGCGCTGCGAAGCCGAACACCGTGCTGCCGACCTTGACCGCTGCCTGGCTCTTGGGCGGCTTCCCCGGCGTGAGGAGGATCATGTACGCGGCGAAGAAGATCCAGAACGCGTCACGTCCGCCCTCGCGCTGGAAGAGGTACATCAGGATCGCGAGCGGCACCGCCCGGCGGACGCCGTCGCGGGCGTGCTCGTCGAACGTCCGCAGCGCCCTCCACATCGGCTCGAGCGGGACGGGCACGCGTGCGGCCGTCACCTCCGGCGCCTCCCTTCGCCTGCGGTGGTGGGTGCCGACGAAGACGACGACCAACCCGGCGACGCACCCGACCGCGATGTGCGCGGCTGCCCACCGCAGCGAGACGAGCTCGAACAGGTTTGCGACCCGAGCCATGCCCGCCACGAGGAAGTAGGCGAGCGAGCCGAGAAAGCCGAGCACCGCGCCGAGCGGGCCGGCCGCCGCGGCGAGCGAGGTCAGGAGTGCCACGGCCGCCATCGCGAGCGCGGCCCACACGGGACGTGTGCCGGTGGCGAACTCGACCACCGTCAGCACGAGCGAGCCGGCGGCCGTGAGGAGCGCGACCCGGCGCGCGACGCCGGACGGGCCGCCGAGCCGGTGCGGCGACGACGAGCCCGGTCAGGCCGCCGAGGAGCGCTCCCCGGACGTCCGGCAGCGCCGCGCAGAGCGCGAGCCCGAGGAGGAGGCCGCACGTCATGTACCGGACGAGCCCCCAGGCGGGCGGCGTGCCGGTCGGCGTGAACCACCGTCGCCAGCCGGAGGGGGAAGCCTCGACGGGAGAGGCTCCGTCGCGCCGTCCTCCTTGCTCTGCTTCGCTCACGGTCGCCCGAGGCGACGATACAACAGCTTCGCGCGGGGCTCAGCCTTCGGGATGCCCGCGCGCCGCGAGCAGGAGATCCAGCTTCCGCTCGAGGTCTTCGAGGTGCCGCTCCAGGCGCTGGACGTCGCTGTCGCCCTCCTCGGCTTGCGCGGCCGCGTATGCCTGTGTGGCCCTCGCCACGAAGTTCGAGGTGATCGCCGCGGTGATGATCGCGATGAAGGCCGTCCCCTCGAGCATGACGATCGCGCCGACGAGGCGGCCGCTGAAATGTCCGGGCGTCACGTCGCCGTATCCCACTGTGGTGACGGTCTGGAGCGACCACCACATCCCGGTCCAGATGTCCGCGTACTCGTCGGGGTCGAGCACACGGATGAGCACGCCACCGCCGACGACGACCAGGATCGTCGCGACCACGATCACCCCCACGGCGTTCCGCACCGAGGCCGGCTCCTGCAGGAACCGCTCGAGTCGCCGCTCGATGACGTTGAAGCGCGCCACTCCGGCAACAGGAAACCAGCCGCGTGAGACGGTGGACCGCTCGACGGAGGCGGCCCGGAGCTCCCCAGGCAGCGCGCCGGCGGTCAAGATAGGAGCATGGCGACTGCGAGCGAGACGACACCGGCGAGCAGCCCCCTCAACCGCGAGCTCTCGACGGTGGAGTACAACGCGCGGCTGCTCGAGCTGGCGGCCGACGAGACGCTGCCGCTGCTCGAGCGGGTCCGCATGTGCCGGTTCTTCTCGTCGAACCTCGACGAGTTCTTCATGGTGCGCGTCGCCGGCCTCGTCGGACAGGCCTCGTCCGGGCTCGCCGTCCGGTCGGTCGACGGGCTGACGCCGCGGGAGACCCTGGCCGCGATCCGCGAGCGTGTCGCAGAGCTCGTCGACGCGCAGTCGCGCGTCTGGCGGAAGAGCCTGCGCCCCGCGCTCGACGCCGTCGGCATCGCGATCACCACGATCGACGACCTGCCGAAGAAGGACCGCGCCGAGCTCGAACGCCTCTTCGCACGCGAGATCTTCCCCGTGCTCACCCCGCTCGGCGTCGGTCCCGGGCAGCCGTTCCCGTACATCTCGGGCCTCTCCCTCTCGCTCGGCGTGCTCGCGCGGGACGCGCAGACCGGCGAGGAGCGCTTTGCTCGCGTCAAGGTGCCCGAGGCGCTGCCCCGCTTCGTCCCGCTCGCCGGCGGCCGCCGATTCGTCCCGCTCGAGGACGTCATCGCGCACTTCCTGCCGGAGCTGTTCCCCGGGATGGAGATCGCCGAGCGCGCCGTGTTCCGGGTGACGAGGGACGCCGACTTCGAGGTGTCGGACGAGGCCGACGACCTGCTCGAGGCCGTCGAGCTCGAGCTGCAGCGACGGAGGTTCGGCGACGTCGTGCGCCTGGAGGTCGCGAGCTCGATGTCGGACGAGATGCTCCGTCGGCTCGAGCACGGCCTCGACGTCTCGTCCGAGCGCGTCTACAAGGTGCGCGGGCTCCTCGACCTCGCCGAGCTCGATCAGATCGCGGAGCTCGACCGGCCGGAGCTCAAGTATCCGCCGGTGCCCGGCGTCACGCCGCCGGCGTTCGCCCGTGCGGCGGACCCGAGCGACCTGTTCGACGTGATCCGCCGCACGGACGTGCTCGTCCACCAGCCGTACGAGTCGTTCGCGGCGAGCTTCGAGGCGTTCGTCCGCGCCGCCTCCGAGGACCCCCGCGTCGTCGCGATCAAGACGGCCGTCTACCGCACGAGCGGCGACAGCCCGCTCGTGCCCGCGCTGATCGCCGCGGCCGCGCAGGGCAAGCAGTCGGTCTGCATCGTCGAGCTCAAGGCCCGGTTCGACGAGCGGCGCAACATCGAGTGGTCGCGCGAGCTCGAGCAGGCGGGAGTTCACGTCGTCTACGGGTTCCCGGATCTGAAGGTGCACGCGAAGATGACGCTCGTCGTCCGCCGCGAGGACGACGGCCTTCGCCGGTACGTGCATCTCGGCACCGGCAACTACCACGCCGAGACCGCGCGCTCCTACGAGGACATCGGCCTGTTCACGTCGGACGAGACCATCGCGGCCGACGTGGCCGCACTCTTCAACTACCTCACCGGCTTCGGTCGCCCACAGCGGTTCGAGAAGATCCTCGTCGCGCCGTTCACGCTCCGGGGACGGCTCGTCGACCACATCCGCGCGGTCGGCCAGGCGGCGGCGGCCGGCGAGCGCGCCCGTATCCGGGCGAAGGTCAACGCCCTCACCGACCCTGCCATCGTGGACGAGCTCGAAGCCGCTGCCGAGCTCGGCGCGACGGTGGAGATCGCCGCGCGCTCGATCTGCACGCTCCGCCCGGATCCCACCCTCGAGGGCGGTCGGCTCACCGTGCGGTCGGTCGCCGGTCGGTTCCTCGAGCACAGCCGCCTCTACTCGTTCGAGGCCGGCGACTCGCACCAGCTCTACCTCGGGAGCGCCGACCTGATGACGCGCAACCTCGATCGCCGCATCGAGGTCCTCGTCCCGATCGAGGGGGGACGCCAGCGCCAGGAGCTCGTCACGCTGCTCGACAGCGTCTTCGCCGACAACGTCTCGTCCTGGGAGCTGACCCCGGACGGGTCGTGGCGTCGCCGGCGCGCCGACGAGGGCGAGCGGCCGCACGACCACCAGCAGAATCTCATCCGCCGTGCCGACCTTCGCGCGCGGCGACGGGTGCGCGCGGCGAGGGACCGGGCAGGAGGCTGACCCCCGGTCCGGCCGAGCCGGTCGCGAAGATGCGTGGATGCGCGTCGCCGTGATCGACATCGGCTCGAACACCGCACGGCTCCTCGTCGCGGACGTCGCCGAGACGGTCGAGCCGGTACGCGCGGAACGGGCCTACCTTGGCCTCGCGGCGGACATCCTCCGCCACGGCGCCGTGTCCCCGGGGAAGCTCGAGGACGCCGCGACCGTCGCGGGACGGTACGCACGCCTGGCCGCACGGCTCGACGCCGATGCGGTCGCGGCCGTCGTCACGGCTCCCGGACGCCAGGGTCGAGCCTCGACCGAGCTGGTCGCAGCGCTCGGCAAGGCAGTGGGGAGCCCGGTCAGGGTCCTCACGGCCGAGGAGGAGGGCCGGTTTGCGTTCGTCGGCGCGACCGAGCGGCTCGAGCCCGACGGCGGCATCGTCGCCGTCTGCGACGTCGGTGGGGGCTCGACCGAGCTCGTCGTCGGCACGGTGCTGCTCGGCCCGGCGTGGGTCCGCTCGGCCGACATCGGCTCCCTCCGGCTGACCCGCGTGTGCCTCAACGCCGATCGTGCGGGCACGAAGGCGGTCGACCGCGCGAGACAGATCGTCGCGCGCGAGCTCGAGGAGTTCGACGCGCCCCAGGTGGACGTCGCGCTCGCCGTCGGTGGCAGCGCGAGGGCCGCAGCGAAGATCGCAGGCCGGCGGCTCGGACGCGAAGAGCTCGAGGACGTGATCACGATGGCATCGCGCACACCCCCGGCGAAGCTCGCCCGTGCGTTCGGCTTCGACGCCGCGCGTGCGGAGACCGTCCTCGCGGGGGCGATCATCCTCTCGGCGGTGGCGGAACGGCTCGACGCGCCGCTCCGCCTGGGGCAGGGCGGACTGCGCGAGGGCATCGCGCTGACGCTCGCGCGCGCATCCGAGGAGCGCGCGGCCTGATAGCTAGACGCGCTTCGCCTCCCGGGCGAGCCGCGTCCATCGCTCTTGCCAGGCCGCCGCGGCCGACGCCCGCCGCTCGTGCTCCCGCTCGACGAGCCGGCCCGCAGCGATCGCGGTCTCGGGACGCCCTGCGGCAACGCCCCGCAGCCGCGCCTCGGCGACGACGGAGTCCTGGTGCTCGCCGAGGACGTCCTGCAGCGCCTTCGCTGCACGGACGTAGGGCTCGAGCCGGGCGAGCTCCGCCGCGTAGCGCGCCCGCTTCACCTTGATCCGCACCGCGTGGAGGTCGTCGTCGCCGGGCGCCTCGCCGAGCCTCGTCACGGCTTTCTTCAGGGTCGAGTGCTCGGCGCGCCAGATCGCTGCCAACGACAGGTCGGGGCTCGGATCGGCGAGGGGCGGGTCGGCCGCGGCCTCGAGGCGGTCGAGCAGCGCGAAGTACCGCGCGCTGCCGAGCGCTCGCGCCAGCCGGCGGCGCGACGCCGTGCGCTCACGGCCGAGCGCGCCGAGGATCGCCTTCCCGCCGTCCCCGTCCTCCCCGAGACCGGCGGATTCGCCACGAAGACGAGCCGTGAGGACGTCGAGGTCGCGCACCGGGCCGAGGACACCGCCGAGCCAGCCGAGCTCCGCCCGCAGATCGTCCGCCCAAACAGGGTCGAGCAGCGGGCGGGCCGCACGGAGGAACGCCCTCGACCGACGCGTCGCGACGCGCAGCTGATGGAGGCTCTCCGGATCGACGCCGAGCCGCGTTCCCGGATCGTGCGCGAGCAGGCGCCGGTACTGGAGCCCGAGCGCGCCGGCGATTCGCTCGGTGGCCGGGCCGTCGGCCGACGGCTCGTCGAGGTCTGGAGCCTCGGAGAAGTCGAGCGCCCTGAAGAGCTTCGGCCGCGATTCGCCGTCGCGCGCCCCTGCACGGCGAAGCGCCTTCTCGAGGCGCCTCAGCGTCCGCTCGTCGCCTTCGACCAGCTCCACCTCGAGCTCGTCGAAGGTCCGGGCCACCTGCCGGCCGTCGAGCACCGAGACGACGTCGTGCACGACCTCGGCGCCGTCGACGCGGAGCCCGTCGCGGCGCGTGCGGAGGCGCGCGACCGGCACGAGTCGGGTCCCGCGGACGAGCGCGGGCAGCAGCGCGACGAGGTGCGGGGGAACCGTGCGTGCCGGGCCGGCCTCCTCGAGCTCCCGCCGCGAGTCGCCGCTCGGCAGCTTCAGCTGCCACACGCCCCGACCGTTCTCGACGCGGTGGCGGAGCGTCAGCCCGCTGCGCGCGAGCCTGAGCTCGGGCGTGTCGTGGTACGTGGAGACGAACACGCGCGAGATCAGGGCCTCCCCGCCGAGCTCCGGCATCTCGAAGCGCTTGCCGGGGGACAGCTTCACCTCTCGCTCGAGCGTCTCGCGCACCCCGGCCATGCGGTCAGGCGTCCTCGCCGTTGCGCTGCACGGCAGGACGCATGCTCCGTTCCCACAGTGTCGCGTTGACGACCGCCGAGCCCACCACGAGCCTGCTGATCAGAAACAGGCTGACGAGGAGCGCGGCCGCGAGGCCGAGCGCACCGTAGGTTCCCTGCTTCGCGAGCGCCCAGGGCGTGATCCCGTACGCGATCACGGCGTGGAGCACCTCGGTTCCCACTGCGTAGAGGAAGGCCCCGGGGAGCAACGCGACCCAGGGCGCGTCGCGGTGCGGGAGCCGCAGGGAGAGGAGCAGCCAGAGCCCTGCATACGGACCGATCGCGAGAATCGTCACGACCACGCCCGGGGCCGTCGACCATGCGCGTGCCGCACCGGCGAGCGCCGAGACCAGCGAGAACCCGAGGAGCACGCCCAGCAGCTCGAAGGAGCGAACGATCGTCGGCTTCGAGGCCGCGGCTCGGACGTCGCGCCACACCAGCCGGTGCGCTCCGACGAGCACGCGGAGGAGGCTGCGCGTCGCCCAGACGAGGAGCGGGATGCCGATCAGGAGCGCGTACCACCGGTTCGGGCTCTCGGCGGCGTTCGCGATGGAGCTCGTGACGAGTCCCTCGAAGCCGAGGGTCGCGGCCGCCTCTTCGGGCGATCCCGACGACGCGTCCGCTGCGAGCCCGAGGCCGGCCACGACGACGAGCGCCAGCGGGAGGAGCCAGATGAAGAGGCGGTACGCGAGAGCGCAGGCGATGATCCCGCCGCCGACCTCGGCGTCGCGATCGACCATCTCGTACACGGCGTCGACCGAGGGGTGCAGGCGTCGCTCCGCCTCGGCCCGCTTCGTCAGGTGGTCTCGGCGAACCTCGAGGGCGGCCGCCCACCGGCGACCGCGTGCCAGGCGTGCGTCGCTCGGCGGGAGGTCCTGCGCTGCGTTTCGGTCGGGGGGCTCCACGGCATCCAATCCGCCTGCATCGTGCCGCACGGCGGCGCGTCAGGTCAGCGGGCCGACGACCGCGTACCGCGCGCAGAGGAAGTCGCCGTTCCGTCCCTGCTCCTCGACGCGTAGCTCCAGCCTGCGCGGGAGGAGCGGTGCGCCGGCGCCGAGCGTGACGCAGGCGATCCACACGATCACCTCGTCGAGGAGCCCGACGTCGGCGAACTGGCCCGCGAGGTCGCCGCCGCCGACGATCCACACGTTGCGGTCGCCCGCGGCCTCGAGCAGCTCAGCGTGCACCGTCGCGACGTCGCCGCTCGTGAACGTGATGGGCGCATCCGGGACGACAGGCAGCTCGCGATGCGTGAAGACCCAGCACGGGACGTCGTACGGCCAGCGCCAGTCGGAGGGGTTCTTCCCGGCGAATTCGTGATCGAGGATCCACTCGTACGTCGTCCGACCCATCGCGAGCGCGCCGACGTCCGTGATGAACGTGTCGTAGGACAGAGGACCGCCCGGCTCGCGCTTCCGCGTGAAGAGCCAGGCGAGGGAGTGGTCGGGGTCGGCGATGAAGCCGTCGAGCGTCGTCGCGGTGTAGTACTGGGTCAGGCTCACCGTGGCCTCCTTGGATCGGTGCTGCGCTCAGACGCGGCGGCGCCAGCGGGCGAAGACGTCCTCGAGCTCGGGGCGGTTGTCCCGCGGGGCGAGCACGAACAGCCGGTCGCCGGACTCGATCACCGTGCTCCCCCGCGGCGGGATCGTCTCGTGCCCGCGAGCGATGACCGCGATGAGCGCGGTCCGCGGAAGGCCGAGCTCCCGGACGACGGCGCCCGCGATCGCGTGGTCGCCGGCGACGTCGAACTCGACGAGCTCGAGCGAGCCGAGCGCGTCGACCTCGAGTGGCGCCACCACCATGGCGGGGCGTGGGTCGACGAGGTCGAGCCGCTCGGCGACCCATTCGAGCGTCGTGCCCTGCACCAGCGTCGACACGACGACGACGAAGAACACGGCGTTGAAGATCGTCTCCGCCTGGCCGACCTCCGATGAGAGCACGAAGGTCGCGAGCACGATCGGGACTGCGCCGCGCAGACCGGCCCAGCCGAGCAGCGCCCGCTCCCGGTGGGTGAAGTTGCTGAATGCCGTCGAGATCCACACCGCCGCCGGGCGGATCACGACGACGAGAAGCACTGCGAGCGCGACCCCGGGCAGGGCGACGGGAGGCAGATCGCTCGGGAACACGAGCAGCCCTAGCACGATGAACATCGCAACCTGGGCGAGAAATGCGAGCCCCTCGTGGAACGCGACGAGCTGGCTCCGGTAGCGCGACGGCGTGCTGCCGACGGCCAGGCCGACGAGGTAGACCGCGAGGAACCCGCTGCCGTGGATCACGTCGGCCAGACCGAATGTGACCGCGGCCGTGGCGACCGAGGCGACGGGTGCGAAGGCGCCGATCGAGTGCGGGAGCCGAGAGAACACCCACATTGCGGCGGCGCCTAGCACGACGCCGACGACGAGCCCGAGCGCGAGCTGGCGGAAGATCGTGAACACGAGGTCCGGGAAGCCGGTGCTCGGATCCTCGATCCAGGTGATCAGGCCGATCGTCAGCGCGATCGCGACCGGGTCGTTCAGGCCGGTCTCGGCCTCGAGCGTCCGTGCGATCCGGCGCCGGATGTGCGTGAACCGCAGCGTCGCGAAGACCGCGGCCGCGTCGGTGGAGGCGACGACCGCGCCGAGCAGCACCGACTCGAGCCAGGAGAGGTCGAACAACGCCTGAGCCGCGACACCGGCGAGTACGGCGGTCGCGACGACACCGACCGTCGCCAGCAGCCCGGCGGGGACCGCCACGCGGCGGAGCCTGCGCCACGACGTCGAGAGCCCGCCCTCGTAGAGGATCGCTGCCAGACCCGCGATCCCGACCGTCCGTGCGAGCTCGGCGTCGTCGAAGTCGATCCCGCCCGGCCCGTCCGACCCGAGGAGCATCCCGAGCGCGAGAAAGGCGACCAGGGTGGGGACGCCGACGCGGGCCGCCCCGATCGCGACGGCCATGCTGATTGCGAGAATCCCGCCGACGAGCAGGAAGAGGGTGCCGGGCTCCACGCCTCCATCTTCTCCGGTCGCGGGACCTCGCGCTGCAGCCGGCTATCCGCGCACGCCGACCACGTCGACCCGCGCGGCGCGGATATGGCCCGCCTCGATCGCCCGAGCCTCGTCGTCCTCGGTCGTCTCGTCGAGGTCGGCGAAGAAGTACGGGGCGCGCACCGGAGGGTCGAGCCGGAAGCGCTCGGCAAGCAGCGCCAGCAGCTCGCGGGCGGGATGGATGCGGTGCTCCCGGGCCCAGCCGCGGAGGTAGTCGTCCCAGGACGCACCCGAGGCGTCCCAGGCGTCGCGATGCCGTCGCAGCCACCCGCCGTCGCCGCCGGGCCCGAGGCGGCGGAAGCACCAGTCGGCAGTCGGCCGGTCGAAGGCTTCCCAGTCCCACTCGACGACGATCACCCGGCCGCCGGGCGCCAGCGCGCGGCCCATCGCATCGAGCACCTCGCCGGGATCCTCGACGTGGTGCAGGGACGCCGAGGCGACGATTGCCGCCGTCTCCCTCGGCGGATCCTCGAGACGCTCGAACTCGACCCGCCGATACTCGGGCCCCTCCGGCGCCTCGGGATCGACGCCGAGCGCGTCGTACCCGGCCGCTCGGAGCACCGGCACGTGGCCGCCCAGTGTCCCGCAGCCCAGCTCGACCACCCGCGCAGGCGGGGCCGGCAGGGCATCACGCACGACCGGCCACGTCGCGGCGAGCCAGCGCTCGGTCCCCGTCATCGAGGCGGGTCGTGGCGCTTCGGCGGCAACGTCCGGGCGTACGCGAGTCCGCGCTCGACCCAGCCGGCGAGCTCGGAGTCGGTCTCGACGTCCGGGGCGTCGACCCGGAGCCAGCCCGCCATTCGGCGCCCCCGCATCTCCATCGGGGTCGCGCTCGTCCGGGCCACGAGCTCGTCCGACGCGTCCGGATCGACGCGGACGAGGATGCCGCCCTGGCCGCTCGCGGCAACCGCCATGTTGCCGCCGACGAGGAACGCGAGGCCGCCGAACATCTTCTGCTCGGAGACGTCCTCCCCGCCGCCCACCAGGTCGCGGATGCGCCCCGCGAGGGCCTCGTCGTACGCCATCTAGCCGGGGAGGCGGTAGTCGAGCTCGAGCGTGTGCGTTCCCTCGTCGTCGACGCGGATCGTCCCCTCGCCCTCGATGCCCGAGAGCTCGCCCGTGCCCGAGCCCGGGACAATCGCCCCTGCGATGCGGCCTCCCTCGGCCGTGATCGTGCCCCAGTGCTGGAAGACGAACGCGCCCGCCTTTCCGCCGATCGCGGCGACGATGCGGTCGAACGCGACGTACGCTGCCGACCCGTCCGCGGCCCTGACCGTCATGAGCTCGGCCGTGCTGTGACCGTCGACGTCCCCGCTGAACGTCCGTGTGATGTGGATCCGCGCGAGCGCGCTGCCTTCGAACTCGCCGTCGCCGCTCTCGTCGTACGTGTCGTTGACGAAGATCGCGGCGACTCGCGGCATCGACACCGATGCTAGCTCTCCGGCTCCTCGAGCTCGGCGAGAGCACCTTCCAGCGCGGCGTTGAGCTCCCTCACGGCTCCCTGGTAGTCGGCCAGCGGCTTCTCGAGCCGGCGCTCGAGCGCGTCGTATGCCTCGGCGAGCACCGGGTCCGCCGCGCGGATGATCCGCTCGCCACTGGCGGTCAGCTCGAGTCGGTACGAGCGACCGTCGGTCGGGTGCGGGATCCGCCGGACGAGCCCGCCGTCGACGAGCCGCTGGATGTTGTCGCGCAAGGTCGTCGGCGACACACCGGACGCTGCCGAGATCTCGGTCGGCGTGACCGGCTGCGCGTGCCGGATGTGGGTGAGGAGCCCGAGCTGGTACGGCGGTATCCCCGTCGGCGCGAGGCGGTGCTCGAGGATGCGGACGACGTAGCGGCTCGCCACGGGCACTTCGAGGAAGAGCCGGTTGTCGGGCATCGGTGCAGTCTTGCAGATGCTGCGTCAACGCACTAAACTGCTGCGTCAACGCACTATGTCTCGCGCTCTCCTCGTCCTCCTCCTCGCGCTCGCTGCCGTCCCGGCGGCGACGGGCTCGGTTCGTCTGTACGGCGACTCGCTCGCGGTGGTGGACGATCCCTACGGCCCGCCGAGGCTCGTCGACCTGGCCGCCGGTCGCGTGCACGCGCTGTATCCCGCCGGGCGGTCGTTCTCGCTCGGCTCGGGGTTTGCGACCCCCACCCCGACGCGCGGACGGGTTCGCTTCGATGCGCGCAGCGCGAGGCTGGGCGGCCGGCGCGTGCCGCTCCTCCCGCTCCGTTCGATCCCGGTCCGGTTCCGCAGCGACGGCGCGACGCTCGCCGGCACGCTCCTCATCCCTCCTGGGAGCGGCCGGAGAGCGGCCGTCGCGTACGTCACGGGATCCGGCCCGACGACGCGGGAGTACCTGCCGGAGCTCCAGGCGCTCCTGCTGCACAACGGCGTCGCGGTGCTCGCGTACGACAAGCGGGGCATCGGCGCCTCGGGCGGCTCGTATCCCGGCGAGTCGCCGACGGACACGGCGATCGACCAGCTGGCGCGCGACGCGGCCGCGGCGGCGCGGTTCCTCGCCGGGCGCGCCGAGCTCGACCCGGCGCGGGTCGGCCTGGCGGGGCACAGCCAGGCGGGCTGGATCATGCCGCTCGCGGCCACGCGGGAGCCCGCGATCCGGTTCCTCGTCACCTTCTCCGGGCCGGCGGTGACGGCGGACGAGAACGACCTCTACCAGACGCTCGCCGGCGAGGGCGACCTGCCGCAGCGGATGACCGATGCCGCGATCGACGCGCGGGTCGAGCGCGCCGGGCCGGGCGGTGTCGATCCGGTTCCCTGGATCGCCGCGCTCCGGATCCCCGTGCTCTGGCTGTACGGAGGGCTCGACCACATCGTCCCGCCGCGCCTCTCTGCGAAGCGCCTCGCGCCCCTCGCCGCGG
>Ga0247825_10002277_pt1 | contig 12696 bp, 10 predicted proteins | sample 13C_Vanillin_Day_FD_194413 | JGI IMG/M metagenome (GOLD analysis project Ga0247825, IMG submission 194413) | Soil microbial communities from agricultural site in Penn Yan, New York, United States - 13C_Vanillin_Day48 | ecosystem: Environmental > Terrestrial > Soil > Agricultural land | place...
GTACAAGCGAAGTACCGGGCTCTCGCGGCTGATTTGGGGCAAGAACGCGCAGATCAGCCTGATCCGCATGGATCCCGGGTCCGAAATCGCGCTGCACCGGCATCCCGAAGATCAACTGACGCACACCATTCGTGGCTCGCTCGATCAGGGCGTCATGGACAAGACGTTCCCGGCATCAGGGGCTGCGGGTCACATGCTGTTCCTGCCCGGGGGAATGGTTCATTCAGCGAAGCTGGGTGAGACCGGCGCGGACCAGCTCGACGTCTTCTGGCCCGTGCGCCCGGACTACGTTGAGCGGGCGCGCAAGCAACAGGCGCTGTACGAACAGGTTGTCGCGCCTGATGCGAAGCCGAAGAAGCTCGCTGAGGGCTTTACGTTCACCGAAGGCCCGACCTGGTTGAAGGGCAAGCTGTACTTCTCGGACATGTTCTTCGCCAATCCCGCCGCCGGGGACTGGACCGGGAGTCCCGCGAAAAGCCGGCTGATCGTCATGACTCCCGACGGCAAGTCGCGCGTGCTCTCGACCGGAATGCAGTCGAACGGGACGCTCGCAGCGAAGAACGGCAACCTCATCGTGTGCGACATGTTCGGACACCGTGTCGTGGAAGTGGAGCCCGCGACCGGACGCGTCGTGCGTGTCGTGCTCGACAAGATCAACGGCAAGCCGATCGACGGCCCGAACGACCTGGTGATGGATGCGAAAGGCGGCCTCTACATCACCGACCCGCAGTTCACGCCTGAATCGACGAAGAGCCAGCCCGGCAAGCAGGTGTACTACGTCGCGCCGGATGGAACCGCACGCGTCGTGATCGGTCCAGGCGAATACGCCATGCCGAATGGCGTCGAGCTGTCGCCTGACGGCAAGACGCTTTACGTGAACAACACGTGGCAGCAGCCGGGTGAGAACTTCGTCTGGGCCTACGACGTTGCAGCCGACGGTTCACTGACGAACAAACGGCAGTTCGCGATGCTGAATCTGACGCCCGGCGTGCTCGAAGCGGCCAAACCGGCCGACCGTGTCGATTCGGGAGCCGATGGCACCGCGGTGGACACCGATGGCCGTTACTATGTGGCCACCAGGAGCGGCGCCCAGATATTTCTTCCCGACGGCACGTATGCGGGGACGATCTGGGTGCCACAGTATCCGGTCAGCCTCACGTTCGGCGGCGTGAACAACGACGTCCTCTACATCGTGGGCGAGTCGTCGGCGTGGGCCATCCAGACCAGAGTGCGCGGGTTCCGGCATCCCGAGGGTATGAACTGACCTGAGCGGAGGATCGCGATGAAACGTATGAGACCGTTCCTGTGTGCCGTCCTGCTTGGCGGTGCTGTCACTCTTCTCTGGCAAGAGCAGCCGGTCACAGCTCAGGCGACAGGCCTGGCCAAACGCATCGTCCCCACCGATCCCGCGACATTCCGGATGTCGCCGGCGGTGCACGGCGGTGCCGGCAGCATGGGGTTCACGGCGCTGCTCAATCGTGGCGCGGTGACGCCGGAGTTCAATTTTCTGCACCGCGGCGTGATCCCGCCGGGCGCCGGCATCGGGCATCACTTCCACAACACCGTCGAGGAGATGTTCGTAATCCTGGACGGTGAAGCGCAGTTCACCATCGACGGACGCACGGCCACCGTCAAGGGACCGGCCGGCGTCATCTGCCGCACCGGCCACTCACACGCGATCTACAACGCGAGCTCGACGCCGGTGCAGTGGATGAACCTGAACGTCTCGCTCATCGCCGGCGTGTACGACGCGTTCGATCTCGGCGACACACGCGCCACTGCGGCGCTCGACCCGGTGCCGCCGTTCATGACATTGCGGCTGGATCGCGCGCTGCTCCGCGCGCCCGGCGGGCGCGGGCGCGGTGCCGCTCCCGCAGCCCCCGCGGCGAACGCCGTCCAGTCCCGCCGCGCGCTCGCTCCGTCGGTGTTTTCGACCACGTGGGCGTATGTCGATCACGTGTTGGTGCCGCCGGGTGGATCGACGCCGGAACTGGCCCACGAGAGCGTCGGCGAGGCATATTACGTAATGGCGGGCAGCGGCACGCTGACCGTGAAAGGGCAGTCATCGGAGACCGCGCCGGTGCGTACCGGCGACGCGATCCCGATCCGCATCGGCGAGTCGACCCAGTTCACCAATACCGGCTCCGAGCCGCTGGAACTCTTCGTGATGGGCGTTGCGAAGGACATGGCTGCGAAGACGCAGCTCTTGGCCGGCGGCGCCCAGAAGTAGTCGGACATTCTGGAGACAGACACGTGCACAGACGAGGGATCCTGAGGTCAGCAGTTATCGCGGTCGCCTCCGCGCTCGGCTTCGGGCGGTTCGCCACGCCCGCGCGCGCGCAGACGAAGCACATCCGCCTGTACGTCGAGATGGATGTCGCCCCCGCGCGCGAGAAGGAGATGCTCGACACGTTCCACAACGTGTTCGTCCCGGAGGCGGTGAAGCACGATGGGTACATCCGCGTGAAGATGCTCAAGCGCCGCAGCTTCATCCAGGGGACGGCGCCGAAACAGCACAACTACCGCTTCGAGCTGGAGTTTGAAAGCGAGGATCTGCGTCAGAAATGGATCGCCTCGGCCGGGCATCAGCGCGTGTGGCCGCAGGTCGAAAAGACGATGACCACGCTCAAGGATTACCCGGTCGTTCTGTACGACGAGGTCTGAAGTACGCAGACGCAGAGGATGACCAGCCTGGTCAGGTTATTCCGCGTCGGCATACTTGTTATGCACGTTGACACGTCGCGACTGAACGGCGAGGCTGCCGCACACGCGTACGCCGCTGTCGACGTGCGCTTCATAGAGACAGGAGAGTACTTATGGGTCGGCTATCCCCGGTTCTGATGATGCTGCTGCGTGTTGGCGCTTTTGCCGCCTGTCTGCAGCTTGCGGTCGCGTATCCGTTTGTTGCGGCGGCACAACAGCCTGCGCAGCAGCCGGCCGGAGCCGCGGCGCAGCAGCCGGCAGCGCCGGCGGTGCCTGGCGCTCCCGCGGCCCAGGCGCCCGGGCGTGGGCGCGGCCCGCAACCGGTCGATTCACGTGTCCAGATCCGGACCCACCATTTCGCTGACACGAATGAGGACATCCCGTACGCGCTGTTCGTGTCATCGAAGGTGAAGAAGGGCCAGAAGGCGCCGATGATCGTGACGCTGCACGGGCTGGGCGGCACGCATACGACGATGATGCGCCCCAACGCGATCGATCTCGCGGAAGCTGGCGGCTACATCCTGCTGGCGCCGATGGGCTACAACCCGCGCGGCTGGTTCGGCGCGCCTGCGCCACAGGGACGCCGCGGCGCTCCGCCGGCGAATGCAGCACCGAACTCGGCAGCCCCGAACGCGGCAGCCCCGAACGCCGCAGCGCCAAACGCGGCCCCGCCCAATCCGGCGGCCCCGCCCAATCCGGCGGCCCCGCCCAATCCGGCGGCGGCTCCGCAGGGACGACGTGGTGGGGAGCCGGGTGGGGCGAATCCCAACGATCCGCCGAACCTGCGCGAGCTGAGTGAGAAGGAAACGCTGCAGGTGATCGAGCTCGTGCGGAAGGAATTCACGGTCGATGACAATCGCACCTACGTCATGGGCCATTCGATGGGCGGCGCCGGCACGCTGTACCTCGCGATCAAATACCCGCAGCGGTGGGCCGCTGCCGCTGCCATCGCGCCGGCCGCGTTCAGCGTCGATAAGGAAGGGCTTTCCAAGATCCCGAAGATGCCGGTCATGGTCGTGCACGGCGATATGGACACCGTCGTCCCGACGTCGGTCGGCCGGGCATGGGTCGACGCGATGAAATCGCTGAACATGAACTACCAGTACATCGAGGTACCTGGCGGGGACCACGGGAGCGTGATCTCATCGCATCAGGCGGACATCTTCGCGTTCTTCGCCAAGCACTCGCGCTAATCGGAACCAGACAAGAGTCCATCAAGGTGCGTGGACGAAGGCCTGATGGTTCGATGATGAAACGGATGCTCGTCACCGCCGCGGTCGTCATGGCCGCTCAGGCGGTGACGGCCCAGTCGCCGATCCCGCGGTACGAGGTGAAACGCGCGCCGGTCGCGCCAGCCATTGACGGCAAGCTGGACGAGCCGGCGTGGACGGCAGCGCCGGCGGTGACGCTGCAGTTCCTGTGGGAATCGCAGACGGGCGCAAAACAGACGACGCGCGCGCGCCTCCTCTGGGACGCGCAGGCTCTGTACGTCGGCTTCGATGCCGATGATGCGGATATCACCGCGCAGTTCCAGCAGCGCGACGATCCGACCTACCGCGACGACGCGGTCGAGGTATTCATCAACCCGAACCCGCAGCAGGAGGTCGTGTATTACGGCTTCGAGATGAACGCGCGCGGCGTGCTGTACGACTATCTGAATTACAACAGCCGCACGCTGTTCAAGCGGTTCGACGCCACTGGCGTGAAGATCGCGACGTCGCTGCGTGGATCGCTGAACGTTCGCACCGACACCGACAGCGGATGGAGCCTCGAGGCGATGATCCCATGGCCGAACTTCGAGGAACTGTCGCGTCGGCCGCCGGCGGCTGGAGCCGTCTGGAAAGTGAACTTCAATCGCTGGGACGGGGTCGAGCCGAACCGCCGCATGAGCATCTGGTCCGACCCGCAGAACGACCAGTCATGGCCGCACGTTCCGTCGCGGTTCGGCGAGATCGTGTTCGTTCAGTAAACCATCCTGTCCGTTGTGATGCCGGTACTCAGCGCAGGGAGTGAGCATTTGCCGGCGCGCGAGGTGCGGGAGCTCCCGGCGCCGCCGCGCAACTACTGGCGTCTGGTCGGCCCCGGCATTGTGGCTGGCGGCGTCGGTTTGTCGTCCGGCGAGTTCGTCCTGTGGCCGTACATCGCGTCGCAGGTAGGGCTCGTACTGCTCTGGGGCGCTTTCGTCGGCGTCGTCACACAGTTCTTCATCAACATGGAAGTCGAGCGCTACACGCTCGCGACGGGCGAGACGGTGCTCACCGGATTCAACCGCTTCTGGCGCCATTGGGGGCTCCTGTTCGCCGTCATGGGCTACTTCGCGAACCTCTGGCCCGGGTGGGCGATCAGCTCCGCGACGCTCACGAGCTATCTCTTTGGCGGCAATCCCACGACGATCGGTGTCGTCACACTGCTCGTCATCGGCTTCTCGCTCACATTCGCCCCGGTCGTCTACGTCGCTCTCGAGCGGCTGATCTTCGTCAAGGTCGCCGCGGTGCTCGTGTTCGTCGTGCTTGCCGTCGCCTTCGCGATCAGGCCCGAATCGTGGGCCGCGCTGCCCGAGGGATTCACCCAGATCGGCACCATGCCGGCAGGGCTCGGGATTGCGCTCGTGTTCAGCGCCGTTGCCTTCGCCGGATCGGGCGGCGCGCAGAACTTGTGTCAGAGCAACTGGATTCGCGACAAAGGGTTCGGCATGGGTCAGTACGTGCCGCGCCTCGTCAGCCCGGTGACCGGTGTGCCGCAGGCGAAGGAGACCGCGACGAGCTACATCTTCGAGATGACGGCGGCCAATCTGACGCGGTGGAACAGCTGGTGGCGTTTCGCCAACGTGGAACAGGTCTTCAGTTTCGTCCTCGTGACGGTCGTCACCATTGCGCTGACATCACTGCTCGCGCACTCGACGGTGTTCGGTCAGCCGGACCTGGCGAACAACGTCTCGTTCCTCCGCACCGAGGCACAGCAGCTGCAGCAGATGGTGGGGCCGTGGTTCGGCATGCTGTTTCTTGCCGTCGGCGCGTTTGCGCTCTTCGGATCGGCGATGGGCATCATCGATTACACCAGCCGCCTTGCTGCCGACATCCTGAAGACGACGTATCTGCCGCGGGTCTCCGAGAGCCGCGCCTACTTCTGGCTCGTCTGGGGGATGGTGGGCCTGGGGTGCGCCATTCTGCTTGCCGGTCTCTCCCAGCCGATCACGCTGCTCGTCATCTCCGCGTCCACCGGCGGGACGATGATGTTCCTGTACTCGTTCATGCTGATCGCGCTGAACCGGCGGATGCTGCCGCACCCGATCCGCATTGGCCGGATCAGAACCGCCGCGCTGCTCTGGTCCACGCTGATGTTCGGATCGCTGGCGATCCTCACTATCTATACGCAGATCCAGACACTGCTTCGCTGACTGCCCGATGAGAGCGCTGCTCCTGTCCGAGTACAAGACGCTGTCAGTTGTCGACATGCCCGTGCCGGCCATCGCGGACGATGAAGCACTGGTCCGCGTGAGGGCGTGTGGCGTGTGCGGCAGCGACATCCACGGTTATGACGGCTCGACCGGGCGCCGCATCCCGCCGCTGGTGATGGGACACGAGGCCGCCGGCGTGATCGAGCAGGTTGGCAAGCGTGTCGAAGGCTTCGCGCCGGGCGATCGCGTCACCTTCGACTCGATGGTGTCGTGCGGCGCGTGCGACTTCTGCCACCGCGGTCAGATCAATCTGTGCGACAACCGGATGGTGCTGGGGGTGTCGTGCGCAGACTACCGGCGCCACGGCGCGTTCGCCGAGTACGTGTCCGTGCCGGCGCGCATCCTCTATAAATTGCCAGAGAACCTGCCGTTCGAGCGGGCCGCGCTGACGGAAGCGGTGTCGATCGCGATGCATGCCGTCAACCGGTACGTTCCTGCAGCGGACGACACGGCGATCGTCGTCGGCGCCGGGATGATCGGTCTGCTCACCATTCAGGTGCTGAAGGCGAGGGGAGTCCGAACAATCGTGGCGGTCGACCTGGACCCGCGGAAGCTCGAACTGGCGCGACGGATGGGCGCCTCGCGCGCGGTGGACGCCACAGTCGTTGACCTTCCAGCAGCGATCGCCGAACTCACCAGGGGGCGTGGTGCCGACGTCGCGTTCGAGGTCGTGGGCCACGGCGATACCGTGGCGAGTGCGATTCGCAGCGTCCGAAAAGGCGGCACCGTCGTCCTGATCGGGAACCTCTCGCCGACGGTCGAATTACCCCTGCAATTGGCGGTCACGCGCGAGATCGCGGTGCTCGGGTCGTGCGGGTCGAACGGCGAGATTCCCGAGTGTATCGATTGGCTCGCGCGCGGCGTCATCGACGTCGATCCGATCATCAGCCTCACGGCGCCGCTCGAGGCCGCGCCGGAGCTGTTCGCGCGACTGTACGACGGCGACCGGAGCCTGATGAAGGTGATCATCCAGCCATGAGCGGGTTCGATCTCACCGGCCGCGTCGCGATTGTCACAGGCGCCAGCCGCGGTCTCGGGCAGACGTTCGCCCGTGCGCTGGCGCGCGCAGGCGCGGACCTCGTCATCACCAGCCGGACGCGCGCATCGCTGGAGCCCTTGCAGGCCGAAGTCGAGTCGCTTGGACGGCGCGCCGTTCTGCTGGCCCTGGATGTACGGAGCGAGGACAGCATCCGAGCGATGGCAGCCGAGGCGGCGAAGGCATATCCGCGCATCGACATCCTGGTGAACAACGCCGGCTGCAACGTGCGAAAGCCGGCGGTGGACGTCACATGGGACGACTGGAACCTCATTCTGGATACGAACTTGCGCGGCGCGTTCTTCGTGGCGCAGGCGGTCGCCCGGCTGATGATTGCGCATGGGCGCGGACGGATCATCAACATTGGTTCGCTGACCTCGGTGTCCGGGTACGCCGGTCTCGGTCCATACGGCGCGAGCCGCGGCGGCGTGCGGCAGTTGACGATGAGCCTGGCGGCCGATTGGGGGCCGCACGGCATCACCGTGAACTGTCTCGCGCCCGGATGGTTCAGGACCGATCAGAACGCCGTGATGTACGACGACCCGGAGTGGGTCGCGTCGCTGGTCGAGCGGATCCCGGTTGGACGTCCCGGCAGCCCGACCGATCTCGAAGGGCCTGTTGTCTTCCTGGCGTCGGACGCCAGCGAGTACATCACCGGTCAGACGCTGCTGGTTGACGGCGGCATGTCGACGGGTACCTTCCGTGCCCTGCCAAGGCGCTGACGCCGGCTGATCGAAGAACTAGCCGGCGAACGTGTAGGCGGTCTTGACCGTCGTGTAGAACTCCGCGGCGTAGCGCCCCTGCTCACGCGGTCCGTAGCTCGACGCCTTGCGACCGCCGAACGGGACGTGAAAGTCGACGCCGGCCGTGGGCAGGTTGACCATCACCATTCCCGCGTCGGCATGCCGTTTGAAGTGCGTCGCGTATTTCAGCGAGGTCGTGGCGATTCCGGCGACCAGTCCCATCGACGTGTCGTTCGCCACGGCAAGCGCTTCCTCGTAGTTGCGCACGCGAATGACGCTGGCGACTGGCCCGAAGATCTCCTCACGCGACGTGCGCATGGCGTTCGACGCCTCGGTGAAGAGTGCCGGGGCCATGTAGAAGCCTGGCGTCCGCCGCTGCAGGCGTTCGCCGCCGCGCACCAGGCGCGCGCCTTCTCGTCCGCCGATGTCGACGTAATCGAGATTCTGCGCGAGCTGCGCGTCGTGAATGACCGGCCCGATGTCCGTCCCTTCGCGGCGGGCATCATCGATGGTGAGACGCGCCATCCGCGCAACGACGGCGTCGACGAACCGGTCGTGAATGCCTTCGGTGACAATCAATCGCGATGACGCGGTGCACCGTTGGCCGGCGGAGAAGAACGCACCCTGCACGGCGATGTTCGCCGCCAGGTCGACGTCCGCGTCGTCGAGAACGACGAGCGGGTTCTTGCCGCCCATCTCGAGCTGGCACTTCGCCAGCCGTGCCGCGCATCCCTGCGCGATCGAGTGGCCGGTGGCAATCGATCCGGTAAAACTGACCCCGGCGACGCGACGATCGTTGACGAGCACCGGTCCGATCTCCGACCCGCGTCCCATGACCAGGTTGAACACACCGGCGGGCAGGCCCGCGCGGCTGATGATCTCGGACAACGCCCAGGCGCAGCCCGGTGTCGGATCTGCGGGCTTGAACACAACGGTGTTTCCGTACGCCAGGGCAGGGGCGATCTTCCAGGACGGAATCGCGATCGGAAAATTCCAGGGCGTGATGAGCGCGACCACGCCAATCGGCTCGCGCGTGACGTCCACCGTCACCCCGGGCCGCACCGAGGGGATCAGCTCGCCGGCGGTCCGCAGCGCCTCGCCGGCGTAGAACTTGAAGATCTGGCCGGCGCGCCCGACTTCACCGCGCGCCTCGGGCGTGGTCTTGCCCTCTTCACGCGCCAGCAGATCGCCGAGCTCGGCCTGACGCGACAGGATTTCGGAGCCGATGCGATCGAGGGCATCGGCGCGCTGTTGCGGTGTCGTCGATGACCACTGACCGACGGCCGCCTCCGCCGCGGCGATTGCGGCGGTTGCCTGATCCTGACTGGCGACCGCGTACTGGCCGATGACGTCGCCGGTGTCCGAAGGGTTGATGTTGTCCTGCGTCCGGCCGCCATCCACCCATTGGCCGCCAATGAAGTTCTGAAACATCCGTGAGAGCGTCCCTACCACGTGAATTGTGAGCCGTCCGGCCGATAGTAGGTCGGCCGATTCGGTCCCGGTTCGGTAATGTTGGCGACCAGCTTCACCCGATCCATGTTGACCGTCACGCCGAGCCCCGGTCGATCATTCGCATACAGCTTGCCCGCCTTGAACGTGAGGAACTCGTTGAGATACGAGATCGGCTGCGTGCCGTAGTTGTATTCGAACACCACCGATTGCGGATACGGGCCGAGGGCATGGATCTGCGCGGCCGTGGCGATTGGTCCGGTGAAGTGCGGAACGATACCGATGTCGTGCGTCTCGCACAGGGCGCAGATACGGATCATCTCAGTGATGCCGCCGACGTTCGGCAGCGAGCAGCGGACGAAATCGAGATCGTGGTTTTCCACCAGCTTGTGGAAGTCCCACCGCGCGCCCCATTCCTCGCCGGCCGCCAGCGGCACACTGGTCAGGCTGCGCAGCTTTGGGATGTCCTGAAGAAACGAGTCGGTCTGGACCGGATCCTCGACGAGATAGGGATCGAACTCTTCGATCATCCGGCAGCCGCGCAGCGCATCGGTGAAGGTGAAGCGCTGGTGGAAGTCGACCATGAAGTTGCCGCCGGGGCCGACGCCTTCGCGCGCAGCGCGGCAGTCCGCCTGCACCTGGCGCATGCGCTCGCGCGCGTCGTAGGTACTTGTGCCCTGCACGCTCGCGGCATCGAAACGGAACAGGCGCCAGCCCTCGGCCATGCATGCGGCCGCACGGTCACGGAGCGTATTGCCGCCGCCCCGGAACGTTGTCGTGTAGCACTCCAGGTAGTTGCGGTTCATGCCGCCGAGCAATTCGTACACCGGGACGCCGAGCGCTTTGCCTTTCAGATCCCACAGCGCCAGATCGAGCGCACCGAGGGCATGAAGCCGTTCGCGTCCGGGCGGGTAGTGGAAGGCGCGATACATGTCCTGCCACAGACGCTCGATGTGGAAGGGGTTCTTTCCGATGAGTCGCCCGGCACATGGCTCCAGCGTGTCGCGCGTCCCGCCTTCGCCAATGCCGGTGATGTTGGCGTCGGTCTCGATGGTGACGACCATGTTGCTCTGCAGCAGCGGGATCTGCAGCGGCATCACGCTGGGAGCTTCGTAGAACCTGATCCGCGTGATCTTGGCCTGCGGCAACGCAGCCTCGGCGAATGACGGGGGGATGAGCGCCGCCGCCGACGCTGCCGCGGTGGTTTTCAGAAAGGTGCGTCGATTCATGTCCGCACTACTTGCCGGGAAGGCCGAGGACCGGCTCTGGATCGGGCTCGGGCGCATTGCTGCGGCCCGGCCCTCCGCCTGGGGCCGCTCCGCGGCCAGGGCCGCCGCCACGAGGTGGCGTCCAACCATCGCGTGCCGGCCCGTTCTGGACCATCCGGGTGTCGGCGCTGAGGACGTAGCCGTTCAAGTACTGCGCGCCGGCGTTCCCGAAGTACTTGCCATACTTCAGCGCCGCGTCATGCACCTTGGTCAGCGCGTCCTGATACCGCGGGTCGTTCTGCTGCCAGCCGGAGAAGCTCACCAGGTCGTTGTTGCCCATCAGCACGACGTCGATGCCGTGGGTGGCCGCGATTTCCTCTGCGTTGGCAACGCCTTCGAGCGTTTCGATCATCACGGTGACGAGCATGTTGTCGTTCACGGTCGCGCGGTAATTGACTCCCGGCCACACCTGGCCGAACGACCCGCCGCCGGAGCTGCGCCGGCCATAGGGCGGGAAGCGGGAGAATCGCGCCGCATCACGCGCCTCGAGCGCATCATCGACCGTCGGCACGATGATGCCGATCGCGCCGAGATCCGTCGCCTTCTGGATGCTCGACTCGAGCGCGTCCGGCATGCGGATCATCGGCGCCGCGCCGTCACTGCCGGGGCACGTCAACAGCATCCGCCGGACCTCGTCCCACGACATCGTGCTGTGCTGCATCTCGAACCAGATGTAGTCGAAGTGCTTGCGCAGCTCGCAGTACAGCTCCGGGTTGTAGCTGGACAGCGTGTAGCTCGTGATCTGCTTGTCCTGGAACAGCAGCTCCTTCGCCCTGTTGTAGAACGGCCGCGGCGTGGCGGGATTAATCGATGCCTTCACCGCCCAGCCCCAGCCACGCTCGTCGGCCTTGGCGGGCGTAAGCGTTCCACCTATCGGCGGGCGGTTGGCGGTCGCCGCCGCGCCGCCGCCTGCGCGTCCTCCGCCCTGACCCCCACGGCCCGCTCCCTGTGCGGATGGTGGCGGAGCCTGCGGGGGGGCCTGATCCGGCCGGAATGCCGTGACGATCGCGGGCAGCGTAAGTGCGAGACCGGTGGCGAGAGACGCCGCCGTGACCAGGTGCCGGATGCTCATCGAAAAAACCTCGTTGGCTGTGCAACGCTGTGTGCACAATACGCACGGGAACGTAACACACTTTCCGCGCGGCGGTATGATCCCGCCGACGTTTCCGTTGCCGCCGGCAACGGCTTTATTGGAGTTCACAAATGCGCGCTGCCCGTGTGTCTCTGGTGCTCGTTGTCCTGTGCCTGCTGGTCGGCGCCCGCGGCCTGTCACAGGAGAGAGCTGCCACGCTCGACATCTACTTCATCGACACAGAAGGCGGGCAGTCGACGCTGTATGTCGGCCCGTCGGGCGAGTCGTTGCTGGTCGACGCAGGCAACGCCGGGGAGCGTGACCTCTCGCGGATTGCCGAAACGGTGAAAGCGGCGGGGGTTCGACAGATCGACCACATGTGGAGCACGCATTACCATGGCGATCACGTCGGCTCGCTTCTGGCGCTGGCGAAGCAGGTGCCGATCGCCCGTTTCTACGACCACGGCGCGCCGCACAAGAACGATCGGATCGTGTCGGCAGCCTTCCTGAAGTCGTACGAGGAGCTCAGCCAGGGGAAGCGGACGATCGTCAAGCCGGGCGACAAGGTTCGGATGGCCGGTCTCGACATCACGACGGTCGCGTCGGCGAACCAGTACATCCGCGCGAACCTGCGCGGAGGAGGGCGGGCGAATGCCGCGTGCACCGCGACCCGCCCGGTGGACGAGAGCACGTATATCGATGCCGACAACGGGGAGTCGGCGGGGTTCGTGATGGCCTTCGGGCGGTTCCGCACCGTCAATCTCGGCGATCTCACATGGAACGGGGAACTCGACTTGATGTGCCCGACGAACCGCATCGGTTCGGTGGATGTCTATCTGACCTCGCACCATGGGCTGGAGCGATCGGGTTCCCCTGCGGTCGTCCATGCGTTGCAGCCGCGTGTCGCTGTGATGAACAACGGCACACGCAAAGGCGGCGCGCCGCAGGCGTTCCGCGTGCTCCACGAA
>Ga0247825_10002278_pt1 | contig 12696 bp, 10 predicted proteins | sample 13C_Vanillin_Day_FD_194413 | JGI IMG/M metagenome (GOLD analysis project Ga0247825, IMG submission 194413) | Soil microbial communities from agricultural site in Penn Yan, New York, United States - 13C_Vanillin_Day48 | ecosystem: Environmental > Terrestrial > Soil > Agricultural land | place...
ATTCCCGTCGTATCCACAGCGATACACGCAGGTGATGGATCCGCAGCCGGTTTCGCCGCCCGAACTGAGCTGCCCTGTTGTGCCGCTGAACGCCCCGCGCGTGAGGACGGAGTTCACCGAGGCCGATCTGGTCGTGCGGGAGTTCCTCCATGGCGCCGACCGCCGCAGTTCCGCAAAACGCCCCGGCCGTCAGTTCCGCGCCGCCTAGTAGTGTCCGCCTTCAGGCGGACCCGCCTTACTGCGCCGACGCCCGGCGCGACAAATCCTGACCCTGCCGGATCTTCTCGCGGAACTTGCGAATGAACTGATTCGCCACCTGCGGCTGGTAGCCGCCCGCCCGGAATGCGTCCTGCCACTGCCGTTCGCTCAAGCGCGAAAGCAGATCGCTGGCCCACACCACGTCTTCGCGAGTGATCCGGTCGCGGACGAGCCCGGCATACAGGCGATGACTCGCAAACTGCAGGTAGCCGTTCTGCTCACCAAGAATGAATGGATGCTGCTCGAAGGCCGGGTAGTTGTTCTTCCGAGGGGCGATCAGATTGGTGTCACCGAGCGCGGACCCGATGTCGCGCACGACATACCAGCGCTCGGTCCGCCCGTTCGCCCGGCTTTCGTAGATTGAATTGTTGCTGTCCTTGAGATCGGTGCTGTTGGCCATCGTCAGGATGACGAGCAGTCCCCGAAGGGGCCGGCTGTCCGCGAAGGGGTTCTCATTCCACGACCATGGCCCCGCGTCCTCGAGCGTTTCTTCCTTCAGCCTGAAGCGGCCGCCCGGCTCGGTGTGCGTGCCCCAGTCGTCCTTGAGCGTGAAGCTCGGGAGGTAGTAGACCGGAGGCTGGTGATACCCGATCGCCGACAGCAGCCGCGACATCACCACTTCCACCGGAGCCTCGCTATCGAGCCCACTCGGATAGCCCTGCTTGACGCTCCACTCGCGGCCTCTCGAATCCACCACGTCCATGCCGATGTTGACGCCTGAATGTTTGTGCTCGACGAACGTGTAGACGTCCTTCGGATCGGGAGCATGCCTCACGCCCCAGGGGCCGTCGTACAGATTGCGCGCGGACAGATCGGCCGGCGGCTCCCAGAGCGTGATCGCCGGCGCCGCGGATGATTTCTGAGGGGCCGCTGGTGGTGTCTGAAGATCGGCCCGCTTCGCGCAGGATGCCGCGTCCAACACGAGGATGACGGCTGCAAGAGATAGAAAGACGCGAGACATCGGCATTCTCCCTACGGGACAAACGGTGCCAGCAGCGCCCGGCGCGACAGCCTCGACAGCGCGAGCGGATCGCCAAGCCTGAAGAGGAGTCGCCACCCTTCGTCACCGCGTGCGATGTCCACGCGCCCGAACGTCTGCTGGCGCGTGTGCAGGCGGAGCCCTGCGCCGTAGGAACGCTTGTCGAGGTTCAGATCGGACACGCGCGGAGCCACATTGCCGGCGTCGAGGAACACGGCGGCATCGATATGCGCCATCAGCGCGATGCGTCCTTCGGCGTTGAAGACGAGCATGTTGCGATCGTGAAAGCGGAAGTCGGCGTACGACCGCAACGAGTTGTCGCCGCCGAGGCTTGGCTGCAGATAGAACGGAACGGACTGACCTGCGCTCGTGTCGGAGCCGACGAGCCATCCACGGACGGCGATGACGACGCGTGAGCCGGCAACGGGCATGAAGTGGGCGGCCTCGGCTTCATACCGCCGGAAGCTGAAGACACCCTCGGAGTCGTCATAGTCGGCGACTGCCGCGCGATAGAGTCCGCCGCTCGTTGCGTGGCGGGGGAAGTCGCGCGTGTCTGCCGTCACCGACACTTCGCGCTGCACGAACGTCCCTTGATCGGGGACCGCATAGACGGGGTTGGCCGGAAACACGGTCCGTGTGTCCGCCGTGTTGCCTTCGAACCAGCCACCGCGTGGCCGGACCGATGGGCTCAACCATCCGATCTGTGCGCCGATGCTCAGCGCTTCAAAGGGCCTGAGCGCCGCGTAGCCGATGAGGTTCTGCGAGCGAAGTCCATATTCGCTGTGGTTCGCCTCGAGCGACTCAGGACCCGTGCCGTAGAAACCGATCTGGGTAAAGTCCTGCCACCTGTAGTGCGCTCCGAGTGCGATCCGGCTGCGGGCAATGGTCGGCAGTTCCACCCGCCCCTGGATCAGCTTGTATCCGCGCCAGGACACCGCCATCGACGTGTCGACGAATGCGCGGTCCTTCGCATACCACTGCCGGTATCCCGGTCCGGCCGAGATCCAGCCGGCGCCTGGAATCATGTTGAAGAGATCCGGATAGAAACCGTTGGTGAACTCGCCGTTGCCCTGGCGGCGATCCGCGAAAATCACCGCCCGCTCGATGAAATCCGGCTCGCGAATCAGACCGTGCGTTGCCGGCGTTTCCTGTGCGTGGACGGCGTTTCCCCACGTGGCCAGGAAAACGAATATGCCTGCGGCCACGCAGCGGATCAGATAGCGCTGCCTCATCGGGCCTCCCTCGACCGCTGCGCAAATGCACAGGGAGGGCCAACGCCACCAGCGTCATACTTTTCTTAGCGGAGGGTGTCCCATGACGTCGAGACTCCTGCCAGTCACGTTGATGATCATCGCGACGCTGTGCGGAACTCCGGTCGCTGGTTGGCCGCAGGCAAAGAGCGGTTCCTGGCTGGACGACGCGAAGCCCGGATCGTGGAACAAGCGGGGTACGGCGATTCCAGTTGCACCGAAGATTCAGGCGACGGTGGATCCGCGTTGTCGAGAGGCGAAGCGTCCACCGCAGCTGGACGAAGACAAGCGTGTCAGCAGCCGGGGATGGGATCTGGTTGGTGCGTATCAGGGCGGATGGGGAATGCTCGTCGTTCGTGGGACTGCCGGATACGACGGGATGTGCCGGCCACTTCAGTTCCAGGACTTCGTTTTTGTGAAAGGCGTGTTCGCAGGCACGCTCTCGCCGCGGCCGATGGACAGCCGCTCCGATGGAGCGCTCAATCGAGTGTCGCTTCAGGGGGCGTCGCGATTGACGGCTGAGTACGCACGTTACGACGCGAAGGATCCGTTGTGCTGTCCCTCGAGGCTCACGCACGTGATCTTCGAGATCGCGGCGGACGGCGCGCTGCGGCCGGCGTCAGTGAGCACCGCGCCCACCCAGTCGACGTCGTCCACGCCTTCACCCGGACTTGCCGGAACGTCCTGGCAGCTCGTGAAGTTCCAGAGCAGTGATGACACGACGCTGACGCCGGACGATCGCTCGAAGTACACGATCGAGTTCATGGCCGGCGGACAATTCGCCGCTCGTATCGACTGCAATCGGGGGAGCGGGACCTGGACCTCGTCAGGCGCCAGCCAGATTCAGTTCGGCCCGATGGCGGTGACGCGGGCGCAGTGCCCGGACCCTTCGCTGCACGATCAGATCCTCAGGCAGTGGGGCAACATCACATCGTATGTCGTCAGGAACGGCCATCTGTTCCTGGCGTTGAAGGCGGATGGCGGGATCTACGAGTTCGAGCCGATCGCGAAACGGAAGTAAGTGGGACTGTCAGCGGCTGCTTCTACGCCTATCTCGACGTTCCGGGCGACCCAAAAGCTGTTGCGGCGGTTATCCCAGCGTTCCGCTCGACTCAAAAGCTGTTACCGCGGTCATCCCAGCGTTCCGCTCGACCCAAGAGCTGTTCCGGCGATCATCCCAGCGTTTCCGCTCGACCCAAAAGCTGTTCTGGCGGTCATCCCAACGTTCCGCTCGACCCAAAGGCTGTTGCGGTGGTTGTCCCAGCGCTCCGCTCGACCCAAATGCTGTTCCGGCGGTCATCCCGGCGTTCCGCTCGACCCAAATGCTGTTCCGGCGGTTATCCCAGCGTTTCGCTCGACCCAACTGCTGCTTCTACGTTTGTCCGGCGAATCAGCTGACGCGGCGAGCACCGACCCAGCGGTTTGCCCAGTACCCGCTCGTATAGCGCTCGACTCGCACCACGCCGTTCGAGCTCGGAGCGTGGACGAACTCGCCGCCGCCGAGCGCGATTCCGACATGCGACGCCCCGGGCGAGACGGTTTCGAAGAACACCAGATCACCGGGCTTCACATCCACGCTATCGACGTCGTAGCCGACTTGATACTGCTGCCGGACCTCGCGCGGGAGTCCCATCCCCTGTTGCGCGTAGACCCACTGCACGAAGCCGCTGCAATCGAACCCGGACGGATCGCTTCCCCCGTTTCGGTAAGGGGTGCCGCGCAGCGAGAGCGCGAGCGACACCACAGGCGGCTGGATGGAGGGCAGGGCAGGATCTGATGCGACAGCGGGCGCGGGCTCTTCCGGAGGCGCCGGGCGGGGAGACACCCCGGGAGGCGCCGGTGCGCCCGGGAACGGCCGCGGTGTAGCGACAACGCCGCCCTTCGAAGCGCACCCCGTCGCCAGGAGGCCCAGAACAACCAGAACACAGAACGGAACCGAACCGGGAACCCCGAACACGAACTGAGAACCGAGCACCCGGAAGTGTGAACGTTCGTGCATATGGCGTTTATCGTCGTAAACCGCTGCGTTACTTAGCCTTGAGTCCGCCGTTATCTTGACAGTCCAGTTGGTGGACGTCATCATTGAAAATAGTTTATGGAGCAAGCGCTCCTTCTGAACGCGTCGTACGAACCTCTCAAGGTCGTTCACTGGCAGAAGGCGGTTACGCTCTGGTGCCAGGGGAAGGTAGAGGTGATCGCGGTCCATGACCGCGAGATAAGGGCAGTATCTTTCAGCTTCAGGCTGCCCTCCGTTATCCGTCTGCTCCGATTCGTCAAAATCCGGCGCCGCTTCGATTACGTCCCGTTCTCCCGCGCGAACATCTACGCGCGAGACAGTCACACCTGCCAGTACTGCAACGAGACGTTACCAACGGCTGAGCTGACGTTCGACCATGTCGTGCCGGTCGCCCAGGGCGGCCGGAAGGATTGGGAGAACATCGTCACGTGCTGCGTCAGTTGTAACAGAAAGAAGGGTGGCCGCACACCTGGCGAGGCCGGCATGCGCTTGCAGCGTCATCCGCGGCGTCCCGATTCGGCACCTGCGATTCGCATCACTATCGGGCTCCGCAACGCACCGGACACCTGGCGGGACTATCTATACTGGAACATGGAACTGGACGAGAGCTGACCCAGTCCCCGGTCCCTGGCGTGCCCAACATTACCTCCGTCATCCCAACCCGCGTCGTCGAAGGCGGACGTGTCGCGCTTGCCGGATCCGGCCTCCCAACCGAGGTTGTCCCGTCGGTCGTCGTCGGCCAGGAACCGGCGCGGACGCTGTTCGCGAGCTCCACGAAGATCGTGATCGACCTGCCGCCCGAGATCGAGGGTGGCCGGACGCCGGTGCGGATCGAGAACGTCCCTGGAGAGACGATCTATCTGTCCGTCGGCTCGCCGTGGGCAACGGGTCTTCATCAGGTGGACAACCCGGTCTTCGATCGCGAAGGCAACCTGTTCGTGACCTACAGCGGATCGCGCGGGCAGGAGACGCCGATCTCGATCTTCCGCGTGACGCCCGAGGGGACGCGAGAGCCGTTCGTCTCGGGAATCGTCAACGCGACGTCGATGACATTCGGGCCTGACGGCCACTTGTATGTGTCGAGCCGCTTCGATGGCGCGGTGTACCGCGTGAACGAGGATGGCACTCACACACAGGTGGCGACGGATCTTGGCGTGGCGTGCGGCCTGGCGTTCGATGCTGACGGGGCGATGTACGTCGGCGATCGATCGGGCACGATCTTTCGCTTTCGCGACGGCAAGGCGACGACGTTCGCGACGTTGCCGCCAAGCGTCGCGGCGTTTCATCTGGCGATGAGCCCTGACGGAGAGCTCTTCGTGAGCGGGCCGACGCTTGGCACTTACGACCACATCCATCGGATCAGCGATAAAGGGGAAGTGCGCCGGGTCCCGGCGCCGTTCGGCCGCCCGCAGGGGCTGACGTTCGGCCCCGACGGCGCGCTGCACGTGATCGACGCGCTCGCCGGTTCGAGCGGCCTTTACCGGTTTACTTCCGCCGACACCGAGCCAGAACTGGTCGTGTCGGGCGGTGCGCTCGTCGGCGTCGCGTTCGGCCCGTCTGGTGAGCTGGTGGTCACGTCCAACGAAACGGCCTACCGATTCGACTAGGGCCTGCTGGTTTACACTGGCCCGCGCGTGCAACTCCTCGCCCGGAAGCCGATCGCCGACCTGGAGCCCCAGGACGGTCCTCACTCCCTGAAACGCGTGCTCGGCGCCGGCGATCTGATCATGCTCGCCATCGGCGCGGTGATCGGTGCCGGGATCTTTGGCGCGATCGGCACGGCGGCGGCTGGACAGGTGGGGCCCGACGGCGCGGTCATTCGATACGGCGCAGGACCCGCGCTGATCTTTTCCTTCGTCCTGCTTGGCGGCGCGTGCGCGCTGGCCGCGCTCTGCTACGCGGAGCTGGCGTCGATGATTCCGCAGGCGGGAAGTGCGTACGCCTATTCGTATGCCACGCTCGGCGAGCTGGTCGCGTGGATCATCGGCTGGGACCTCATCCTCGAGTACGCCGTCGGCAACGTGGCGGTGGCGATCTCGTGGGGCGACTACTTCACCACCCTGCTCCGCGGCATGGACATCTCGATACCTGCGTGGCTGACCACCGGGTATCGAACGGCGCTCCTCAGCTCGAATCCCGACGTTCACGGCCTTCTCGAGACGGCGCCGCAGCTTGCGGGGATTCCGATTCTCCTCAACCTGCCGGCGTGCGGCATCGTGCTGCTCATCACGTGGCTGCTGCTGCGCGGCGCGCGCGAGAGCACAACGGCGAACAACGTGATGGTGGTCGTCAAGCTGGCCGCGCTCGCGCTGTTCATCGGCGTCGGCCTGATGAACATCAACACCGCGAATTTCACGCCGTTCGCGCCGAACGGCTTCACCGGCATCCACCAGGGCGCCGCGATCGTCTTCTTCGCCTACATCGGCTTCGATGCCATCTCGACGGCTGCCGAGGAGACGAAGAACCCGCAGCGTAACCTTCCGATCGGCATTCTCGGTGGCCTCGCGATCTGCACGCTCATCTACGTGGTCGTTGGTTTCGTGCTGACCGGACTGGTGCCGTATCAGCAGCTCGCGGTTGCGGATCCGCTGGCGAAGGCGCTCGAGATCGCCGGCTACGCGCGGGTCGGATGGGTCGTCGCGCTCGGCGCGGCGGTGTCGATGGCCGCCGTGCTTCTCGTCTTTCAGTACGGCCAGCCGCGCATCTTCTTCGCGATGGCGAGGGACGGGCTGCTGCCCGCGTGGGCTGCGCGCGTCGATGCGCGCACTCGTATCCCGTGGATGACGACGCTCGTGACCGGGCTGGTGGTGGCGTTGGGGTCGCTGATCGGGGATGCGGCGGAGACGTACGACCTGACGAACATCGGGACGCTCTTTGCGTTCTCGCTCGTCTGTGCCGGCGTGCTGGTGCTGCGCGTCAAGGAACCGGGCCGGCCGCGCGCGTTCCGCGTGCCGCTGGTGTGGGTCGTTGCGCCGCTCGGTATTCTCGCGTGTCTCTTCGTGATGGCCGGCCTGCCGCGCCAGGCGTGGGAGCGCTTTGGGATCTGGCTCGTCATAGGCGCTGTGATCTACGCTCTCTACGGCTACCGGCATTCCCGCCTTCGTCAGCGGTAACACAAGGGGACAAAGGCTAAACACGAAGGCACGAAGAGGTCGAAGAGTTTCTCAAGCGCCCAAGGAGGCATCGATGTCGTTGCGTGCAGCCCTCCTCTTGGTTCTCCTCCCCATCGCGGTCATCGCGCAGGCACCTGCACCCCGCCCGGCGCCCGGACCAGGCACCGTGACTGCACCCCCGGCGCCTGCGCCAAGAAGCAACGCGGCGCCCGACGCGGCGCCTGCTGGCAAGGGGATCATCAGGGGCGTCATCAACGCTGCCGACACCGGCAGGCCGATCCACCGGGCGGAAGTTCGGATAACCGGCGGCTCACCGCCAGTTCAGCGATCGGTCTACACGGATGAGAAGGGCCGCTATGAGGTGACCGGGTTGACGTCCGGGCGTTACGGGGTGACCGCCGTGAAAAGCGGATACCTCCCGCTTGCGCACGGGCAGGTTCGTGCGCGTGAGAGCGGCCGGCCGCTGGAACTGTCCGAGACATCGCCGCTCGACAAGATCGATTTCGTGCTGCCGCGCGCCAGCGTGATTGTCGCCCGTGTGCTCGATCAGTTTGGCGATCCGGTTCGCGGCGTCGTCGTGCAGGCACTCATTCCGCGGTACGTGGACGGACGGCGTCAGTTGTCGAACGGCGGCGGTAGTTCCAGTGTGACCGATGACCGCGGCGAGACGCGCATCCACGGTCTGCAGCCGGGAGAGTATTACGTCGTTGCGGCGCCTGACTTCCAGACGGCGTGGCGCGGCGAGGTCGAGACACTCTACCCGGGCACGCTCAATCAGCAAGAGGCACGGGCCGTACAGGTCGGCATCGGTGAGGAGGCATTCATCTCGCTTCCGATTCGGCGGGCGCGACCGTCAACGCTGAGCGGGACGATCATCGGCTCCAACGGTGTGCCGCTCCCGTCGCCCTATGTGTCTCTGCAGAACATCCGGATATCGGGAGGCGGTTCGTCACGGAAGATGAACGTTGCACCCGACGGCACGTTCCGCGAAGAGAACCTCATGCCCGGTGACTGGATGATCGTGGTCAACGAGCCTGAGTACTCGAGCGCGAGCGTGCGTCTCCTTGGCGACGACGTGCACGGGCTCACCATTACGACGCGCAAGGCAGCAACGGTACGCGGCCGTGTGACGTTCGAGGGAGCGCCGCCACCGACTGAAGCTGTGCAGCTCGGAGTGTCGTTCGAGGGTCTGCGGACTCTGGTGTCTGGCGCGGGATGGGTGCGCTCCGCCGCATCTGTCAGCACGATTCCCGCCGCGCCGGACACGAACTGGACGTTCGAGGCGCAGGTCAGCGGCGCGGGCGTGATTCGTTTGCGCGCGGGCACCTGGCTCCTCAAGTCAGTCCTACTCGACGGAAAAGACGTCACCGATACAGTGCTCGACTTCGGCACCGCGTACGCCGGCAAGCCTGTTGAAGTGGTGCTGACGCAGCGCCGTGCGCAATTGAACGGCAGTGTGACGAACGATCGCGGGCAGCCGGCCGACAACTATGCCGTCGTTCTCTTTCCGGAAGATGAAGCGGAGTGGACCAAGGCGTCCAGCCGGTTCTTCGCAACCGCCCGTCCGGATCAGCAGAATCGATTCACGATCAACGGACTGCCAGCCGGTCGATACCTCGCGGCGGCGGTCGAATATCTCGAACCTGGAGAAGGTCGCAACCCCGAGACCTTGTCGCGGCTTCGCGGCAACGCGACTGCCATCGAGCTGACGGAAGGCGCCTCTCGATCGGTCACGTTGAGGATGGCGCGATGAGCGTGCGCACCAGGCCGGTCGTCGCGGTGGTGTTCCTCGCGCTCAGCGCCATTGCCGATGCGCAACAGCCACAGTCTCCTGCTCGCGATCTGCCGCGAGAGCGGGTGACCACGACCGACGGTGCCATTGCCGGAATCATCCGCGCCGCCGATACGAGTCTCCCTATCCGCGGAGTGGACATTCGACTGACCGGAACGGGCCGGCCAGCTGTCATGCGCGGAGCGGTCACCGACGCCAATGGCCGCTACGAATTCAGCGATCTTCCAGAAGGCACGTACCGACTGGAGGCGTCCAAAGTCCGCTACATGACGATGAGCTATGGGCAGACTCGCGCGGGTGAAGAAGGCCGGACTGTTCAGGTGACGGGTGGCCAGCGCGTCGAGAACATCGACTTCGCGCTTCCTGCAGGGGCCGTCATCGTGCTGCGGGTTGGCAATCGGTTTGGCGACCCCGCGATCGGTTACCGGGTCGCGCTGTTTCAGGCAAAGCCCAGCTCGGGTCCGCGCGTCCTCACACCGCTTCCTTTGAGTTCGTTTGGAAGCACGACTGACGATCGCGGTGAGATCCGGTTGTCGGGACTTGGACCTGGCGAATACTTCGTGAGCGCCGAGGCCGCCTCGGTTCCACCCGGCACGCCAGGCGAGCGGGAGGGGCAGACGTTCTTTCCTGGAACCCCGGTTGCGGAAGAGGCGCAGCCAATCACTGTCGGCCTCGGCGAGGAGGTGGTGTACGGCTTCGACACCATGCTCTCCAAAACCTACCGAATCAGCGGCACGATCGCCGGCAATGCGCCTGCTGATGACGTGCAGATCGAGCGCGTGACTGCCGAACGCACAATGATGATCGATATCAATCTCGGCTCAGGCAGGAGCTTCTCGCGCGCGGGCCTTTCTCCAGGCGAATACATTCTCACGGCCAGCAATTCAAAGGAGATCGGCTCGCTGCGCGTTCCTGTGGGCGGTGCCGATGTCAGCGACCTCGTGCTGACGATGAGGCCGGCGACACCGATCCGAGGACGCGTGACGTTCGAGGGAGCTGCGCCGCGCGGTGTTCCGCAGGCGACGTTCGTTGTGAGGCCAACGCGGGAGAACAACCGCGTTTCGCACGTCGCCCAGTATTCGAAGGCGGCCGACTGGACGTTTGAGATTGCCGCGCTGACCGGGTCTGGCGTGATCAGGGCGGACCTCCCGCGCGGCTGGTTCCTGAAGTCGGTGCTGCTCGACGGCCGGGACGTCACTGACACCGTGCTCGACCTCGAAACCTACCAGGGCAAGTTTCTCGAAGTTGTCGTGACGCAGACCGCGACGGAATTGCGCGGAAGCGTGGCTGATGCCTCTGGCCGCGCTTTGACGAACTACGTGGCTGTCGCCTTCGCGGAAGATCAGCGTCAGTGGATGGAGCTGACGCGGCGCGTCGAGAGCGTTCGTCCCGATCAGCAGGGGCGCTTCAGCATTCGCGGCCTGCCTCCGGGGCGCTACCTGGTCGCGGCCGTGAACTATCTTCCGACCGGACAAGAGAAGGATCCCAACGTGCTGGAGCGTCTCCGTGCGACGGCGACTCCGGTGACGCTGGCAGAAGGCGCTACCCAGAACGTCACGCTCGGAGTTGGGAAGTAGCGATCGCGATCATCGGGCGGAGGGCCGCTGCAGTTCGTAGCGCAGTTCACCGTCAGCGGTTGTTCCCGTCAGCTGCCAACCCGCCGACTCGTAGAACCGCTGCGCCCGTGTGCCGGCCTCAGTCGTCAGCCAGAGACGCTGAAGGCCTTTGGTCCACAACCAGCTGACCATCGTGTCGTGGAGCCGCCGGCCGTAGCCGCGGCCCTCGTGCTCCGGGTGCACGAACAGCGCCCAGATGTTGCCATTCGTGGCGTTGCCGATCGCGAACGCGACCACCTCGCCGTCCGCTTCCACCACCCAGCCCCGGCCCGTTTCCTCGATTGCGGTCCGGACGTCCTCGTCCGTGACGACGGTCGAGACGAGCCGATTCTCTTTCACCGAGGCGCGGACTCGCTGAATGGCGGGAATGTCAGTGGCACGGGCGATTCGCAACATCGTGGCCTTCGATTGTCTTCGAGCCTTCGTGGTTGACCGTTTTGGGGAGTTGGGCGTTGGAGGTTGGGAGTTGATAGAATGATCGTTTCAGGACTTCCAGAAATTCCTGTCTATAGGCATGTCCAACGAGTGGATCTCCGTCCGCGGCGCGCGCGTCCACAACCTCAAGAATATCGACGTGGATCTCCCGCGCGACCAGCTCGTCGTTATTACGGGGCTTTCGGGGTCCGGTAAGTCCTCCCTCGCCTTCGACACCATCTACGCGGAAGGGCAGCGGCGCTACGTCGAGTCGCTTTCCGCCTACGCCCGGCAGTTCCTGGAGCAGATGGAAAAGCCGGACGTGGACCTCATCGAGGGGCTCTCGCCGGCCATTTCGATCGAGCAGAAGACCACCGGGTCGAACCCGCGCTCGACCGTCGGCACGGTCACCGAGATCTACGACTACCTCCGGCTGCTGTTCGCCAACATCGGCACGCCCCACTGCTACAACTGCGGACGGGAAATCTCTTCACAGTCGCTCGAGCGCATCCTCGACCTGGTGATGCTCTATCCGACCGACGCGCGGATCAACGTGATGGCGCCGGTCGTCCGTGGACGCAAGGGCGAGTTCAAGAAGGAGCTGGTGGCGCTCCGCCAGCGCGGCTTTACCAAGGCGCGCATCGACGGCCAGTTCCGGTCGCTCGAAGACGACATCAAGCTCGATCGCCGGCGCAACCATACGATCGAGGTGGTGGTCGATCGCCTGATCATCAAGTCGGGCATCGAACGGCGCCTCTCCGAATCGCTCGAGACCGCACTCAACCTCGCCGACGACATCGTCGTCGTCAACACCTTCGAGGGTGGCGATCAGCTCTTCTCACGACGTCTCGCGTGCGTGACGTGCGGGATCTCAATGCCCGAGCTGACGCCGCGCGCGTTCTCGTTCAACTCGCCGCACGGCGCGTGCCCGGAGTGCCAGGGCCTTGGCGCCACCTATGACTTCGACCCGAGGCTGATTGTCCCCGACGACAGCAAGTCGCTCGCGGCCGGCGCGATCGCCCCGTGGGCCGCAGGCGACCGTAAGCTGGTCAAGGACGCGATTGCCGCGCTCTCGCAGACTTTCGGAATCGATCCGGAGGTGCCGTTCGGCAAGCTCCCGAAGAAGCACCGCGACCTGCTGCTCTACGGCCCGGCGGGAGCGGCAAAGGCGGCGAAGGCCGCGAAAGCCGCGGACGCTGCGTCCACCGATGACGATGACGCCGACGAGGAAGGGTACGAGGAGGAGTTCGAATCGCC
>Ga0247825_10002279_pt1 | contig 12682 bp, 15 predicted proteins | sample 13C_Vanillin_Day_FD_194413 | JGI IMG/M metagenome (GOLD analysis project Ga0247825, IMG submission 194413) | Soil microbial communities from agricultural site in Penn Yan, New York, United States - 13C_Vanillin_Day48 | ecosystem: Environmental > Terrestrial > Soil > Agricultural land | place...
AACTTCATGTCCTTGTAGAGACAGATACGCACCTCGTTCAGCCGCCGTGAGTCACAGGCAACCGAAATTCCCTCCCGCGTCATGCCCGGATTGGCCTTTACGAAGGCTTCCTCGACCTCGTCAGGAGTCACGGTGAGATAGCTGCCAACGTCGATGTATTCCTCGGGAATTTTCACCACCGCGCGGGCCTTGCGGACGTTGTCGAAGTAGGCGCGCGCATTCAGTCCCGAGCAGGTACCGTGGCGATCCCATTCGTGGAAAATCAGCCGCGGGCTCGGCATCAGATCGAGCATGGACGATACGATGCCGCGATTGAGGCGCGGCGCCGGCACCTGGCAGTATTCCGGGAAGCCGCGCTGATACTGCGGCCAGAGGCCGTGTACGACGAACGAGAACGGCCGGTCGCCGCACTGCTCGTGCGGCCTGCCACGCGGTTGACGCTCCGCATTCGCCTCGCAGAACGAAGGCGACCACGACAGGGTGAGAACATAGAAATCGAACTTGCCGGGATGGTTCTGGCGCAGGTCCTGCGCCGGGGCGCCCCGAACGGTCAGCGCCAGAATAACGACTACGGCAGCGTAAAAACCGGCGCGTAACGCGGCGACGGACATGACAGCCTCCCTCAACGCCTAGACACGGCGGAAAGGCTCTCATGAAAATGAGAACATTTCAAGAACAAAAATACCGTTGGCGAAAGCGCTGCTGTGCGAGGCGTTTACGGCCGCGCGCCCTTGCACTGCGGGTTGAAGGCCCAATTGCGGTCGAGGCCGACGACGCACCACTCGACGCCCCACGACACGCCGATGATGCCGGTATCCTCGCCGATACCGTAATGGATCGCGTGGCGGGTGCCGTCATTGATGATCACATTGCCGCGGCAGAACCGGCGCGGAATGGCAGCGTAGTGGCCGGGGCGGAAGGCGACCTCGCGCACGCTCTCGAAAGCCGCGATCTGCAACGCAGAATTCCAGTAACGGCCTTCCTTTTGGGCGAACCGGCTCTGGATCTTGCCCAGGACCCAGGTGTCCTCGCACAGCGGGACGACGGCGTCGTAGCGCGGGCCGGACAGCCAGAAATTCTTTTCAAACCAGTTGGCCGCGCGGCTTTCACCCGAACAGGCAAAGGTCAGCGCAACAGCGAGCGCGGCGGCAAACAGACGGACGCTCATCGAAAATCCCCCAAACGCCGAGTCATGCGTCGAAAATACGGTGCCAAGGGCCTTCGCCGGGGTCAAGAGGAGGCCGCCGCGGAACGGCCCTGCCGCCGCATTTTCTTGGGAGGTGTGTTTCTAGCGCCAGTCGCCCAGCACCGACTGCACTAGCGCCAGCGCAGCCACCGCGGCGGTATCGGCGCGCAGGATGCGCGGCCCGAGGCTGATCCGAACCGTATTTGGGCGGGCGGTCAGCACGGCGCGTTCGTCGTCCGAGAAGCCCCCTTCCGGACCGATAATCAAGGCAATCTCCAGGGCTTTCCCGCCGGTCTCCGGGCTTCTTTCAAGACTTTCCCGGGTGCTGTCGCGAGCTTCCCGGCCACTGCGAGGCGCAAGCGCCTCAAGCGCGGATTGCAGCGCCGCATCCTCGTCGCAAAACACCAGCGTGCGCTCCGGCGCCATTTCGGCGAGCGCACGGGCGAACGGCACAAGCGCCGCGATCTCCGGCAAGGTGAGGATGCCGCACTGTTCCGCCGCCTCGATCGCGTTGGCGCGCATACGCTCGACGTTGACGCGCTCGGCATTGGTGTGGCGCGTAATGACGGGCGCGAGTTTCGAGACGCCCATCTCGACCGCCTTCTGCACCATGTAGTCGAGCCGCGCGCGCTTGAGCGGCGCGAACAGATAATGCAGATCGCCGGGAGCGGTCTGCTCGCGCGTGCGCTCTTCAACCTCGAGCGCGAATTTTTTCTTCGACGGCATTGCAAGCGCAGCGCGCCACTCGCCGTCGCGCCCGTTGAACACGAGCACGCCGTCGCCCGCTTTCAGCCGCAGGACGTCGGCGAGGTAGTGCGCCTGCGATGGCTCAAGCGGCAGCAACGCGCCGGCGATGATCGGCGCATCGATGTAGAGACGGGGCGAGCGGAAGTCGTAACGGGGCATGGAATACAATGACCGGATATTGTAAGACGTAAGGCGGTAAGCTATATTTGCCTTATGAACCGCCGGACACAGCCGCCAGCGACTTTCTCCAAGATTTCGGTCAAAAGCCAGACCGTGATTCCGCGCGAGGTGCGCGAAGCGCTGGGACTCGCACCCGGAGATACGCTGCGCTATCGGATAACGGGAAGCGAAATCATTATCGACAAGGCCCCCTCGGAAAAAGACGATCCATTTGCAGCGTTCTCCGAATGGTCTGGCGCTGCCGACGAAAAAGCCTATGGCAAGCTCTGAGGCTTTCCGTTTTGCGCCTTACGACGTGGTCGTCGTTCCCTTCCCCGACGCAGACCGCCTGGCAGAAAAGCGCCGGCCCGCACTTGTCATTTCTAACCAAAAGCTTGCCGACGTAGGTTTGGTCTGGGTAGTGATGATCACCAGCGCGGAAAACGAGCCTTGGTCAAGCGATGTCACCATTGCTGATCTTCGGCGCGCCGGTCTGCCGGCGCCGTCCGTTGTCCGCACGGCCAAGATAGCCTGCATCGAACCGGCCCGGATCGAGCGCCGCGCCGGACGGCTGGACAAAGTTGCCGCAAAACGCGTTGCGCAACGAATCCGGGGCTATCTCGGATAACGCACTAACGAGAAGGCGAGAGTCTTCGCCCGATCAATAAAACCGGCGCGCGTACGGACGTGCATAGGGACGTGCATAATACGGCCGGGCGTAGTAGGCGCGGCGCACGCCGTAATAACGCGGCGCGATGTATGGCCGCGCGTAGTAACGGCGCGCATAGAACCGCGGACCGTAGGCATAGTAGCTCGGCCCCCCGTAGGCGCGCGGGTAGTAGTAAGGCGCCGCCGCATAGTAAGCCGGGCGATAGGGATAGTAGCTGTAGCTCGGGTAATACGGCCGGTAATACGCGGGCGCGTAGCCGTAGCCGCCACCATAACCGTAGCCACCGTAACCATAGCTGCCATAGTAAGGCCCGTAGGCCCAGGCGTTGTTGGCAATCAGCGCGCCGGCCGCAATGCCGCCGATGAAGGCAGCGCCGCCCCAGCAACCCCAGCATCTCGCGTCCGCTCTGGTCGGGGCTGTCGTCACCGCCGCGGCAAGCGTCATCGCTGCAACAAGCGCGATCAGGGTTCTTCGCATGGTGTCCTCCAACGCAGTCACAAAGAGGGGCCGCCCGTTCGGCAGTATGGACTATTTTCGATGACGACAAAATATCCGGCCGCTGCCACAATCCAAACTGGTTTCCAAAGCGTGACGATCGCGCGCGCAACAATCAGCGCGAGCGGTTGAGGCACGTTGACACGGTAAAGGCGCACGCGGATACTTCACACATGGGAAACCGCGTTAGCGGTTCTCGCCGGGCATTTGAACGCAGCCGCCCGGCTCCTTGCGACAGACATTCGGTCCAAGTGCTGCTCCGGTCCTCTGCGGACAAGGAGCATCATATGTTTGACCTTGCTGCCGTCCCTCGTCCCCTCACCGCGCTCAAGCCAGCCGTTCGCGCATATGCGGCACAGCGTTTCGTTCGCCGGCGTTCGAGATACGCCATGCTTCAGGCTGCGGCATTCATTTTCGCGGCGGGCCCTTCGTTCGCCCAGAAAGCCTGTGTGCCGCACCTGTCATTCACCCACACGAAACTGTCGGAAACCATCTCCCATCAACGCACCTGGAGCGCCGTTGTCGCGGTCGATGCCTCATCATGCGCAACGAAGTCGGGCCGCTTTGACGTTTTCTTCGTGGGTCTGCTCGAATACGGGCCCGATGTCGATTTCACCGAGTCCTTTACCTGGGTCCCGGGCGAGGTCGAGATTTCAGTCAGTTTCAGTATGACCGAAGCGCCGTCGGATTATCGCATCGTCAACGTGGCACCGTGCGCATGCCGGAAATAGAACTTTCCGTGGTTATCTGAGCGCAGCTAGACACAAGCCGTGCCAGGCTCGCCTATGCGGACTGCACGGCCGGTTTGGCCGCAGTTTTCGATGCGACGCCCTTTGTCTTCAGATCGATCCCCATGATGGCGCGCGCTTCGGCCGGCGTCGCGATCTCGCGGCCGAGTTCGTTCGCGACCGCCACCACCTTGCGCACCGCCTGCGCGGACGTCTGAATCTTCTCGTCGCGGTGCGGATAGAGATAGACGGTGTCCTCCATGCCGACGCGCACCATGTCGAACCCAAGCATCATCGCCATCGTCGAGAACGGCAGCCAGTTGCGCCCGCCCGCGCACACGCCCCTGACCGCATGCGGCGCGAGCGTCTGCTGCATGGTCATCATGTAGACGTAGTTCCACGGGTCGGGCCCGAGCGGCGAGCCATGGCTGTAGCCATGGTAGCCCATCATGATGTTCATCAGCGGCGGGTTCCTGCAGATGCCCTTGTCGACCAGCCAGTCCATCACGTCCTTGATGGCCTGATAGCTCGTCGCCTGAAATTCCGGCCGCACGCCGTGCTGCTCGAGATACTTCACCTGGTCGGACAGCGTCTTTTCGGTGACGATGTAGGTGAACTTTTCCGAGAAGCCCGTGGTCTGGATCAGCAGCACCGCCGACTGAAAGAATTCCGGTCCGGCCTCGCACAGCACATCTACCGTGCGCTTGAGAAGATCGACGCCCTGATGCTGGTAGTCGGCGTAGGGCACGACCGACGTGACGATGTCGGGACACTTGTCCAGCACCCGCGCAATCGTCTCCTTGACGACATGCGGGTCCTTGCTCGGCGTGCCGTCCTTTTCGCGCGCATGGACGTGCCATACCGCCGCGCCCGCCTTGCAGGCTTCGATGGCAGCCTTGACGTTCTCGTCCATGGTGTAGGGCTGGCCGGGGTTCTGCTGCCGATTCATGAACGAGCCCGTCGGGGCGACGTTGATGATCAGTTTCTTGTCCATCGTCTTGTGCGGCTTCTCCATGTGGACGTTGCCAAGAACGCCGGCATAGAGGTCGTGGATATCAACCATGGAAAACTCCCGATGACTTGGACTGACAGATATGACGGCGAAGCGTGCGGCTGTTACGGCGACGCCTGCGGCGTCACGCCGATGCTTTTGAAGACCTTGGCCGCAGCCTCGCGATCCGCCTTGGCGAACGCGCCGAATTCTTCGGGGGTGTTGCGCTGAGGGATCAAGGTCGACGCCTCGTAGAACGTCTTCATCTGCGGCGAGTCGATGGCCTTGGCCAACTCCGCATTAAGCCGGTCGAGAATCGGCTTCGGCGTTCCCGCCGGCGCCCACATACCGAAATAACCTTGCAGACCCGGATCGCCGCCTTCTTCCGCGAGAGAAGGCAGATCGGGCATGAATACCGAACGCTTCGGGCCGAGTGTGACGATTGGCTTGATGTTGCCAGCCTTGATCTGCGGTCCAGCGACGCCGAATCCCATGTAGGTGACGTCGACTTCGCCGGAATAGACCGCCGGATTAGCCTGTGTCGCGCCGCCCTTGTACGGAATCGCCTGGATGGTGACGCCGGCCTGCGCCGCGATCCAGCGCATGTAAAGGTCGGGCAGCGAGGCGGGGCCCCAGGTGCCCCAGTTGATTTTGCCGGGATTGGCCTTCGCGTAAGCGATCATCTCCTTGTAGTTGTTGAACGGCGCCTTCGCATTCGCCACCAGGAGATTGTTGGTCAGCGCCATCAGGATCACCGGCGCAAAACTGTTGTCCGGATCATAGGGAAGCTTGGCATACAGTTGCGGGTTGTACGACAGGCTGTCGGCTGTGGTCGGGCACATCGTCAGGCCGTCGGGCTTGGCATTGGCGCAAGCCGTCATGCCGATGGTCGAGCTTCCGCCCGGCCGATTGTCGATGATCACCGTCTGGCCGAGTTGCTCGGCGAGCCGCGCACCGGTGACGCGCGCCAGCGAATCGACCAAACCGCCCGCTCCGTAGGGCACGATGATGTGGACTGTTCCGCCCGGAATCGATTGCGCGTCCGCGGGCCGGACCGTCAGGGACAATGGCAGCACCGTCGCGACGCCGGCACAAAAAATCAGAGCTTTCCAGTTCACAGGCTTCTCCCATTTCTTCATCGATCTTACCAAGAAGAACCCCTCGTGGACCACTGGCAATGCGTGCGCCCATGCGCCGCGCTCATGGCTTGGGGCGTGGGAGAGCATCACCAAGGTTCTTGCTTCCCTCTCGTATTGCCGTCTTAAATTCCGGCGCGGCTAGGGAATTGTCAGGGGTGCGTCATGTTGCGTCACGTCGCTCGTCTTCTGGCTGTCGCATTTTTTGTCTCGGCAGCAGCTACCGCCGCGAATGCGGTGGCGATCTACACCTACACCGGAAATTTCTTCAACGAGTTTTCACCAGAGCCGGGCGGCGTCTCCGGTCAATACACCAGCGCGAACAGGGTGACTGGCTGGTTTTCATTAGCGGCGGCGTTACCGAACGGCTTCAGCGGTCCGGTCACGCCACTAGATTTCTCCTTCACCGACGGCCGGAGCGGTATGTTCCCGCCGCTGTTCGGGGCTTTAGGCAGTGCATCTTTCACGATACAGACCGACGGCGCAGGACAGATTGTATACTGGGACATTTCGCTGAGCCGATCTGGGCTTCTGTCTGGCCCGACAAGAACGATTCGCACATTCGGCGGTTTTGGCGAATTCAGTGTCGATTCCGGTACCATCGTCGACTGCATTCCGACCTGTTCAATACTTCCGACGCAGGATACTGGACGTGTCGAAGGCGCATACGGCACCTGGGTGGTGACCGAGACACCGGTTCCCGGCGCGCTGCCGCTGTTCGCCACCGGCCTCGGTGCGATTGGCGCGCTGGTCTGGCGCAGACAGCGCAAAACAAGGACTGCCTAAGCAACACGAGTGTAAAAAGCCCCGCGAAGGAATCGCGGGGCTTTTCGCATGGGTGCGATGCACGGATCTGCAATCCAGTGTAAGCTATCCGCAAGCTCGAACACCTGCCGGGGAGCCACTCATGCATCCGCCATTCGAACTTTCCACCGCTGCCACCGACCGCATCGTCCTGCGCCGCGGACGGCTGCACGGTTTCGAAACCGTCGATGCGACGCGCACCGCGCTGGTCGTGGTCGACATGCAGAATGTTTTCTGCGCGCCGGGCGCCCCGGTAGAAGTTCCGACCTCGCGCGAGATCGTCCCGCACATCAACCGGCTGGCGCGCGCGACCCGCGATTCGGGCGGGCTCGTCGTGTGGGTGCAGATGACGATGAAGCGGCGCGAGGAATGGGCGCTGGTGCTCGACAACATGCTCTCGAAAGAGACCGGCGACCGCGTGCTGGCAGAGATCAAGCCCGGCAGCACCGGTCACACGCTGTGGCCGCAGATGCAGCCGTCGCCGGAAGACATTTATATTTTCAAGAACCGCTTCAGCGCGTTCCTGCCGTCATCGAGCGACATTGCCGAGCAACTGCGCCGGCGCGGCATCGACACGGTGATCATCACCGGCACACTGACCAATGTCTGCTGCGAAAGCTCGGGCCGCGACGCCGCGATGATGGACTTCAAGACCATCATGGTCTCGGACGCCAATGCGGCGCTGACCGACGAGGCGCATCTCATGACGCTGACCACGTTCATCCAGACGTTCGGCGATGTGCGTTCGACCGATGAAATGATCGGGATGCTGCACGCCGGCCGCTCACGGCAGGCGATGCGGGCGTGACACCGCGAGGCGTTACGCGCGGCGACCAAATTCACGCGCGCCTTACGACGCCGGCTGCGGCTCCGGGAATTTCCACTTGCCCGTCAGAATTTCCGCGCGCGGGCGATAGAGCCGCACGATGTAGTTCCAGCCCTTCATGATCGGCAAGCAGTTCGGAATCTTGCCGTCGCAGCCGCCGAACTGGACGGTGATTGCGCCATCCGCCGCCTTCTGCCCTGTGATATTGTTCACCGAATACGCGTTCTGCGGATTCTTCTCGAAATAACCCTCAGCATTATAAACGCTGATCGACCAGAAACCGTCGACCGGCACATTCCGGACGGTCAGCTTTCTGGGATTGGTATTGTCATTATTAGGCGGTGTGACGGTGAGATAGATCGCATCCTTTTCAGGATTGCCGCCCCACGCCATTGCCGCGCCGATCAGATGCCGCACCGGATCGACTTGCTGTTTGGTTCCGAACATCCCCTTTGAATCCGGCAACGTGGTTCCAAGCACCAGCAATGCATCGCGCACCTTCTTCTGGCTGGCCTGGTCCCAGTTCGGTACGTCGAACTTGCCCGCGCTCCTCTGGCTGACTTTGAGAGCATCCTGCAGCGCGTGAACCTGCTGCACATCTTTCGGGTCGTTCGGATCGACCAGGGTGCGCACCGCCGTCACAACATACCGCGTACCGATCTTGTCGCGCGTCAGCGTGACAGCGCCCGGCCGATAGACCACCATCGGCGTGTATTCGTCTTCATTGATCACCTGCATCGACATGAAGCGCTTGCCGGCATCCGGCAGCGTGATTGTCACCGGACCGGCATCGAGATCGAATACCGCGCCGGAATAAAGGGTGTCGCGGTTCATCCGGATGACGGTTTGCTTGTCGATTGGCGTTGGCGTGCGATTGTGAAAGAACTTTCCGATCCCACCGGCATCTTTCAGCACGCCGCCAAAATAAAGATCGGTCTCCGCGCGAACGAAATTGTCGGCGGTAACGGGCACGGCGCTCTGTGCGAGCGCTTGAACTGTTGCCGATAAGAAAAACAATGCTGCAATTGCGCTTCTATTCATTGCCCGCTCTCCTTCTCTTCGCCTGCTGGCTATCTCTTCACCGTCAGCGCCGGCGGATAGTATTTCCCGCTCACCACATCGGAGGCCGGGCCGTAGAAGCGATAGGTCATGTCGTATTTCTTGCCTTCCGGCGTCGGCAGCCAGTTGGCCTGGGGCACGCCGTCCGGTTGCTTCGGCGCGAAGGCGAGCGTAAGGGAGCCGTCCGCGTTGTATTGCAGCGCCGACTGCTTGTTCAGCAGAAAGCGATTGAGCGGGTTCGGGACGACTCTGAACTCGTCGTTGTCGACCACGATGACCGACCAGAAGTAACGCACCTTCGATCCCGGTAATGCACTCTTCGGATAGGTCTGGATGTAGGTCTGGCTGCCGTCAAAATCCTTGCCGACGAAGTAGACAGCCTCCTTGGCGTTGTTGGCCCAGATGCCGGCGAAGTTGACCAGAGAGCGCATCAGGTAATCGCTGCCGTAATTGCCGACCACACGCGGATGCATCCAACCATTGACCTTGCGGCCTAGGTTCGCGAGTTCCGCATGAAATCCGGGGATGGCTTGTTTCTGGATCACCTCGTCGATACGCACGCGCTCCTTCGGATCACTCGCAGCCTTCGCGACGGCGCGGACCTTGCGCTGAAGCGGTGCCATGCCCTTGTTGATGTCGGGCTCGCTCGTGAGGATTTGCTCAGTCTTGTCGAAGGCCTCGACGCCGGGAAACTTGTTGTTGGGAAAATCGAAGGTTGCGGCGGTCGGCTCCACTTTGGGCGACCCGGTCGGCTTCATGGTGATCTTCTTCTGCAGCGCGGCCGCCGCGGCCGGATCAGCGCCAAGCTCCACGCGCATCAGGATGCGCGACTTCTTGTTCGGAAGGTCGATGCGCTGCGTGCCCGCCGGCAGCGCAACCTTCGCGCCCTTGAGGCACAGTGCGAACGTGCCGGAAGGATGGCGCGGAAAATTCCGCTCGTTGATGTTGGCCGTGACCTCGCCCCAGCCGTTGAGCACCTGCACAGTGTAGTAGCGGCCCTTGATCTCCGGCAGATCGACCAGCGCACAACTCGCCTCGTCGATCGCGATCCAGGCTTCGCTGTAGGCCACGTCGAGATTGGGGTTCGCCCAGGCCACGCCGCCCGGTTCACGATGCTTCACCTCGTTCCATTTGAGGCCTTCCTTGAGGTCCAGCGTTTCCTGCCGGAGCACCAGCCAGCGGCCCAGCATGTACTGGTACGCATCCACGATGTCCTTGTCGGACAGACGCGCGGGCTGCGCTTGCGCGCCTGCGGCGAGAATAAATGCGAAACTGGCGAGCGCTATTCTGTTCATGGCCTCACCTCTTCGAAATCGCCCGGCTTCCAGGTCTTGTCCAACCACGCCTGCAGCGGCGCAAGCGCGTGCACCGAAGCCAGAGAGTTGGGCACGGCAATCCGTTCCCTATCCCGAGCGCCGTTGAATGACGAATTCCCGTCTCGCGATAATGGCCGGTGCGCGAATTATCCGAATCGCAAAGCGCGTGCGGCAATCAGGGGAAACCCGTGTCCCCCTCAGGGCATTCCCTGTTCATGGGCCAAACGGCAAAGCGCTGCCGTACATTTTCCGGCCGGGCGGAACCCCACCGCATGCGTTGCGTTTTATGGCGAACGGAGGAAACCCATGACCTACAATGATCCGCAGCACCGCGATGTCGATCCGGTGCACCGCAACATCAATGTCAACGATCCCTTCATTCCGGATCGCAGCACCAACAGTCATTACGTCGGTATGGGTCTCGGTATCGCGGCCATTGTGGCGCTCATTCTTGGCGCGGCTTTGTGGAATCCCGCGTCGGAGCGAACCGCAAGTAATACCGAACCGCCCGCCAACAGCACGATGACGGCGCCGCAGATCCCCAGCCCTGATCCGTCGGCTGCTCCTTCACGACAAGGTTCGAGGCCGAACGGCTAACGCCGGGCGACCAGGATCGCCGGTCTCGACAAAGCCCCGCGGAGAAATTCGCGGGGCTTTCGTGTGAGTGTTCTCAGCCTACGTCCGCGCCGTCGAACAGTTGCGCAAGAATACGGCCTTCGAGCGCGGCCACCTCCGCAGAACCGCGATGACGCGGGCGCGGCAGATCGACGCGAATGTCGAGCGCGATCTCGCCGTCCTCGATCATCAGCACGCGGTCGGCAATGGTTACCGCCTCGGCGACATCGTGTGTGACAAGTAGCGCGGTAAATTTCTGTTCCCGCCACACCCGCTCCAGCAGCCGCTGCATGGTGATGCGCGTGAGCGCGTCAAGCGCACCGAGCGGCTCGTCGAACGCGAGAAAGCGCGGCTCGCTCACCAGCGCACGGGCGAGCGCCACGCGCTGCCTCTGTCCGCCGGAAAGAACCGCCGGCCAAGCGTCGCGCTTCTCTTCGAGGTCGACGGCGCGGAGCGTATCGAGCGCATGCTGCCGCGCGCCGGGCAGATTGCGCTGCGCGCCAAGCCCGACCTCGACATTGGAAAGAACGCTGGCCCACGGCAGCAGGCGTGGCTCCTGAAACATCACCCGCGCCACGCTCTTGTCACTGATCTGCTCTGTTCCGTCCTCGAAGCTGAAGCCGCCGCCAGTCGGCGTTTCCAGACCGAGCAGCACGCGCAGCAAAGTGCTCTTGCCGCAGCCGCTTTTGCCGACGATCGCGACGAATTGGCCCGCTGGCACAAACAGGTCGATGCCCTTGAGCACTTCGTTGTCGCCGAAGGATTTACGCAGGTTGCGGATGTTGATCGCAAGGCCGCGCGAGGGGGCCGCAACCCTCGCCTCTTCCTCGGCGAAATCGTAGGCGGCATTGATGCGGCGAAGCACGGCGGCAGTCATTTCCAATTCCTCATTATTTCTGGAACGCCGGATGCCAGGCGAGGCAGAGCCGTTCTAGCAAACGCGCGGCGCTGTCGGCGGCCTTGCCGAGCAGCGCATAGATCAGGATCGACAGCACGACGACATCGACGAGCAGGAATTCGCGCGCTTGCATCGCCATGTAGCCGATGCCCGATGACGCCGCGATAGTTTCCGCGACAATCAGCGTCAACCACATGATGCCGAGGCCGTAGCGCACGCCAACGAAGATCGACGGCAGCGCGCCCGGCAGGATCACGCGCCAGAACAGCACCGACGGCGTCATGCCATAAATGCGGCCCATCTCGACGAGCTGCGGATCGACGCTGCGAATGCCGTGCAGGGTGTTGATGTAGATCGGAAAAAACACACCGAGCGCGACGAGGAAAATCTTTGCGGTCTCGTCGATGCCGAACCACAGGATCACCAGCGGGATGAGCGCGAGGTGCGGAATGTTGCGCACCATCTGCAGGGTCGAGTCGAAGACTTTCTCCGATCGGCTCGACAAGCCGTTGGCGAGACCGAACGCAAAGCCGATGCCGCCGCCGATGGCGAAGCCGACAATGGCGCGCAGGAAGCTCACCCACATGTTGCGCGCCAGTTCGCCGGTGCCGAGCAATTTCCAGCCGGCGGCAATGACTTCAGTGGGCGCTGGCAGAATGCGTGTCGACAACAGCCCGCTCGAGGCCGCGGCCTGCCACACGACGACGATACCGAGCGGCACCGCCCATTGTGTGAGATTGCCAAAACTTTTCTGGGTTGCGGCACTCATGATTGCGACGCCGCCTGACGCTGGAGCGGACGGATGTCGTTCGCAATGGTTTCGCCGAACGGTCCCGTGTTCACGTTGGCGCCGGCCCCCGGGTGGGCCTGCGACAACGGCAGTAGCGGGAATACCAGTTCGGCGAATCTGTAGGCTTCCTCAAGATGCGGATAGCCGGAAAGGATGAAGGTATCGATGCCGAGCGCCATGTATTCCTTGATGCGCGCGGCAACAGTTTCGGGATCGCCGACGAGCGCCGTCCCCGCACCGCCGCGCGCATCAAGGAATACAT
>Ga0247825_10002280_pt1 | contig 12679 bp, 11 predicted proteins | sample 13C_Vanillin_Day_FD_194413 | JGI IMG/M metagenome (GOLD analysis project Ga0247825, IMG submission 194413) | Soil microbial communities from agricultural site in Penn Yan, New York, United States - 13C_Vanillin_Day48 | ecosystem: Environmental > Terrestrial > Soil > Agricultural land | place...
CCGCGGCAGGCGAATTGCTCTCGATCCGCCGGGCCGGCGAACAGTCCGGCGAACTTCTCGTCCCGTTCGTGGCCGCGATCGTCACGTCGGTGTCCGTCGCCGACGGCGTCGTCGAGATCGATCCGCCGGAAGGGTTGCTCGATCCCGACTTCGGTGAATCCGCCGACGGGAAGTGAGTCGGTAGCCATGCGTCTCGACGTGGTCACCATCTTCCCCGAGTACCTCGAACCGCTTCGAGCGGCGTTGCTCGGCAAGGCCATCGACAAAGGCCTCATCTCCGTCGACGTGCACGATCTGCGGGACTGGACGCACGACGTCCACAAGGCCGTCGACGATTCTCCGTACGGCGGCGGGCCGGGGATGGTCATGAAGCCCACCGTGTGGGGGCCCGCGCTCGACGACGTCCTCGCCGCGGGCGACGGCGACTCGGACACGCTGCTGGTCGTCCCCACACCGGCCGGTGTTCCTTTCACGCAGGCCACCGCCGAGCGCTGGGCGGGGGAGAAGCGCATCGTCTTCGCCTGCGGACGTTACGAAGGCATCGATCAGCGCGTGTTCGACGACGCCGCCCGCCGGGTGCGCGTCGAAGAAGTGAGCATCGGCGACTACGTCCTCATCGGGGGCGAGGCGGCCGTGCTGGTGATGACCGAGGCGTTCGTGCGCCTGATTCCCGGAGTGCTCGGCAATCAGCAGTCGCACCAAGAGGATTCGTTCTCGGACGGACTCCTCGAAGGACCCAGTTACACGCGGCCGGCGACGTGGCGCGGACTCGACGTCCCGCCGGTCCTGCTGTCGGGTGATCACGCGAAGGTGGCTGCGTGGCGACACGAGCAGTCGCTGCAACGCACCGCCGAGCGCCGTCCGGACCTGTTGCGCTGAACCGATTTCCGGCCCTGCCCGGGCACTAACCCTGGGGCTGCGCCCAGTCGTCGACGACACCGGTGGGGAACAGGGACTTCACGAATCCGGTCATCGTGTCCCGTGCATGCCGGGCGCTGGAATCCTCGGTGACATCCGTGATCGCGGTGTCCGGGTACGACTCCTCGTCGTCCTCGTACCGGATGTCCTCCCGCGACGCGACGGCCACGATGTAGCGGTTGTCGTCACCGATCAGACCCGTCGACACGTGGATCCACCGATCGCCCACACAGCACATCCAACCCTGCTTCACCCCGACGACGTTCTCTCCGGGCAAGCCCTCGGGGAGGCCGAACCGCTGATCGTAACCGTCGATCCCCTCGGGTGTCGACGAGCGCAGGTAGTCGACGAACTCGGCGATGCGACCCGGGCCCAGGCCGTCGCGGTCGTCGAGAAGCCCGGCATAGAACGTCACGAGGTCGGCGGCGGTCGTCTCGGTGTTCCACCACAACCCGTCCCAGGGTGGTGTGGTCGCGGCGAGTCCGTACCGCCCGGCGACGTCGACGACGACGTCCGAACCGCCGAGATCGTCCCAGAGTGTGTTGGCCGCGTCGTCGTCGGACGATTCGAGCATCCGCTTCAGGAGGAGATGGTCGTTATCGGACAGCGGCCGCTCACCGATTGCGTCGAGGTGATACATCTGGGCGGCGATGAACAGCTTGGCCAACGACGCCGTTTCGACCGGTTCGGCGGCGGCGCCCTCCAGATAGCTGCCGGTGGCGCGGTCCAGAACGGCGATCGACACCTCGGCGCCGCGCTCGGTGGCCGCCGTCGCGACCGCCGCCGAGATGCGTTCGGCGAGGGGCGCCGAGACGGGGACCCGCGCGGAGGGGAACGGCTCCGGGCTCACAGTCACGCCGTCACCCGCCGGCGGTTCGTCGGCCGGGAGGAGGTCGGGGGTCGCGACGGCCGGTGACGTCGCCGGGATGTCGACCACGGAGTTCGTCTCGGTCGGGATGGTGCAGGCCAGTGGCGCACCCAGCAGGAAGACCATGACCGTCAGGCAACGGAACAGCCTGGACATGAAATTCTCCCGAGATTTCCGTGACGGCCTCACCGCCGACGATTTTGTCTCAGAGTAGCGGTAGGGTCCATTTCCGTGACTCTCAAGACCGTGAACCAGCGCATTGCCGAGGAGCTCGACGTCCGGGAGGGACAGGTCGCGGCCGCCGTGGACCTCCTCGACGGTGGAGCCACCGTGCCCTTCATCGCCCGGTACCGCAAGGAAGTCACCGGAACGCTCGACGACGCTCAGCTCCGCCAGCTCGAGGAACGCCTGCGGTACCTGCGGGAACTGGACGAGCGCCGGGTTGCCGTGCTCGAGTCGATCGACTCGCAGGGCAAGCTCGACGACCAGTTGCGTGGGCAGATCATGACCGCCGACACGAAGGCGCGCCTGGAGGACATCTATCTGCCGTTCAAGCCGAAGCGTCGCACGAAGGCGCAGATCGCCCGCGAAGCCGGTCACGAACCTGTCGCCGACGCGCTGATCACCGATCCCTCCACCGATCCGGCGTCCTACACGGCCGAACAGCTCGAGGGTGCGCGCGCGATCCTCGTCGAGCATTTCGCCGAAGACGCAGACCTGGTGGGTGAACTCCGCGAGTTGATGTGGACCCGGGGGCAACTGGTGTCCGCGGTCCGCAAGGGCAAGGAGACCGAGGGTGCGAAGTTCGCCGACTACTTCGAGTTCTCCGAGCCGTTCGGCAAGCTCCCGTCCCACCGCATCCTGGCGGTGCTGCGCGGCGAGAAGGAAGAGGTGCTCACGCTCACCCTGGCACCCGACACGGAGGAGCCCGTCCCCGGCGAGCCCACCGTCTACGAGGGCCGGATCGCCGGCCGGTTCGGCATCGCCGATCGCGGCAGGCCCGCCGACCGGTGGCTGCTCGACACCGTGCGGTGGGCGTGGCGCACCAAGATGATCGTCACGCTGGGCATCGACACTCGGATGCGCCTGCGACAGTCGGCGGAGAAGGATGCCGTCGACGTGTTCGCCAACAACCTGCGCGACCTGCTGCTGGCAGCGCCTGCCGGTACCCGCGCCACGATGGGCCTCGACCCCGGTTTCCGGACCGGTACGAAGGTCGCGGTCGTGGACGCCACCGGCAAGGTGGTGGCTCACGAAACGATCTACCCGCATCAGCCGCAGAACAAGTGGGACAGTTCTCTGGCCACCCTCGCCGGTCTCGTCGCCAAGCACGGCGTGGAGCTCATCGCCATCGGGAACGGCACCGCCTCCCGCGAGACGGATGCGCTCGCGACCGAGCTGATCGCCAAGTCGGGCGCGACCAACCTGACGAAGATCGTGGTGTCCGAGGCCGGGGCGTCCGTGTACTCGGCGTCCGCGTACGCCTCGGCGGAGCTGCCCGACCTCGACGTGTCGATCCGTGGAGCAGTCTCCATCGCGCGCCGCCTGCAGGATCCCCTCGCCGAACTGGTGAAGATCGACCCGAAGTCGATCGGCGTCGGGCAGTACCAGCACGACGTGTCGGAGACGCTGCTCGCGCGGTCGCTCGGCGCGGTCGTCGAGGACGCGGTGAACGCGGTCGGCGTCGACGTGAACACCGCGTCGGTGCCGCTGCTGTCCCGCGTGTCCGGTATCGCCGGTTCGCTGGCCGAGAGCATCGTCGCGCACCGGGACCAGAACGGCCCGTTCCACAGCCGCAAGGGACTCAAGGACGTCGCGAGACTCGGTCCGAAGGCGTTCGAGCAGTGCGCCGGCTTCCTGCGGATCCCCAACGGGGACGACCCGCTCGACGCCTCCAGCGTCCACCCCGAGGCCTACCCGGTGGTGCGCAAGATCGTCGGCGCCAGCGGCACCGGCGTGCGCGAGATCATCGGCAACACGTCCGCGCTCCGCAGCCTGAACCCGGCAGACTTCGTCGACGACCGATTCGGTCTGCCCACGGTCACCGACATCATCGGTGAGCTCGAAAAGCCCGGCCGCGACCCCCGCCCGGAGTTCAAGACGGCCACATTCGCGGCCGGAATCGAGAAGGTGTCGCACCTGAAGCCGGGAATGACGCTCGAGGGCGTCGTCACCAACGTCGCGGCGTTCGGCGCGTTCGTCGACATCGGCGTTCACCAGGACGGCCTCGTTCACGTGTCCGCGATGTCCCACAACTTCGTCAAGGACCCGCGGGACGTCGTCAAGTCGGGTGACGTCGTGAAGGTGAAGGTCCTCGAGGTGGACGAGGCACGTCAGCGCATCGGCCTGACCCTGCGGCTCGACGACGAGGTCGGGGCCGGCCGCAAGAACGACGGTCCCCGCGGCGGAGGCGCGCAGCGGCAGGACCGGCGGGGCGGCGGGCAGCCGCAGGATCGGCGCGGCGGCAAGCCGCAGCAGCAGGGTGGACGCGATCGCGGGCGTGACTCCCGCCCGGCGCCCGGCGGTTCGATGGCCGACGCGCTGCGGAAGGCGGGGTTCGGCAAGTAGAGAGGTCACCATCCCGACACGAGCCACCACTTTTCGATGGAGTGACCAGTTCTTTACTGGGATAGTGGATGCCGATGTACGAATGGCTGGATCGGGAAATCGTCGGGCACGGGCGCCTGCCTCTGCTCTTTTTCCTGCTCGGGTTTCTCGCGGCGTTCCTGTTCATCCGGTTGAGCGTGCGGATGATCCGCGCCGAGGTGTCGTGGTGGCCGGGCAACGTGAAACCCGGCGGGCATCACGTCCACCACGTGGTGTTCGGCGTCGTGACGATGCTCGTGTCGGGAGTGTCCCTCATCGCCGTGTACGAGGACGGCACCCAGACCACCGGCGCCGTCCTCGCCACGTTCTTCGGGATCGGCGCCGCGCTGGTGCTGGACGAGTTCGCGCTGATCTTCTACCTGCAGGACGTGTACTGGGCGGATGAGGGCCGGACGTCGGTCGATGCCGTGTTCGTGGCGATCGCGGTGACGGGTCTGCTGCTGCTCGGACTCCGGCCGCTCGAACTGATCAACGTCACCGACTTCCGGGACTCGCCGGATCCGTGGGTGCGGGTCGCAATCGGGTTGTCGTCCGTGATCAACCTGCTCATCGCGGCGGTGGTGCTGCTGAAGGGCAAGATCTGGACGGGGTTGCTCGGCCTGTTCATCTTTCCGATCCTGCTGATCGGGGCGCTCCGTTTGAGCCGGCCGAGCGCACCGTGGGCCCGGTGGCGCTACACCTCCAAGCCGAAGCGGATGCTCCGCGCACTCGAACGGGAGCGGAAGTGGCGTCGGCCGGTCATCCGCGCCAAGATCTTCGTGCAGGACTTCATCGCGGGAACTCCCAGCGCGGTACACGTGAAGGAAGCCGCGGAGCATGCCAGGGTGGCGGCGGAGGTCGAACTCGACCACGTGGTGCACGCGGCGCCGCCGCCGATTTCTCTTCACCCGGTGGCGTCTGGCACAATGGACGGGTTGCCTGGACCAGGCAGCAGTACTTGATCTGGGCACGAACCAGACGAGCACCGGTGTTCTTCGAACGTCCGGGTGCCGCTCGGTTCCTCTGCTCCTGCGAAAACGCAAGGATGGAACACCGATGAACACTCTCGATTTCCTGGACAAGAAGTCCCTCCGCGACGACATTCCCGAGTTCCGTCCCGGCGACACCCTCAACGTGCACGTCAAGGTCATCGAAGGCTCGAAGGAGCGCGTGCAGGTCTTCAAGGGCGTCGTGATCCGCCGTCAGGGCGGCGGCGTCCGCGAGACCTTCACCGTCCGCAAGGTCTCCTTCGGTGTCGGCGTCGAGCGCACCTTCCCGGTACACAGCCCCAACCTGGCGCAGATCGAGGTCGTCACCCGCGGTGACGTCCGTCGCGCCAAGCTGTACTACCTCCGCGATCTGCGTGGCAAGGCCGCCAAGATCAAGGAAAAGCGCTGACCTTTCCGATGAGCCCGGCACTGCGTACTCGCAGTGCCGGGCTAATCTGATTTCGTGACAGATTCTTCGAAGGAGCGGGCATTGTCGTCGGAATCCGAGACCACCGGCGATTCGGCCGCCACCTCCGCCGTGAACGGCGGAACGGCGGAGCCCGAGAAGAAGCCCCGCTCCTTCCTCCGCGAGTTGCCGATCCTGATTCTGGTCGCGCTCGTTCTGAGTTTCCTGTTGCAGACGTTCGTCGCCCGGGTGTATCTCATTCCGTCCGAATCGATGGAACCGACGCTGCACGGGTGCGCGGGCTGCACCGGCGACCGCATCGTGGTCGAGAAGATCGGTTACCGCTTCGGTGAAGCGCAACCGGGTGACGTCATCGTGTTCCGCGGCCCCGATTCGTGGTCACAGGATTTCGTCTCCACCCGGTCCTCCAACGTGGTGATCCGCGGTGCGCAGGAACTCGGTTCCCTCGTCGGACTCGTCCCCCCGGACGAGAACGACCTCGTCAAGCGTGTGATCGCCACCGGCGGTCAGACCGTCGAATGCTGCGACGACCAGGGCCGGATCCTGGTCGACGGCAAGCCGCTCGACGAGCCCTACGTCGTCATGGATTTCCCGTTCGTCCCCGGCTCCCAGGCCTGCGACACGGCACTGAAGTCGGCGCGCTGCTTCGGTCCGGTCACCGTGCCCGACGGGCACCTGTGGGTGATGGGCGACAATCGCAGCAACTCCGCGGACTCGCGGTACCACGTGGGCGACGACATGCAAGGCACCATCCCGCTCGACAACGTGATCGGTAAGGCCGTCTTCATCGCGTTGCCGCCGTCGCGGATGGGCACGATCAGTTCACCCGATATCCAGGGCAAGTGACTTCCTGGCCTCCACGCACCGTCATTCGCAGGTCGTCCGGTCTGCGGACAATGGAGTCGGCCCTGGTCCGTAGCGGCCTCGGGCCGGTGGCCGGTGTCGACGAGGCAGGCCGGGGCGCGTGTGCGGGGCCGCTCGTCGTGGCGGCCTGCGTGCTCGCGCCGAAGCCGTATCCGGCGCTGGCGCGCCTCGACGATTCGAAGAAGCTCACCGAACGCACGCGTGAAGAGCTGTTCCCGGCCATCACCCGGCTCGCGGTGGCGTGGAGCGTCGTATCTTTTCCGGCCGAGGAAGTCGACCGGATGGGTGTGCACGTAGCCAACATCGAGGGCATGCGACGTGCCGTCGCCGGGCTCTCGACCACCCCGGGTTACGTTCTCACCGACGGCTTCCGCGTCCCGGGCCTGCCGGCCCCGTCGCTGCCGGTGATCGGCGGCGACGCCGCGGCGGCATGCATCGCGGCGGCGAGCGTGCTGGCCAAGGTCTCTCGTGACCGGGTGATGGTCGCGATGGACGAGACACATCCCGGTTACGGTTTCGCGATCCACAAGGGGTACAACACGCCCGCGCACCTGGCGGCTCTCGAGAAGCTGGGCCCGTGCCCGGAGCACCGCCGCTCGTGGTCGAACGTCGCCGCGCTGATACACCGAGTGGATAACAGTTCCGGAAGTGCGAGATGATGACAATTCACACCAGAGCAGGAGGACTCCGAGACCGATGAGTGCCGAGGATCTCGAGAAGTACGAAACCGAGATGGAGCTGTCGCTCTACCGCGAGTACCGGGACATCGTCGGTCAGTTCTCCTATGTCGTGGAGACGGAGCGCCGGTTCTATCTGGCCAACTCGGTGGAGTTGCTGCCGCACAACGCGGACGGAGAGATTTACTTCGAGCTGCGGATGTCCGATGCGTGGGTGTGGGACATGTACCGCCCCGCGCGTTTCGTGAAGTATGTCCGCGTCATCACGTTCAAGGACGTGAACATCGAGGAGCTCGACAAGCCGGACCTGCGGCTCCCCGACAACGGTCTGTCCTGACGATCCGGAGTTCTCGTCCGCGTACGATCATCCGATGACCGGACCGAGGCGCGTCGCGCTGGCTCTGGGTAGCGGCGGTGCGCGGGGATACGCCCACATCGGAGCGATCCAGGTACTCGAGGAGCGCGGATTCGAGATCGTCGGTGTCGCAGGCTCGTCGATGGGTGCCCTGGTGGGTGGACTCCACGCAGCGGGCAAGCTCGACGACTTCACCCGGTGGGCGATCGGCCTGACCCAGCTCGACGTCGTGCGTCTTCTCGACCTGTCGGTGTCCGCACCCGGAGCCATCCACGCCGAGAAGATCCTGCAACGGGTCAGGGAGATACTCGGCGAGATCCGCATCGAAGACCTTCCGATTCCGTATACGGCCGTGGCCACCGATCTCGCTGCGGGCCGGTCGGTGTGGTTCCAGCGAGGGCCCGTCGACGCGGCGATCCGTGCGTCGATCGCCATCCCCGGCGTCATCACGCCGTATGTGCTCAACGGCCGAGTCCTCGCCGACGGTGGGGTGCTCGACCCTTTGCCGATGGCGCCGCTCGTCTCCGTGAGCGCCGACCTGACCGTCGGAATCAGCCTGAGCGCCGAGGATCGGGACGGGCGCTCGCTGTCACCGGAGAACGTCAGCGCCGATTCGCGGCCGGTGGACGAATGGGTGGCGCGCTTCCGCCGGAGCGCCGCGCAGCTGCGTGACCTGGACATCGTGCGGTCGGTCGTGGGGCGGTTCGGCGCTGCGCAGACCGACCCGGATCCGTCGGACGAGCAGGACGGCCAGGTGATCGGCGATCAGACCGTGGTCGAGGGCGACGCCGTGGCCGTCCCGAAGTTCAGCCGGTTCGCGGTGATGAACCGTTCGCTCGACGTGATGCAGGCGACGTTGGCTCGCTATCAGCTCGCCGCGTATCCACCGGACGTGCACGTTCGGGTGCCCCGGAACGCGTGCCGCAGTCTCGACTTCCATCGTGCCGCCGAGATGATCGAACTGGGTCGGGTTCTCACCGGGCGTGCGCTCGACGACGCCGGTCTCGTCTCGCCGGCAGCCGCTGTGTCTCCGGCAGATTCGGACGGCGAGCCCACCTGACAGGTGGAAGGGCCGGTGCTGCACACGCACCACCGGCCCTTCCCGTCGCGGGGATGTCAGCTCGAGGCCGGAGCCCGGGCGGCGCCCAGGTCGCCCACCGATTCGTCGGACTCGCCGTCGACGTGATCGACGTGCTGCGGCGCCACGAGCAGGCAGAGAATGCTGACCGCGCACATTCCGATCAGGAGGCCGATCACCGGCCACACACTGCCGGTTGCCTGGAACATGAGCGTGGACACCAACGGGGACAGCCCACCGAAGATCGCGCCCGCGCCCTGGTAGGCGAGGGAGATGCTGGTGTACCGGGCCTGCGGCCGGAACATCTGCGACAGCACCGCCGCGATCGGGCCGTACGTCGCGGCCAGGACGAGCCGCATGACGGCGAAGGTCAGGAAGATCAGGATCACCGACCCGGATTTGAGGACCAGGAACTGTGGTGCGGCGAGCACCGCGACGGCCAGCAGTCCGTAGATCACCACGCGGATCCGGCCGACCTTGTCGCCGAGCCACGCCACCCCGAGCGTGGCGATCAATTCCACCACCGCGGCCACGCTGAGCGCGTTGAGGACGAGTGTCTCGGACAGCCCGACGTCCGGGTCGGTGGCGTACGCCGTGATGAACGTTGTCACGAGGTAGTAGCCACCCACCGCGACGGGCAGGATGCCCATGCCGAGCAGGATCGGGCGCCAGTTGGTGACGATGGCGTACTTCAGCGGCAGCGCTTCGGGTTCGGTCGCCGTCTGCACCTCGGACTCGAAGACGGGAGATTCCTCCACCTTCAGTCGCACCAGCAGACCCACGCCGATCAGCAGCGCCGAGCACAGGAACGGCAGCCGCCACGCCCAGTCCCGCAGGGCGTCGTCGCCGAAGGTCGAGAGGACACTGAAGAACCCGGTGGCGAGCAGCGCGCCTGCGGGGTTACCCAGCTGTGCGAATCCGCCGTAGAACGTCTTCTTGTCCTCGGGCGCGTGTTCGACCGCCATCAGCACGGCGCCACCCCATTCGCCGCCCACCGCGAAGCCCTGCACGAAGCGCAGCATCACGAGCAGCAGCGGCGCCCAGAACCCGATCTGCGCGTACGTCGGCAGGGCGCCGATCAGGAACGTGCCCGCGCCCATCAGGGTGAGCGTCACGACGAGCGCCGTCCGCCGGCCGACCCGGTCGCCGACATGTCCGAAGACGACGCCGCCGAGCGGGCGGGCGAAGAAGCCCACCGCGTAGGTGGCGAACGCGGCGGCGATGCCGGTCAGGCGGTCGGTGTCGGAGGGGAAGAAGATCTCACCGAACACCAGGGCCGCCGCCGTGGCGTACACGTAGAAGTCGTACCACTCGATGGTGGTGCCGACGAAGGCCGCGAAACCCGCCCTGCGGGCCTTGGCGATCTGGGTGTCGTGACTCATGACTGATCCTCGGTGGTTGCAATGGTCGAGAATAGGTCGCTGCGGGTGGAATGCGCCAATTCGCCGTCGATCCACGTTTCACGAACCTCGATGTCGGCAATTTTGTGCGGGTCGACGGTGAGAGGGTCGGAGCCGAGGACCACGAAATCGGCGCGCTTGCCGGGGGAGATGCTGCCGAGTTCGGATTCCCTTCCGAGCGCGCGGGCCCCGTTCAGCGTGTGCGCGGTGAGCGCCTGGGCAGCGGTCAGCCGCAACGCGTTCGAGCCGAGCTGATGTCCCTGCCGGGTGATGCGGGTGACGGCGGCCTGGATCGCCTCGAGTGGTTTGGGCTCGGCGACGGGTGCGTCGGAACTGATCGTGACCGGCACGCCGGCTTCGACGAATTCCCCGAGGGGATTGAAACGCTCACCCGGCGTGCCGATGGCCGCGGTCACGCCCTCGCCCCAGTTGTAGTAGTGCTGCGGCTGGTTGACGGGGTACACCCCGAGTGCGTGCATCCGCGTGATCTGCTCGGGGGTCGGCAACCCGCAGTGCTCGATGCGATGACGGGCATCGGCGTCGGGATGCGCCTTCTGCGCGGCCTCGATCGCGTCGAGGACCATGTCGATGGCGGTCGGCGACTGCGCATGCGTCGCGGTCTGCAGGCCGACGGTGTGTGCCTTCGCGATCAGCGCCGCATAGTCGGCGGGCTCGTGATAGAGCTGCCCGGTCCGGCACGGGTCGCCCACGTACCCATCAGGGAAGTAGGCGGTCCAACCGCCGAGAGTGCCGTCGGCGTAGAACTTGATCCCGCCGAACGCGAGACGTGAGTTGCCGAACGCACCGTGCAGCCCGGTGTCGAGCGCGTGATCGAGCAGGTGGCTGAGCAGGTACATGCTGACCCGGGTCTCGAGCCGGCCCTGCTCCGCCAGGCGCAGGTACATGTCGAACTCGCGCCGCGTCACCTGGCAGTCGCCGATCGTGGTCACGCCGCCCTCGAGGAACTTCTCCTGCGCCACGGAGAGCTGTCGCAGATGCTCCTCGGGTTCGTCCTCGAGGTGAAAATTCGGGCCGTGATGACCGACCTTGACGCCGTTCACACCGGTGAGGATGTTGCAGGCGGCATCGGACAGTTCGCCGGTCAGCTCGCCGTCCGCGTCGCGGAAGAACTCGCCGCCGGGCGGATTCGCGGTGTCGCGGGTGACGCCGTGGAGTTCGAGGGTGAACGTGTTGACAACGCCGCCGTGACCGCTGGCGTTCATCAGGTACACCTCGCGGTCGGTACCGACCTGATCGAGTTCCTCCTTCGTGGGATGACGGCCCTCGACGAGGTTGCGGTGCTCGTAGCCGTACCCGCGCACCGGGATCCCGGCAGGCTGATTCCCCGCTGCCTCCTGCAGCAGCGCAACGATCTCGGGAATGGTGCGCGCCTTCTCGGGACCGCAGTCCACCCAGCTGAGCATCTGGCCGTACATCAGGGGGTGGGCGTGCGGATCGACGAACCCGGGTACGACGGTCGCCCCGGCGAGATCGATGACGTCCGTCGTCCGGGTGCCGATCCTCCGCGCTTCCTCACGACATTCCGCAACGGTGCCGACCGCGGCGAACCGATTGCCGAAGACGAGGAAGGCCTCGGCGCCCTCGGTCTCTGCGTCCACGGTGCGGAGCGTGCCACCGGTGAAGACTGTGGCGGTGGCGTCGAGGGGGGACGCCTCGTGGTGAAACAGCTTGCGCATGGAGATCCTTCGAGATGGTGGTGTGGGTCACGTCCGACTGGGAGGGAAAATTACGCCCTGACCAGCGGCTGCGCAATACATCAAAGTTCCGGACCGAGCGGTCTACGGCGAATATGTTCAGCACGCCGAGCAAATTCGCACTGATTCGCAGAATCTGGTGATGTGTGCGATTCTTCTTCTCCGTCAAGAGTGCAGAAAGAAATCGAGAAATCTCGGGGCATCATGAGTATCGAACTGGATTCCAAGCTCATCGCGGAGTTGCAGTCGAATGGTCGCGCGACCTATCGGGAGCTCGCCGCGACCGTGGGCGCACCCCGCGCCGCGGTGTCCACGCGCGTGCAGACGCTGCTCGACACCGGCACGGTGAGCGTTGTTGCCGTCGCCCATCCCGAGTTGCTGGGCCTCAAGGCGATGGCTCACGTGTCCGTCGCCGTGTCGGGGCCGGTGGGTCCCGTGGCCGAGGCGCTCTGCGCGTCGGAGGCGGCCGTCTACATTTCCGCCGTGAGCGGGCAGTACAACATCATCGCCGAACTGCGCGTCCCCAGTCAGCAGGACCTCTACGACGCCATCGCCGCGATCCGTGCGGAACCCGGCGTCCGCACCGTCAACACGCTGTACTACGCCGATGTCATCAAGGGAATCTTCATGCCCAAGAGCGCATTACGTGCCGATGTTCGACTGGACGCGAAAGATGTCGCGCTCATCGAGTTGCTGGAGAGGAACGGGCGGATGCCGTTTCTGGAACTGGCCGAACGCACCGGGCTCTCGCCCAGTGCGGCGCGGAATCGAGTGAACCATCTGATCGACAGCACCGCGTTGC
>Ga0247825_10002282_pt1 | contig 12677 bp, 13 predicted proteins | sample 13C_Vanillin_Day_FD_194413 | JGI IMG/M metagenome (GOLD analysis project Ga0247825, IMG submission 194413) | Soil microbial communities from agricultural site in Penn Yan, New York, United States - 13C_Vanillin_Day48 | ecosystem: Environmental > Terrestrial > Soil > Agricultural land | place...
CGCTGCCGAACGACGCAATCCGGCTCAACAACGTGAAGGCCGACCCGGACTATGTGAAGATCCAGCAGCTCGTCATCATCAAGACCTCGGCGCTCAACCGCAGCGCCTATTGCATGTCGCACAACGTGCCGCTCGGCAGGAAGGTCGGGCTGAGCGACGCCCAGGTCGCGGCGGCGCAAGGCGACGCCTACCTGGCGTCGCCCGATCTCGACGACCGCCAGAAGGCCGCCGTGCGCTGGGCCGAAGCCGTCACTCAAATGACCGCGCGCGACGACGACGCGGCATTCGCTGCGATGAAGCAGCACTTCACCGAGAAGCAGATCGTCGAGCTGACCGTGTTCTGCGGCATGTGGAACTACTCCAACCGCCTGTGCGAAGCCCTGCACGTCGACCTGGAGCGGCCGGACAAGCGCATCGAATTCCAGAAATAGGCCATGCCAAAAAAGACAACGGCGGCCTTTTGGGCCGCCGCTGTCGCTTCGATTCCCGCTGTGCCTAGCGCGCGGGCATGTCGCTGAACATCACGCCGCCCTTGGCCTTGTCGGTCTTCGGCGTTTCCACCAGCGTGATGACGACGGCGTCGGCCGGCACCTTGTAGTTCTTCACCATCGCGTCAGTGATGTCCTTGCAGAGGGCTGCCTTCTGCTCGGCGGGACGGTTTCCGACTGCGTAGACGACGATCTCGGGCATGCTGTTCCTCCTGTGGATGCCTGTCCCGGACACTATAGCCCGCGGCATCCGGCGGAAACACTCCCCGCGCTGCACAAGACGACCGCCAAACCCCGTCGCGGCGCATGGCGATTGCTGCAATAATGCGCCCGCGCCGGTGTTTGCTCTGGCATCAGCGTCAAACGGGAGAGGACCAAAGACAATGAACTTTCATTCCAAATTGCCGTCCGACATTATCGGACTGACCACGCCGTCGCCGGTGTCACGGCGAAGCTTCTTCATGACCGCATCGGCGGCCGCGGCCGCGGGCTATACGCTCGCCGCAGGCCCCGTGCGCGCGCAGGCCATCGCCACCGACACCACCGGCCTCAAGGTCGGCGAAGGCAAGGTGAAGGTCGCGGGCGGCGAAATGCCGGTCTACTTCGCGCGGCCCGAGAAGGCGAAGAACCCGCCGGTCGTCCTGGTGGCGATGGAGATCTTCGGCCTGCACGAATACATCAAGGACGTGACGCGGCGCCTCGCCAAGGCGGGTGCGCTGGCGATCGCGCCGGACTATTATTTCCGCTCCGGCGAAGATCTCACCAAGATCACCGAAATGCCGAAGCTGATGCCGATCGTCAACGCGAAGCCCGACGCCGAGCTGCTCGCCGATCTCGACGCGACGGTGGCGTGGGCCAAGTCGCAGGGCGGCAACACGCGCCGGCTCGCGATCCTCGGCTTCTGCCGCGGCGGCCGTACCGTGTGGGAGTACGCGGCGCACAACAAGAACCTCCGCGCCGGCGTCGCGTTCTACGGCTCGCTGGTCGACCCGCCGGCCCAGAAGGAAGGCGGCAAGTGGCCGAAGAGCCCGACCGAGCTTGCGCCCGACATCAAGGCGCCGGTGCTCGCGCTCTACGGCGAGGCCGACGCAGGCATTCCGATGGCGCAGGTCGAGGCGATGAAGGAAGCGCTGGCGAAAGCGAAGAAGAAGACCGAGTGGAAGACCTATCCCGCGGCGCCGCACGGCTTCCATGCCGACTACCGGCCGAGCTATCGCAAGGAGGCGGCCGAGGACGCCTGGAAGATGGCGCTCGACTATCTGAAGAAGAACAAGGTTCTTTGATCCGGCATAACGACGGCTTCCCCTCTCCGATCAAAAGTTGGAGAGGGGAATTCTTTTCGACAGTTGGCCGCATCCAAAGGTCACGCGGCGCCGTATAAGACGGAAGTGCTGAAACCAGCGAGCACCCCATGACGCTCCACCGCCGACATGCCCTCGCGTTGTTCGCGTCCGCCTGCGGCGGCGCACTCGCCTCCCCCGCATTCGCACAGGCGCCCGCCATGAGCCGACCGACGGCCTTTGCGTTTTCGTTTTCCACTCTGGACGGCAAGAGTCTGCGTCTCGCCGAGCACGCGGGCAAACCGATCCTGATCGTCAACACCGCGTCGCAATGCGGCTACACCCCGCAATATGCCGGCTTGCAGGAATTGTGGACGCGTTATCGCGACAAGGGTCTGCTCATCATCGGCGTGCCGTCGAACGATTTCGGCGGCCAGGAACCGGGCGGCCCCGACGAGATCAACAAGACCGCGCACGGCCAGTACGGCGTGGGCTTTCCGCTCGCGGCCAAGGCCGAGGTCAGGGGACCGTCCGCCCACCCGTTCTACAAATGGGCGGCGCTGGAGCGGCCGGGCGACGGACCGCGATGGAACTTCCACAAGTACCTGGTCGGCCGCGACGGGCGAATCACCGCGGCGTTTTCGACGCAGACCGAGCCGACCGATCCGCGCGTCATCGCGGCCATCGAGAAAGAATTGAGATAGCGGAGAGGTCGCCCGCGGCTATCCGGCAGCGACAATCGGTCCAATAGCCGGAGCCACCTGCCCGTCTAGAATCGCCACAATCTGGCCGTAGGCTTGGCAAAATAAGCTTAACGCGAATTGCATGGTTGTGAGCGCGCGGCTTTTATTGACTTGGCAGGCGAATACCTTCATTTCTCCGCCAAGCCCACGGGGCTCATTCATTCGTGAACATTGGAGGGTCATAATGCGCAGTGCGGCTGCATTTGCATTGGCGATGTCGGCGTCCCTGCTGGTCCTGTCACAGGTCTCCGCCCAGAACTCACCGCCGCAGATTGCTCCGGCTCCTGCGCTTGCCCCCTCGCTGATACCGGCGCCTGCGCTCACACCCGCGCCGTCGCTGACTCCTACACCGGCTCCTGCCGCGGCACCGGCTCCTGCCCCGCTGGCGCAAAGCTCCGCACCGAGCCTGCTCGATCCGCCTCCGCCGGTCGCAGCGCAGCCTGCGCCGGCCCGCGCTCCGTCACCGACCACCGGCCAGTCGCAGATACGGCCGCCGCAGCTTCAGCCGGCGACGCCTGCAGCGGTCCAAGCGCAGCCTCCGGCGCTTGCGCAGCCGCAGCGCCAGGCTCCGCCTGTGGCATCCCCCGCGGCCGCCGCGAATTGCAAGCCCGGCGCGCTCGGCGTGGCCCGCACGGTTGAAATCGACACCACGGGCGGGCCCGGCTTTGGCTTCGAGCACTTCAAGCAGCACGACTTCCTGCGCGACAAGGAAGTGGTCCTGACCTTCGACGACGGCCCGTGGCTGAACACCACGGCCGCGGTGGTCAAGGCGCTGGCCGATGAATGCGTGCGCGCGACCTTCTTCATCATCGGCAAGCACGCCACCTACTATCCGGAGGTTCTGCGCCAGGTCGCCGCCGGCGGTCACAGCGTCGGCTCGCACACCTGGTCGCACCAGGACCTGTCGAAGAAGACCGTCGAAGAGGCCAAGGCCGAGGTGGAAAAGGCCGTCAGCGCCATCAGGTGGGCGCTCGGCGACAAGGGTCAGCAGACGCCGTTCTTCCGCTTCCCGGCGCTGCGCCATCCGCCGGAGTTGGTCACTTACCTCGGCGAGCGCAACATCGCGATCTTCTCGACCGACCTCGACTCGTTCGACTTCAAGCTGCGCAAGCCCGACGCGATCATCAAGGCGGTGATGACCAAGCTGCAGAAGCACGGCAAGGGCATCGTGCTGATGCATGATTTCCAGGCGGGCACCGCGCAGGCCGTGCCGCAGCTTCTCGCCGAGCTCAAGGCCGGCGGCTTCAAGATCGTGCACATGAAGGCGAAGAACGCGATGGTCACGCTGCCGCAATACGACGAGGAACTGGCCAAGGAGTCCAAGCTTCCGACCGTCAGCCAGCGTCCGACCTCGAGCGTGGTCAAGACCGTCGACTGACCGCCGTCCATCGGTGCCATAGCGGGGGCGGCTCACGGGCGAGCCGCCCCTTTACATTTGAAATCTGCGCATTTGGCTGCGGTTCGGACCGTCCCCCGCGTATCATGCGGGTGAGAGGATACGCCTGCCGCATGCCCTTGCCCGATCGCATCGAAGGCCTCGCCATCGTGTCCGCCGACGGCATGATCGCGGACGCGCGGCGCGTTCAGCCGCCCTCGCTGATCATCGATGCCGACCAGCGGTATTTCCGAAGCCATCTCGATGCGGCGGCGGCGCTGGTGCACGGCCGCCATTCGGGCGAAGGCGGGCCTGACGCCGCGGGACGGCGGCGGCTGATCCTGACGCGCCGGATCGACGGGCTTGCGCCCGATCCCCGGCATCCGCGCGCCATGCTCTGGAATCCGGCTTCCGCCACGCTGGAGCAGGCCTGGGACGCGCTCGGGCTGTCCGGGGGGCTTCTGGCGGTGATCGGCGGCACCGAGCCGTTCGGGCTGTTTCTCAGCCGCGGCTACGACGCCTTTCACCTGACCCGGGCGGCCCACGCACGGCTTCCCGGTGGCCGTCCGGTGTTTCCCGGGATACCTCCCGCAACACCCGAAGATCTGCTGGCTCAATCAGGTCTGAAGCCAGGCCCCGTGCAGGTTCTCGACGCGTCCGCAGGCCTCAGCCTGACCGTCTGGGGGCGATGATATCCACATTGTGGGTATCGCTGTGGACAGCGCTATCACTCAGAAACAACGTGACGAATCGCTTCGAATCAGTATTTATCCACAGGGACACTTGAATTTGCAGTCACGCGGTTCGGCGTTGTGTGTGGGGCCGACCCGTCCCGAGGTTCCTCCCGCGTGGCGTATCAAACTTAGGGCGGCGCCCAGCGCCGCCCTCTTTCATTTTCAGCGCCAGCTTCAACCCCGGCCGGTCAGCGCCGGTCCATCGCGCCCGGCCCCGAGCCGATCCCGACCACCAGCAGCAAGCCGCCGATGATCGACAGGTTCTTCAGCGCCTGCGTCATGTTGCCGGTATAGGCCGCGCCTTCCATGTCCCAGAAGTGGTGCACGACGACGATGGTGAAAGCGGTGAAAATCGCGAGCATCATGGCCCCCCAGCGCGCCCAGAGCCCGACCAGGACCATCAGCCCGCCCACCAGCTCGACGCCCGCCACGAAATAACCCAGCGCCTCGTATTTCGGGACCGCGCCGAGATACGGCACGATCTGCTCGGGGATCGGCACCTTGTTGTCCTCCAGCATCTTGGCGATGCCGCCGACATTCATCAGCTTCTGGATGCCGGCAACGATGAAGACCAGCGACAGAAAAATGCGGCCCAGCGTGATCGAAATGTTCATGGTCTTGATCTCCTCACCCCTGCAACGGGGGACAATCGGCAGTTCATAGGGTCACGGTATGACGGTCGTTTGCCACCGCCCCGTGGTTCAAATGCACGCTTCCGGCGCCTGACGGCGCGACAGGGTCAAGCGCCCTCCGATGGAGGGCGCCGGAAACAACGGCCTCAGCGCGTCAGTAGCAGTTTCTCCGTGAGACGCGCACGTAACTGCCGTCCCGGCGCTGCAACCAGCAACCGTCCTGATACCAGTAGTAGCCGGCCCGGCGGTGCTCCATCGAGGAGCCGATCGCAGCGCCCGCCGCAGCTCCAATGATGCCGCCGGCAACCGCGCCGCCGGCCCGGCCGGTCGCAGCCCCGCCGATGATCGCGCCGGCCGCGCCGCCGAGCAGCGCGCCGCCGAGCGCGTCCTGCGCCGCCGCGGGCTCGGCCGGAATTGCGGCAACGATCACCGTCAGCGCCACCGCTGCCGTCAAAATTCGCTTCATGTCGTGATTCCTCATGAGGCGTCCCGCCCGAGTGTCAAAATACAGACTTTCGCCCGGCGTTTCAATTCGGGCCCGGAAGCGGTCCGTTGAAGGGCTCTAAGTTGCGGCGATGGCCGCGACCGGCTCCTTGGCCGGCTCCCGGTCGCGGGCCTTGACCGGGTCGATGGCGTCGACGAGTTGCAGAAAGGCCTGGAGCGGCAGCGGCGGCGCGAACACGTAGCCCTGCGCCGCGCGGATTCCCAATTCGCGCAGGTGCACGACCTGCTCGAAGCTCTCGACGCCCTCCGCCACCACGTCCATGCGCATGTTCTGCGCGAGATCGATCAGCGTCTCGATGATGGTGTTGGAGTAGCGATCGGTGCCGAGCGAGTCGATGAACATCTTGTCGATCTTGATGACGTCGACGCCGAGCTTGAGCATGTAGGACAGGCCTGAGTGGCCGGTACCGACGTCGTCGATCGCGACCTTGCAGCCGAGCCCCTGGAGGGCTGCGATGACGCGGCGCGTTTCGGTCAGATTCTCGATCGGCTGGCGCTCGGTCACCTCGAACATCAGCTGTGACATGCGCAGCGACGAGCGCTTGAAGATGTTGCGCACGTCGTCGACGATCTCTTCGCTCGCGAAGTGACGCGCGGTCAGGTTGAAGCCGACCGTGAGGTGCGGCCGCTTGCCGAGCGCCGCGCCCGCCTCCTTCAGCACCCGCCGCATCAGCGCGCGGGTCAATTCGATGATCAGGCCGCTCGACTCGGCGAGCGGAATGAACATCCCCGGCGGCACGATGGTGCCGTCGGGCTTGCGCCAGCGGATCAGGACCTCGGCGCCGCGCAGCTTGCCCGAGCGGATATCGACGATCGGCTGGTAGTACGGCACGAACTCGCCCGCGCTCAATGCGCGCTCGATGTCGACGATCGGATTGCGGCGTTCGCGGCGCGGCAGCAGCACCGTGAGCGACAGGATCATGATGGCGAGAAGGCCGCTGGCGACCGTGCCGATGTTGCGCAGATCGCTTTTGCCCGAGGCCATGACGGCGGAGGACGCGGCGATATTGGCCTTGAGCGCGAAGCGGCTTGACGGCACGTCGACCGAGATGAGATCGCCGCTTTGTGCGCCCTTGACGTCGCCACTCTCCGCAATCGTCGCACCCTTGGCGGTCAGCATCTGGGCGCGGAAGCTCATCGGCTCGCCGGCGCCCGACACCTGCGGCACGAACAGCCCGGCAGGCATCAGCGCCGCAAGCCCGTTGACGCCAGTTGCGCCGGGCCGGCGCAGGCGGACCCACCCCTCGCCCTTCGGTCCCATGCGGATCACTTCAAGCAGCACCGCGCTGCCCGCGGCCACCGGCTCGGACGACTGGACCTGCCTCTGCTCGGGCTGATTGCCGACGTCGGTGCAGAGCGTCCGCCCGTCGGGCGCGACGACCGAGAGTTCCTTGACCGGCACCGCGGCAAACGTCGCCTGCCGCATGGCATCGACATGGGGCGCGCGGCAGGAGTCGACGCCGCGCGCGGCAAGCTCGTCCAGTGCCGCAATCGCGCGCGCCACGCGCACTTCGGCCAGCACCATGTGCCGGCGCGCCGACTGCTCGAGCTCTTCGCGGCCCTGCCGCTCGACAAGGCTGCTCAGCCAATAGTTGAGCGCCAGCACCGGCGGACTCGCGAGAGCCACGCCGATGCAGATCGCAACGAGCAACTTGCGCCTCGGCGACACCAGCACCCCACCCTAAACCGTCTCAAAGTTGAACGATTACTGTTAAGGGCCACTTAAAACAGCCGCTGCGGCACTTTGGCCGCACAGTTGGCTTGCGTTGACGGTCCGTTAACCGGCAGCGGCGCGGGCCGGACGCGCCGGCGGAGCCTTGGCCGAAATGGCCGCGATCTTGGCTGCGAGATTGGCCGGCACCGGTTTAGCAAACTGGGCAGGCGTGGCCTTGGCCGGGACCGCTTTGGCGGCGGCCTGGGCCAGAACCTGGGCCGGGGCTGCTTTGGCAGCGGCTTGGGCCGGGATCTGGGCTGGGATTTCGGCCGGGACTTGAGCAGAGATCGCCTTGTCCGGCGCCGGTGCCGCTGCGGCTTCGGCAACCGGGTCCATCGCGTCGAGCAGTTGCAGGAACGAGCTCGACGGCAACGGCGGGGCGAACACGTAGCCTTGCGCGGCGGTGATCCCGCGCTCGCGCAGATACGTCACCTGGTCGAAGGTCTCGACGCCCTCGGCAACGATGTCCATCCCCATGTTTTTGGCGAGATCGATCAGCGTCTCGATGGTCGCCTTGGAATCGCTCTTGGTATCGATCGACTGCACGATGCCCTTGTCGATCTTGATGATATCGACACCGAGCTTGAGCACGTAGGACAGCCCGCAATCGTCGTTTCCCATGTCGTCGATGGCGACCTTGCAGCCCTTCCGCTGCAAGGCTGCAACGGTATCGCGCATGCCGGAGAGGTCCTGGATCCGGCTCCGCTCGGTCAGCTCCAGCACGATCTGCGCAAGCGTCACCGGCGAACTGTCGAAGATGGTGCCGACGTCGTTGAGGACCAGCGCGTCGTCGAAGTGCTCCGGCGCGACGTTGAAGGCGATGGTCACATGCGGGCGCTTGCCGATCGCGGAGCCGATTTCCTCGCGCACGCGGCGCATCAGCGAGCGCGTGAGATCGACGGCGAGCCCGCTGGTTTCCACCAGCTCGACGAAGGCCGCGGGCTCGAGGATCGTCCCATTGGGCTTGCGCCAGCGCACCAGAACCTCGGCGCTCAGCATCTTGCCGGTCTGGATATCCACCACCGGCTGGTAGTACGGCACGAATTCCTCGGCGAGGATCGCCCGGACCAGATCGGCGATCGGTTTGCGGGGCCGCTTGCGCACGAGACGGAAGAACGTGAACAGCAGGATCACAATGGCGGCCGTGCCGGTCACCACGACGCCGATGCGGTTCAGGCTGTCGTGGCTCGCGATCAGGCCGCTGTTCGGCAGCGAAACGGCTGCGCTGATGCCATAGGCCTGCGAGCGCTGCCGGGCGTAGTGCTGCTCCCAGGCTCCGCTCTGCGGTGGCCCGGCTTCCGCGATCTGCGCGCCGCCGGCGAATGCCAGCCGCAGCGAGCCGCTCAGCGGCCCGCCGTGGATCGACACCTGCGGCAGCAGCAGGCTCGCCGGCACGAGCGCAGCAATTGCGGGCTTGTCCAGATGCCCCATTTTGCGCACCCGCAGGAAGCGCTCGTCCGCCACCCGCACCAGGTCGAGCATGAAGTCGCGGTTCGCGGTCGCGATCGTGACGATGACCTGCGGCCGGACCTGCGCACCGGTATCGCTGCAGGCGATCTGGCCGTTGGCGCCGATCAGCGTAATTTCCTTCACCGGACCGGTCTGCAAGGCGGCGCGGCGCATCGCCTCGATATTCGGCGGCTTGCAACTGTCGACGCCGCGGCCGGAAAGGTCCTGGATCGCCGCGATCGCCTGCCCGATCTGCGCCTCGGCGTGTCCCAGCGCCCAGCCGGCGGTGAGCGAGGCCTCGTCCTCGCCGTGGCTTTTGACCCACGCGTTGAACGCAAGGACGGGCACGCTTGCGGCGGCAATGCCGAAGACGATCGCAAAGATCTTCCACGTGCGACTAGGAGAACGCAAACCGCAGCCCCACCATTCCAGGACGCGACATTGCGCAAGGCGCGTAAAGGCCGGATTAACCCTGTCGGTCCTGGCAACTGCCGGGTCGGAACCCGCCTCAGCATGGTCAACAAACGGTAAATTTGCGGCGTAGCGGCGGGGCCTCAATGCATTAGACTGAGCCGCGACTGCACCCGGAATGGGGGATTCGATGACGAAAGACCTGGGCAGGATGCCGGGCGGCACGCCGCGCGATCTTCGCCCCGCGCGGTGGCTGCTAGCACTCGCCGCGACGGTCGCGCTCTGCGGCGCGAGCGCCGCGCAGAACGGCGCGCCCTATCGGCATGAACTGTTCGACGCGCACATGCACTACAATCAGGAGCCCACGCCCTATTACCCGCTCGAAAAGCTGCCCGACGTGTTCCATCGCAACGGCGTCACCGGAGTTCTGGCGACCAGCCGCCCGAACAAGGGCACCAACCAGCTGGTCGACGCCAAGCCGCCGGGACTCTGGATCGTCCCGTTCATCCGGCCCTATCGCGTGCGGGCCGACATCCAAACCTGGTTCAAGGATCCGACGATCTTCGATCTGATCAAGGACGAATATAAGCGCGGGTATTATCGCGGCGTCGGCGAATTCCACGTTTCCGGCAACGACGCGGCCGGGCCGCTGGTCAAATCGATCGTCGATTTTGCCGTCGAGCGCGACCTCTATCTGCACGCCCATGCCGACGACACGGCGATCGAGCATTTGTTCAAGCACAATCCGCGCGCCAGGATCGTCTGGCCGCATGTCGGCTTCAGCCTCGCGCCTTCGCGCGTGCGCGAGCTGCTCGACAAGTATCCGGCGCTGTGGGGTGAGTTGTCGTACCGCTATGGCGTCGCCGACGGCCAGGGGAAACTGTCCGACGAATGGCGTGCGCTGTTCGCGAGCCATTCCGACCGCTTCATGATCGGCTCAGACACCTGGATCAACGAACGCTGGTTCAGCTACGACACGATCTTCAAGTCCTATCGCGCCTGGCTCGGGCAGTTGCCCGAGGATCAGGCCCGCCGCATCGCCAGCGGCAATGCCGTGAAGCTGTTTGGGCCGCGGCCGACGAACTAGAATTGGGATGCGCCAAGCTAGGCGCACGGACGAACGCGCCCGGGCCAAGAGGCGCATTGGGAGGATGGCATGACCAAGACCAGGATGGGCGGATCGTCGAAGCGCAAGTTCTTCGCCAATTGCGTCTGCTGCGAGCCGGCTCCCGCACGCACCGGAATACCGCTCGACCGGCGCAGCTTCCTGTCCGGCGGACTTGCCGCACTGGGCCTCGGCGTTGCCGCCGGAACTGCCGGCGCACCTACCGCCAAGGCGCAGGCCGCCAGGGCCCGGATCGACGTGCATCACCATTTCCTGCCGCCGGTGCACCGCGAGGCGCTGACCAAGCACAAGATGGGCGCGCCGAAATGGTCGCCGCAGATGTCGCTCGAGGAGATGGACAAGAGCGGGATCGCGACCTCCGTGCTGTCGCAGGTCCAGCCCGGCACCTGGTACGGCGACGCAGCCGAGTCGCGCTCGCTCAGCCGCGCCATCAACGAATACGGCGCGAAGCTCGTGCAGGAGCATCCGGGCCGCTTCGGCCTGTTCGCGACCATCACGCCGCTCGACGTCGAAGGCAGCCTCAAGGAAATCGAATACGCCTTCGACACGCTGAAGTGCGACGGCCTCGGAATGCTCACGAGCTACGACGGAAAATATCTCGGCGATCCCTCGTTCGCCCCGGTCTACGAGGAACTCAACCGCCGCAAGGCGGTGATCTACGTGCATCCGCTCACGCCGAACTGCTGCAACAACACCGTGCCCGGCATTCCGCCCGGCTCGATCGAATACGCGACCGACTCGACGCGCACCATCGCGCACCTGGTGTTCAGCGGCACGTCGCAGAAGTATCCCGACATCCGCTGGATCTTCTCGCATTCCGGCGGCACGCTGCCGTTCCTCACCGCGCGCTTCGTCCGCCAGCAGCAAACGCAAAAGCACGCACATCTGCCGAACGGACCAATGCCGGAATTCCAGAAGTTCTATTACGAGCTGGCACAGGGCAACACCAGGGCGCAGCTTGCGGCGCTGTTCGAGATGGTCGGCGTACCGCAGGTGCTCTATGGCACCGACTATCCGTACCGCGACGGCGCCGAGGTCAATAGCGGCATCGCGGCCTGGAATTTCTCGGCCGCGGATCTCCGCGCGATCGAAAACGAGACTGCGAAGAAGCTTCTGCCCAAACTCAAGACCGCCTAAACCGCCAATGGCAGGCTCCCTGTCGCCATCCTATATTGGACTGCAGGAGGCCCCCATGAATTTCTTCCCCGGAAAAGACCCCGCTCCCGGCGACAAATACCAGTGCGATGCGCTGAAGACGGTGATCGTGCCGCGCACCGCAGACCTCGGCGACGGCTTCACGGTGCGGCGCGCGCTGCCGTCGGTGCAGTCGCGCATGGTCGGGCCGTTCGTGTTCTTCGACCACTTCGGGCCGACCGTGTTCAAGTCCGGTAACGGCCTCGACGTACGGCCGCATCCGCATATCGGGCTCGCTACCGTGACCTACCTATTCGACGGCGAGATTATGCACCGCGACAGCCTCGGAACGGCTGTGCCGATCCGGCCCGGCGAGGTCAACTGGATGACCGCCGGCCGCGGCATCGTGCATTCCGAGCGCACCGGCACGGAGCGCCGCGCCAAGGGCGACAGCCTGCACGGGCTGCAGATGTGGGTCGCGCTGCCGGGGGCGAAAGAGGAAGTCGAACCGGCTTTCGCGCATCACGCGGTGGACGAGTTTCCGATGGTCGCGGACAACGGCACCTCGGTGCGCGTGGTGGTCGGCGGCGCCTACGGCCGGCGCTCGCCGGTCGTCTCCGCATCCGAGACGCTGTTTGCAGACGCCATGCTGAAAGCCGGCGGCATGCTGCCGTTCGATGCCGATCATGTCGAACGCGCCATCTATGTGATCGACGGCGAGATCGACATTGCCGGCGACCGTTTCGGCGGCGGACGGCTGCTGGTGTTCAAGCCCGGCGACCGCATCAGCATCCGCGCGGTGAGCGACGCGCATATCGCGCTGTTCGGCGGCGAGCCGCTCGACGGCCCGCGCCACATCTGGTGGAATTTCGTGTCGTCGCGAAAGGACCGCATCGATCAGGCCAAGGCGGAATGGGCCGCAGGCCACTTCCAGAAGGTGCCGGGCGACGAGATCGAGTCGATCCCGCTGCCGCAGAAGTGATCCGGTGACGTCGGTCTACATCGTCCGCTGCGACTTCACCGATCCCTCCAAAGAGCGGGGCTGGAACGACTGGTACAGCGGACCGAAGATCGCGCAGATGTTGCG
>Ga0247825_10002283_pt1 | contig 12676 bp, 11 predicted proteins | sample 13C_Vanillin_Day_FD_194413 | JGI IMG/M metagenome (GOLD analysis project Ga0247825, IMG submission 194413) | Soil microbial communities from agricultural site in Penn Yan, New York, United States - 13C_Vanillin_Day48 | ecosystem: Environmental > Terrestrial > Soil > Agricultural land | place...
GCTCGGCGCAGGTGTCGATGCAGGCGGGCGGCGAAGGCCTCCTGCTGTCAGAGGTGGGCGCGGTGCAGGCAGTGACGGTGACGGGCGAGGGCTTCAGCGTGGCACTGGCACCGGGCGCGGTGGCGATGGCAGCGCAGGGAGGAGGGCGCGGCGGTCGCGTGGAGAGGCACCACATCGGGACCATCTCCAACAAGAAGTCCGCGTTGCGCGGAGGGCCGTGGACCCAGCGCTTCGAGAAGCTCTTCGCCAGGGCCGGAATGCGGCTGAAGGACGCTGAAAACATCGTGCCTATCCAGGGGCACAAGGGACCTCACCCGCAGCAGTACCATGAAATCGTCTTCAGGCGCCTGGACAGAGCTTTGGGAGACTGCAGCACTATCTCGAACTGCCGCGGGCGGCTGACCCGCGAGCTCCGCGCCATCGCAGAAGAGATCGCCACACCCGGCACGGAGTTGAACCGCCTCGTCACCTTCGGGAAATGACGCTAGAACTTGCCCATGACCCAGCGCTACTTCGATCTCGCTGATGACGTCTATGTCCCCAACCGCTGGCACCTGGATACTCCCATCGACAGCCAGGGCCAGAAGGTATTCGACTGGGACTTCAAGCGAGGAACGCCCGTGCACGTGAACGGCCGGCTGAAAATCCCCATCGATACTGCGGGAAGACCACTCGACTTCACCGAAGCGGGAATCAGGATCCCCGTCGTCCATGTCAAGGTGGCCTCCATGCTGGCGGAGCGAGCTCCTGGCGACGTGCAGCTCATCCCCGCAGACATCGAGGGCCAACCGGATCAGTACCTCGTCCTCGTAGTCACGCGCCTCATTCGGTGCATTGACGAAAAGGCCTCCAGGATCCTGTTCTGGACCCATGAAGATGGGGAACCGGACAGAGTAGGCCAGTACCGGGATGTTCGGGACATGCGCATCGACAAGACAAAGGTGGGCAACGCCAAGGTGTTCCGTCCCGAGTGGTGGGAGGTCGCCTTGGTTGTGTCCGAGGACATCAAGGACGCCATGGACGCCATGGGTGCCACGGGCACGCGCTTCCAGGAGGTCTAACAAGCGCCTACCGTCGTGGCTCGTCGAAGACTCCTCTCCGCGCCTGGTCCCGCTCGATGGAGCGGAACAGCGCGGAGAAGTTCCCCTCTCCGAAGGAGAGGTGGTTCTTGCGCTGGATGATCTCGATGAAGATGGGACCGATCAGATTGCGGGTGAAGATCTGCAGCATGTACCCCTCTTCGTCCCCGTCCACGAGCACGTTGCGGCGGCGGATCTCCTCGCGGTCCTCCGTTACCTGCGGCACACGCTGGAAGGCCTCGCGGTAGTAGTCAGCATCCATGTCGAGCATTTCGATGCCCGCGCCGTCCAGCATGCGCAGCGACCCGAGGATGTCATTCGTCAGGAACGCCAGGTGCTGCACCCCCGGCCCCTTGTACTCCTCGAGGTACTCGTTGATCTGGCTCTTCTTCTCGTCCGCCTCGTTGATGGGGATGCAGAACGTCCCGCAGGGCGAGCGCAGCGCATACGAGGTGAGCCCCGTCTTCACGCCGCGGATGTCGAAGTAGCGCACCTCCGTGAAGCCGAAGATGTCCTTGTAGAAGGCGGACCACCGCCCCATCGTCCCCTTCTCTACGTTGTTCGTGAGGTGGTCGACACGGGTGAAGCCCTTGGACGGTACACGCACCGGCTCGGGGTGAGGCACGAAGCCAAGCCGCTCCCACTTCCGTGGGTCCGCAGCAGGGTCCACCAGATAAATGAGGCTCTCGCCGATCCCGTACACCGCTGGCACGGGCCGGCCGTCACGGAAGAACAGGTCCCCTTCTCTTCTCGCGCGAGCCCCACGCGCCACGGCTGCCTCCTGCGCCCTCGCACCGTCGTGCACACGCCACCCCATCGAGCAGATGGATGGGCCGTGCAGGGCGGCGAAGCCTGCGGCGAACGATGCGCTCCCTCGGTTGAGCAGCAGCCGGATGTCGCCCTGCTCGTACAGGTCGATGCGACGCTCGGGGTGGTGCAGCGTCCGCGAGAAGCCGAAGGCCCGGAACAGCCGCTCGAGCCGCTCAGGCTCAGGTGACGCGAACTCGATGAAGTCGATTCCTTGCAGTCCTACGGGGTTGAGGCTCATCCGTGCACTCGGGTCCATGCCCTGGAAGCTAGGAATGGGGCTGGGCACAAGAAAGCACAAAGAACTGCCATGGATTGTCAGTGGGATGCACAATCTCATCTATGAACATCACGCTGGAACAGGCGCGCGCTCTCGACGCGCTCGCCCGCCATGTCACCTTCGCGGCGGCCGCTCAGGCGCTGCATAAAGGACACACGGCGGTGCTATACGCGCTGCGCACGCTGGAGGAGCAGACGGAGCTGACGCTGCTGGACCGGCGCGGCTACCGCACCCGGCTGACGCCCGCGGGAGAGCGGGTGCTGGAGCACTGCCGCAAGCTGCTGATGGCCGAGCGGGAGTTGGAGGCCACGTGTGCGGAGATCCGAGCAGGCTGGGAGCCGACCCTGCGCATCATCTTCGACGGCATCTTCCCCGCCGAGCCGCTGCTGCGTGTGGTGAAGCAGCTCCGGGCCGAGGGGGCCGGCACACGCTTTCACGTCTCCGCGGAGTTCCTCGCCGGAGTCGAGGCGGCGTTCGTGCGAGAGGAGGCAGATCTCATGGTGTCCGTGCTGCCTCCAGCCCTGCCGGATCTGCGCTCCTACCGGCTCTCGGAGCTGAAGGCGGTCCTCGTGGCCCACCGCTCCCACCCGCTGGCGGCCAAGCGCGGCCTCCTGAAGGATGAGGATCTCGCCCCGCACCTGCTGCTCACCGTGCGAGGCTCGGATCCGCGGCTCCAGCTCAGCACCGGACCGCTCGAGGGACGCTCCACGGTGCATCTCAACGACTTCGCCGCCAAGAAGGCGGCCATCCTCGAGGGGCTTGGCTACGGATGGCTGCCGGAGCACCTCATGGCCCGCGAGCTGCGCCGCGGCGAGCTCAAGGCTCTGAAGCTCGCTCGGGGCGCCACCCACCTCTTCCCTCCCTCGCTGCTCCACCGGGCCGGTGTGCGGCTGGGCCGGGCGGCCAGCCGCGTGGTGCTGGCGCTCACTGGGGTGGAGCCCTCGGCGTAGAGCGCCTCAGCCCCCGCTCAGTGCGCCGCGCTCCCTCGCTCCTTCAGCCACTGCGTCACGTCCCCGAGCACGTGCGCCTTCTCCGGCTCGTGCAGCAGATCGTGGTACAGGCCGTCGTACAGCTTCAGGGTCTTGTCCTTGGAACTCGCGCGCTTGGCCAGGGCCTTGCTGCCCTCGGGATCCGTCACCGTGTCCCCGGTGCCATGCATCACCAGCAGCGGTGTGGACACCTCCTCCATCCGCTCGGAGAGCGTGTTGAGCGCGCCCAGGAGCCGGGAGGCCGTGCGCGCCGGGCCTCCCTGCTGGAAGATCAGCGGATCCGTCTCGTTCTCCTTCACCACCGCCGGATCACGCGAGAACTGCTTCGGGTCCAGCTCCAGCACCTTGAGGTTCGGAAGCACGCCCCCGATGACCTTCGTCGTGGCGATGAGCGCCCTCGACACGTCCGCCCCCGGCTTCAGCGCCGGGGCGCTCAGCACCATCCCCGCGATGTCAGGCTTCTTCTCCAGGGTGAAGAGCGTGGCGATGGCACCGCCCATACTGTGCCCGAAGAGAAACACCGGCCGGCCGGGCTCCTGCTTGCGGACACGCTCCAGGAGGATCCCCACGTCCGTGAGGTACTCGTCGAATGAGTCGATATGGACGCGGACCCCCTCCGAGTGACCATGCCCTCTGAGATCGAACGCGTACACCGCGCAGCCCTGCCCCACCAGGTGCTCGGCCAGCTCCGCGTAGCGGCTGCTGTGGTCCCGCAGCCCGTGGACGACGATGAGGGCGGCCCGGGGCTCCTCGCCCACGGGGCGCCAGGACTGCGAGAAGAGCTGGAGTCCGCCGGTGCCCTCGAACGTGGACTCTTCGTGGGAGAGCTCCCTCCCGGCGATGGCCGAGAAGAACGTCTTGCTCGCACCCGGAGGGCGCACGGCCTGGCTCGGGCCCTGGCACGCGGCCAGCACGAACAAGCAGGACAAGAGGGAGAGGGACCGCGCCGCCGGCTTCAGGAAGGAAGGAAGAAGGTTCATGCCCACCTTGTGCCGGAACACGCGCCGCGGAACATCGGCCAGATGGCCTATCTCCGCGGGTCGCCCTTGAGCAGATCGTTCTCGATGGCGAACAGCGCGGCGGCGGCCCGGGTAGACACGCCGATCTTGTCGTAGATGTGGATGGTGTGGTGCTGCACGGTCCGCGCCGAGATGGACAGCTGCTGCGCCACCTCCTTGTTGGAGCACCCCCGGGCCACGAGCCGCAGCACCTCCACCTCTCGATCACTCAGCCCGGCGGGCCAGGTGCCCCGCTTCCTGCGGGCTTGATGGCCCGCGGCCCCGAGCACCGCGCGGACCGCCTCGCTGTCCAAGCGCTGGGCGGAGGCCTCTGCCTCCAGGCTCCGGACCGCCTCGTCGGGTGAGCGCGCCGGGCGGTGCGGACGCGCCTCCGTGAGCGCCTGGTAGCAATCCGCCACGGCCAGGATGCGTGCGGGGAGGCTCAGCAGCGCGGCCGGCGCGTTGCGGTGGTAGCCCGAGCCATCCAGCCGCTCGTGGTGCGCACCCGCCAGGGCTCCCAGCGGCGCCAGCAGCGGAGAGCGCGCCAGCACCCGCTCCGTGTAGTACGGGTGCAGCCGGACACGCTCCCACTCCGCCGCGCTCAGCGGCCCGGGCTTGTCCCAGATGTTGGTGGGGACGCTCACCCTGCCGAGATCGTGCAGCCACCCCGCCCGGCGCAGCTCCGCGCAGGTGGCCTCGTCCAGTCCCGCGGCCTTGCCCGCAGCCTCGGCCAGCGCCGACACCCCCGTGGAGTGCCCCAGCGTATAAGCCGACTTCAAATCAACGAAGTCCGCGAAGGCGCGCGCCACATCCTCCAGCCGCGCCGCGTCCTCCCGAGGCCTGCGCTCCGGCTCGGCCGCGAGCACCGCGTCCCAGACCGAGGGCGCGTCCAGCATCCCCAGCAGCCTCGGCGCACACGTGCCGAAGGCGCGAGCCACCCGTGGATCAAAGTGGCTACCGCTCCGGCGCCGAACCATCTCGCGAGCCGCGTCCGCACCGCCCAGCCGATGATGGACCTCCGCCGCGCAGGCCACGTGCAGGATGCGCGCGACGAAGGACACCCCCTCGCCCTCGCTCCCCGCAGGGGCTCCCTTCCCATCCCAGCGCTCGTAGATCTGCCCGAGCGCCTCGGTCACTCCCGCGCCCATGCCCAGCCGCGCCGCGAGCCGAACCGCCACCTCGCAGGTGCTGCGCGCCATGGCGCCATAGGCACGCTGTGCTCCCATCAAGGCTCCGGCCACGACCCGCGCCCGCTTCAGCGGCCCCGCGCCCTTCCCCAGCCGGGTGAGCGCCACCGGGAGCAGCTCGGCCTTCCGTCCAAAGTCCACGGCCGCGAACACCTGCTTGGCGGCGATGTCATCGCCCAGCGCCGCGGCCTCCTCGGGCGCGAACGCGGTGCACCCCAGGTACCGCAGCATCGCCGCGCCATAGGCGTCCGAGCACTCCTGCTCGGAGGCACCCGCCTCGCGGGCCAGCTCCACCGCCAGCAGGCACGTGCGCAGCGCCGTCTCCATGGGGTTTCCGTTGGCCAGATCCGTGGCCAACGAGAGAGCGCCCAATACCTCGGCGAGCCGGAGCGTCTGGGGCGAGGATGGCACGAGCACCGCTCAGGCGACCTGCTTCTCAGGGGAGCCGCCGCCATTCCGGCCCTCGGCCGTCAGCAGCATGATGCGGAAGGTGGAGCCACGCCCCACCTCGCTCTCCACCTCGATGGTGCCTCCCATCGACGTCACGATGGTGTGACACACCGACAGACCCAGCCCGGTGCCCTCGCCCACAGGTTTGGTGGTGAAGAACGGCTCGAAGATGCGCTGCAGGTTCTCCGGGGGAATGCCGCTCCCGGTGTCCTTCACCTCCACCACCACGCTCGCGGCACCATGGGCTCGCGCCACGACGCGGACCTCATTCTCCGCGGGCTTGCCCGGCGTGATGGCATACGCGGCATTGATGAGCAGGTTGAGCACCACCTGGCCCAGCCGCGGCCCGTTGCCCCAGATCGCCGGAATGCCCTCACACTCCTCGATGAGCTGGGCTCGATCGCGCAGCTCCCGGGAGGCGAGCTTGACGGCGCCGTGGATCACGGACGAGAGCTCCACCGGCCCCAGCGCCAGATCATCCCGCCGGGACAGCATGCGAAGCTCCTGGACGATGAGCCGGACGCGCTCAGCGCCCTCATGCGCCGCGGTGGCAGCCTCCACCAGCTCCTGCTGCTCGGGCGAGGCGGCCTCCTCCCCCTGCTCGAGCTCTTTGCGGATGAAGCGGAGGTTGCTCAGGATGTACGAGAGCGGGTTGTTGATCTCATGGCCCACGTTCGCCGCCAGGCGGCCCACCGTGGCGAGCCGGTCCGTGAAGAGGAGCTGATCCTGGGCCGTCCGGAGCTGGCGCAGGCTCTCCTGCAGCTGGGCATTGGCCGCCTCCAGCTCGGTGGTGCGCACTCGCACGGTCTCCTCGAGCATGGCGCTGTAGCGGCGCGCCTCGCGCTCGGAGGACTCGGCCTCGGCCTTGATGAGCCGCTGCTTCTCTTGAAGGGTGTTCCGCAGCTCGGCGGCCATCCGATCCATGGCACGCGCCAGCAGGCCCAGCTCGTCCTGCCCCATGGCCGGCAAGGACACCTCGAAGTCCCCCTGGCCCACGCGCTCCGCGGTGACCCGCAGCTTGCGCAGCGAGCCTCTCAGGGGCAGGAGGATGGAGGAGGCCAACAGCACCATGAGCGCGACACACGCCGCGGGGGCGACCATTCCGAGGAGCAGCATCTGCTCGACGGTCGCGTTCCACATGTCCCGCCGCCGCGCCAGCTCCTCCTGCTCCACCCGCTGGAGGGAGTCGATGAACTGCCCCACTGTCTCTTCGTAATCCTGGTAGAGCGCCCGCTCCACCGCGGGCGGGAGGGGAGCCCTCCCCGGCTCGGAGTAGAGGCGTGCCTCGGTCCGCGCCATCCAGGCCAGCAGCAGGTCCAGGGCGTGCCGGATCTCCCCCCCCTTCTCTTCCTTCGAGCGGGTCCCTTCGACTGCTTCGAATCGCTGCGCCATGGCGGCCTCGAGCTGGGCCCGCTCCGCGATCACCTTCACCTGGTGCTCGCGAAGAACGGCCGAGGTGTCCTTCCCGCTCTCCCGCGCACGGCTCAAGGCGTTCAGGAAGGGCCAGATTCCATCATCCAGCCGGGCCAGGCTGTCGATCTGATCCTGAGAGGCCACCACCTGCTCGCGGATCAGCTGTCCCCTGCGAGCGCCAAAAGTGGTCGCGAATGCCAGCAGGCAGACGGCGCAGATGGCCACCGCGGCGAATAACAGGATCTTGGCACTCACCGACATAACGGAGCCCCCAACTCCTCATCCTCCTCCAGAGGATCCTAAACCGCAATCCCAGCACAACCTGTTCTTCTGGAAACAGGTTCGTAGAAGGCCGCTGCGTCGCTGTGTGAACAGAAGAGCGCGAATTGCACCAGGGGTCAGCCAATGCAGACCTTGCTCCCAGGGAGGCCGACATGCCGCGGGGAGACAAGAGCAAGTACACAGACAAGCAAAAACGCCGCGCTGAGCACATCGCCGACAGCTACACCGAGCGTGGGACGAGCGAGAAGGAAGCCAAGCGCCGCGCCTGGGCCACGGTGAATGCCGAATCTCATGGGGGCGAGAAGCCTGGCGGCTCGGGGTACGGGCAGCCGGAGACCCATCAGGCCTCTCGCCGTGGCGGAGCGCGCGCCATGGCCAAGCGGACCACCGCGCAGCGCTCCCAGGCGGCGAAGAAGGCCGCGGGGACACGGAAGCGCAAGGCCGTGCAGCGCAGCGTGGCAGCCAGGCGGGCGGCGACGAAGCGCAAGACCAGCAGGACCGCGGCGACCGGAAGGACTGACGGAGCTCAGACGAGGAAGTAGTTCCCCTGCTCGGTCCGGACGCGGCCTTCCTCCACCAGCTTCTCCAGGGTGGCCAGCGCGCTGCGCTGTGCCACCGGGTGGAGGAAGGGCGGCGTGTCTGAGTACGCGCGCTCCACCACCTGCTCCAGCGTCGCCCCCGTGGGGGGCAGAGCCTCGACGATGCGCGCCTCCCGGGCGGCGCGGTGATCGAGGTACTCCTGGAGCTTGCCCGGGCCATCCGGGATCGGTCCTCCGTGCGCCGGGTAGAGGGTGGTGACAGGCAGATCCCTGAGCCGCGCGAGCTGAGCCAGGTAGTCGCGCATGTTGCCCTCGGGCGGATCGATGACGATGGTGCTCACGCTAGCCACCATGTCTCCCACCACCGCCGCGCGGCTGCGCTCATCCACGAGGCAGATGTGCCCTCGCGCATGCCCCGGCGTGTGCAGCACGCGCCAGCGCTGAGGTGGGTTGCCGGCCAGCTCCAGCACCTCCCCGTCCTTCAGCAGCCGCTCCACGGGCAAGTCCAGCCGATCCGCCGTGCGCGCGTGGCACCACAAGGGAATCTTGAGCTGCTCTTTCACCCGCTTTGCCCCGCCGATGTGATCCCAGTGATGGTGGGTGAGGACGACGGCCACGGGGCGCATCCCCTTACCCTCGAGGATGGACAACAGCTCCTTCAGCTTCTCGAACTCGCGCTCGTCCTCCGCGCCGGGATCCACGATGAGCAGCTCGCCATTTCCCAGCACATACCCGTTGGTGTGCGTGGCGGGCGGCAGCGTCGGCGTCACCAGGGGGATGATGTGGAGGCCTTGCTGGAACTCGACGAGCGTGGCGACGAAGTCCGGGCAGTGCGGCGGCGCCTCCAGCCGCGCGAGCACAGCCTCCGGGGTGTCGAACCGCGCCAGCACCTGGAGCACGTACAGGCCGGGAGAGTGCAACAGCGCCGTGCCCTCCTCCCAGCGCGCGAGCGCGGCCTTCGGCTCTATCCATGTCCCCTCTGTCAGCTCGCCCGGCCACAGCTCCGCCACCGCATGGGGCGGCACCTCCCGCAGGAAGAAGCGCGTGTCGAAGCGCACCGGCATATAGGGAGGGGTGATCCATCGGCCCGCGGGGCGGAGATCCTCTGCTCGCAGCGTCAGGCCCGACTCGGCCAGCAGCTCTCCCCATTTGCGCTCGTCCGCCAGGAGCGCCCGGCGCAGCTCCTTCAGCCTCTCCGGGCTCAGCGCCTCCGCGCCCTCTGCCAGCAGCAGGCCGGTCTCCTCGAAGAGCTCTCGCGCGGCGGCCGCCCGAATCGTGGCCTCCTCTCCGGCCGCGCCCAGCACCGGCACGGCCCCATCCGCCGGATCCACCTTCCCTCCCGGAAAAGCGTAGAAGCCTCCCGCGAACCGGAGCGCCTTCTCCCGCTTCACCCAGAACACCTCCACCCCGGCCCCGGTCCTCCGGTACGGCACCACCACCGCCGCGAGCCGCGGCGTCGCGGGAGGTGGAGGGGGCGGCATTCCTGGAAGCGCCTCGCTCATGACTGCACCGCCTGTCCCAGCAGCCGGCTCATCAGCGCTCGCGCCGCCTCGATCTGGTCCGGCCGCACGTACACCCGCGTCAGGCGCACCGAGCCGCTGTAGCGCTGATACAGCGGCGTGTACTGCGCCACCTCGGTGAGCCGGCCGGTGGAGACATCGATGATGAAGAGGCCGGGGCTCTGTCCCTCGCCCATGTACTTGGAGAGCACGCCTTGTGACTCGACGACATAGTGCTCGAGCTGCGCGGCCACCAGCGCGCTGCGCAGCACGTCCAGATCGTACCCCGTGTCGCGCTCGGTGAACTGGGCCAGCAGCTTGAAGCCCTGCCGCCGAGAGATGCGCTGGGCCCACCGGTTCTTCGACCGCCTGAGCGTGTACCAGAGCGCCGCGTCATCGCAGAGCAGGAACGCCTCGGGGTCCGCGGGGATCTCGAACTCGCCGGGCACCTCCTCGTAGTAGCGCCGCAGCATGTGATCGAAGTTCACCGAGGTGTGGTGATAGTAGACCGAGACGAACATGTGGTAGCGGCTGAGGAGGAAGTCCTCGAAGGCGAACGCCGCCGCCCGGCTCAGCGCCAGGTACGCGCGCCCATTCTTCACCGCTGGGTTCAGGTTCGAGGTGATCCACTCGAAGTCGTACCGGCCGTAGTTGACGCCCGTATAGAAGGAGTCGCGCAGCAGGTAGTCCATCCGGTCCGCGTCCAGCTCCCCGGAGACGAGCGCCCGCAGCAGCGGCATCCAGTCCACGCCCCGGTACGTGAAGCCCGGATCCTTGGGCGGCGTCGCCCCGGTGATGAGCGCCACCACCGAGTCCGCATGGATGCCCAGCGGACCGAAGTGCTCCTCGATGAGCGGCGTGAGCGAGCTGTCCAGGAGGAGCTTGGCGGTGAAGTCCTCATGGGTCGCCTGAGGGCCCTCCGCCGTGGACTCCAGCCAGGCAGGCAGCTTCAAGGCCGCTCGAGGGGGGGCGATGCGCTCGGACGCGTGGGACAAGGGCATGTGGCCCAGGTCGTGGCACAGCACCGCCAGCCGCACCGCGGTGCAGAAGCGCCCTTGGACATCCTCTGGCAGATCCGAACGGTCCGCGACCGCGCTGAACAGCCGCCACGCCACGTGCATGGCCCCCAGTGAGTGGGCATGACGCGTATGGGTGGCGCCTGGGAAGGCCAGGTCCCCGAAGCCCAGCTGTCGTACATGGCGCAGCCGCTGGTAGTGGGGGCTGTCAATGACGGCCTTCTCTGCGTCGCTCACCGCGATGGTGCCGTGGATGGGGTCGCGAATCCGCATGGTTCCCTTTCCATACTCCTGGATACCCCTCTCGGACAGCACTCCCGGAATCTTTGGACAGCCAACCGATCGAGCTTTCGCGACAGGCTGGGATCGGCTCCTGGGACGTGCTAACCCTTCTCCCCCAATACGAATGCACATTGTCATCCTGCACAACCGCGACCACGACCTCCTCGAGGACGATCCTGGGAGGGAGGCCCGCGAGGATGTCGTGCGTGTCGCCTCGGCGCTCTCCGAGGCGCTCTCCCGGGGAGACACCCGTGCCGAGCCGCTCGCCGTCGAGGGTGACCGGTTCGACTTCGTGGACACGCTGAGGCGGTTGCAGCCGGACCTCGTCATCAACCTGTGCGAGTCCGTGGCCGCCGACAGCCGGGGAGAGATGGTGATCCCCTGCCTGCTGGACATGCTGGAACTGGCCTACACGGGCTCGTCCGCCCTCTCGCTGGGGCTGGCGCTGCACAAGCCCAAGGCCAAGGAGCTGCTGCGCGCCCGAGGCGTCTCCACGCCCCCCTTCGCGGTGGTGGAGCGGCTCGAGGACGCCATGGCGGTGGACCTGCCCTACCCGCTCATCGTCAAGCCCGCGCGCGAGGACGCCAGCGTGGGTGTGGACTTCGACTCGGTGGTGCACGACCGGGCCGGCCTGGTGCGCGTCGCCGAGGAGGTGCTGCGCACCTTTCAGCAGCCGGCCTTGGTGGAGCAGTTCATCGCCGGCCGGGAGATCTACGTGCCGCTGCTGGGCAACGCGCCGCGTCGTGCCCTGCCGCTCACGGAGATCCGCTTCGGCAAGGCCTTCGAGAACCGCCCGAACATTGTCTCGTACAGGGCGAAGTGGGAGGCGGACTCTCCCGAGTGCATCGACAGCCCCTCCGTGCCCTGTCAGCTGGACGACGCCGCCCTGGAGGCCCGCCTGGTGCGCACCGCCCTGGACGCGTTCTCCGCACTGGACTGCGTGGACTATGGGCGCGTAGACCTGCGGGTGTCGTCCGAGGGCGTACCCTACGTCATCGACATCAACCCCAACTGCGATCTCCACCCGAGCGCCGGGTTCGCCAAGGCCGCCGCCGCCGCCGGCATGGACTACCCTGCCCTGGCTGCTCGCCTCGTGGAGATCGCCCTCGAGAGAAACCATGGAAATCCGTCGCATCGAACAAAAGGATCGGGAGCCGCTCGCAGCGCTCATCCGCCGGGTCGAAACCTTCTCCCAGGAAGAGGTGCAGTGCGCCCTCGAGCTGGTGGATCTCGCGCTCGCGCCGAATAACCCGGACTACACCGTCCTGGTGGCGGACCGGGGCGGCACGCTGGTGGGCTACGTGTGCTACGGCCCCACGCCGATGACGGAGGGGACGTACGACTTGTACTGGATCGCCTCGGATGCGTCGGTGCGAGGCCAGGGCGTGGGGGCCTCTCTGATTGCCGGCATGGAGGCGGACATGCGCCGGCGTGGGGCCCGCGTCATCCGCGTGGAGACGAGCGCCACGGAGGCCTACGGCCCCACCCGCGGCTTCTACGCCTCCATGAAGTACATGGAGGAGGCCCGGTTCCGGGACTTCTACAAGGTCGGGGACGACCTCATCGTCCTGGCCAAGCGGCTGTAATCGGCGAACAAAACGCCGCCACATCCGTTAAGAGGAGGGAGATGACTCGTACACGCCTCGTCCCCCCTCTGCTGGGCCTGTCCGTCGTGCTGCTGAGCGCGGCGCCGGTGCTGGCCCAGGCTCCTGCTCCCGCCGCCACCGCCACGAAGACGGCGCAGGTGTCCGACGTGCTCAAGACGCCGCGCCCTCCGGGTGGCGAGTGGCTGGGGCTGTACCTGATGGACAAGAAGGTGGGGTACTTCTTCACGGACGTCTCGCTGGTGCCCGGG
>Ga0247825_10002284_pt1 | contig 12675 bp, 9 predicted proteins | sample 13C_Vanillin_Day_FD_194413 | JGI IMG/M metagenome (GOLD analysis project Ga0247825, IMG submission 194413) | Soil microbial communities from agricultural site in Penn Yan, New York, United States - 13C_Vanillin_Day48 | ecosystem: Environmental > Terrestrial > Soil > Agricultural land | place...
AAGCCGACAACGACCCCATCACGACAGCCGACATGGAGGCGGCGCTCGCCAGGACCGGCGCAAGCCTGGACGCGAGCACGATCGTCCTGATCCGCACGGGCCGCGACAGGCTGCTCGGCACCAAGGCCTACTGGAAGACCGGCACCGGCATGTCGGTCGCCGCCACCGAATGGCTGCTCGACCGCGGCGTCACCGTGACGGGCATCGACCAGTGGGGCTGGGACCTGCCGTTCCACGCCCAGATCGCCAAGTCGAAAGCCAACAACGACAATACAATATTCTGGGAGGCGCACCGCGTCGGCCAGCGCCGCCCCTTCTGGCACATGGAGCAGCTCACCAACCTCGGCGCGCTGCCGCCCAGCGGCTTCGAGGTCGCCGTCTTCCCGCTGCGCATCGTCGGCGCCTCCGCCGCCCCCGCCCGCGTCGTGGCGATGATCCGGTAGCGTGCTCAGCCGCGCCCGCCGCGCGGATAGATCAGCGGGACGATGTGCTCGAGCAGACCCACCTCCTCCACGTTGTGCCGCAGCCAGGCGTGACCCATCGCCTCCGTGAAGACGGCACGATGGATGAGTGGGTTGAGCGCGCTCCTCAGCAGAGGGACCGAGGTCCCGATCGTCAGCGTCGACACGTATTGCGTCCCGCCCTCGATAGGCAGGAAGTCATGATTGAGACACGATATCTGCTGGCCCAGGCGATAGCCCACCAGCGTTATGCCGCCGGCATCGAGCCGCGTCACCGTGTCGATGATGTCGATGTAGAAGTCCGGGTTGCGCCCGAACGCCTCCACGATGCGGAACTGCGCTCCCACGCTCGCGCCCCCGTTGGGCCCCGGCCGCGCCAGCTCCCAGTGGATGTGATCCTTCGGATGCCAGACCAGGTACTTGTTGAGGCGCCTCCCTTCGACCTCCATGTCGCCGCCGATGTTGCGGAACCACCAGGCCACCATCTCGGGTGATATGCCCTTGAGCGGATCGTGCCGGATGCGCATGACCATGCGCCCGTGCTCGTCGTAGCCGAGCGACGTCGTCGCGCTCTCGAGCGGCTTCAGCGGCCACGGCAGGCTGCGCGGCGGCGGCAGAGGCAGGCGGCGACCGATCATCGTGCCTCCCCTTGCTGGCTCACGACGGCAGGATCACGCCCTTGCCGGTCGTCTGCGTGTCGAACAGGCGATAGGCCTCCTCGGCCTGATCGAGGCGCCAGCGGTCCGTGAACAGCTTCTCGACGTCGATCTTGCGGTCGGCGACGAACTCGGCGCACTCCGCCTGGCCCTGCTTGGAGAAGGTCCATGACCCGACCAGCGTCACCTGCCGGCGCAGCATGTCGGGGCTCACGTCCAGCGTGACCTGACCGCGCTCGCCGACGAAGCAGGCCGTGCCCCATGAGCGCACCGCCCGCACGGTCGCAGCCCGTGCATCGGGCGCCGAGGAGCAGTCCATCGTCTTGTGCGCGCCCTCGCCATGCGTGAGGTCGCGGATCGCCCCCACGACATCGTTGTTGGTCTTGGCATTGATGGTCACCTCGGCGCCGAACTCCTTGGCCATGGCGAGGCGCTCGGGCGAGACGTCGAGGGCGATGACGCGGGCGCCCATGGCGACGGCAAGCTGCGTCGCCGACAGCCCTACCGGTCCCTGGCCGAAGATGGCGATGGTTTCGCCGCCTTGCAGGTTGACCCGCTTGAGGGCGCCATAGGCCGTGCCTGTGCCGCAGGAGATGGCGGCGCCGGTGACGAAGGAAAGCGCGTCCGGCAGCGGCACCAGCGTGTGCACCGGCACCTTCATGTACCTGGCATGGCCGCCATGGCCGCCCGAGCCGTAGACAGTGGTGCCCTCGAGGCACATCTGCGTCCAGCCGCCCCGGCAATGCTTGCAGTTGCCGCACCCGTCGTAGTGATGGTCCATGACGCGCTGGCCGACCTTGGCCTCGTTCGCGCCCACTCCCGTGCCGACCGCCACCACCACGCCGCACGGCTCGTGCCCGGCAATGACGCCCTCGGCGCGCTTGATGCCGCCGGTCACCGCGCCGCCCGGCTGGGGGGTCGCCCGGTAGTTGTGCAGGTCGCTGCCGCACATGCCCGAGGCCTTGATCTCGAGCACCACCTCCCGCGGGCCGGGCGTGGGATCGGGAAACTCCCTCAGCTCGAGCTTGCGGTCGCCCAGAAACACCACGCCCTTCATGACTGCCTCCCGGATGATGCGATCGATGCTTTGGCATCACCTTAGCTCCCGGCCCGCGGACATGCGAGCCGAGGCTTTCGCCCCCGCATGCAGGGCCGCTATGATCGCCGCGACCAGCACCACGAGCCAGGGAAGGGTCCGGCACATGCAGGCCTACATCTGCACGGCATGCGGCATGCAGTATCCGCCGAGCGCGAGCACGCCGCCCGACTGCCCCGTCTGCCAGGAGGAGCGCCAGTTCGTGCCGCTGGCCGGCCAGGGCTGGACCACGCTCGAGGCCCTGCGCGTGCGCCATTTCAACGCCTGGCGCCAGCACGAGCCGGGCCTCATCGGCATCGGCTCGCAGCCGGCCTTCGCCATCGGCCAGCGCGCCCTTCTCCTGCTGACGCCCAACGGCAATATCCTATGGGACTGCATCTCGCTGATCGACGAGGCCACCGTCACCCTCATCAAGGGCCTCGGCGGGCTGAATGCCATCGCCATCTCGCATCCCCACTTCTACACCACGCTCGGCGAGTGGAGCCGCGCCTTCGGCGGCGTGCCCGTCTACACCCATGCCGACGATGCGCGCTGGATCATGCGCCCCGACCCGTGCGTGCGGCACTGGCGGGGCGACACCCACGAGCTGCTGCCGGGCGTGACGCTGATCCGCGGCGGCGGCCATTTCCCGGGCGGCGCCATGCTGCACTGGGCGCAGGGCGCGGAGGGCCGCGGCGTCGTGTGCGCGGCCGACATCGCCACGGTCAACATGGACCGCAAGTCCTTCACCTTCATGCGCAGCTATCCGAATTTCATCCCGCTGTCGGCGGCGGGCGCGCGCAGGATCGGCGCCGCGCTCGCGCCCTTCCGGTTCGACCGCGTCTACAGCCACTTCTTCGACCGCTTCATCGAATCCGGCGCCAAGCAGATCCTGCAGGCCTCCGTCGACCGCTACGTCGCCGCCGTCGAGGGAGCGTACGATCGCAACTAGGTGTCAGACCCTGCGGGTCTGACACCATGGCTCATCCTTGCATTTTCAAAACCTGATTTTGAGTTTGCAAGGTTTGAACCCGCTCAGATCGGTGTCTGACCCGGAGGGTCAGACACCCACAGCCGCTTTCAAATATCCACCACCTCCAGCACTCCCGGCACCGTGGCGATCGCGCTCTTCTGCGCGGGCGAGATGTCGAAGCGGCCGGGCATGGCGATCTCGACCTCGCGGCCGCGGTCGGCGAGCGCCAGGGCGAGGCAAACGACACCCTTGCCGCCGGGCTTCAGCACCGCCTTGAGCTCGTCGAGCCGGCCTGCCGCAACGGCCCCGCCGTCGAGCACGACCTTGAGGCCCTTCTGCAGTCCGTTGGCCGCTTCGTCGAGCGACTGCATGGACTGCACCCGCATCTTCAGAGCCTCACCGTCGCGCTCGCCTTCCACCGTGAGCAGGACGGCGGTGCCGGGCTCCAGCAGCGGCCGCGAGGCCGCCAGCGTCTCGGAGAAGATCACCGCCTCGAACTGCCCCGTGGGCTCGGAGAACATGGCGAAGGCGAACTTGTTGCCCTTCTGCGAGCGCCGCTCGCGCGCGGAGACGACGATGCCGGCAAGCCGGCCCGCCACCGCCCCGCGATCGGCGCGGCCTTCGAGCTCCGAGTAGGACTGGATGCCGAGCTTCGCGAGCACCGTCGTATAGGCATCCAGGGGATGGCCCGAGAGGAAGAAGCCCACCGCCTCGAACTCGTATTGCAGCCGCTCCATCGGCGGCCACGCCTTGACCGGCCTGAGGTCGAGTTGCACGCGTCCGCCGCCGCCAAGGGGGGCAGCGCCTAGTGGGCTCGATCCAAGCGCCCCGAAGAGGTCGGTCATACCCGCAGCCGCATTGCTCGCCGTCCGGTTTGCCAAGGCGATCATCGACTCGACGTTGCCGTGCACGAGCGCGCGGTTGCCCTCCAGCCGCTCGAACGCGCCGGCGGAGGCGAGCGTCTCCAGCGCCCGCTTGTTGAGGGCCTTGGTGTTGAGCCGCGCCGCGAAATCGGAGAGGTCCTTGAAGGCGCCGTTGGCCGTACGCTCCGCCACCAGGCTCTCCACCGCCTGCGCGCCGATATTCTTGAGCGCGGCCATCGAATAGCGGATCGCGCCGCGTTGCTGCCCGTCGCTCGGCGCCTCGGCCAGGAAATCGACCTCGGAAGCGTTGACGCAGGGCGGCAGGATGGCGATGCCCGACTTCTTCGCCTCGGCCGTGAACATCGCGAGCTTGTCGGTGTTGCCGGCATCGAGCGTCATCGAGGCGGCGAAGAACTCCTCGCGGAAGTTCGCCTTGAGGTAGGCCGTTTGATAGCTGACGACCGCATAGGCCGCCGCGTGGCTCTTGTTGAAGCCGTAGCCCGCGAACTTGTCGACCAGCTCGAAGATGTACTCGGCGTCCGGCTTGCTGACCTTGTTCTTTGTTGCGCCCTGGACGAAACGATCCTTCTGTTTCGCCATCTCGCGCTTGTCTTTCTTGCCCATGGCGCGGCGCAAGAGATCGGCCTCGCCCAGCGAGAAGCCAGCCATCACCTGGGCGATCTGCATCACCTGCTCCTGGTAGATGATGACGCCGTAGGTCTCCTTCAGGATCGGCTCGAGCATGGGATGCAGGCAGTCGACAGGCTCCTCGCCGTGCTTGCGGTTGATGTAGGTGGGAATGTTGTCCATGGGGCCCGGGCGGTAGAGCGCCACCATCGCGATGATGTCCTCGAAGCGGTCGGGCTTGAGGCGCTTGAGGCTGTCGCGCATGCCCGCACCTTCGAGCTGGAACACGCCGACCGTATCGGCCTTGGCGAGCAGCTCGTAGGTCTTGCGGTCGTCGAGCGGCACATTCAGGAGATCGATGTCGATGCCGCGCCCGCGCTTGATGAGCGCGACGGCCTTCTCCAGAACCGTCAGCGTTTTGAGCCCAAGGAAGTCGAACTTCACGAGGCCCGCCGCCTCGACCAGCTTCCAGTTGTATTGCGTGATGGGGAAGCTCGACTTGGGGTCGCGGTAGAGCGGCACCAGCTCGTCGAGCGGACGGTCGGCGATCACCATGCCCGCCGCGTGCGTGGAGGCGTGCCGATAGAGCCCCTCGAGCTTCTGCGCGATCTCGAGGAGCCGCGCCACGACGGGCTCGCTGTCGCGCGCCTCCTGCAGCTTGGGCTCGCCCTCGATGGCCTGGGCCAGCGTCACGGGGTTGGCTGGGTTGTTGGGCACCAGCTTGCAGAGCTTGTCGACCTGCCCGTAGGGCATCTGCAGCACGCGGCCGACGTCGCGCAGCACGGCGCGCGCCTGCAATTTCCCGTGCGTGATGATCTGCGCCACGCGGTCGGCGCCGTACTTCTTCTGCACGTAGCGGATCACCTCGTCGCGGCGGTCCTGGCAGAAGTCGATGTCGAAGTCGGGCATCGACACGCGCTCGGGGTTGAGGAACCGCTCGAACAGCAGGCCGAAGCGCAGGGGATCGAGGTCGGTGATGGTGAGCGACCAGGCCACGACCGAGCCGGCGCCCGAGCCGCGGCCCGGCCCCACGGGAATGCCACTGGACTTGGCCCACTTGATGAAGTCGGCAACGATCAGGAAGTAGCCGGGAAACCTCATCTTCGAGATCACGCCGATCTCGAACGCGAGGCGCCTCTTGTAGTCCTCCGCCGTGAAGCCCGGCGCGGGCGCGCAGGCGGCCAGCCGCGCCGCGAGGCCGGCCTCGGCCTGCGCGGTCAACTCGGCGGTCTCGAGCCGCAGCAGTTCCTCCTCGCTGGTGCCCGGCGCGGCGGCGACGAAGCGCGGCAGGATCGGCTTGCGCCCCCGCGGCCGGAAGGCGCAGCGCTTGGCGATCTCGATGGTGTTCGCCAAGGCCTCCGGCAGGTCGGTGAACAGCTCCGCCATCTGCTCCGCGGTCTTGAAGAAATGCTCGCGCGACAGGCGCCGCCGGTTGTCCTCCGTGACGTAGTTGCCGCCGGCGATGCACAGCAGCGCGTCGTGCGCCTCGTAGTCGTCGGGCGCTGCGAAGTAGACCTCGTTGGTGGCCACGATCGGCAGCGCGCGGGCGTAAGCAAGCTCGAGCAGCATCGGCTCGGTCTCGATCTCGTGCTTGAGGCCGTGACGCTGGATCTCGACGTAGAGCCGGTCGCCGAAAATCTTCTCAAGCGCCTTGAGACGCTCGAACGCCACCTCCTTCTGCCCTTCGCGCAGCGCTTTGCCGATGGGCCCGTCCGGTCCGCCCGTGAGCACGATCAGGCCGTCGCCATGCGCCTCCAGGCGCTCGACCTCGATATGCGGAGCCTCGTCCTCGGCGGGGTCGAAGAAGGCGCAGGAGGCGAGCTTCATGAGGTTCTGCCAGCCGCGATCGTTGCTGGCGAGCAACGCCAGCGTGCCGGCCGGCTGCGAGCGCGGCTGATTGGCGCCGGCGCGCTGCAGGCCGTTGGCCTGCGGCCGGTCGCCGAAATCGACCTGCAGAGTGCAGCCGATGATCGGCTGGATGCCGGCTTCCGCCAGCTTGTCGGAGAACTCGAGCGCCCCGAACAGGTTGTTGGTGTCGGTCAGCCCGACCGCGGGAAAGCCGCGCGCGCCCGCCAGCTTGGCGAGCTTGGGGATGGTGATGGCGCCTTCCAGCAGCGAATAGGCCGAATGCACCTTGAGGTGCACGAACTGCGGCCCCTTCGGGCGATCCGGGGAGCTCGATCTGGCAGCGCTGCGAATCGTGTCCATGGCGTGCATTGCTCACGCAAATCGCGCCGCCCGCAAGGGGTGCGACCCGCTCCCAAGGGGAGCCCAAGACCGCTTGGCGCCGCAGGGTTGCATCCCCCGCCGCAAGGCATCATCTATGCGGGCCGGGCGCGCCCGGATAGGCCGCCTCCAGAGACGCCCATGATAGACGCACTTCGCGACGCGATCACGCACAACGCTCCGCTCTACCTGGCCCTCGGCGGCCTCGTCGTCGGGCTCCTCTTCGGCGCGGTCGTGTTCGCCACCAACTTCTGCGCCATGGGCTCGCTCGCCGATATCCACAACTTCGGCGACAAGCGGCGCTTCCGGGCCTGGGTGCTGGCGGCGGCAACCGCATTGGTGGGCGCCCAGTTCCTGCATGCAGGTGGCATCGTCGATCTCGGCAAGTCCATGTACCACGCCGGCAGCGGCCTTAACTGGGTCGGTCATATCGTCGGCGGCCTGATGCTGGGCTTCGGCATGGTGTTCGCGGGCGGCTGCCCCAGCCGCAACCTCGTCCGCGCCGGCAGCGGCGACCTGCGCGCGCTGCTGACGATCGTCGTGCTCGGCCTCTTTGCCTACATCGCCATCGGCGGCCTGTTCGGGCCGGTGCGCGCCTGGCTCGAGCAGGCAACGAGCATCCCTCTCAAATCGCCGACCCAAGGCCTTGGCGACCTGCTCGCGTCGGCGACCGGATTGGGCGCCGCGACCGCCGCCCTGGTGCTCACGACGATCCTTGCTGCCGCGGCCCTCATCTACTGCTTCGCCGATCCGAGGTTCCGCGCCTCGCCCGTGCACGTCTTTTCGGGGCTTGCGATCGGCGCGATCATCGTGGCCGGCTGGGCGCTCACCGGGCTCGCCTTCGACGAGATGGCCGCCAAGCCCGCGGCCCCGATCTCGCTCACCACCGTGCGGCCTGCGGGCGACGCGCTGCAATGGCTCACGCTCTACACCGCCACGCCCATGCCGGGCTTCGGCACCGCCAGCGTGTTCGGCGCGCTGATCGGCGCACTGCTCGCCGCGCTCGCCATGGGCCGGTTCCGCATCGCGACCTACTCCGACTCCGGCGACACGCTGCGCAGCCTCGGCGGCGCGGCCCTCATGGGCGTTGGCGGCGTGATGGCGCTGGGATGCACCATCGGCCAGGCCGTGACCGGCCTCTCGACGCTGGCGCTCGGTTCGTTCCTGACGTTCGCCGCCATCGTCGCCGGCGGCTTCTGGGGCCTGCGCGTGCTGGAGCGCCAGATCATGGCCTCCGTCTAGTCCCACACACGATCCGCTCGCGAGAATATGATCGCCGGATGGCGGCGTCCGCGCGCGTTTCCATCCCAATCATGCACTATCTCAACTGCAACCCTGAAAGGGACCGCATGCACGCCGTTCTCGTCCCCCGCCGCACGCTTCTCGTGGGAGCAACGTCGGCATTGGCCGCCCAGGCCGTCGCGCCCCTTGCCCTCGCCGCGTCCCCGCTGATCGTGACGCCGGGTCAGACCGAGGGCCCCTTCTATCCCCTCACGTTCCCGGCCGACATGGACGGCGACCTCGTGCGCGTGAAGGGCCAGGCGGCGCAAGCTGTCGGCGCTGTCACCCACGTGTCAGGCCGCATCCTCGACCGCCGCGGGGAGCCCGTCCGTGGCGCCATGGTCGAGATCTGGCAGTGCGACGCGCGCGGCATCTACAATCACCCCGGCGACTCCGGCCAGCGACGCCGCGACACCGCATTCCAGGGCTACGGCCGCGTCGAGGTCGACGCCGGCGGCCGCTACGCCTTCCGCACCATCCGACCCGTTTCCTATCCAGGCCGCACCCCGCACATCCATTTCAAGGTGCACGCGCCGGGCGTCGGCCGCCTCACCACCCAGATGTATGTGGCCGGCGAGCGCCAGAACGCCGCCGACGGCGTGCTCAACGGCATCCGCGACCGCAAGGCGCGCGAAAGCGTGATCGTGGCACTGGCCGAGGCCGGCGACATCGAGCCAGGTGCCCTCAGGGGCACCTTTGACATCGTCCTCGCGGTCTGACCGCCCTCGCGGCGATGACCTTATCCCCGCCTGCTCAACGTGCCGTACACTGGTGTTCTGCCCAAGCCCCGGGCAACACCCGATCGACGACTAGGCAGAGAGGAACGAAACAGTATGCCGTGCGTTTGCAATTTCCGATCTCTGCGACCGAGAAGGCACAGCAGTGCGGGGACGACTGTCACGAATCGCGTCAGACTGCCTCAGATGGCTGCGGGGCGGCCTATTGAGGTCGATTGAGGCACGCCGCTTGCAGCGCTGCTGAAGTGCTTGCGTAGAGCGCACTAGGGCGGAAACGGACTCGAGGGGAGGAGAACTAGAGCAACGACCAACGAAGGGGACTTGCATGTCCGGAAAATGGCTCCTCGGCGCCCTCCTGCTCGCAGCGGCAGCGCCAGCGGCGGCGCACGATTGGTACCCGATGGAATGCTGCTCGGGGATGGACTGTGCGGCCGTCGAGAAGGTCGAGATTCTGCAAGGCCCCGCCATCGCCAGCTTCCTGCCGAGCCCCGCGCAGTCCTCGCCCGTGGGCGGCATGCTCGTGACCACCAAGCATGGCAGCGTCGTCGTCCCCGCCAACTTCCCCAGACGCGAATCCAAGGACAGCCGCATGCACGCCTGCATGCGACCTGGCCCGAACGGCACCATGCGCCTCATCTGCGTGTTCCTGCCACCGGCCATGTGAACGTGGCGGCGTCTGCCTTCCACGCACGCGTCTGAAGATGGCGCGCGTCGCGCCCCTCCCGCAGCCCGGCGCGCGTCACCCGCGGCCGCGAGGATGACATCGCCGACCGCGAGGCCGCCGTCCTCGTGACCTGACCATCCCACCCCGCGTCACATGCTCCGCGCCCGATGTCCGCGCAGCCGAGCCCCGCGGGATCGCTTGCGCCAACCGGCCCCATTTCCGCTATCGTAGGCCGTGGGGCCGGACCCTCGATCGGCGGCGCGCTCGCAATCCTCGCCGCAAGACGGAGTCTGGCCCCATTGCTCGAACGCCAGGAGATCCAGCATGCGCCACGGCGGCAAGATTCTGATCGATCAGCTCGAGGCCCAGGGCGCCACCACGGCGTTCACCGTGCCGGGCGAGAGCTTCCTTGCCGCCCTCGACGGCCTGCACGATAGCAACCGCATCAAGACCATCATCTGCCGCCAGGAGGGCGGCGCCTCCATGATGGCGGAGGCGTGGGGCAAGATCACGGGCGAGCCCGGCATCCTGTTCGTGACGCGCGGGCCCGGCGCCGCCAACGCCATGAGCGGGCTGCACGTGGCGCGCCAGGACTCCACGCCCATGCTGGCCTTCGTCGGCATGCCCTCGCTCGGCCACGAGGACCGCGAGGCCTTCCAGGAGATCGAGATCAAGCAGCTGTTCTCCTCGTTCGTTAAGTGGGCCGGCGTCATCCGCCAGACCGAGCGCATCCCCGAGTACGTGAGCCACGCCGTGCACATGGCCCGCTCCGGGCGGCCCGGCCCCGTCGTGCTCGGCCTGCCCGAGGACATGCTGGCCGCCGATTGCGAGATCGCCGACGCCAAGCCCGCCAGCATCGCCGAGGCCTATCCCTCGCCCGCGGCAATCGCCACCCTGCAGGCCAAGCTCAATGAGGCCAAGCGCCCCCTGATGATCGTCGGCGGCCCAGGGTGGAGCGTTACCGCGCAGAAGGCGCTCGAGGCTTTCGCCGACCGCTTCGACCTGCCCATCGCGCCGGCCTTCCGCTACCAGGACTACATGGACAACCGGCACCACTGCTACGTCGGCTGCGCCGGCATCGGCATCGACGCCAAGCTCGGCGCCGCGGTGAAGGAGGCCGACCTGCTGATCGTGCTCGGTGCGCGCCTCGGCGAGATGACGACCGCGGGCTACACGCTGATCGATATCCCCAACCCCAAGTCGTTCCTGGTGCACATCCACCCCTCGCCCGACGAGCTGGGCTCGGTCTACCGCCCCGATCTCGCGATCGCGGCAACGGCAAAGTCGTTCACGGAGGCGCTCGCCGGCCTGAAACCACCGGCCAAGATTGCCTGGGGGCCCCATCGCGCCGAGCTGCGCGCCGCCTACGAGGCCACGCTAAAGCCCATCGCGCTCCCCGGCGCAGTCAAGATGGCGGACGTCATCCGCACGGTCTCGGAGGTGCTGCCGGAGAACGGCATCGTCACCAACGGCGCCGGCAACTTCGCGGCCTTCGTGCACCGCTACTTCCAGTACAAGGGCTACCGCACCTGCCTCGCTCCCACCTCGGGTTCCATGGGCTACGGGATGCCGGCGGCGATTGCGGCCAAGCTCGCCCACCCCACGCGCCCCGTCGTCAACGTCCAGGGCGACGGCGATTTCATGATGACGGGACAGGAGCTGGCGACCGCCGCCCAGTACGGGCTGCCGATCGTCACCATCATCGCCAACAACGGCATGTACGGCACCATCCGCATGCACCAGGAGCGCGAATACCCGGACCGGATTGTCGGCACGACCCTCATCAACCCCGACTTTGCCGCCTACGCCCGCAGCTTCGGCGCCGACGGCTACACCATCGAGGCCACCGCCGACTTCGCGCCCGCCTTCCGCCAGGCTCTGGCGAGCAGCAAGCCGTCCGTGATCGAGCTCAAGCTCGACCCCGAGGCGCTGACCGTGCGCCAGACGCTGTCCCAGATCCGCGCCGCGGCGCGCCCCGGCAGCTGACGCGGCCGAGCGCCTCGGCGGAATCTGGCCCGGTCGCTCTGCGCGGCAGACATCGGCGCCGTCAACAAATGTTAAATAAGTATTGCGCCCATGAATATTATGGGACGGGCGAATTTTATTCAAGCCCGCCGGATTAAACATGGCGCAACCAAATAATAGACTAAGAGAGCGTTATGCATTACCCATTGCAAACCTGAGTGAATACACGGCTACCACAAAGGCTGTCATGGACCTGCTGAAGGGCGAGCAACTCAGCGGCGACACGTGGACCAGAGCGGCCAAGCTCGGCGCGCTGGTATGCTTTGCGGTGGCCTGCGTCCTGCTCGGCGCCTCGCTGCTGACGCCACATCCGCAGCGGAGTGCCGGCGAGAGCTGGCTGACGACCGGCTCGGCCGCGGACGCCCGCTGACGGGCCCGGCTGAACGGCCACGGAAATTACACTCGAAGCCTGACTGAAGGCCCCTTCTCCCTCCCACGGAGAAGGGGCCTTTGCTCTCTCTGGCGCGCGTGCCCGGCTCGAGTCGCCCTCAGGCCGCCTTGTCGAACTCGAGCTTGAAGCCGTGCGCGTCGGCCAGCGTGCGGATCAGCTTGTCGGCCTCGGCGGCGGGAAGCGCCGTGAACGGCGGCCGCAGCTTCGCCCATTCCGGGTCCTCACGATAATGCGCAACGAGGGCCTTGAGCGCCGGAATCATCGGGAACGCCTGGATCGCCTTGCGCAGTGCGGTGATGCCGTCCTGCAGCTTCTGGGCGTCGGGTCCCTTCCAGTTGTCGTAGACGTTGCGGATGGCCGCCGCGCTGACGTTGCAGGTCGCGGAGATGCACCCCGCCGCCCCGTTCTTCAGGCCGTCGAGCAGGAACACCTCCGAGCCCGGGAACACCTCGAAGCCCGGATAGGTCTTGAGGATCGCCTCGGTGTTGCTCCAGTCACCCGAGGAGTCCTTGAGGCCAACGACGGTCTTGGGAAATTCCTTGATCAGCCTCCCGATCAACGGCAGCGAGAAGCCGACCTGGGCCACCGGGGGTATGTGGTAGAGGTAGACCTTGAGGTCGTCGTCATCGACCTCCTCGATCACCTGCGCGAAGAAGCGGAACAGCCCCTCCTCGCTCGGCGCGTTGTAATTGAAGG
>Ga0247825_10002285_pt1 | contig 12665 bp, 9 predicted proteins | sample 13C_Vanillin_Day_FD_194413 | JGI IMG/M metagenome (GOLD analysis project Ga0247825, IMG submission 194413) | Soil microbial communities from agricultural site in Penn Yan, New York, United States - 13C_Vanillin_Day48 | ecosystem: Environmental > Terrestrial > Soil > Agricultural land | place...
TTTCCCCACCCAGCCGCCCAACAGCCCGCCGAAGAACAGCCCGAGCGTCTGCGTCGTGTTGTAGATGCCGATGGCGGTGCCGCGCGCGCGCGCCGGCGCCATGCGCGACACGAGCGAGGGCAGCAGAGCCTCCAGCACATTGAAGGCGACGAAGAACGCCACCAGAAGCAGCGACAGCCCCGCGATTCCCGCGCCTCCCAGCGCAAAGGCGGCCTGCACCGCCGCCAGCAGCGCGACCGACCCGAGCATCACCGGCTTGGGCCGGTTGCGCCGGTCGGCGTAGAGGATCGGCGGCACCATCAAGGCGAACGAGACCAGCACCACCGGCAGGTAGAGCATCCAGTGCTCGGCGAGCGCGAGCCCCGCGCGCACGAGCAGCGGCGGCACCACCACGAACATCGCCATCTGCACGAGGTGCAGGATGAAGATGCCGAGGTTCAGGCGCAGCAGCCCCGGGTCGAGGAACACGCTCCCGGTCCCGGGCGCCGCCGGTGCCGCGCTGGCGTGCGGCGGCGCCTCGGGCACCAGCGAGCGCACCACGCCGATCGCGCCGAGCGAAAGGATGCCGGTCAGCGCGAACAGGCCGCCCATGCCGATCCACCGATAGAGCACCGGCGCGGCGACGAGGGACAGCGCGAAGCTGAAGCCGATCGTCGCGCCGATCATCGCCATCACCTTGGTACGGTGGTGCTCGCGCGTCAGGTCCGCCGCGAGCGCGACCACCACCGACGAGATGGCGCCGGCGCCCTGCAGCGCGCGCCCGGCGATCGTGGTCCAGATGTCGGTCGCCGCCGCGGCAAGGAAACTGCCCGCGGCGAACACCACGAGTCCGACGTAGATGACGGGCTTGCGGCCCCAGCGGTCGGAGGCGGCGCCGAAGGGAATCTGCAGGAACGCCTGCGAAAGGCCGTAGGCACCGAGCGCGATGCCGACCAGCGTCAGGTTGTCGCCGCCGGCGAGCTGCGGCGCGTGCACCGCAAACACCGGCAGGATCAGGAACAGGCCGAGCATGCGCAGGCCGAACACGCCGGCAAGGCTGATGCCGGCGCGCAGCTCGGTGGGATTCATGTCGGGGGAAACGTGTCGGCGCGAATGCGAAGCGCGCTATAGTAGCAAGTTTGCTTTCGCCCGACCCTACGTGAACTTCATTCGCATCCGCGGCGCGCGCACCCATAACCTGAAGAACTTGAGCCTCGAGCTGCCGCGCGAAGCGCTCGTGGTGATCACCGGCCTCTCCGGCTCCGGCAAGAGCTCGCTCGCCTTCGACACGCTCTACGCCGAGGGCCAGCGCCGCTACGTCGAGTCGCTCTCGGCCTACGCGCGCCAGTTCCTGCAGCTCATGGAGAAGCCCGAGGTGGATCTCATCGAGGGCCTGTCGCCCGCGATCGCCATCGAGCAGAAGGCGGCGAGCCACAACCCGCGCTCCACCGTCGGCACGGTGACGGAGATCCACGACTACCTGCGGCTTCTCTATGCGCGCGCGGGCACGCCGTACTGCCCGGAGCACAAGCTCGCCCTGCAGGCGCAGACGGTGAGCCAGATGGTCGACCACGTGAGCGCGCTGCCCGAGGACACGCGGCTCATGATCCTCGCGCCGGTGGTGGCCGGAAGGAAAGGCGAGCAGGCGGACCTCCTGGAGGAGCTGCGTGCCCAGGGCTTCACGCGCGTTCGCATCGACGGACGCGTGCACGAGCTCGACAGCGCGCCGCGCCTGGCGAAGAACACGAAGCACTCGGTGGACGTGGTGATCGACCGCCTGCGCGTGCGCGCGGACGGCCGGCAGCGCGTCGCCGAGTCGCTCGAGACGGCGCTGCGCCACGCCGACGGCAAAGCGATCGCGGTCGAGGCGGAGTCGGGCAGGGAGCACCTCTTCTCGGCCAAGTTCTCCTGCCCGGCCTGCGACTACGCGCTGCCCGAGCTCGAGCCGCGCCTTTTCTCCTTCAACAACCCGATGGGCGCCTGCCCGCGCTGCGACGGGCTGGGCGCGATCGAGTTCTTCGACCCCAAGCGCATCGTCGCGCACCCGAACCTGTCGCTCGCCGCCGGCGCCATCCGCGGCTGGGACCGGCGCAACCACTTCTACTACTCGATGCTGCGCTCGCTCGCGCGGCACTACGGCTTCGACGTCGAGCAGCCCTGGGAGATGCTCGAAGACCGCGTGCAGCGCCTCATCCTCGAGGGCTCGGGCAAGGAGAAGATCGCCTTCCAGTACCTCTCCGAGCGCGGCCGCACCACGGTGAAGGAGCACGCCTTCGAGGGCGTGGTGCCGAACCTCGAGCGCCGCTACCGCGAGACCGACTCTATGGTGGTGCGCGAGGAGCTCGCCAAGTACGTCAACACGCGCACCTGCCCCGAATGCGAGGGCGCACGGCTGCGCCGCGAGGCGCGCAACGTGTTCCTGGCGGACAGGACGCTGTTCGAAGTGTCGCGCTGGCCGCTCAAGGAGACCCTTCACTTCTTTCGGTCTCTTCATTTGGAGGGTTCGAAAGGCCAGGTCGCCGAGCGCATCATCCGCGAGATCGCCAACCGCCTGGAGTTCCTGGTCGACGTCGGCCTGGAATACCTGGCGCTCGAGCGCGCCGCCGATTCGCTCTCCGGCGGCGAGTCGCAGCGCATCCGCCTCGCCAGCCAGATCGGCTCGGGCCTGACCGGGGTGATGTACGTGCTCGACGAGCCTTCCATCGGGCTGCACCAGCGCGACAACGCGCGGCTCATCGACACGCTTAAGCGCCTGCGCGACCTCGGCAACTCGGTGATCGTGGTCGAGCACGACGAGGAGGCGATCCGCGCCGCCGACCACGTGGTCGACATGGGTCCCGGTGCCGGCGAGGCCGGCGGCCGCATCGTCGCCGAAGGCTCTCCGGACGACATCGTGTCGAACCCCGAGTCGCTGACCGGCAAATACCTCAGCCGCGCGCTTTCCATCCCCGTGCCGGCGCGCCGCCGCCGTGCGAAGGAAAGAATTTTCCTGAAGAGCGCACATGGGAATAACTTGAAAAACGTGGATCTCGAGCTGCCGCTCGGGCTGCTCGTGTGCGTCACCGGCGTCTCGGGCTCGGGCAAGTCCACGCTTATCAACGACACCCTCTACGCCGCGGTGGCGCGCCATCTCTACGGGTCGAGCGCCGAACCGGCCCCGCATGAATCGATCGCGGGCCTCGAGCAGCTCGACAAGGTGGTGGCGGTGGACCAGAGCCCGATCGGCCGCACGCCGCGCTCCAATCCCGCCACCTACACCGGGCTTTTCACCCCCATCCGCGAGCTCTTCGCGGGCGTGCCCGAGGCGCGCACCCGCGGCTACGACGCCGGCCGCTTCTCCTTCAACGTCAAGGGTGGGCGCTGCGAGGCCTGCCAGGGCGACGGCGTGACCAAGGTCGAGATGCACTTCCTGCCCGACATCTACGTGCCCTGCGATGTCTGCCACGGCAAGCGCTACAACCGCGAGACGCTGGAGATCCGCTACAAGGGCAGGAGCATCCAGGAGGTGCTCGAGATGACGGTCGGCGAGGCCGCCGGGTTCTTCTCCGCGGTGCCCTCGATCGCGCGCAAGCTGCAGACGCTGATCGACGTAGGCCTGGGCTACGTGTGCCTGGGCCAGTCGGCCACCACGCTCTCCGGCGGCGAGGCGCAGCGCGTCAAGCTGTCCCTCGAGCTCTCCAAGCGCGACACCGGGCGCACGCTCTACATCCTGGACGAGCCCACCACCGGGCTGCACTTCCACGACATCAAGCTGCTGCTCGAAGTGCTGCACCGCCTCCGCGACGCCGGCAATACGGTGGTGGTGATCGAGCACAACCTCGACGTCATCAAGACCGCGGACTGGATCGTCGATCTCGGCCCGGAGGGGGGCGACGGCGGCGGGGAGATCGTCGCCGCCGGCACCCCGGAGCAGGTGGCCCAGGTGAAAGCGAGCTACACCGGGCAGTACCTGGGGAAGGCCTTGACATTAACGAACGTTCGTACTATTTTTACGGCCCATGGCACCGATCACCCCGACGACCAAGGGCGAGCAGACCCGCGCGGCCATCCTCGACGAGGCGCTCAGGGTCGCAAGCAAGCTGGGTCTTGAGGGCCTGACGATCGGCGGCCTGGCGGAGGCGACCGGCATGTCGAAGTCGGGGCTGTTCGCGCATTTCGGCTCGCGCGAGGACCTGCAGCTCGCCGTGCTCGAGCACGCGGCGCAGCGCTACGGGGAAACGGTGCTGATGCCGGCGCTGAAGATCGAGCGCGGCCTGCCGCGGCTGCGTGCGATGTTCGCGCACTGGCTGGACTGGACCCTCGCCTCGGGCCTTCCCGGCGGCTGCATCATGATCGCCGCCGCGGCGGAATACGACGACCGCCCGGGCCCGATCCGCGACGCCGTGATCGCCAACCAGCATCGCGGCAACGCCGTGACCCGCAAGGCGGTGCGCCTCGCCATCGAGGAAGGCCACCTGAAGACCGATACCGACCCCGAGCAGATCACCTTCGAGCTGCTCGGCATCGTGCTCGCCAGCCATAACCACCGTCGCCTCCTCGGCGACAAGGAAGCGCGCAAGCGCGCGCTGAAGGCGTTCGAGGAACTCGTCGCCCGCCACGCCACCGGCAAGATCGCCGCTTAAGAAAGGAGCCCCTGCCATGCCCGCTGCCCTCTCTCTCCCCAGAATTAGCACGAACGTTCGGTTCGCCGCCTCGGCGCTCCTGGCGCCCGAGCTCGCCGGCGCGTGGGCCGAGCGCCTGTTCCTCACGCCGCCGCGGCCGAGAGACGCCGCGCTCACGGCTTTGGATCTGGTGGATGCGAAAAGCGGCTTGCTCGAGCACAAGGGCCGCGCCATCGCCACCTGGACCTGGGGCGCGCGCAGCCGCGAAGCGCCCGCGGTGCTGCTCGCGCACGGCTGGGGCGGCAACGCGGCGCAGATGCGCGGCTTCGTCTTCCCGCTGCTCTCGGCCGGCTATCGCGTCGTCGCCTTCGACCAGCCGGCGCACGGCGTGTCCGAGGGCAGGCTGACCGGTCTACCCGATTTCGCCGACGTGCTTGCGCGGGTGGCATGGCAGGCCGGCGACGTGCAAGGCGTAATTGCACATTCACTTGGCGGGGCCGCTGCAGCACTCGCCATCGCGCGCGGCCTGCCGGTGCGCCGCGCCGTGATCATCGGCACGTCCCTCGACGTCGGCGCCTACGCGCGGCGCTTCGCTCGCTGGCACGGCATGCCCGAACGCGTGCGCGAAGCGATGCAGGCGGCGATCGAGGAGCGCTTCGGCGTGCGCTGGTCGCAGCTCGACGTGGCGAAGCTCGCGCCGCGCCTCGCCGCGCCGGCGCTGGTGATCCACGACCGCGAGGACCGCGCGGTGCCGTTCACGGAGGCGACGCGCCTGGCGCACCTCTGGCCGCAGGCGCGGCTGCTGCTGACGCGCGGCCTCGGGCACCGGCGCATCCTCGAGGACGAGCGCGTGGCGCGCGCGGCGGCGGATTTCATCGCCGGACGCTCCGCCGTGGCGCCGGTAGCCGCCCCCGCCCTGCCGAACCCTGCGCCTCTGTACTGATGAACAGGTCTTTGAGCGTTTCCTGGAGCGACCCGCGCATCCTCGCGGACGCCGCGCGCTCGATGTCCGGCATCGAGTTCCTGCAGTCGATCCGCGACGGAAAGCTGCCCGCGCCGCCCATCGCCGAGCTGCTCGGCATGCGGCTCGCCGAGGTCGAGCGCGGACACGCCGTGTTCGAGGTGACGCCGGCCGAGCACCACTACAACCCGATCGGCGTGGTGCACGGCGGGCTGGCGATGACGCTGCTCGACTCGGCGATGGCCTGCTCGGTGCAGACGCAGATTCCCGCCGGCTCGGGCTATACCACGCTGGAAGTGAAGGTCAATCTCGTGCGCCCGATCACGATGCAGACGGGAAGGCTGCGCGCGATCGGCAAGGTTCTGCACGGCGGAAACCGCATCGCCACCGCCGAAGGACGGCTCGAGGACGCGTCAGGCAAGCTCTACGCCCACGGCACGACGACCTGCATCATCCTAAACGGCGGCTAGCGCCTCGCCGCGCAGCGCAAGGCGGCGCTCGTGGTGCTCGGCCAAGCTGGCGCGGTGGCCGATCGAGACCAGGGTCGTGTTGTTCAGCTTTTGTTTCATGAGGCGATAAAGAACGTCCTGCGCCTCCTCCGGCAGCGACGCGGTCGCCTCGTCGAGGAACAGCCAGTCGGGACGGATGAGCAGCGCGCGCGCGAACGCGAGGCGCTGCTGCTCGCCGCCCGAGAGCACCTGCGCCCAGTTCTCGCTCCTCTGCAGGTCGGCGGCGAGATGCCCGAGCCCGACGTCTTCCAGCGCCCCGGCGACCTGCGGGTCGGAGAATTCCTTGACGTCCGAGGGATAGCACACCGCGAACTTGAGCGCGCCGATCGGCAGGTAGGGCTTCTGCGGCAGGAACAGCAGCTTCGCGCCCTTCGGCAGCCGGATGCGGCCCTTCCAGTACGGCCAGATGCCGGCGAGGGCGCGGAACAGCGTCGACTTGCCGGCGCCGGAGGCGCCGCTCACGAGAACGTTCTGATTCTTCGTGAAGTGGATCGAGGTGGGCTGCAGCAGGGATCTGCCTTGCGGCAGCGCGAGCGCGAGGCCGTCGATCGAGAGCGAAGCGTCCTCGCCCTCGACGCGCTCGCCGTCGAGCTGGTCGGCCTCCTCGCGCACCGCGGCGAGCGAGGCCGAGAATCCCGTGAGCCGGTCGACCGTCGCTTTCCACTGCGCGAACATGCTGTAGGCGTCGATGAACCAGGAAAGCGCCGTCTGCACCTGGCCGAAGGCGGAGGAGATCTGCATCAGGCCGCCGAGCTGGATGGCGCCGGAAAAGTAGCGCGGCGCGGCGACTAGGAAGGGAAAGATGACCGCCAGCTGGTCGTAGGAGATGGTGAAGAAGCCGAGCTGCTTCTGCTTCTTCATGATGCTCCACCAGTTCGTGATCACGCCGGCGAAGCGCCCGCGGAAGTTCTCCATTTCCTCGTTCTCGCCGCGGTAGAGCGCGACGCCTTCGCTGTTCTCGCGCAGCCGCACCAGGGAGAAGCGATAGTCGGCCTCGAAGCGCTGCCGGTCGAACTCCAGGCCGATGAGCGGTCTTCCGATCTTGTGCGTGAGCCAGGTGCCGAGCGCGGCATAGAGGACCGCGAACCAGACCATGTAGCCCGGGATCGAGAGGCCCATGACTTCGAGCGCCCCCGACAGCGTCCACAGGATGGCGACGAAGGAGGCGAGCGTCACCACGGCCGAGAGCAGGCCGAGGCCAAGCTGCAGCGTGAGCTGCACGAACAGGCGCAGGTCCTCGGCGATGCGCTGGTCGGGGTTGTCCGTTCCCCGGTCGAGGAGCTGCAGCTTGTAATAGGCGCGCCCCGCCAGCCAGTCCTGCAGGTAGCGCTCGTTCAGCCACTTGCGCCACTCGATCTCCAGCATCTGGCGCAGGTAGACGCGATACACCGCGAAGCCGATGTAGAGGAAGGCGAGGAACGTGAAGTAGCCGAGCAGGCGGTAGAAGTCGTCGGCGCGCTTCTCCTGGATGGCGTTGTAGAAATCGTTGTACCAGCTGTTGAACTGCACGTTCAGGAAGACCAGCCCGAGCGACAGGCCGACCACGGCGGCGAGCAGCGCCAGTCCTTTGCTGCGCTGCTCCGAAACCCAGTAAGGGCGGGCAAGGGCCCAGAAAGCCGTTACAAATCGCGTGGTTCGCATGGATCACCTGAGAAAAAATCTGAGGCAGTTTACAGAACGCCGATCGCGGGGTAACAATTCCTTCCAATGTCTTCGGGCCGGGTTTTCCGCTTCGCACCCACTCCTGAGCACCCGGTCAAGCACCTGTTCGTCTTCCTGCACGGCTGCGGCGCCACTGCGCAGTCGATGATCCCGATCGCGTTCAAGTTCCAGGCCCGCTTCCCGAGCGCGGCGCTGGTGGTGCCGAGCGGCTTCAACCCGGATGCGCGCGGCGGCGTGGCGCAGGACTGGTACCCGACGCGCGGCCTGAACTGCGACAACCACCGCGAGCGCGTCGCGGCGGTGCTGCCCGACGTCGAGGACCTGGTGCGCCGCGAGCAGACCAACTTCAGCGTGCCCGCCAACCGCACCGTGCTGATCGGCTTCTCCCAGGGCGGCACCGTCGCGCTCGAGGTGGTGAAGTCGCCCGGCGTCGCGGGCGCCGTCGTCGCGTTTTCCGCGCGCTATGCGCGCCTGCCGGGGCGCGAGGCGCGCATCCAGTCGCGCATCCACCTCGTGCACGGCGAGTTCGACTCGGTGGTTTCGCGCGTCTACGCCGAGCGCGCCGCGCGCGTGCTCTCCGGCCTGCACGTGCCGGTGACGCTGGACATCGTCGAAGACCTCGGCCACGCGCTCTCGCACCGCGCCATCAGCCTGGGGTCGCTGCGCCTGCTGCAGGGCATCTACGAGGGGCGGCGCGCCACGCTGCATTGAAAGAAGGGATCGTCCTCTTCGCCCACGGCTCGCGCGACGCCGGCTGGGCCGCGCCGTTCAGGAAGATCCTGAAGCGGCTGCACGAGGATCTTCCCGAGGCGGAAATCCGCCTCGCCTATCTCGAGATCATGAAGCCATCGCTCGCCGAAGCGCTGCGCGAGCTTGCCGCCAAGGGGGTGAAGAGCATCCGCATCGTGCCGCTCTTCCTGGGCTATGGCGGCCACATCAGGAAGGACCTGCCGGCGCTCGTCGCCGCGGCCGATCCGCAGGTGAAGGTGACCATCGAGGCACCGGTCGGCGAAGCGCCGCAGGTGATCGAGGCGATCGCCGCGTTAATCGGGCGCCGCGCCTAGCCGCTTCAGCATCGCCATCACCGCCTTGATCTGCGCGCCCTCCCGGGTGTGGTAGCTCTCGCCGGTGTATCCCCACCAATCCCAGCAGGCGCGCGGGTTGAAGGCGAAGAAGCTCCAGCTCGCCACCGTCTGCGGATAGAGCACGAGCAGGCGGTTGGTCTCGGCCCAGCGGTTGTAGCCGGCCTCGCGCACGAACTTCTCGCCCACCTCTCCCGCGCTCTGTCGGCAGCCGTGGAAGGCGACGTGCACGCGGCAGCGCCCCTTCTCGCAAACCTTCGGCACATAGAGGTAGCCGGTCGCGCCCATCCTCGCGCCCGCGGCGTAGGGCTCCTGGTCGAATTGCAGCAGGCGTCCCGCGGGCTTGGCGGACGGATTCTTGAGCGGTCCCATGAGGTGCTTCAGCAGCTCGCCCGCGGCGTCGTAGTCGCAGTCGTTGATGTACGGGTCGCGCGTCGCGGCGCAGTCCTTGGTGCCGGCGTCCTCGGTCACCATCGCGTGGCCGGCGGGCCGGTGGTCGACGAGCTCCGCCTTCACCTTGTAGAAGCCGTAGTACTCGCGCAGCCCCTGCACCACGGCCGGGTAGACGGTGCGATCGCGCCTGCCGTGGAAAAGCCAGACGCGCGCCGCGGCGAGGTTGGCGGTGGGATCGATGCGCTCGGCCTTCGCGAGCGAATCGGTTTCGCGCTTGAGGAGCTTCGTATCCGGGAGCGGGCTCCATTCGCCGGGCGTCATGCAGTTGTAGAGGGCGGTCCACAGGCTGCCCTGGGCGCAGTAGAAGGGGCCGCCGGCGATCACGCCGACGCCCTTGACCTGCTTCGAGTGCGCGACGTGGAGCTGCACCGCCATGTAGCCGCCCGCGGAGAGCCCGGAGGCGGTCATGGCCTTCGTGTCCGCGCGCAGCGCCGGCAGCGGCTCTGCTGCAATGGCCGGCAGGCAGACGAAGAGGAAAAGTAAAACTCTCAGGTGGAGAGTTCCGGGAGGTCCCTGAAGAGCTCCAGCGCCTCGGGGTTGGCGAGCGCGTCGGTGTTGCCGACCGGCATACCGTGCACCGCCGAGCGCACCGCGAGCTCGACCACCTTGCCGTTCTTGGTGCGCGGGATGTCGCTCACCTGCACGATCTTCGCCGGCACGTGGCGCGGCGAGGCGTGGTTCCTGATCTCGTCGCGGATGCGCTCCTGGAGGTTTTCGTCAAGGATCTGGTTTTCTCCGAGCTTGATGAAAAGAACGACCCTGGTATCCGTCGGCTTCTCCGGCGGCCAGAGCTGGCCGATCGCCACCGCCTCCTCCACTTCCGCGATGCGCTCCACCACGCGGTAGATCTCCGCGGTGCCGATGCGCACGCCCCCCGGGTTGAGCGTCGCGTCCGAGCGGCCGTAGACGATCATCGTGCCGCGCTCGGTGAGCTCGCTCCAGTCGCCGTGGCACCAGACGTTCGGGTACTTGTCGAAGTACGCGGCGTGGTAGCGCTCGTCGCCGCGGTCGTTCCAGAAGCCGAGCGGCATCGACGGGAAGGGCCGCGTGCACACCAGCTCGCCCTTCTGGCCGACGACGGATTCCCCGTTCTCGTCGAAGACTTCCACCGCCATGCCGAGCGAGCGGCACTGCATCTCGCCGCGGTAGACCGGCAGCACCGCGTTGGCGTCGGCGAACGCGGCCATGATGTCGGTGCCGCCGGAGATGGAGGCAAGGCAGACATCTTTTTTTACATGAGAGTAAACAAAATCATAACTTTCGGCCGCGAGCGGCGACCCGGTCGAGAGCAGCATGCGCATGCCGGGCAGGTCGTAGTGCTCGCGCGGGCGCACGCCGCGCTTGGCGATGGCGTCGAGGAACTTGGCCGAGGTGCCGAAATGCGTGATGCGCTCGCGCTGCGCGTACTCGAAGAGGATGCGCCCGTCCTTTGCGAAGGGCGAGCCGTCGTAGAGCATCACGCTCGCCTCGGCCATGAGCGCGCCGAAGAGCAGGTTCCACACCACCCAGTTGGTGGTGCAGTAGTAGAAGAAGCGGTCGCCCGCGCGCAGGTCGAACTGCAGCTTGTACATCTTCAGGCCCTGCAGCAGCGAGCCGCCGGCGCCGTGCACGATGCACTTGGGCTTGCCGGTGGTGCCGGAGGTGAACAGGATGTACGCCGGATGGTTGAACGGCAGCTGCGCGAAGGCGATGTCGGCGGATTGATAGCGCCGCAGCCACTCGTCCAGGCGCACCGCCTTCGGGATGTCCGAGACGTCGACGTCGGGGTCCAGGTGCGGGACCACGATCACCTTGCGCACGGTGGGCAGCTGCTCGACGATCTCGCGCACGCGCGCGAGCGAGTCGTGCTCCTCGCCGTTGTAGCGGTAGCCGTCGGCGCAGAAGAGCACCTTCGGCTCGATCTGGCCGAAGCGCTCGACCACGCCGTCGACGCCGAAGTCCGGGGAGCAGGAGGACCACACCATGCCCTGCGAGAGCGCGGCCAGGGCGAAGAGCCCCGCCTCCGGGATGTTGGGAATGAACGCGGCGACCCGGTCGCCCGAGCGCAGGCCGAGCGCGGCGAGCGCCTGCACCGCGCGCGAGACGTCGGTGGTGAGCTCCGAGTACGAGACGCGGCGGCGAAAGCCGCTCTCGTCCCAGAACACGAACGCGTCGCCGCGGTCGCCGCGGCGCATCATGTTCTCGGCGATGTTGAGCCGCGCCTCGGGGAACCACTTCGCGCCGGGCATCTTGTCGCCGTCGACCAGCACGGTCGAGCCCTTGCGCGAGGCGATCAGGCCGCAGGACTCCCACACGTCGGACCAGAAATCCTCGGGGTGGTCGATCGACCACCGGTAGAAGTCGGGGTAGCTGTTCAGGTCGAGGTGGCGCTTTCGCACCACCTGGCGCGCGAATTGCGTGAGCTGCGCCTGCTCGATCGCCTGCTCCGACGGGGACCACAGCGGTTTCATGGGCATTTCGCTAGGATTGGGCGCTGATTATAGTGAACCTGGAATTGCGCTCCGCCATCGCCGGGCTGCACCGCATCGCCGAAGCCGAGGCCGTGGCCCGGTTGCGCACGCTGCAACCCTCCCCCGAGGCTTCGCGGCGCATCCACGCCCGGGCGCTGCGGCTCGCCGAGCGTGCGCGCGCCACGCCCCCCGGAGCGCTCTCGGCCGAGTCGTTCCTGCGCCATTACGGACTTTCCACCCGGGAGGGCGTGGCGCTGATGTGCGTCGCCGAGGCCCTGCTCAGGATCCCCGACGCCCAGACCGCGGACGCGCTGCTGCGCGACAAGCTCGCCTCGATCGCCTGGAGCACCGCCAGCGCCACCGACTGGGCGCTGCTGCTGACCGGCACCCTCGGCCGGTGGCACGACGCCCCGAAGGGAGATTTCTCTTCCTACCTCAAGCATCTTGTTGCCCGGCTCGGTGAGCCCGTCATCCGCGCCGCGGTGCGCCAGGCGATGCGCATCCTCGCCGAGCAGTTCGTCCTCGCCGAGACCATCGAGGCGGCACTCGGGCGCGCCGGCAGCCGCGCGCCCTACCGCTTTTCCTTCGACATGCTCGGCGAAGGCGCGCGCACCGCCGATGACGCGGCGAACTATTTCGACGAGTACCTGCACGCCGTCGGCGCGGTGACGCCGCCGCACGCGGTATCGGTCAAGCTCTCCGCGCTTCACCCCCGCTTCGAGGAGGCCCAGCGCGCGCGAGTGCTCGCCGAGCTCCTGCCGCGGCTGAAGCAGCTCGCAGCCGCGGCCGCCGCGCGCAACGTCGGCCTGACCATCGACGCCGAGGAGTCCGAGCGGCTCGAGCTGACGCTCGACCTCTTCGAAGCAACTGTGTCGCAGCAGTCGACCGTCGGCCTTGCGGTGCAGGCGTATCAGAAGCGCGCCCTTGCCGTGTGCGAGTGGCTCGTCGCGCTGGGCAACTCGTTGAAG
>Ga0247825_10002286_pt1 | contig 12664 bp, 10 predicted proteins | sample 13C_Vanillin_Day_FD_194413 | JGI IMG/M metagenome (GOLD analysis project Ga0247825, IMG submission 194413) | Soil microbial communities from agricultural site in Penn Yan, New York, United States - 13C_Vanillin_Day48 | ecosystem: Environmental > Terrestrial > Soil > Agricultural land | place...
ACCAGAAACCCCGCCGCCATCCCCTGCTGGTAGTGCCCCGGCACATTGCACACCAGCACGTACTTCCCCGGCGTCGCGTCGAAGGCCAACTCTGCCGTCGACCCCGCCGCGACAGTCTCGAGCGACCGCACGACGTTCACCTGCGCAAGCGAGATCGACCCGTTAGCGACCGGCAGCATCTCCGGCGGCAGGTCGTTCTTGATTACGAGCAGCTGGTGCGCCATGGTGCCGTCGTTGCGCACATCGAAGGCAACCTTGCCCTCTCGGACATCGGCGACCGATGGCGTGACGCTCCACTCGTCCAGCACGACGCTCACATCCGTCGATCGCTCGTCGCCACCACAGGCCACGGCCGCCGCCACGGCGCAGCCCAGGATCAGGACCATCAGCTTCCTCATCGATACCTCCGGGCCAAGCTTACTCCGGCGGTTCTCGTCGCCCTGCGAATCTGCGATACCCCTATGATTTGTAATGCGAGGAGCGGCTTTCGTAAGTGACAGCCCTTGTGCACAACGTAACAATTACCTAAGACTAATAAGTCTGCGAACGAGTTCCGATCGCAGGCAAGGAGGTCCAAATCTTGATCAACGAGTCGTCTATCTGACTTCGATAAGGCCAGGATCCCGCGGATTCATCGGGATCGGGTTCCTGGTCGTAGCGATTTTCTCAGGAGGTATCGGCACAGCAAACTTCACCGACATCACCGGCCTCACGCTCCCCAACTCCACCCAATCCGCCCCGCACACAGGGGCACCGGCTCCAGAACGGGATCCGGAACCAGTACCGCAGGCCGATCTCGCGACAACCGCGAGCCTCGAACAAACCGAATCCATACCTACCCCTCCCGTCACGCTTTACGCGCCTGCGGGCGAACCGATGCTGTCCTGGATAACCCACTACGGCGAGCGCTTCCAAGGCCGCAAGCTCGGCTGCAGCAAGCTCGGCTATTACTCGTCGGACGATCCGACCATCGTGGCCGTAAGCTGGGCGAACGCGGAGGAGATGCCGTGCGCCACGCCCCTGCAGGTGTGCGGGCCCAGCGGCTGCCACCTCATGATGCGCAAGGACACCTGTCCCGGCTGCCTCCCCAACGGCTTCGACCTCTCCGAGGCGGGCATCGCGCTCGTCTGCGGCAACGGCGAGCCGGTGTGCTGGGCGTCGGTGACCAAACTAGCCCCGTGCGAGACCATCGCATCACCCGCGAATTCGGAGCATGCACCGCCACAGCCTCCGGATGAGGCAACGCAACTCTCCTACCGCCTGACACCCGAGCTCCACCTCACACCAACGCCGGCGCCCACCGATCCGTCATCTCCGTGCGCACCCCCACCATCGGGCTAAACACCAGCTGTAACCCCGGCACCTCTTCCCGGCGCTCCGGTGCCCCTCTCCGCAAGCGGGGAGGGGGTCAGGGGAGGGGTCTCCCACTCCCTGCGTCATGCAGCATCGCTACACTGGATCGACGACGCCCAGACTGATAGCCGGGCGTCCTCAGTGTTCGCGACAAGGGAGACCACGACCATGACCAACCCTGAGAAGAAGCTCGCCATCCTCGTCGGCGGCGGCCCTGCACCCGGCATCAACAGCGTCATCTCCGCCGTCACCATCGAGGCGCGCAACGAGGGCCTCGGCGTCATCGGCGTTGTCGACGGCTTCGAGCACCTCATCGAGGGCCGCACCGATATGACGCGCGAGCTTCAAATCGAGCACGTCTCGCGCATCCACTTCCAGGGCGGCTCCATCCTGCGCACCTCGCGCGCCAATCCGACGAAGAGCGAGGAATCCCTCGACACCGTCGTCAGGACCCTGAAGAGCCTCGGCGTCGAGTACCTCGTGAGCATCGGCGGCGACGACACGGCCTTCGGCGCCGCCTCCGTCGCCCAGCGCGCCGGCGGGGGCATCCGCGTCGCCCACGTGCCGAAGACGATCGACAACGACCTGCCTCTGCCGACCGGCATGCCCACCTTCGGCTACGAGAGCGCCCGCAAGATCGGCACGGAGCTGGTGCTCACGATCATGGAGGACTCCCGTACCATCAACCGCTGGTTCGTGGTCGTGATCATGGGGCGCAAGGCCGGGCACCTCGCGCTCGGCGTGGGCAAATCGGCCGGCGCGACGCTGACGATCATTCCGGAGGAATTCGAGAAGCCGGTGATCTCGCTGGACGACATCTCGCGCGTCATCGAGGGCGCGATCCTCAAGCGTCGCGTCAATGGCCAGACCTACGGTGTCGCCGTCGTCGCGGAGGGTGTCGCCGAGCGCATCGACCCCGAGGAGCTGGTGCACAACGCCGGCATCGAGCTCTCGTACGACCCCTACGGCCACGTCGCCCTCGCCGATATCCCCGTCGCCCAGATGATCAAGCAGCGCGTGCAGAAGCGCTTCGCCGCCCGCGATCAGAAGATCACCGTCACGGACGTCACCTTAGGCTACGAGCTACGCTGCACCCAGCCCATCCCCTACGACATCGACTACACCCGCACCCTCGGCTACGGCGCCGTGCGCTTCCTCCTGGACGAGCACACGGACCCGCGCCTGAAGATCGGCGGCTTTATCACCCTCGACGGCGTCGACCGCCACGTCATGGCCTTCGAAGACCTGCGCGACCCCGCCACCGGCCGCACGCGCGTCCGCCTCGTGGACACGAGTTCGCAGTACTACCAGGTAGCGAGGGACTACATGATCAGACTTACGCCGGAGGACCTGGGCGATGATGCGAAGGCGGAGAAGCTGGCGCAGGCGGCCGGGATGAGCGTCGGGGAGTTCAGGGCGGAGTTTGGATTACGGCTTTAAGCAAGACCCATGAGACCCGGACTGTTCGCCGACTCATGCGGTTTTATTGAGCGCCGCCCTAGGTACTGTCGGCGCGCTCTTGCTGTCTTGCGTCGATTAAGGTCGGATCGTTATGTATCAGATCCCTCAGATAGCTGACAGGAAGGACGATCGCGATACCCGAGTTGAGCAGCGACTCATCGTCGTCGCGCTCATTGAAATGCCCCACCACAATCCCGAGAAGCAAAGTGTTCTCGCCATGTGCGATTCCATCAACGGGCTGACCATTTACTAGGCCCTGTACCCTCCGCCATTGATCGCTCTGAATCATGCACGGCGCGCCTCTGAACCCCTCAAATGACACCGCGTCGATGAGATGGATGTTGTCGTGTACGAGAGTGAGTTCGCGGCCATCAGGATAATGGTAGGTGGCTCTAATGTCTCGTTGTCCAATTGCTCCCAGCGTGCCGCTCCTGACGAATGGCACATTGCGGTCCGCCATCGAGGGAACGGATAACAAACCCGGAAAGTAGACCCTATCCCCTAAACGCGGCGGCTGTTCGGCCGGGCGAAGGACCGTAAAACCAAGGGGTATTTGTCGCCATCCACCTGAGCGAAGTGCAAATGGGGCTACGGCTAAGTCTTGCCGTGGGTCTTCAATCCATTTCCGAATACGGATCGGTTCACCGAGTTCATTATTGTCCGCCAGTACCCTGACCCAAGTCTGTTGTTCTGCTTGGATGCAGTGCTTTGCCGTCACCAAGTAGCGGTGGGTATATCCATCTTCCTCATAACCCGCTATGAACGCGGTCCCTACAGGCGTTTGTCGGCCTCGGTCGGCGAGAATGAAAGTGATGGCCCGAGGCAAATCTTCATTGAGAGGCAATTCGTTATCCCTGACCGGAGCAAATGCTATGAACAAGCGTAGTGAGTCACTTCATTTTCCGTCGAATCATTCCATCGCGAGGCGAGCCTACATGCCTTAGCGCAACCTGATCGCCTGCCCCGCCACCTTCATCCGCAGACGGTACACCGACGTCTGCGCCGTCACGAACATCGTCTGCCAGTCGTCTTCGCCCCAGCCCAGGTTCGCCGGGTTCTCGCCGACGCCGATGTGGCCGAGCAGGGTGGCGTCCGGGGCGTAGACGAAGACGCCGAGGGCGTGGTTCGCCGTCACGTAGAGGTTGCCCAGCGAGTCCAGCTTCATGCCGTCCGGAATGACGCGGTCGCCACGGCCATCGACCTCGCAGAACACGCGACCGTTGCGCAGGCTGCCGTCGTCCGTGACGTCGAAGGCGCGCACGTGTCCGTGACGTGAATCGTTCACGTACAGCGTCTTGCCGTCGTCCGTCGTCACGATGCCGTTGGGCGCCGTGAAGTCGTCTGCCAGCAGCGTCAGGTGCTGCGACCGGACGTTGTAGCGAAAGACGCCCAGGTATGGGTACTCCTGCCCAACGATGCTGCCGTCCGGCTGTCGCAGGCCCACCGCCGGGTCAGTGAACAGCACGTCGCCGTTGGGCGCCACGATGCAGTCGTTGGGGCTGTTCAGGCGCTTGCCCTCCCACTCGGCGACCAGCGTTTTCGGCTGCTCGCCCGGCCGTGTGATGCTCAGACGCCGCCCTTTGTGCTCACAGGTGATGAGGTTGCCGTCGAAGTCCAGCGTGTTGCCGTTGGACTCGTCCGCAGGCTGCCGGTAGACCCGAGCCCCATCCTTGGCGTCCCACCGGTGCTGGGCGTCGCCGAAGATATCGCTGAAAGTCAGGTGTTTCTCCCGCGGGTGCCAGATCGGGCCTTCGGTGAAGACGTGCCCCGTCGAGATGCGCTCAACGGCGACATCGGGGTCGACGAGGTCGAGCAGGCGCTTGTCGATGACGTTGACGGTCATGTGTGGGAACCTCCGGAGGTTGGCTATCGGGCAATCCCTGCCCGGTCGATTCGCGTGGGCGTTGCCCCTCACGACCCCGGCAAGCCTAAAGGCATTCAGCTATATAGACGTCCAAGAACTCTCCGGTCCCCCCTCTCCGAAATCGGGAGGGGGTTAGGGGGAGGGGTCTCCCCCCTAATCAAAGTCCAATCCCTGGCCCGGCACCTTGATGCGCAGCCGGTACACCGATGTCACCGCAGTCGCGTAGATCGTCTGCCAGTCGTCGTCGCCCCAGGCCAGGTTTGCGGGGCCACCCGGTGCCGTGCGCTGACGGTTCATCTCGTCGCCGGTGCCGACGAAGCCCAGCAGCGTGCCGCCGGGCTCGAACACCCAGATGCCCTCCGCCGAGTTGCCCGCGACCCAGAGGTTACCTCGAGAGTCCAGCTTCATGCCGTCCGGCCGGCCCTGGTGGTCGCCATGCTTGAGCTCACATACGACACGGCCGTTGCCGACGGCGCCTTCGGACGTCACGCTGTAGGCGTAGACGTTCTGCTCCGAGGTGTTGCAGACGTAGAGGGTGCGCCCGTCGTCCGTCAGGGTCAGGCCATTGGGCGACGGCAGGCTGTCGACGAGCATCGAGAGGGTGCCATCCGGCTTGAGGCGGAAGACGCCGCAGCCGGGATAGTCCCCGGGGGCCATCGAGCCGTCCGGCTGTCGCAGGCCGTAGTTGGGGTCGGTGAACAGGATGTCGCCGTTGCCGACACAAATCACGTCGTTAGGGCTGTTCAGGCGCTTTCCGTCCCAATTTGTCGCCAGGTCCTCAATAGACCCGTCCGCGTTCGTGCGGATCAGGCGCCGGTCGTGCAGACAGGAGATCAAGCGCCCCTGCCGGTCGTAGGTGTTCCCGTTGGCGTGCTCGCTGGGCCGTCGAAACACCTGCGCGCCACCGGACGGCGTCCAGCGATACACCGTCCCGCCGTGCTCGTCGTAGATGTCGCTGTAGGTCAGGTGCTTCTCCGTCGGGTGCCACACCGGCCCCTCCGTGAACACGTACCCCGTCGCAATTTTCTCCACCGCCACATCTTCATCGACAAGCTCCAGCAACCGCTGGTCCAACACCACGACAGCCATAACAGTGCTTCTTTCTAGAACTGAACGCCCGGCCGGCGGCTCTTCACATGGGATGTGCCCTCGCAACTCCGGCAAGCCTAAAGCTAAAGCCACCGCCGTGCAGCTACAAAGACCTCGTTCCCGTCATCCCAGCCATTCCTCGACGGCGCCTGCAATCTCGCGCGACGCCAGCTCCTTCATGGTGCATCGCGGTAGCGAGCGCAGGAAGGACTCGCCGTAGCGGCGGGCGCGAACGCGACGGTCGAGGACAAGGAGGACTCCACGGTCCGTCTTCGTCCGGATCAGGCGCCCGAAGCCCTGGCGGAAGCGCAGGATGGCGTTCGGCAGCGCGTACTGGTCGAAGGGCTCGTCATAGAGGGACGAGCGCGCCTGATAGATGGGGTCTGTTGGCACCGCGAAGGGCAGGCGCACGATGACGAGCAGCGACAGCGCTTCGCCCGCCACGTCGACGCCCTCCCAGAACGAGGCGGTGCCCAGCAGCACGGTGCGCGGGTTCTCGCGCAGCGCCGCGAGCATCTGGCGCGGCGAACCGTCGACGCCATGGCCGAGGACGAGGATGCCCTCCGACTCCAGCGGCGCCTTTATCTGGTCGTAGACACCGTTGAGGTTGCCGTAGGAAGTAAAGAGGATGAGGGCACGGCCGCCACTCGCCCGTAGGGCTTCAATCAGCAGCTCGCTCATCGACTTCACGAAGTCCGGCTCGTTGGGGTCCGGCAGGTCGGTCGGTAGCGCGATGAGCGTGGACTTTTCGTAGTCGAAGGGCGAACCGAGGAGCAACTCGTCCGCTTCTTCGAGCCCGACACGCTCGCGCAGGAAGTCGAAGCGTCCCTCCGCGCTCAGGGTTGCGCTGGTGAGGATGACGCTGTCCTTCGTGTCGAAGAGGTCGCGCTGGAGGATCTGGGCGACCTCCAGCGGCGCCGTGCACAGGGCGATCTCGCCGGAGTTGCGTTGACGCTCCAGCCAGCAGATGAGGGCGTTGTCTTCCTCGAGCAGCGCGTGGCCGAAGCCGTACTGCAGGGCGCCGCCAATCTGCACGAGGTCTGCCACCTCCGCCGCCAGCGCGTCCTGGTCGAGAAGCATGCCCTGCTCGCCCACAGCCAGCATCCCCTGCACATCCTCGAGGAGGCCGATCAGCTCACCCAGCGGTGCATCGAGGTTCTCGGCGGCGATCTGCACGTCCGACCACAACGGCTGCACCCGGGTCGAGCGCGTCACGAGCAGGCGGTCGTCGTTCTCGCGATTCTCGGGCGCGCATTCACGCAAGGCGCGCGTCAGCAATCGGAAGGGGTCTCCGAGCTTAGTGCGTACGCGTTGCGCAGCCGTCACAAGCTGCACCGAAACGCCGGCCAGGAACGTGCCCGGCCCCATCAACTCGCCCGGCCCTCGCGCCGCCTCGATCAGCGAGCCCGCGAAACCGGTGTTGCGCTCGCCCGTGCGCCGGCCGACGCGGTCCAGGAAGTCGTTGAAATCCGCCTCGGTCGCCTTGAACGCGAACCGCGACGTCGCTTCGTCCTCCAGGTTGTGGGCCTCGTCGATGATCAGGCGGTCGTAGGGCGGCAGGACGCGGCCGCCGGTCGCCATATCGGAGAGCAGCAGGGCGTGGTTGACGACGAGGATGTGGGCGGACTCAGCGCGCTTGCGTGCGCGCAGCAGGAAGCAGGTGCCGTTCTTGACGAAGGGACAGACAGTCTGCAGACAAGGCGTGTTCTCGGCCGCCAGCTTGCCCCACGCCTGGTCAAAGCTGTTGTGCAGGTTCAGCTCAGCCCGGTCGCCGGTTTGGGTCTGCGCCAACCATACCAGCAGGCGAGCGTGCAGGACGGCCTCCTCCTTGCTCGCCACGGCGCCGTGACGGGCGGCGGTCCAGCGCTGCAGGCACAGGTAGTTGCGCCGTCCCTTCAACGACGCCACGCGAAGGGGCTCGTCCTCGACGCCGGCCAGCAACTGCTTCACCACCGGAAGGTCCTTCTCGATCAGCTGCTCCTGCAGCCCGATCGTGTCCGTCGACACCACGACGCGCTCGCCCCGGCGCAGGGCGTGCATCGCCGCCGGCAGCAAGTAGGCGAGCGACTTGCCGGTGCCGGTCCCCGCCTCGACCACGAGGTGGTGCTTGTCGATCAGCGCCTGGTTCACGGCTGTCGCCATGGTCTCCTGCTCGGGACGGCGCTCGAACTCCGGGAAGAAGCCTTCGAGCTGACCGGCGCGATGCAGCAAAGACACGACCTCGCCGTGGCCGACGTGGGCGTCGCGCCCGCCGTTCAGGGGCTTGGCAATCTCGTCCGGGGGCGCCAGCAGCTCGGTCGTCAGTCCGGCACTGAGGTCGATGCCGGGCGACTCGGCGATGGCCTCGCGCACGAGGCCGGCGAGGCTCCAGGAAGCGCCGTTCATCAGGCGCTCCAGTTCGTGCAGCATCCAGACGGGCAGCGTCTTCAGCCGCGCACGCTGGGCGAGGAAGACGGAGCGGGAGGCATCCGCGTCGGCGTAAGCGCGATGGCGCAGCGGGAAGTGGATGCCGAAGTGGTCGGCGATGCCACGCAGGCTGTAGTCTCCCAGGCCCGGCAGGAGGAGCTGGGCGAGATCGAATGTGTCGTAAACCGGGCCGGCGAGGTTGACGCCGTTACGGGCCAGGAACGTTATGTCGAATTCGACGCTCTGCCCGATCACCGGGCTATCGCGCACGAAATCGGCGATCTCGGCGGCCACCGCCGCGAACGACGGCGCGTTCTCGAGGTCGTCGACGCTGATGCCCGTCAGACGCTGGATCGCGAAGGGCGGCAGCTTCGTCGGGCGCACGAGCGTGCGGTACTCGCCAGTTACCTTTTCGCAGTCGAAGGCGATCGCGGCGACTTCAATGATTTCGTCGGCGTCAGGGTTGAGGCCGGTGGTCTCGGTATCGAGGGCGACGTAACGGGTCACCGCGCCTCCATGCTTAGTCGTAGTCGAACAGATGGGCGAATCGTATCAGGAACGAGGGTCAAGGGGCAGGGGGCAAGGATCAAGGATCAGGGGTCGGGCGCCGGTCTTCCTGTCTTGGCCCTTGTCCCTTCACCCTTGCTACTCGAACCGGCTCCAGTCCGCCAGATACGGCATCAGCCAGCCGTAGACGATGACCGTGACGAGGGCGTACGCGACGAGCTGGCGGCGCAGAGGCGCCATGATGGCTACGAGCGGCGCAAAAATGGCGAGCACCAGTGCGGCAACGAAGAGCGTGAAAGGCGCGTTCAGGCTACCGGCGCCACTCGCAGCGCCGTCCATCCCCAGCAGCACGAGGCCGAGGACGATGCCGAGGGCGGTCAGCGAGAAGGCCGTAAACCCGTGCAGGACCATGCTCACCGCCACCAGGTTCGCCTCGGCTGGCCACAGACGGGATATGGCGCCATTCCCGGCACGCATGCTGAGCAACGTGAATGCGAGCAGTGGCGTCGTGATCAGGGACAGCGCAAATCCCGCCACGAAGCCGGCGAACACCTCCGCCACGTCAGACCTCGCGCATCGTCGTCGCGAGCGCACGGGGAAGCGAGTGGCAGGCAATTGCGTGCACGCCCCAGCTACGCTCCAGCTCGCGCAGCAGCGTCGTCGGTACAGATTCCAGGGGTATCGGCGCGAAGAAAGAAGGCCCGCTGCCGGAAGCAATAACGGCGAGCCCGGCTTCACGGCAGAGCGCCATCGACCGCGCGAGGGGCTCGGCGATTGCCCCGATGTGGCGGTCGAAGGCGTTGTGGTAGTCGGTCTCGGTGATCGGCAGCCCGCGCCGGATTGACTCCGCAAGGACGTGGCTGCGACGGCCGTCCGAGAAGTCAGCGGGTGTCAGGGTCGAATACATTCGTCGCGTCTTGTCCTCGATCTCCAGGGTGGCTCCGAACAACGTCAGCGTCAGAGGCGCAACATCCGGAAGCGGCTCGATCTGCTCGCCACGCCCCGTGACGAGCGCCGTGCCAGCGTGCAGGAAGAATGGCACGTCCGAACCCACCGACGCCGCTACGCCATTAAGGGCGATCGCATCGAGGTCGAGCCGCCACAAGTTGCAGAGGCCCCGGATCACGGCCGCCGCGTCCGTGCTGCCGCCACCCAGCCCCATACCGGCGGGGATGTTCTTCTCCAGTTGGATCCGCACCCCCGGGTTGGCGATGCCCGCAGCGGCCGCCAGCACCTGTGCTGCCTTAAACGCGAGGTTGCGCGGCCCTTCGATGGGCACGCCCAGCTGACTTTCGCCCGTGACCTCGAGCTCCAGCGTGGGAGCATCGTCCAGGCGCACATGGTCGACGATGTCGATCGCCTGCATGACGGAGACGATGTCGTGGTAGCCGTCTTGACGGCGTCCGGTGATTTCGAGCGTTAGATTGAGCTTCGCGGGCGCGACCAGTTCCAACCGCATCTCAGTTACCCACCGCTCGCGATAGCCGGAGCCAGTCGTCCACCGATAGCAGCGCGGGCCGGACTGATCCGTCGAGTCCGGCGGCCTCGATCGCACCGGTCGCCTCCTCGGAGGAGATTGCGAGGCCGTTGGCCAGAGTGTTACGCAACTGCTTTCTAGGCGCGCTGAAGCCGGCGCGCACGACCCGGAAGAAGGCATCGATCTCCGGGCGTGGCACCAGGGGCTCAGGCCGTACGTCAAGGCGAAGGACAGTCGACGTCACCTTCGGCGGCGGGTAAAAGGCGCGCGCGGGTACGTTGAACAGCCGGCGCGCTTCCGCATACACCTGCACAGAAACGCCCAGAAGGCCGGTCTCCCCGACCGGCGCCGTCATCGATTCCGCCACCTCGCGCTGCAGCATCACGATCAGCCGCTGTGGCTGATGCGTAGCCTCGAGGAACCGGCGCACGATTGCGGTGCCTGCGTTGTAGGGCAGGTTGCCCACCACCACGTATGGCGTTTCGGAAGGAAGTGACGCCGCTTCGAGAAGGTCTGTTGGTGATGCGAGGAGAGCGTCGGCGTGGACAACGGTGAACGGAGAGAACCCCTCCCTCTGCCCCCTCCCCGTCGACGAGGAGGGGGTTGCCCTGAGGCGGTCTGCGAGCTTTGCGTCGAGCTCGACGGCGATGACGTGTCCGGCGGCTTCAATCAGTCTCTGCGTGAGGGCGCCGAGCCCGGGACCCACCTCGATCACGGTGTCGCCGGGGCTCAGAAATGCGGCGGCGACGATGCGGTTGAGGACGCTGGTGTCGGTGAGGAAGTGCTGGCCGAGCGATTTCGTTGGCGAGATCCCGGCTTCGCGCACTTCGCGCGGGCGGTAAATTCGGTTAGTGCGGCGAGGGCGCTCGCTACTGCGAGAGGATGAAGACGTCGGTCCAGCCCGTTTTCCAGTCAACAGCAACACCGTCCGGGTAACCCAGGTCAATCATGTTGCCCTTGATCCCGCCGCCTGTATCGCCCGCGACCGCGAATCCATACCCGGGGATGTACAGGCGTGTACCCAATGGTATCACCGCCGGGTCGACGGCCACGATGCCCTTGGTCACCGGCACGCCGGACGCCGTGATGCCGTACGAAGGATGTGTCGCCGGCCGGCCGGAGCTGGCCGCGTTGTACCAGGTGCCATACATGCGCATCGTGCTGGCCACCTTGAGGTTCGCCGGGTTGATGCCCGTGGACTCCAGGGCCGATGGCGCGTAATAGATGACCGTATCCACGGGCTCCGGGTTGTAGACCTCGCGCGCCAGTGTCTTCTCGATCTCGACGCCGTCCTCGATCACGATCTTGAACACGGTGACCCGCACGCCGTCCTTGCCGATGACCCGCCGCGTCTCCGTGCCTGAAAGCGATTCGTCGGGACGGAAGACCGTCACGTGCTCGACGTCCTCCCGTTCCTCGATCTCCCGGCCGGTTACGCGCACCACTCTCGCCTGCATGCCGTTGGCGACGGCTACACTCAGGGCCGGCTCCACACGATCGTCCGGGCCGAAGGTCAGGCCTGCTTCGGCCAGCGCCGCTTCGAGGGTTTGTTGGTGCGTGTAGATGGTGCGGCTGCTGCTGCCGATGCGCAGGGTGACCTCGTCCGCATGCGCAATTTCAACGTGCATGCCGGCGCTCACCGGCGTCGCCGGGTCGGGGAAGACGATGTCGGCAGGGCCAAGTTGGACGCCGGTATCGCGGAGCACTTCGCTGATCGTGACCCGACTCGATTGCAGACTGATCGCGAGGCCATCTTCAACGAGGGTTAGCGGCACGGCGCGCTTGACCTGGATATCGAGGGCGGCAGGCGCCGGCGACGCCTGTTCGGGACTAAATCGCAGCGCCGCGCTCACCGGCGCAGGAACCGGCTCGGAGGCCGCGACTTCCCGGCCGTTGAGGATGAGCGCGTCGTGCGGGGTCACGTGGACGCCCATCTCGTCCAGCACTTCGCCGACAGTCGGTTCGCGCGAACGCCATGAAAGCAATCGCCCGTCCACTGATACGAGGACGGGCACAGCGCGCTCGACGGCGACATACGAATTGCTCTTCACCAGCACATCACCCGGGTCGCGCGACACGCCGGCAGAGTCGAGGAGACGGACGATATCGTCCTGGCGGCTAACGACCGTAATCTCGCGCCCGTCCGCGTTCACGGACAGGCGCTGAGGCGGGAACAGCACGAACGCCAGCATCGCGATGAACGCGATCGTGGCGATGAGGGCGAACCTGAGGCGCGACCGCGTGTTGCCTAGAAGATGGATTTGTGCGGGGTCAAGCTTCCGGAGTTGTTGACGGGCAGCGGGCCGCGCAGGTGCGCCTTGCAGCCAGTACGTCAAACCGCCTCTCCTTGGCTAAACGGACGCCCCGCGCGCCCGGATCGAATGAAAGTTTGGCCGTGCACCCACTGTCGATACCGATGAAGGCTTGCCGCCGTCCGCCGGCTCAGGCCAGGTTTTCCCACGGCGCCCGAAGATATCTACTTACCGCTGCTTCCTTCCGGACCTGAC